>Ga0156797_114_pt1 | contig 37403 bp, 26 predicted proteins | sample RifOxyD2_FD_112098 | JGI IMG/M metagenome (GOLD analysis project Ga0156797, IMG submission 112098) | Candidatus Lambdaproteobacteria bacterium RIFOXYD2_FULL_50_16 | reverse complement strand
GCAACAGCTCAAAAAGCCTTGCGCTTGGGTATTCCTCGGCTTTGCGCTTGCGCTTTTTCTTGAGCAGCTTTTTATCCTTCAAAATCCGGTAAACCTGACGATCACTAACCTTGATCTCGCTTCGGCGGCACAAGATCGCCAGCTTGTGATAACCATACCACGGGTTTTCCAGGGCGATAAGTTCCACCCAGGAAATCAACGCTAGCGAAACCTGCGGCTTGGGCCCAGGGCGCTTCTTAGCCTCTTTCTTCGCCGCTGATGTTCTGTGCCAACTGGACGCGGACAAGTCCAAATGCTGCAGCAACTCCTTGAGCCTTGGTTTAGGGACTTCCTGAAAAAGCTCATCCAAGCTTTGGCACAGTTCCTCGCCTACGGTCCTCCGGTTGCCGTTTTTTTTAGAATCCGGTTGGCAATGGTCAACTCTCCAATCACCCGGTCCCGCTCGCCTAATTCCTTGGCCAGCTTCTTGATCTCCTTAGCCCGCCCGTCCGAATCCTGGCTTTGCAGGGCATTCTTACCCCCTGACAAAAAACGCTCCCGCATACGGTAAAGAGTCGGTTCAGAAATCCCGTAGCGTCGAGCCAGCACCCTAGCGGGCTCCTCTTTACGAAGCAGGGCTAAAACCACCTCCAACTGCTCCTCGGCTGTTAACTTCGTCCGTTTCATCTTCCTCCTCGGTTGGTTTGTCTTTAACCGAAAAGATCTCTCATGTCACTCGGTCCCATTAACTCGAACCAATACATCTATCTTAACCGGTTGTCCAGATTCTGGGGTCCACTATACTCGGACGACTACCACCGTTGTTTTTGCTGTTTGGGGCCTCGGTGGTCCCCTGGTTGGCAAGCCCGGCCGGGCATCTGCAATTTCGCTTTTTACCGGTTATCGGTGCCATGGCCATCTTGGTTTTGTTCCAGGTCGGCCAGGAAATTCTCCAAGTTGGGGGCCGGGTTTTAAGGCGTACCACTGCGCCAGGCCTGTCCTACTTGGCCGGTTTTTTCGCGACTTTAGGCGCTTTGGGAGCCAGTTATACAATGACCCAAAATGTGCTAAATAATCAAATGGAGTTGTTGTTTGCGCGGATCCTAATCGAAGAGGCTTCTAATCGCCCGATCAACCGAATCCATGTGCAGCGGCCCGGTGACAACCAACGGGGTTATAACGGCTTGCCCTCAATCGGCGACGAATTTAATCGGAAAAATACCGACTTTTGGCAAGACATGACCGAAGTGGTCAACTTGGCGATGAGGGGGTGTTTAAGGTTTACAGCTACCACCTAGCCCGCTGCGATGGGGCGCAAAAACCCTGTATTGAAGGTAGCCCTAGGGGGCATATTTTGGTCACCCAAGCCATGGCGGATACCCCTTATGTGGATTCTCCTGGGACGGTAGTATTAGACATGAACCGACTAGTGCGCGCCACCGAAGGGCCGAAGAAATTGGCTAAACTACCTTTTTCTACCCTCAGCGGGAAGTTGCAATATGCCGCTGAAATGGGGGCCCAAGCGAAAAAACCGGCGATTAGTTTGGAGATGGCCAACAGCAGTCTCAAGGATCACCCCGATGGGTGGAATTCAGAGGGTTATCTGATTGACCCTAAGCCCTTAAGGGCTTTAGCGGACCTGGGAATTTACTGGGAGCCTCAAAAACGGCGTTTCCGCCTAGGGACCGCTGACGACCCCAGCTTACAACAACCCTAAAAGGGAAAAACCGCCCAGACCCGCAAAGTCTAGGCGGTTCGGGTTTTACTGGACGGTTTCTTCGGAGCGGTAGAAGACCTTTTTGCGGATCGCCCGGGCGATTTTAAGCTCCGGTACAAACTTATACCGGTGCGCCTTGAGTTGGTGTCCGTAGTATCCCTTGATGGGGATCAAGCCCTTAGAAAACAGGTTCCGCCACATATCCGATTTGATCCCCCGACCGATGCCGTCGATGGCATTGGCCAAGATACTCATGTAAGAGATGTTGCCAATCCATTCCCGTTCTTCCTCCGAGAACCAAGGCAATTTATCGCCGGTTTCGTCATAATCATCGAGAATCCAGTCCTTCCAACCGTCTAGGGTTTTCGGGGGCCGAAGTCCGTACTCCAAGGCTAAGGGGTACATGGGGGTGCCAGGGAACGCGGTGTAAGTTGCAAAGGTTTCCAGCTGGGCGTCGGGGTTTTCTTTCTTGAGCCTAAAGGCGAAATCGATGGTTTGGTTGATCTCTTCGAAGGTCTCGGTGGGGAAGCCAATAATAAAGCTAAAAGCCGGAATAATCCCAAACTCTTTACAGCGCTGGTTGGCTTCAAGGGTTTGCTCGGCGACAATCCCTTTTTGAATCAGTTTCAAAATCCGGTCACTGCCCGATTCAGCCCCAAATTTCATAATGGTGCCACCCGACCGCTTTAGCATTTCGAGTTGTTCTGGTTTGGCCCGCAGAAAGTCGTTGACCCTCATGCCGGTGGAGTACCACTGGATGTTGAGGTCGGAATTTTGGATGCGTTCGCAGACCGCGTAAGCCCGCTTGCTATTGACGTAGAATTCGTCGTCCCGGATCCAAACCCCGGTTAAGTTAAACTTCCTCACCGGCTCTTCGATCGCTTTCATCGCCCGGTCAATCGACATGGCCCGCCAGCGTTTGTACAGAATCGAGGAGCTAGCACAAAAGCCGCATTTGTAGGGGCAGCCGCGGCTAGTTTGGCCGATATCGAGGGTGCGGGGGCTATCTTTTAAGAAATAGTTGTCAGGGCTGATGTAGGACTCCACATCAATCAAATGCCAAGGAACCGGCAAGAGTTCATCGACATCGACCATAGCCGCGCTCTCGTTTAAGGTCAGCTTGCCGTCTTTTTTAAAGCCTAAACCTGGAACCTGGCTCAAGGGCGCACCTGAAACCAAGGCGTTAGCCAGTTCCAAGCCGGTCACCTCGCCTTCGGCGAGTACCACCATGTCCACTAGGGCATGTTCCAAAGTTTGTTCAGGAAGAATGGAGGCATGCGCCCCGCCCCAAACGATGGGAACCTTGCCTTTGGTTAGCTTGCGAGCAAATTCGGCCATCAGAATCGCAAAATGCACTTGTGTGCCGGTCATCGCGGAAATGCCTACGAAAAGACTTTCCTCGCTGACCACGGCCTCCATTGACGCTTTCCAATCACTATCACGGCGCATATCAATGATTTTAATATCATAACCCGCGTGATCCATTGGCGCCGCAGCGGCCAACAGGGAGTGCGGGGGAGCCACCGTGGCTCCGCCAACGTCCATCCCGGTCTTAGGGTACAGCATTACGATATTTCGCTTCCCTTTGACTTGCTCGGCCCAAGGGTTGGCTTTGATTTGAAGCGCTTCGTTCATATTTTTTCTTCAGGGTTTCTGGGGGGAAGCATCACACCCCTTCTACGGTAGAATGCTCCTCACAACGGTCCGTCATAAGCACAGCTTATTTCTCAATCTGCCTATCAGTTTTTAATAGGAAAAGCTAGCAAAAAGTTTAAATTCGGGCGTCTAGCCGGAATAATAATTGCCAGGATAAGGGATATCACCTAGGTTTTTCTAGGTTGATGATACCTTCTCCACGCTAGGCAGAAGCTAAAAAAGGAGCTATAAGGGGACGTAATCTTTTTTTGGTGCAGCAAAACAACCATTGTTTTTAGGTGCCATCTTTTACGGGGTAAACCGGTTGACATAAAAAATTGACACCTAAACTAGAGCCAAAGCTGGAAAACCGCTGTGCCAATCTTTCCCTTAGGTCTGATTCCAACGATATTTAAGAACCAGGAGCCCCTTTCGTGAATACATTTTTCCCTATCGCCACACTTCCTGTTGTTGAAGGTAAGCGGACATGAAAATTCTGGGTCTATGGTTGCGATTTGTTGGTGCCTTTTTATTAGGGTTGACGGCTATTGTACTATACTTACAGGCCGAAGTATGGGGGCACCGTCATTTAAGCGACCCTACCCCGCTCCCTTTTGAACAAGGTTTGACCGCCTACTATCCGTTGGCACAAGGCCTTGGGGCCAGCCATTCAGAAGCACCGCAACTTATTTTCTACGCTCGGCGCGAACAGGCGAAAGGTGGGCTTTATTTGGGCGGAGGCGAAAAAGACTTTTTACAGGTAGATGATTGGTTTAAGCGCCAAAATAGAGATGCTCAAGAGCAAACCATGGCGCTTTGGGTCTGGCCTCAATTCGAGCAACTGCAATACGCCAGCGAGTTGCCGGTTTTTTGGGATGGAGATTTAAAGAGTCCTGGTCGTCCGATTCATTCGCTATGGATCAAAAATAAAGGCAAGCTTATCCACCACAGCTTAACCCGGATCGACAGTTTCGACTTGGAAACCAAGCTCCCAGAGGGCCCGGTTTTTTTGACTTCTATCCTGTCGTACCGGGAAAAAATGGTTCGGTTTTATATTGATGGCCAATTGGCCTATCAAGGCACAACCGAAGCGCCTGGTTTGGAAACGACCGACACCCTTTACCTAGGACGAGGCCTGGAACCAGAACGTAGGTTTAATGGAATTTTGGGTGGTTGGACGATATGGAATCGGGCCTTGAGCCCTCAGGAGGTTAACCAGCTTTACCAGCACGACCAAACACAACAGGCCCTTTATGCAAATGAGGCAGGGCGTAAAACCCTGTTGTATCGGTTGGTGGCCTTAGGATTGGCCTTGGTCGGTCTTTGGTTGAGTGTGCCCATGCTGCGTAGCTTGCGGGCCATCCTTAAACCTCCAACCAAGGCGCTCCATGGTGTTTTTCTGAAGGCCCCTAAACCGCAAATTATAGGAGCGGTGAAGTTCATTAGCCTAGCCCAAACCTTAGGTTTGTTCGGGTTGCTTTTAGGGGCACTCTATTTTATCTACGCCGATAATTTCAACCTCCCCACGGCTCACCACGACCAAACGCGCTATTTTACCGAATATGGCACCGACTTGGCCAACAAGGCAAGCTGCGCTTTTGACCGGCAACACAAATGGCTCTTTTTGGTCGGAAGGCCGATTTCCGCTTTTTTGGAATGTCAGGTTGCCACGCGGGTGTTTGTGTTGCAAGACTTGGTTTTTTTCCGCTTTTTGGTGCTGATCTTGATGGCCGCCGGGGCAACGTTACTTGCGGTTTTGGCGGTGGCGGTTGGGTTACCCCTGGGGGTGGCAGGGTTGATGGCTTTGGCAATATATTGCCTACCAGGGGCGCAAAACACGATTTTTATGACCAACCTGCCCAATGCCCTAGCCCCATTACTAGGTCTAATGTCATACGGGGCTCTTTTGTGGCCGAGCAAAACGTATTACCAGTTGTTCGGACGATACCTGAGCTCCTTATTGCTGCTGCTTTTAGCGACCCTTACTTATCCCGCCCTAAGTTACCTTTTTTTGGCCCCTTCTTTTTTAGCCCTGGCCTTTGCTCCCTTTTCGGGACGTTTTTTTTGGAGGACCGGGTTGCATTTGGCGATTCGAGATATGGCTTTATTGGGGGCCGCGTCGTTTGGTTTTTTGCTGGTCGTCAAAAAGGTGATTCACCCGTTGATGGACTATCAGCCCTCAATGTTACCGGAAAATTATCAGGTTAGCCTCAATTTTAGCCAGTTTTGGGTGAAACTAGACGCCTTTTTTCAAGCCGCAATGCCTTGGGCCTTTAACTATTGGAACGTCTATGTCAGCGAATATTGGGGCAATCGGTTGGCTTGGGTAATCTGCTTGGCAGCGGTGATATTTTCGTTGGTTCGATGGGCATCTGAAAAACGCGGTGCTTTGGTGGTCAATTTATATTCCAGGGTTTTTCCGGCGGCCGCCTTTTTGTTTGTTTCCATGCTTCCTTGGGTGTTAAGCCACACCGGGCATTTGCTTTACCGATTTTTAATGCCCCTTTCGGTCTTGGCCCTGTTGGTTTTGTTTGTCCTCTGGGTGCGGGGGGTAGAATTAGCGGGCCTAGTGGGATTAAAGCCCAAAGCACAGAAAATAACGCTTTATCTGGGGGCGGCGGCATTGGCTTTATATGGCGCCATGAGTGCTAATCGGACCACCAGTCTTAACACTTGGAACACCAGTGTAGAATTGGCTTATGCCCGGAGTATCCTTGCCCAATATCAGGGCAAGCCGATCAAACGAATTCATATCATTAGAGCGGCAAACGATAAAGTTGGCTTCAACGGTCTACCCAGCGTTACCGACGAATTTAACCGAAAGTCGCTCGATATCCAGGCCAACGTATCTGCCTTCATTCGCCTTGCTCTTTTAGGAGTCGCTCGCCACGAAACCTTTAGCATCAGCGATTGCCAACGGGAACAAAGGTATTGCCCTGTCGAGACCGGGGACCAAACTATTTTCGTCACCCACAGCGAGTTAGGCGAGCCCGTATATAAAAGTCGTGACATGGTGGTAATTGATTTTAATTATCTATTCAACGGAAACTCAGGGAAGCAGATAACGGACATCCCCTGGCCGGAATTACCATGAAAAAAAGTTCTTATCAAAAAACCGCCCTTTTGCTGTTGCTGAAGTCCAGTGTCGTTGGCTTGATACTTTATTTTTTGTGGAACAGCGGTAAACTGGACTTGGCCTCGACGGCCATGGTATATCAACAACCGCTAATTTTTTGGGCGTCCGTTTTTTTGGTTGTGGTCCTTTGCAATGGGCTCATGGCCCTACGCTGGCAAATTTTATTGCGGGCCCATGGTATATCGTTTGGGATCGTGCGGCTTTATGCGATACAATGGATCGGCTTTTTTTTTTCCACCCTACTTCCGGGAACCGTTAGCGGCGAAGGCGTCAAGGCCTATTACCTGATAAAGGAAACCGGGGGGCAGGTTTCGCGGGTGGACTGTATAACGGTTGTAATGTTCGACAAACTGACTGCGTTAATTGCCATTGTGTTGGTCAGCCTAGTTGCCATTGGTCTGCATTGGCCGCTGATTTGGTCCAATCCTGCGTTGAGTGTTGTGGGCGGGTTTGTGGTGATCTTGTTTTCCGGGGCCCTGGCTATCGCCCTATTTTGGACCTTGCCCAATACCCATTTAAAAGGTTGGTTGATCTGCCGAGTGTACGAGCTGCCCTATTCCCAATGGCTACTAAAGTTTTCCAACGGTCTAGCACCCTTTAAGAAACATCCCTTTCGAGTGGCTTTGGCGCTGGTATTGTCCGTTAGTACCCAGTTGATTTTTGTGCTGATCATTTGGCTGGTGGCGCGGCAGCTTTGTGACCCTCAAGCAGATTGGGTTCATATTCTCTTTGCGGCTCCTTTGGGTGAGCTTTCGACGATAATTCCCTTGGCCCCCGGTGGGATTGGTGTAGGCCATGCCGCTTATGACTATTTGTTTTTGCAAGGTGGGTTAAAAGGGGGAGCCGATGTGTTTACCGTTTTCACCATCATTCGTTTGGGGACCGGTGTTTTGGGTGGGCTGCCCTATCTATTTTACAAAAAGCAACGACACTTGAACCCTAGAGAAACCGAATAGTTAAAAAAATGGGCCTCAACGGTTGCGGCCTGCGAACTGCGGTATTCCAAACCTTCGTTTGGCACTAAGTTTTGTTTGCTGCGGGTGGATTAAAGCTAGAGCTATATGCTGCTTTTTTATCCCCCCATGCCCTGGATTGAAAACTTGTGCCTGTGCTGGTCAAAGACACCGCAAAGCGGACCAACTTCGGCAGGCTGATTTTTTTGCAAAAGGGGACGTTATCGTTTTGGATCGAAGCTTGACCAAGCTTCTGAATTGAGGCTAGGATTTAGGCAAATAAGGGTTTTCTCGTTCAACTTTTGCGCTGGTCTACCGCTGGCGGCAGCCTTGTTTTCGGTTTTAATGTGCCAAACAGGTCGAGGGGAGTGCTTTTAAAACGCTGTTTTAGGGGAAACCGGACTGAATATAAGGACAACGTCGTCTTAACGGTTCGTTGAATGGACACACTTGGCCAGGTAGCCAAGCGTCGCCCGTAAAACCTGGAGAAAGATTATACCCACTTTTCAACCACACTGCTTTAAAGAGACCATCCAAAAAACGATTCGCCGATGCCACCGATAAGGTTTCTTGGAGGAATCGAAGTGGCCCCAATGGATTTTTTAAGATTAAAGGCCCAGGGAAAAAACCATGAGCAGTAAACGCATTTATGCCTTGAGCATGTTGTTGTTGGCGTTGCTTCTTGCCTCTAATGCTTCCTTTATTTCTCACCAGTTCCCCGGTAGTTTCCAGGTTCCTTTTGCTAAAGGGTTGGTTGGTTTTTTCCCGTTATATAACAATTTGAGCGATTACAGCGAAAACGATCAACATCTGCTTTACTCGCACCGCCAAGACTATTTGGACCTGGGCCTGCAATTATCGGGAGATCCAAATAATTATCTGGAAATTTCCAACTGGAAAGAGGTTGCTAAAGGCAAAACGGAGCGGACCGTTGCTCTTTGGGTCAAGCCCCTCTACTTGGACCAAATGCGACCACTGGTCTGGGATGGTACCGAAACAAATCCCACCCATCCGACGTTGACGCTTTGGGTTAATTCAGCTGCTTCGCTGTTGCGTAGCGCCACCTTTAAAGGGCCTTATAAGGATACGGCTTTTCACTGGGGGCTCGAAAAACGGGTATTTGCTGCCTTAACCGTTTCCTACAAAAAGGGGATTGCTCGTGTTTATGTAAACGGGAATTTAGAAAAAGAAATTCCCTTTGACCCCCAAGATGTGGATTCCTCCAATCAGTTGTTTATTGGCCGGGGTTTTAATCCCGAAAGTCAGTTGGTGGGAATTGTGAGTTCATTGAGTATTTGGGATCGCCCATTAAGTGAATCGGAAATGGGGCTTTTGTATCTCCAGCAGAACGAGCAACTAGAAATAAAGCGCACCAGAGAGCGATTTATTTTGGGACTTACCTATTTTTGCGCTTTTTGCTTAGGTTACGCGGGGCTTTTTATACTTTTGGGGTTTAAACCCTGGAGCAAATTGTTCGAGGTTGATTAGACTAGAACCTAAACCTGGGCCCCAAAGCTGGGCGGTCCCTCAGGCTGTTAAACCCTATTGGCCTTTATAAATAGGCCCTATCTAGCCAATTTCTATGCCAAGACCCTTAACGTTGCTGCCCTTTAAGCAATTGCTTTGTGCGATTTTTGGCGTTTTTTTGTGGGTCGCCGGTGGGAGCCTAGCGAGTCTCTGGTCGAATCCAGGGGGATGGTTCAGCTCCACTCACCTAAAAGCCTATTTCCCCTTCACGGAAACTGCGACTAACTCCAACCACTCAGACCAGGAAAATCCCAACGTTTTTGAAGCGGTAGCGCTTTCGTCGGGTTCAACCGTGGGGACCAGCTTTTGTCTAAAATTCGCTAATTTACCTTTAGAGCTTGGGCCCGAAGGGATAGCCAATCTGGTCCAACTGTTCGAACTTCGCGACCCTCAAGGCGAGATCCTCTATCAGGTGTGGGCCGACCCTGTAGAGGGAAGATTAATGATTTGGGGGGCAAACCAGCTTTTTATTGGAATTCCCCTTCCGCGATCCAAATGGATAAATGTTAGTTTGACTCAAGAGCCTGGAGCCGGGATCCTATCGACGGTGGCCGAGGGCACTCCTTACCTCACCGCCGATTTAGGTTTGGAAGGCTCCGAGGTGCCTGCTAGCTTGCACATCTACCGCCAAGGAAAAATGGCGTTTTCCGAGGTGTCCATCTGGGACGTCAATCAGGCCGCGACCCAGCAAAAGCAACCGGGTGAGCTTCGGGTTCGTATTCTGTTATTTTTTCGATTAGTTAGCTTTTTATTGATCACCTTTGGGGCCATTCCGGTTATTCAGCTCGGCTATCGGTTAGGAAAAAAAACCTTGCTCCACCAGCGAGCGCGCCTGCAACGGGCAAGGTTGGCATTGGTTTTAAGTTTGGGGAGCTTGTTTTTTTTTCTAATGATCCTTTTCCCCAAACCACTGCTTGCACTTTTTGGGCAGTACCCGATGGGTATTTTGGAATATCCCGAACTATTATGGCCGTTCCAGCAATTTTTCGCTCTGTTAGGCTTGGTGAGCCTCTTGTTTTTAACCCGCGTTTTTGCCTCGCCAATGGCCCTAGGTAGGGCCTTAGAGAGCGGTTTTCAACGGTACCGTTATCCCTTGTTTGCCCTGGTTTTAGGGGGGATTTTTTGCCTAGCTTGGAGCCAACCGGCGGCTCCAATGTACAATGTTTTTATGCCAAACGATCCGCTTTATCCAACCTCGGCTCTAGCCAACATGGCTCAGATTCATTGGTACTACATTAAACCAATCTATTTTTTAAGTATGTTGGGCAATGGCCTTATCACGGCTTTTACCGGGCTGATTTTGTTGCCTCGCCTCTTCGATCGAGCCCATTGGTCGATTCCGCTAAAGTTGATGGCTGGCTTCGCCATTGGGTATATCGCTGTGGTGGCAATTACTCGGCTTTGGGCGTTGGTTTTTTCTGGAATGGGGCTTTATGTCCTGGTTCTGGCCAGTTTGGGGACCCTTGCCTATTTCCGCCGTAACGAGCTTAAACGGGTGTTGATCCATTCGGCCCCGACCAATTTACGAGAGCAGGCCTTTAGCTTGGTCTTTGTGGCAGGGGCGCTTTCGTTGCAGCTTTTCCAAGGCGATTTTTTTTACGCCGGCCATGGTAACCAATACTCCAATTTTGTGGATCAGTACGCCGACAGTGCCTTACCTATATTTGGCCAACATTATGACCACATCTTGTACAACAGTTTTGCGACTAAACCGTTTACGGGCGAATATACCGCGCTAGTTTCCCATTGGTTTACGTTGGGCTTAATGAAGCTTTCGGTTTTTTGGTTGTTTCTGGTGTTGTTTGAGCATCTAAAGGTGCCAACCAGACTAGCTTGGGTAGGGACCTTTTTTCTTTTTTTTGGAACTTCCGCTTTGTATCCGGCCAACTATTATTTGCAGTACGACTCCTCTAATCCACTGTTTTACATAGCCTATTCTGGTAGGGCACAAGGGGTGGTGCTGGCTGCCGTCTTGATCACGTTGAAGATTGCCAAGCTCAAGGTCAACCCCTACGCCTGGGGCCTTTTGTTGTTGGGTGCTGCGGCCTTGTCGATTTCGGTGGGACTTTGGCTGGTAGTGCTGATGGTGCCGCTGATCCTGCCGATGCCCAAAGATCGGCTGTGGTTAGGGATTTTGGGAGCGATGATCCTCCTTTCCTTCGGCTTGCCTTGGACTAAAGCCTATATAATTGGACGAGCGGCTATGGTTTTGTTGGTTTTATTGGGTCTATTGCGGGGCTTTGGTGTGAGCCGGATATACGTGCGACAGGGGCCCAATTTTTTTATTGGATCGGCAGTGCTGCTTTTTGGGCTAGTAACGCTGGGCAATTTACCATCCGTCTTTTTTTTGGATTCTCTAAACCGGGTTATCGCTGGCCCAAATTCGCCCGAAGCCGCATACCAACCCATCACGTTTAACCCTGTTTTTACGGGAGCCTTTGCCGAAAACGGGGGAAAGCGGCAGAAGATCATTTGGGATGTCCGAGATCGAGGAGGTTGGACCGTTTATCACGAAAGTTTGCCTGTTTACCTGGGCACCTCCGGCGCACTGCTGGTTTTTGTAGTGCTTTTTTTATTTTTTCGCAGCCGCCGAGATACGGTGGCGCGGTATTATTTTTTGCTTTGCTTGGCTTCGTTGCCCCTGCTGTATTTCTTTTCGAACAACGTGATTTTTGGCAACTCCTCTTGGCCAAAAACCAGGTTGCTGGAGGTCCCGATCTATATGATTATATTCCTTGGGATTTACACCCTGCGCCAATGTCCCCGATGGATTAAACGCTTTTTTTTAGTGTATATGCTGGTGTTTTCGATCTTGCCCTTTTTGGCCAATGAACGGATTGGGCAGATGTACACTAACCTGAAATATATTAAGTATAACTATGACACTTATCGCTAGGTAGTGGGTTCCCCGATCGTTGGCGTCAAATCATAAAGCCGGAAAATTGATTGTTCGCCGCCCAAAAACCGGAATCGGAAGTAACCAAAGGATGGGTGGCTATTCACCAAGAACTGACGGGTCTCGTTGGGTTTAAAGGCTTCGGTTTTCCAACTTTGTAGCTGGGTCCAGTTAGTCCCGTCTGGCGAACCTAGGAGTTCGAATTGGGTGGGCATTCGGCTCGCTTCCTCGCCAGCGCTTAAGGTAAAACTGGCCAATCGTTGGGGTGCTTCAAACTTAATGCTCGCTTCCTGGGGATAGTTGGCCGCCTCCCAGAAGCTGTTGTTGGCCGTTGAATGATCGAAGCCCCGTTCGATACCGTAGGGTCCGGTCACCTGAGGACGGATCAGGCTAAACGCCTTTGGGTCTGCTTTTACCGAGTAAAGCGCGAACTCGCCATTGGTAGCCGTCAAGGGCAAATCCAGGTACCAACCGGTCCAGATATAAACCATAGAAAACCCTTCCTCTTGGCCCATCGCAAGCCATTGGTCCCTAGACCGGGCCTCCCATACTGGTCGGAATACGTCCTGAGGTATCCCACCTTGACGAGGTCCTTGGTATTTCGCCATATCAATCCCATAGGCGACCTTGAGCCGATGATCAATGCTGCCCATGGTGGCCGGAATATAGATACCTTGATTAATACCGTTGGGCAGCCAAACCGGTTTTCCAGTATTGAGCTGTATGCCTCGCACCCCTCCAGCCAATAAAACACCTTCTTCTTGGTGAATGGCCCTAAAAAACTCGTTATTTTGGTAGTTTGGATAAAAATGTTCCGTCCAGCAGTCAGGGCTTTGATTGGGTCCAGCGCAAGCTATTTCCCAATTTTCTTTGATTCCAGCGGCATAAAGGAAAAGGATCCCAATCAATAAAAAAACCAAAATTCCTTGGGGAGAGGAAACCCTAGTCGATAGGTCTTGACGCTTGGTAAAGCGGCGTAGCCCCGGTAGCAGGTGTAACAAGGAGAGAAACAACAGGGCGTAGATAGTGGCCTGGAACCGAAAACTTTCTAACGCGATTTTCCCTGTCAACTGCGCGCCCAGCCAACCTAACATACCCCCTTGCACCAACAGCACGCTGGCCCAACCGAAGCGGCCCAACAAAGGTGCGGCGGACATCACCACCAGGGGTACGGCTAAATAACAGAGATTAAGTAACCGCGGAGGAATCAATTGCCAAAACGCCAAGGGCATCTTGTTTACGGGCAAGTGGGAGCCCAGCACAAAGAGGAAGCCAAAGAGCAAAAGACTGGCAAAGAGGTAGTCAAACGGGGAAGGCCAGGGTTGGTATCGGCGGGTAAAAAAACGAGCCCCTAGCACCGCGAACAGCGCCACCAGGGGCAGCAGATTATCTTGGCTAAAAACAAACTGCACATGGTGGGAAGAAAGTTTTTCCAAAAAAGCGCGTACCAAGGTTATATCTTCTGCACTGGTGGGGGCATATTGGCTGAAAAAATAGGCCGTAAAACTGCCCCAGATGGTCAAAAAAACCGCAAACCCCCCGACCACCCAAAAGCGGACTGCCCATATCCCCTGTAATGGCTCTGGTAGGGGCTGGTGTTTTAATTTGCTCCAGGTTGCAGCCAAGACAACAGGGCCAGCAATTGCGCCGATTAAAAATAACCCCAAACTGAGGTGCATCGCTGGCGCCAATCCCAATAAAAAGCCGCCGAGCCGATTTTTTTTTAGCAGCAAACAAGCCACTACTAGCAAAGCAAACAACAAGCCCGTTCGACCATGGCAGTCCATACTTCCCATTAGGGTAATATGGTAGGGTACTCGCGCTTCAAAAGCGCCGAACAAATGGACGCTGCCCGTTACAATCCACGCAAAAAAAGCGTTTTTATGGAAGGAATACGAAAACAAGCTAAGCGCTAAAAAAGCCAAAATGCCCCCAAAGGCGCTCATTACCAAGCCCGCCGTTACTTCCTCCAAGGAACCCACCAAAAAATCGGCCAATAGGATGGGCAGACTGAACACACGGATATGATACTGGTAAAATGGGTTGTCTATGGGATACGGAACCAAACCGGTTTGCGCTTGAGCCGTCTCAATGGTTTGCTCCCATCCTGGATATCCAAACAAACCAATCAGCGCGCCCAGAGATATGCTCACCAGGACAAAAAGTTTGGTGTTGGGATGGGACATCGAAATTTTTTGGTTAGTTATCAAGCGGGCTCAAGGGGCAATTTTTCCGGGCGCCAGGAGGCCAGCAAAGCGCAAGGTAACCGCGACACGCCTAGTATTGGTTATCCCCGATTCTACGCAGCGTAGGCGGGATTGACAAGGTAAACCTACCGGTTGGCGAGTCAGGTTATCCTTAAACGGTAGGCGCAGGTTGTTGGCTTCGGTATAAAAGGTACGGGATGCCGCCTAAAATGCCCACGGTCAAGCGCACAACCGTTATCGCCGTGAAAACGTTGGCGCCGCTCGAAAGGCCGCTGATGGAAAACAAAAACTCGTATGCCGCATGCCCGACCCCGATTCCGGCTGGGGCAAAGGGGATTACGGTCGAAATCTCTCCTAAAGGTACGGCAAACAAAAAATGGCTCCAAGCGCCACTTTCGCCGGTTAAATAAAAGGAAAACATTATAATCAGGGCAATAAAGATCAACTGATTAAATAATGAAATACCTACCGCCAGCGCAAGTCTGCCGGGCCTTTTTTTATAGGTCGAAAGAGCATCAAAGACGCGCCAAGCTAACACAAAAAGCTTTAGCGGTTCCGTTTTGTCGCGCAACGTTTGTTTAGTCGAAGAAAGGGGCAAGGCCCAAGCCAAGGCACCCAGGATCATAAAAATCACGGTGCCTATGACCACGATGCTTACATACCGGAGGCTCGCAGACTGCCCCACCTGGTCCCATTTGGTCAGAATACCCGCGAAGGCGAGCAGCACCAATGCCACCAAAGCCATTATTTTATCAACCATGATGACCGTTAAAATGGTGGCTTTGGAGTAGGTTTTGTCGGAACGGATCAAATAAATCGCTTTTACACTTTCGCCCGTAACCGAGCCGGGCAAGACGGTAGAAAAAAATAGGCCGATCCAATGAATGTTGGTCAGTTTTAATAAGGGAATACCTATTTGGTGCGCGACCAATAAGATCTTTAAGCGCAGCGCCATCATGCTGTTGCTGATCACGATCACCAATAACACGGCGGCGATTCCAACGACCGGATGTTCGACAAAGACCGAAAGTGAAGAAAGGTTAAGAACATCTTTTTGGTATAAAAAATACAAAATGGTGCCAATGATTATCAGCTTCAACCCATAAGGAGTGGCCTTTCGTAAACGTAGCAGCATCAATGCACCGTTGGTTGAATAAACAATACACCAAGTAGAGCCGTAACCCGCTGACTCCGTCAACCGACATAGGCCATTCTCTAGTTGGTGGAAAACCCCAAGTGGTCGCCAAGGGTTCTTCGGAGTTCTGAAAAATCAGGGTTTAATTTTCTGGTTCTAAGGCTAAGGGTGGTCATTTCCCTTTACGCAACCGGTAGAAAAGTCTATTCTCCTATACGATTTGCGGGCTTTGGCGCGTTTTCTGGCAGCATCTTAGCACCCCTACCCTTAAGATTAAGCATGACCGAAAGCCTCTCCCTAACGTAGCGGTCTTTTGTCCTGCCGATTGGAACACCGCAGGCGCCCTGTTAGACCACGCGCGGACCGTTAAAAAAAATTTCCGCTTCGATTCCAAGCCTCAACCGGGGCTTTATGAGGATCAGGTGCCTTTAAATCAAGGTTTTGCGGAACTAAAAAATGGGTTCGGCCTGCTGTTTGATTGGAATCGAGTACCCCGTGCAGGTGGCGTTGCGAGCGGCTGAACAACTCGCGAGCGAAGGACAATCGGTGGGTGTGGTGGACTTTTTTGGACTGAAAACCTTTGCCCCCGAAGCGTTGGTCGAACTGTTGACCCAGTACCATCGGGTAGTGTCCATTGAAGAGGCCTTTGTTGGCAAGGGTGGGCTCGATTGGTTGCTTTTGTACTTTGCCAACCAACGGGGGCTTTCGGTGCGGATCAAACCCTTGGGATTGGCGGAGAACTATAAATTTGAAATCGCTCGAAGAGATGAACTCCACGAACAACGCGGCTTGGGGGCTTTCCCAAATCTTAGCAGCCGCCAGAGGATAGTAATGCAATCTAGGGACGGTGGTTTTTTATATGACCAAAAAGAAGCGGTATTTTCAACTCCACGGTTTTCTTTAAAGAAAATCCCCTATAAAGATGGTCGGGATTTTTACGCCATAGACGGTGAAGACACTGTTGCCGCCTTGACTCGCGACCGGGAGGGACGCTTTTTATTGGTTCGACAGTTTCGCCCCGCCATGGGCAGTTACACCCTGGAAATGCCAGCCGGAGGGGTGGACCCAGGGGAGATCCCTGAAGTTGCGGTACTCCGTGAATTAGAAGAAGAAACCGGCTACCGCGCCAACGAAGCGGTTTTTTTGGGTCGGCTTTTTTTATTCTAGTCAGCTCTCTAAAAAGGTGACCCTTTTTTTTTGCGACCAAGCGGTACCCGTGGCGGAACCCGAATCGGGCATCGAACTGGAGGTATGGAGCGCCGAGGAGTTCGAAGCGCAGATAATCGATAATCGGTTCGACGAAGCGGTAGGCATTGCGGCCTATTTCCAAGCAAAATCAAAAGGGTTATGCTAAGCCGTTGGCCCGTCACCTGGATTTCATGGTCCCCTATGGGGGGCCCTAAACGCGAAATTATGCGGCGAATCTGCTGCGAATTTGTTCCTTCGGGGTTGTTGCCTTGAGTAACCTTTATCCTATTTAAAAAACATGAGTCTTACCAAGTCCAGGCGCTCCAGACTATGGGCCCTATTGGTTTTCCTTGCCGCCGGATTGCTCTGGTTTACAGCTAAACAGGTGGTGCCTAGATTGCTTGCCCCTGGTTTGCTTTCCGTCACGCAGGATTTGGTGGCCTATTATCCCCTGTTAAATCAGGTTAAGGCCACCCAGGGCTCGGCACCTTTAGGGTTGATCTATCATCAAAAACAAAATTACGAGTCCCTGGGTTTACGTTTAAATGGGAGTCGTAAAAACTATTTGGAGGTCCCCAATTGGTTTGCGCAAGCGTACCACAAAAACCAGCAAACCTTGATTTTTTCGGCGAATCCCGATGCAAGTTCGCTGCTATTGCCCTTGGCTTGGGACGGGAATATCGAATTCGAAGGGGACCCTCGCCAGGCGGTATGGTTGATCCCAGCCACCCAAGAGATTGTGCATCTGACCAGCCACCGCGTGCAATACAGGGCCGATGTCCAGCCGCTGGGGGGCCGGTATTATGTGGCGGCCACAGTAAACTATGATACCGGTGTCAGTGAAATTTACGTTAACGGGAAACGAGCCTATCAACGCAGTTTTGCGCCGGGGCCGGGGACCAATTCGAATCATTTTTACCTTGGGCAAAGCCCGGAACCTTATAACAAATTCGAAGGTATTATCAGTAACGTAGCAATCTACGAACGGGTCTTGACCCAAGCGGAAATGGAGCAAACCTTTCAAGAAATCTTGACCGATCAAGTCCACCAAGAAGGTTTGGGTCTGTTTTATCTCTGGTTGATTCGATTAGGGGCGCTAGGTCTTTTCGTTCGAGGGGCGCTCTATTTAATCAATAATGGTGATGCTGGAAGGTTATTGGTTTGGACGGCGGCCAAGATTTTTCCTGATGTAGCAATGGGTCCCGTAAGCCCAACCGGCCTACCCGAACAAGATGAGACCTGGGCCGCGCCACCTAGCCTTTCGGTAGTCGTTTCTTTGCGAAACCGGGAAAAAAGGTTGGGATCCCTGATTGATTCCCTCCGTGCGGTGCTGCAACGGGAAATCGCAGCCCAGCACTTGGTTAGTTACGAACTGGTTTTTGTAAACGATCACTCTTCAGATCAAAGTGCTTTAGCCCTGCGCCGTCAGGCACAAGCTAATCAGGACATGGTGCTGATTGATATGGGCTATTTTGTTGGGGTAACTGAAAGTTTGCTTGCCGGGTTTTCCCAAGCTAAAGGTGATTTGGTGGTTTATACCGATGCCGATCTGGAACCCTCGCCCGAAGTCATTGCCCACCTCTTGGCCAAATGGCGTAGCCAGCCCGAACTAGAAGTGCTTAGCGCCTATTGTCTCTACCCGGAACAAGGGAATCAATTAAGGCAGACTGCTGGCCGATTAGGGGGCGAACTGCTCGGTAAACTCTCTGGAGTCGAGATGCTGCTTGATCGGGGTGATTTCAAGCTTCTGACCCGGTCCGCCGTACAAGAAATCCTAAACCAAAATGAACAATTGCCCCAATTGCGCCCCTTGGTTCGCTGGGGGGGATTGGTACAGGGATCGTTTTTTTACGATCCCGCTACGTTGTATGGAGCAAAAGATACGGCCTTTTCTATGTTTAGTGGTCGGTTATTGAGGGAACAGGTGGGCTTGGCGTTAAAAAGCTTTGCTGCGCTCCCATTAACGGCCAGTCTCCTTTTAGGGCGTTTGGTCGCGATGGGCTCGGTGGTATTGGGCGGGGGAGTCTTTTTTTTAAGCGCTCAGGGTTGGTATGAACCAGATTGGTCCCTATTGGTGAATGCCCTTGTATTAATTGGCGCAATCAACCTTGCGGTCCTTGGAATTCTGGGTTTTTACCGAGACCGCTTGGTTTTACCGCGCAACACCCAGCCTCCCTTTAGAGTCCAAGAACCCCTTCGCTAGGATCTTCCCAAGTCCACGACTCGCTCCAAGTTGCCGTTAGCCTAGAAGGAGAAGGGTTTATAGTCGTGGATGGTGCCCAAAATAACTTTCCCATCGGTGGGCACCGGTTCTAGGAATGTGGCGAAAAACCGGTAATGGGGGTAGTCGCCAGGGGGCCAAAAAGGGATGTTCGTTGGTTGGTCCCGCTTGAGTGGTAGCAACGCTCCTGATCCAAGTTCGGTCCAAGAAACCTGATCATAACTACCAACTAATCGCCATTTTATCGTTGCTACCTCATTGTTTTGAGAGCGAAATATCACCGAAAAGGGTTTTATTTGGTAAGGGGCAGAATGGGAATCGAAGGCGATTACCGAGCGTTTTTCGGTGTCCACCATCCAACGAACTCCAATGATGTCCGCCGCTTTAGCCTCTCTGGCTACCTGCCAAGAAACCGGGTCCTCCGGCTCATTATAGCCCCAGACCTTATACCATTCGCGCAAGTAAGCTTGTGTCTGGATTTCCTTTAGGGTAACCCCATAATCATATTCCTTGTCGATCCGGTAGTGATTGGCATCATAAAAATGATCTGCCCCAAGCTCGTTAATATAATGAGGCTGGTGCTTAATATAATGATCTGGCGTGGGAGAAATAACGTGATAAACAATGTTTTTCCAACCCCCAGCTTCCTGGTAAACGCGTTTGAGCAACTCAAGGCAGCTAATGTTGTGCGTTTGAAAACAGCCTAACGCAAAATCCCGCGACATTTTTCCCGTAAAGCCAGACCAGTTGGGCGCAAGGATCGCATGAACTAGTTGAATTTGGTTAATATTTGCTTCACCCATACTGGCTTTGAGGCTTCCATATTCAAAATGTTTTTCTACGCTGACCCTGGTGATGTTGATTCCCGCAATAACAAATACGGAGAGCATAAAGGCGGTGATTCCGAATCGGGCGGCGTACTTGGCCGGTTGACGGACCAAAATTTTTTCCAACGAAAAAAAGCCCCAAAGCAGTACCAAAACGAGGATCGCCGTATAGGGCAATGAAATTCGGTAGCTTAAGGGGGCCTCTTCTCTCATAATATAAGGGGCGTTGACCAGCAGTATTGTTCCAACTACGCCCACTAGGCTCAGTAAAAAAGCGGGTAATTTTTTGGCTAGGTCTTGGCGGCCAAAGTTTATGATCGCTAAGAGGCCAAACAGGCCCAGGAAAATCAAAAGAGTTAGATGTACAGACCAATCATTCTCGGTTGGCAATACCGCCCAATGTAGGCCCCAAGCGACTTCGCTGACCTGTTGGATGATGTTGAGTTTGGCCCCCAAAGAAAATTGGGGATCAAAAGCATACATCACCGCACCGGTCTTCCCAAATACATCTTCTCCGGCCCAAGACAGGGCAACCAAAATAGGGGGGATTATGAACTTTTGGAGCAAATAGTAGCTACCTATGCCAGCCACCTGAAAAATAACATCGAGCGTTAGCCGCACCACCTTGGTTTTCCTCAGCGCCGCCTGTTCGAAAAGGAATTTAGCGATAGCTAGCACCAGGAAAAAAAAACTATTAGGCGGGTAGGTAAAAAAACTAACAAGCAGGAAAAAAAAGCCCAAACCATATTTTGGCCAGCGCCCTTTTTTTTGGCCAACGCCGCTATCCCATAGCAAATAGGCAAGGATACTAAACAACAAACTGACGAGGTTCGCGTAGTTGGTTACCCATAAAACGTATAGTTGTACACTTGGCAATAAAATGATCAAAAACCCCATTGCCGCCGAGACCGGAGCCGAAAGCTTGACCTTGCGAAAAAGAAACCAACTGATCAACCAAGCAACTAACAATGAGGTCGCTACGGCGATAGCGCGAGCGATGGCTAAGTCGGAAACTTTGGTGACAAATGAAAATTGGGTACTTAACAAGATGGCGTTTAATATTCGCCCCCGTTTAGCGAGAAAGGTTGCTTCGGGATAACCCATCAAGAGATCATCTTTACCTTGCTCGAACAAATAATCATTATGTATCCCAAAATCCAAAAGTAGGGCAGGAAGATATAAGGCGACCGAAAGCAACGAAAGTGGAAGGGTCCAGCGAGATAAAATAAAGAGTTGAGAAGTAAAAAATGCTTTTTTTGCTAAACTCCAAGGCCCTTTTTTGAAATGTGCCCACGATAATCCCCAGGGACCCTGGTCTGAGCTTAAATCGCCCTTACCTGGATAAAACCGGACCAGTACAAAAATTAAACCCAGGCCCAGGGCAACCCAAAAGTAGGTTCGAAAAAGTGCTTCATCATAACGCGCTTTGGTATAAAAATAACGCAGCCGACCTAGCTCGTCGGGGTTTAATTTTCGATTCCAAACGCCGATTTCTTTTACCTGCACCCCACCTTTAGGCCCGTGGGTAGACAATCGGAGGTGGGCGGGCGCGGGCCAAGTTACCGGAGCGCTCCCCAGGTTCGCCTGGTAACGTTCTTTGCCGTTTAGGTAAATTGCGTAACGGTTGTGGTGGGCATCAATCCAATAGCTGACCAATTGACCGTCGGTTTCTAAAAGGGGGAAGTCCAGGGTAATGGGAGCCTGTCCAGGGAGGTTGATCTCCGAGACCAAATGATTTCCGTTTTTGACCCAAACCAATAGGCGAGGAGAAAGCCGCTGATCCGAAGGTATGGGTTCGTCGCGAAGGATTTCCTGGCGAGGTGGGGTTTTCCTAGCAGGGTCTAGATCAAAAATAAAGGCGTAGGTAACCTCGCCAGCTGGGGATTGTTTGGGCCACCCCAGCCATTCCCACTCATTTTGGGTGACCAGAGGCCAGGTAACCTGTTTTTTAGCGCCCCGGCGGGCAAAGAGTTTGGAGCGGATTTTTTGGAGTAGTTTGGCTTCCAGGTTCGAGTTGATCTTTTGCAAATAATGGTAGCCAACTAGGCCCGATGAAGGAATTTGACCCGCCGTGCGAATCCAGGTTCCGTTGAAGTACTTTGGCAACATCCAGCCAGCGAGAAAAATTCCCAGCAGCAATAGGGGCGCAAAAAAGAAACGGGCCCGCCCAAAACGTTTTGAAATTAGTTGAAACATTTATGCGCTAAGAAAGTTGGGATTACTAAAGGCTGAATGAAGCCGGAACTGGAGTACAAAAAAAATAAAGCTTCCAGCCTTGTATGTCAACCTAGCCTAGAACCTTGCGCAGGGCTTTGGTTTAGGGCGGAACCTTTTGTAAGGACGGTCCTGTGTCCAGGTCCGACCTGCCCAGGAACCGGTGAAGTTATTTATTACCAGAGTCGTTTAGGGACCCCCTTTTTTTTTGACTAACGGCGTGATTTCATAAATACGCAAAATCGGCTCTTTGCCGCCTAGGAATTTAATTTTATAGTATAAATAGGGCACTTCAGGGGTTGGGAACAAGCGTATTTGGTTCGGCTTAAAAGCAGTCACGCTCCAAGATTTGAGGAGTTTATAGTTTTTACCGTCCTGCGAACCAAGGAGCTGATACTCGGTCGGCGTGCGGTTTGCAAATTCCCCGATATCTAACTTGATCGCTTCTAAGGCGAGCGGATGGGCGTATTTGAAGATGACTTCTTGGGGATAGGGAGAGGCTTCCCAAAAACTATCTGGTTCCGCAGAAGCGTCAAAGGCAAAACTTTTATCATATTTGCCAGGATTATCGTTGCCCAGGATAACGGGAACTTCAGGGTCGTATTCGAGTTTATAAAAATATAAGTCTCCTTTTTGGGCGGTCAAGGACATAGGCCGCAGCGGGAAACTGGAGATAAGGGCATCAAATCCTTGTTCAACGCCTAACCGTTGCCACTCAAAGGGTCTTCTATACTCCATCAATTCGTGGTTTGCTTCATGGGGAATGCCGCCGGAAGGTTTCCCGTGGTAGTTTCGGATGTCCAAGTTATACACCGGCTTCAACCTTTCGTTGATCGTTGACATGGTCGCGGGAACATATTGCCCTTGATTGATAGCGTGAGGCAGATACAAGGGCACCCCCCCCCTAAGCTGCATTAGACCCATGCCTGAACCGATGACAACCAGTTTCGTGGTATCTTGGTGGACCTTTTTAAAAAACGGGTCATCTTGATAGTTGGAATAATAGGTTCTATTCCAACAAGACCAATTAAAACTGTCAGGGCAGGAATTTTCGATTCGCTGCTGAATTTGGGCTGCATAAAGGCTAATAGTGGCTAAAAATGCTACAGCCAACCCAAAATTGACCCATCGGGGCGGGGCAGTGTTTAAATTCGCGCCACCGGCGGGGCTGTATCTCGCTAAGGCCAACAAGGTTACTAGGCCAAACGGATAGATTTGGTAAAAAATACCAATCTGTTTGACCGTGGTTAGTAACAAAAGGCCCAAGCAGGAGCCTATGGCAATTGGCCAACCTTCCTTGCTGCGGGCCGGTCTAGCTAATAAGATAATGGGAGTGATCAAAAAAATACTGTTCATCATTCGGGGGGGAACCATTTGCCAAAAAGCCAAAGGCATAACACTCCAGGGCAAATAAGACCCGATCAAAAATACCATCCCCCCCAAAAAAAGTGTCGCCGTAAAGATTTCGAAGCGGTCGAGCCCCTTTTGTGCGGTGGCAAACCAGAACAGGATGAAACAAAAAAGTACCAATAAATTTTCTAAGTTGAACGGAAAGTCGATATGATGATTGGCCATGGTATTGTAAAATTGCGCCAACAACAGGTAATCTTCCTCGGTGGGGACCTCTTGCAAGGGTCCAAACTCGAAAAGATGATTTCCTACCATCACCGCATCAATAGCTAATCCCAAAAGAGCCCACCGGTAGGCCTTCCAAATTCCTTCAAAAGGTGGGAAGTGAGCAATTTTTTTCCTTTTTCCGTAGGTCAACGCTACCAGGACACAACCCCAAACTAGTCCAAAAAAGTAGAGCCCTAGCGTAGCATGAAAAAGCGGCGAGAGCGACAGCAGCAAGACTCCACAACGGTCAAACCGCAAGATGAGCAGGGCCAAGGTTAATACAAGGATAAGTAAACCCGTGCGGCCATGACTGTCACCGGTACCGAACAAAGTAAGGTGATAGGGCACCTTGGCATCGTATAACGTGCTTAAATTTAGGGTAAAGGCGACTAGTAGTGCATACCCTTTATGTTTGGAAAAGGCGTAAGCTAAAAAGGTTACGGCAACCATCGAAAGGATGCCGCCTAAGGCGTTTAGTACCATAGTGACCGCGCTTTCACCCAGGGCGGGCAAAAGCATTTTAGCGATGAAAATTGGTAAACTAAAAACCTTGATATGGTATTGGTAAAAGGGATTTTCTGGCTCGTAGTTGATTAAACCCGCTTGCACTTGAGCGGTCTCTACGGCTTGGTCCAGGCTTGGATAGGCGAGAAGCGCGAGGATTGCCCCCGCCAGCCCCGCAAGGAGGCCAAGCAGGATCAGATCGTTAGATTTTGGAATAAAAGAGAGATCCGACTTCTCAAGGGAAAAGTAGGCTTTAATTGGAGCAAACAAACTCATTAAATTTAACCTGGTCAACGGAGTGAGCCTTTACGGTTGGATGCGAAGTTTGTTTTAAGCGAACAACTTCTGTTTGCGTTTGTTGCACAGTTTCAGGGAATTGATTGGGTGTTGTAAAGTTATTTGTGTACAACCTCTTACTAAGGATAGGTCAGAGCAACTGGGTTTTTTATCAAACGGGACCGCTGGCTGTTCGTTGCCAAAAGTCGCCAAATTTTCGGCCTTAGGGACCAGGTACAGGCCCGTTCGGTTTTGTAACACAAATTAATTAGCAGTTGATCGAGGGTTTAATAGCCCTTCTGGCTTATACTTGGACTCCCTTTGTTGGCGCATGTTAAAATCTGGTCGGAACGGGGGCCAACCTAAAGTAATGCTGTTTTTTTCGAACCAATGATTTTTCCGATTGTTGGGCCCCTTAGTTTTTACCGTCAGGGTCTTTTTCCATAGCGAGCAGGTTTGCCGCATTCCAATCGATTATCTTCCCTGCACTTCGACCTCACCTACCGCTTCGCGATAGATTTCATCTCTCATCGGGTAACCTTTCAATGCCCAGGGTGAAGAGGACCCCATCGTCAAGACATCCTTTCGGGCTTTTTAAGATAGCGCCAAGGGTTTAAACAGCCAAGCCCTGGATTGGGTGTTGGCCCAAGTGAACCACTGCGGGGGTTCTGCCGCTCAGCGACTGATGAGGCCGCTCGAAGTTGTAAAAATCAAAATATGCCCCCAAAGCCTTTCTCAGGTCTTCCGCCGTGGCATATTCCTTGAGGTATGAGATGGTCCGGTGTGTTTGGACAACTTAAGACTGGCTTTAAGCTCTGATCCAGTTTTTCAATTCGAGGTCTCAAGCAGCCTCGATGATTCTTGGAAGTTCCCCGTAAACCTGATTTGTACTGCTGTCGTTTGTTGCTCATCGTTTCTCCGCTGTGGATAACGATCAGAGCTTAACCAATTGTCCGAAAAAAGCCGACCACCTCAGTAAACCTCATCGTATTTCAGGCTTCTCCAGGGTCGTTCCACAAAGATGTTGTCCATCGCCCGTCCCTTGCTGTCCATGCTGATCTGCACCTTTTTCTCCTTCAAAAGCCCGGTGAAGGCCGCTCCGGTGAACTGAGCGCCTTGATCGGTGTTGAAGTTCTCCGGCTGGCCACCCCGCTCCAAGGCCGAGCAGCAGAAGCTTTCCTCCAGGCTGGAGCTGAGCTCCCAGCTCAAGACCTTGCGGCTGACCCAGTCCATCACTGCCACCAAATACACAACCCCCTTTGCAAGGCGGATGTACGTAATATCGGCGCACCACCGCCAGCTTGCGCAGCAGATAGGGGTAAATCCTGTGCCCCGGTGCCGCCTTGCTGGTCCCCGGCTTGGGAGACACCGAGACCAAGCCCATCTTGCGCATCAAGCGCTGGACCCGTTTGCGGTTGATCTGAAAACCCTTCAGGCGCAAACTGCCACGCATCTGTCGACTGCCAAAAAACGGGCGGGCCGTATAGAGCTCGTCGATCAAGCCCATCAAGACCTAGTTTGCCTCACGCTCCCCACAAGCAGGCCGCAAATACAAACTGGAGCGGCTCAGTCCCAGCAGCTCGCATTGCCGCTTCATGCTGATCTGGCCATGCGACCGCTCGATCAAGGCCCGCTTTTCCTTGACGCTCAATGCAAGTGACCGGTCTTTTTTTTTAGCCAGTCCACCTCGATCTGGAGCTGGCCAACCTTCTGGAAGTGCTGCTCCTTTTCTCGCTCATCAGCTGCCGCCTGCTTGGCATTAGTTTTCTCGAAGGCCACGCTCAGCCCTTCCAGGGCCTGCTTTTTCCACGCATTGACCTGCGAGGGGTGGACCTCAAATTCCGAGGCGATCTCGTTGACCGTCCGCTGCCCTTTAATCGCCTCCAAGGCCACCTTGGCTTTGAAGTCCTTGCTGAATTTCTGCCTTTTCATGAATCCCCTTCCTCTGGTTAGGCTCTATCTTAACCTGTTGTCCAGTTTTTGGGGTCCACTATATTGTGGCCCGCTTGACCTACCCTTGTCGAAGCTATAGGCTCTGAGGTGGTCGGCTTTTTTCGGACAATTGGTTAAGCTCTGATCGTCATCAACAGCGGAGAAACGATGAGCAACAAACGACAGCAGTACAAACCTGAGTTCAAAGCCAAAGTCGCCCTGGAGGCGATCAAAGGCGAAAAGACGATTTCCGAGCTTGCCGCCCAGTACCAGGTTCACCCGACCATGATCAACGCCTGGAAGAAAGCCCTTCTTCAGGGGGCTGCCGGGGTTTTTGAAAAGGGGAAGAAACAAGCGGTCAAGGGGGGTCCTAGCGAAGAGGAGCTTTTCCGCGAGATCGGCAAACTGAAGATGGAGCGGGATTTTTTAGCCAAAGGGCTCAATCGGTAGGGCTGGAAGACGTGCCAAGAAAATGATCCAGCAGGGTAAGAACACCCCAAGCCTGGCCCGGCAATGTGAACTGCTGGGCATCAGCCGCTCAACGCGTTATTACCAAGCCAAGCCCTCTCGGGCTTCGGTTCTGGAGTTGATGCGGCTGATCGACGAACAGTACCTGAAAACACCCTTTTACGGGAGCCGGAGTATGATGGATCATCTTCGCCGATTGGGCCATGACATTGGCCGAGACAAAGTTCGCAGCCTGATGCGGCGGATGGGCCTGGAGGCGGTTTATCCCCGCCCCAGGACAAGCAAGCCGCAGCCTGGGCACAAGATTTACCCCTATCTGCTGCGGGGCTTGAAAATCAACAGGCCGAATCAGGTCTGGGCCACTGACATCACCTACGTGCCCATGGCCCGTGGATTCATGTATCTGGTGACGATCATGGATTGGTATAGCCGCAAGGTCCTGGCTTGGCGGGTATCCAACAGCCTGGAGGCGGATTTTTGCTTAGAGGCATTGAAAGAAGCCCTGAATCGGCATGGAACCCCGGAGATCTTCAACACCGATCAGGGCTCTCAGTTTACCAGCCTTGAGTTCACCGGGGTGCTGAAGGATGCTGGTGTTTCAATCAGTATGGACGGTCGGGGCCGCTTCCAGGACAACATTCTGGTTGAACGGCAATGGTGGACTGTGAAATACCAGTACCTGTACCTGCACACCTTTGATGGCGGCGCAGACCTGAGGAAGGGCCTCAAAGCCTGGTTTGACTTCTACAACTCCGAACGGCCTCACCAGGCCCACGGAGGCAGAATGCCCGATCAGGTTTACGGGGAACTTCCAAGAATCATCGAGGCTGCTTGAGACCTCGAATTGAAAAACTGGATCAGAGCTTAAAGCCAGTCTCAAGTTGTCCTAACACACCGGACCATCTCATAGGACCAAAGCGTAGAGATTTTAAAACCGAGTATGGATTTATGGAAGGTACCCAAAGGAGGCGCTGGCGAATCGGGGGACTGATACTTTTAGCGGCAATCGCGCTGTCTTTTATGGCAAAGCCTTTGGCACTCTACTTCGCTCCTATGGGTATCCCTTCTGTTACCCAAGGATTGGCTTTGTTCTTTCCGCTCTACGGCAACCTCAAGGATTACAGCGAAAACAACGTTTCCTTAAGTTACCGCTGGGACCGGTCTTTTTACAACGGCGGAATTCGCCTAAGCGGCGAGAAGTTGGATTTCTTACAACTGGAAGCAAATTCGTTTAAAATCCCTCCAAACCAGGACCAGACGGTCTCTTTGTGGGTAAGAATGCCAAAGTTAGATCGGTATCAACCGGTTTTCTGGAGCGGCAATCGAGATAATCCGCAACAACCCATCCAAGCGCTTGAGATCAACAGCATGAATCAGCGAATCCGCTATACTGTTGGAGGCGCGACCCGGGATTTTCCCTTTGAGACCAGCTTGCAACATTTTCCGGTGCACCTGGTGGCATCGGTATCTTTCAAAAATAACCGAAGCCGAGTTTATGTCTCCGGCAAATTACTTTTAGAGGCGCCCTTCAAGATGGAAAATCCCGGTGCGGTGAATCAGTTTTTACTAGGCCGGTGGGATTCCCTTGAACCCTCGTTTAAGGGTAATTTGGGGAATTTTTCTTTTTGGGATCGAGAACTGTCAATGGAGGAAGCGGCGCTTATATTTCTGGATCAGCAGAATTTTCAAGAACGGTGGAATCTGCGTTACCGGGTGATTTTGGGTACCCTTTATTTAATAGCGGTTATTTTATTTTACGGGGCCTTCAGGCTGTACCAAAACCAGGGTTTTTTTAACCGCTTTTTGAATTGAAATGAACCGGATTCGCAAGCTCTTCCATCGGCGTGCTTGGCTTTTTCCGCTATTGGCTTTAGTTGCAGGGTCGATTTTTTGGGGGTTAGCACCGACCATTTCCCATTGGTGGGTGAGCCCTGATTCTCCCGTGTACCGGGGTAAACTGTTGTCCTATTACCCCCAATCTTTTGCCGGTACCTCCAAAATAACGCTGAACCTTCCCAAGGAAGCGCCGGAATTTGGTGTCAGTTTTTATCTTTTGATCAAGCGCCCTGAACCAACCGAAGAGGGAGCATTGGCCCCGGCCCCAGAGCGCCCCCCTATAAAACTGGTGAGTTCACCAAACACGACCGCAGCTTTAGAGCTTTGGTACCAACCAGAGGCATCCCAGGTAGAAGGTAGGCTGAATCAGCGTAGCCTCGGCAAAATTGCGCTAGAACCCAATCAGTGGGCCTTGGTTGAGTTAATGCGCCAAAAAAACGGGGTTTGGCAGTGGTCCGTTCAAGGGAAACGGTTTGCGCGGATAAACGATCCATCCCTTAAGGTCGATTCCTTGCAACTTGCGCAGGCAGAGGCTCCCAGCTTGCGCGAAGTTGCGCTTTGGCGGGGACAAATACCGTTGGGTGTGCTTCTAGGTGAACGCCAGCAAAGGCTGCAAGTGTTTATGCGGTTACTCGGCTTAGGCTTTTTGGGAGTAGGTCTTTTGCCCTGGCTGGTCCGGCTTGATCGGTTGGCTTCCCAGCAGCGCATGAAACCCATACCTGGGTTTGACCGAATTAAAAAATACGGCTTGGCAACCTTGGGGTTAGGTGCTTTGGTTTATTTGGCCCGAAATCCCGAAAAACCGGTTCGGCTTTTTGGAGTACACCCGCTTGGGCAAACGATGTACCCCGAATTACAGGAGAGTTTTCAGGTTTTTTTTGGGGTCATGGTGCTGTTGTTTGCGGTGGGAGTTTTTATATATCCCTCTAACGCTGAGGGTCCAAGGGAACTTCGATTTGGACTTCGAGTGGGTGGGTTTTTGGGGGTATCGTTGGGTTTACTTTTCGTCGCTTGCCTTGTTTTGCCTCCGGCACTTTATAATATTTACCAGCTTAGCGATAACCAATATCCCATCAGTTTTCTTTCCGATTTAAGCCAAATCCATTGGTCTTCCATAAAACCCTGGTATTTTATTGGGCTGACCCTCAACTGGATGGTCGCTTGTTTGTTGGGATTGGTGCTGGCGCCAGCGTTATACGCAAAAATGGATCGTTCCATAGGGGTCAAAGTGATGGCTGCCTTTGTTTTGGGCTATCCGGCGGTGATCTTTTGGACGCGGCTCTGGAGCTTGGTTTTTGGGGGAAATATTCTGTATATTGTTGTTTTAAGCAGTATATTGGGTCTGATTTATTGGCGGCGCGGGACGGTGGTCCAGCTTGCCCGGCAGTCGCCCAGGGGCCACTCAGGAGAGTTAGTTTTTAGCCTGATCCTGTGGGCTAGTCTTTTGACGTTGCAGATCTCGCAAGGTGACTTTTATTATGCCGGGCATGGAGACCAATACTCCCGGCTGGTGGATCGGTTTGCCCAGGTGCGCTTGCCCATCTTCGGTCAACACTACGACCACATCCTCTATAATAGTTTCGCAACTAAACCCCTGACCGGTCATTATCCAGCGTTGTTGTCCCATTGGTACACGCTGTCGTTGGCCAAGGTGGCGGTTTTTTGGCAACTATTGTTGCTGTTCGAATGGCTTGGGCTGGAGCGACGTTTGGCTTGGGTGGGGACAATTTTTCTATTTTGGGGAACCTCCTCCTTGGTACCTTGGTCTTATTACCTCCAGTTTGATTCCGGCAATCCGTTATATTTTATAGCCTACTCTGGCCGCGTGGTAGGAATTGGGTTGGCTGCTACCTTGATCTGCCTGAAACTTAAAAACCTATCCCTCCATCCCGCATCTTGGGCATTGATTTTGGCTGGCTGCGCCGCGCTTTCCGTTTCCGTGGGGTTATGGTTGTTGGTATTGATGTTTCCGGTGGTGGTACTGATTAAAAGGGACCGAATGTGGATCGGTCTTATTATCCTAGCGACCCTCTTAAGTTTTGGCTTGGATTGGGAACAACTGGGTATTTTAATTCGATCGGCCATGGTTTTTTGCATCCTATTGGTATTGCTGCGCGGTGCTGCAGTAGGACGGTTTTACCTAAGGCAGCCGAGAGCTTTTTTGATTGGAGCTTTGGCGCTGATAACGGCTATGGCTACTCTAGGCAATATGCCGTCAAATTTTTTGCGACACCAAGTAAACCAGATTTTAGCCAATGATGGACTTGTCGAAGAACGGATATTCCCCCCGCTGGGTTATCATCCCCTGTTTTCTGAAGGTTTTGATCAAGGTGGCGTTTTTCGGGCCCAATCGATTTCGGATTTCCGCGCTCATGGCGGTTGGACTGTTTACCACGAGAGTTTACCCATTTATCTAAGCACCTCCGGGATGTTGTTACTGTTTATGGGGTTTTTCCTGTTCTTCCGGCGGCGGGCTGATTTGACCGCTCGTTATTATTTCGTGATGAGTGCGGTTTCTTTGCCTTTGCTCTATTTCTTCGCAAACAACTCCGTAATCGGAGTTTACGCTTGGCCAAAAACCCGGCTTTTTGAAGTCCCGTATTTTCTGGTCCTGTTTTTAGCGATCGTTCAGGTGGCCCGGTGTCGAAGGCGGATCAAACAAGCGATGGTAGTTTTTATGCTGCTTTACTCCTTTACCCCGTTTTTGGCGACCGAACGAATCGGCCAAATGGTCGAAAATCTTAAGTATGTAAGGTATAACTACCAGACTTATCGCTAATTCCGAACCACGGGTTCGATCGAATAAATCCGCATGATCGGTTCGGGTCCACCGAGAAACCTAAATTTGAAATAACGATATTCTACGTTGGGTGCTGGTAAGTAGCGCTTTTCATGCCCCTTAAACGGTTTTACCCGCCATTGGTGAATCAAGGTAAAGTTTTGGCCATCGGTAGAACCCAAAAGATCGATTTCCGTAGGGGTACGGTCTCCAACCGCACCGGTTTCCAGTTTCACGGATTCCAGTGATTGGGGTTCGTTAAATCGAATGGTGGCTTCTTGGGGGTAGCTTGGAGCTTCCCAGAAGTCGTCCGCATCCCCCCATGGGTTAAACCCTAAATGGATGCCGTATTTCTCGAACGGACGATCAATAATCAGTTTGTAATATTGGGGGTCGGAATTGTCGAAATAATATAGGGTATCGGTAGCGGATTTGGCTTTTATGGGCAGGTCCAACTTTTCAGAAGTCAGTAAACTATCGAACCCATAATCCTCAGCTAAGTTAGCCCACTCCCGTTGGCTTCGTCTCTTCCAGGTATAAAGGGTAGGCCCCATCGGGATTCCGCCATCCCTGGGACCCACAAAGGTCTTGAAGTCAACACCGTAAACCACTTTGAGCCGGTTCGCGATCTCGGTCATCGTTGAAGGGACATAAAGCCCCTGGTTAATCCCGTCAGGCAGCCAAACGGGCACCCCTGTTTTTAATTGCACCATTCCAGTTCCCGCGACTAGAATCAGTTTGGAATGGTCGTGTACCTCGCGCAAAAAGGCGTCGTTGTGATAGCTGGGGTAAACATGATGTACCCAACATTGCAACTTGAATCGATGGGTACAAGCGGTATTTATTTTATTAACCGTGAGGCTCCCGTACAAACCGGCAGCCAACAAAAGGCCCAGGGCCGAAACTAAGATCGCGCTTGGGTAAGGTTTTTTTCCAAGGTTCAAACGCCAGTCGGCAGGAACCGAAATCCCTGATAAAACAAAGAGTAATATCATCCCCAAATCATTGGGCCACGGTTGCTCGGCGAGCCATCCCAAGTGTTTGGACCAAGCGACAAATAATAAGGCAAAACAAGAAACCAAGCCAATCGTCCAACCGCGTGGCGAAATTGCCGGGAGCATGGCCAAAAGGAGAAACGGCGTAATTAAGTAAACCGGGTTCATCAAGCGCGGCGGAACCACCTGCCAAAAAGCCAGGGGCATCCATTCAACGGGGATATAAGAGCCAAAAAGAAAGATTAGCCCACTAAAAAAAAGAAGGCCTCCAAATAACTCTAACCGTCCGACTCCAACTTTCCAGAGTTTTGAAAAAAGAAAAAAGAAAAATGCCAAGGGCAGTAAGTTGCGCACCGCGAAGGGAAATTGTACATGGTGATTGGCTATGGTAACTAAAAACTGCTTTACGGCCAAAAGGTCTGACGCTGAAGTGGGCTGGTAAGCATCGGCGAACTGACTCCAGTGGTAGCCAAAAAATGCCAAAAATAAAAGAAATCCGGCCACAAGCCAAAACCGTGCCCGCCAAATACCCGCTAGTGGCGCTAGCAACGGTTGCCTGCTCAAGCGGGCGTAGAGCAAGGCCAACGTCAGGGATCCGCATACCAAGCCGATAAAATAAGCGCCCAAGGTAAGGTGCATGATCGGGGAAAAGCCTAAAAGGAAATTCCCGGTACGGTCATATTGAAGCAGCAAAAATGCCAGCACTAAGGTTAAGGTCAACAGACCGACCCGTCCGTGACTGTCGGCACTCCCAAACAGGGTTATGTGGTAAGGCAATTCGGTGGCGTAGATCCCGCTGAGGTGTACCGAGACAGCAACCAATAAGGCGTAGATTTGGTTGCGGCATATGGCGTAGGTGAAAAAACACATGGCGACCATGGCCAGGATTCCGTCAAGCCCGTTGAGGATCATCCCCACCTGGGTTTCCCCTAAAAATGGCAGTAGCTCCTTGGCAATAAAAATAGGAAGACTGAAAACTCGGATATGATACTGAAAGAAGGGGTTATTGGTGGCATAATTGACAAGCCCCGCTTGGGCTTGGGCCGTTTCGGTCGCTTGGTCCAATCCAGGATAGGTGACTAGGCCTAAAAATAGACCCAAAAGGCCAGCCCAAATACCTAGGCCCAACAATTGCCGGAAGGTGGGCGCAAATTCCGCAACAGGTTTGGATGCTAACCCTGGAGCTTTGGGTAAACGCGCCAAGGAAGGTACTGGGGACATAAAAGCAAAAAACTGGAAGTTAACAGGCAGGAACCAAGGTTTCAACGCTGCGGGGGAAAAATCTTAAGCCCCAACCAAAGATATCACCCTGTTTTCCAAAGTAAATTAATAAAATCTTTTTTCGGTCAAGAGGCTCATGCTTTCAAGAGAAGCATACGGTAGGGTAGTCGAAGGTTCATCGGTTTGTCATGAAGAAAATGGCAAGAACTTTGGCAGACAGTTGTTTCTTTAGCGTTCCTTGGGGGTCTTGAATTTTCTAGGAGGTTAGCGCATTCTAAGCGGGTCGGGTTTGATCAAATTCTCTACACCTCTTGTTTGATAAAAACAGCTTTATTGAAAGGGCAGAATTTGGTGGGGTTTAAAACCAACTGCCCCTCGGTTAACCGTAAGTGTTGCAAAAGGGTCTTTTTGGATGTCAAAAGGGAAAGGTTGAATCGGCGTACATGAAAAAATCCACAAAAAACAGCCTGTTACTCCTGGCGGTTTTTTCCCTTTTGATTCTTTTTGCCGGGAAAAAGCTTTTTTTCAAGATTGGCTTGGACCCCGTCGAATTAAACCAAACCGGCCTTTTGGTTCATTACCCGCTCTTGGGGAGCCTGAAAGATCAGGTAACGGGCCAAGAATTAGGGATTTCAAAATCGGCAAAAGACTTCACGGCTAATGGCCTTTTTTTTAATGAAGGGGTCGAGCATTTCGGCGAATTGCCTGGATGGGCAAAATCTGGCTCCCAGCAGGCACTGACCTATACCCTGTTATTGGATCTCGGCGCGGGTGGCAGGGAATCTGGGTTAGCAAATATTTTTTTTGACGGGGCCATATCCGCCCCTTACCCACGTGCCTCTCTTTGGGTTAAAGAGGACGGTGGCCTACATGTCTCCATTTTTACTATCGGAGGCCGTGCTAGTTTTAACTTGCCAAAACCCCCGGATTCGCCGGTACACGTTGCCCTGGTTACCGATGCCAGGAAGGAGATAGCGGCGGTCTATTTCAATGGAGCGGTCATCGAAAAGTCGGTTCTGCCCGGCGTTTTGCAACCAGCCCAACAGATCCTGCTAAGTAGAGGTAAAAGCCCCGCAACGGGTGCAGCCGTCCGAATCAGCGAATTGGCCGTTTGGTCGCGCTCCTTAGACGCCCAAGAGATCGCTGGAGTCGCTAAAAAAGCCCTAGAAAACAATAGTAATCTAAACCAGCGCTGGGTTTTTTATTGGGCCACCCTTGGGAGTCTTTGGGGGCTGGCTCTAGGGGTCGTGATTTTTTGGCGGTTAAAAAAACAATTTTTGTGGGTGATTACCAAAGTAGCCGATGGGGTGAACCGAGTTTGTTGGATAAGGCCGGAAAATCGGTTGTTCTATCTTTATAGCGCTCTATTCGCATTGGTGGCGTTGCTGGTTTATTTGCCCGCATTTTTATTAGATTTTGGCATTCACAACGACTACGAACCTACCAATGTGCTAGACCTGTGGATGGGGCACCCAGAGGCGCGGGACGTGGCCGGAATGGGTCGGTTACTTAACGGCTTGGTGCTAAGCCTTCAATTTTATTTTATCCAAGAGCTTTCGGATCTGGCGGTAGCGAGGTTTTATGCCGCGATGGTGACCATCTTTAACGTGCTGCTTTTGGCTAGTATTTTATGGCAACGGGTAAAGCTAGAAGCCAAACTTGCGGTGGCCATTGGAGCGACGCTGTTTTTTTTGCCAGGTTTTCAGCTCTATATCCTATGGGTGACCAACTTTCCCAATACCCTGTCGTTTACCTTGGGTCTCTTGGCCTATTGGGTTTGGGACCAGCACCGCGTCCGGGGTTGGAACCTTACGGGGAACCTAACGCTGGCGCTGGCAGGGCAAGGCCTCTTGCTTTGTAGCTTTATGACCTATCCGGCCAATACCTTTGCCTTTTTGTTGCCCGTTACTGCGCGCATCTTGTTTACGCCTTTAAATAACTGGCGGAAAAACCGAATTATTTTGGCCCAAGATATGGCCTTCATCGGTTTTTCGGCGCCCCTGTATTTTGTGGTTTATAAGTATCTAATCGGTCCTTTTTTAACCTGGGCGGGTCCGGTTTACTGGGGCGGGGCCTTTACCAAGCGGACCGGGCATTATTCGATGAACCTGCTGTTCAACTGGGAGGCTAAATGGCTTACCTTTGAACGGCTTTCGAAGTTGACCCTCGCCGGGCCCTTACACCTGATTGGGTGGGAAAAAACAGTCCACCTGTGGGTGTTGGGGGTCACTGGGTTATTGGCATTCGCATTGTTGCTGGTTTACTTGGTACAGGGACCAGCCAAGGAGTATTGGCGCGTTTGGACGCAGTTGGTGTTGGGCCTAGCGGGAATTGTCCTGTTGGTAAATGCGCCTTATCTATTAGTAGAAGACGTACCCACGGCCTACCGTATTACACTGATCTACGGGGCTTTGTTGGTCCTTCTTTATTACTGGCTGATATGGCAGTGGGCTAGCATTTTGGGAGGGGGTGCAGGAAAAAATCTCTTGGTCCTGGGCTTAGGGGTTTTGCTGGCCACCTACGGCTTGATTGGTGCGCGTAATGTGCTTTATGTCTCGATAGAGAAAAAAAAGGAACTCGATTTTATTAGGGCCCGTCTACGTTCGGAGGATTTGAGTGTATACCGGAAGATTTTATTGATCGGTGCCCCGATGATGAGTCATTATTTGGACCGAGAAATTGCGCTCGATTTTAATCTAGCTGCCAGCCAAATGTATTATACCTTTAACCTGCCGTTGATCAAATTTGGGTTGGAGGGAACGGGGTACAAATTGGGTCAGTTTCGGGTTGAGCATATTGGCATAAAACCAGAAAACGTGATCAAGCGCGTGCCCATTCCCGTGACCGATGATGGACGAACGTTGATGATCAATTTTAATGAATTGAGCCTCAATAAAGAGGTCAATTGGAAGATTCCAGCAGATCAGGCGCGGGAACAAAATTCCTCTCGTGGGTTTTATCAATCTATTTGGGGACTGCCCCAAGACCCTCAAGAATGGTATAAAAAGGTTTTGTTTCGGCAAGCTCCGTTGGCCATCACGAAGATACACCAGGCCAAGTTGGAACAAGGCGTACCCTTTTGGATTCGCATTGAACTACCTGAAATATCGCGTAAAAACAGGTATAAATTAGGCCCCGGTCTTTACCGGGATCAAAGTCGTGGTCCCGAACAAATGCCAAGAAACTGGAAGGTGTTCGGTTCTGTCGATGGCGTGGATTGGCAGGAAGTTGATCATCGTTCCGCAGAATCTTGGAGTGCTGGAGAAACCAGAGTTTATGATTTTGTTTCCGAAAAGGCCTATCGGTTTTATTTGATTCGGTTTGCCGCCGGTGATGCGCCCGACGATCAAGATGCGGTGGAATTTTCCTTGCCCTAGGTTGAAAGAATCGGGGACAAATGAGATTTCCTTTCGCCTTTAGGAATTTTATTGCGCCCTTGGTTTTGCATAAACGCCAGGGGCTGCCTCTGACCGGATATGCTGATGGTGCTCCTTGGAATCAATCCGGGGATAAACCGCTGATTCTATTAAAAAAGGCTCCCCATGGACCCCTCTATTCCGGTCTTTGAAACCCCCTGGTTCTCTTTGCGAAGTCGGCCCAACCTCGGTGGCCAACCCTATTATTACGTCCAGCAGTTAACCTCCGTTGCTGCCTTGGCTCGGACCAAAAAAGGCGAATTCCTGGTCGTGAGCCAAATTCGCCCTGCGATGGGTGGCCCTGTATTGGAGATACCCGCGGGAGCGATAGACCCTGGTGAAACGCCAGATCAAGCGGTTTTGCGGGAGTTAGAGGAGGAAACTGGATACCGGGCACAAACGGCGCGGTACCTGGGCGCATACGCCATAGACCAGCGGCTTAGCGAACGGTTGCTGATCTTTTTTTGTGACGCCGCCGAAGCGAAAGGCCCACCCGAACCAGGCTTGGAACTCCTCAAATTTTCCGAAAAAGCCATTTTGCGGGCTATCGAAACGGGCGAATTGGCGCACATCTCCGCGGCGGCTGCCTTTGGGCAAGCCAAATTGTGTGGTTTGTTAGGAAAACTGTCCTGGACCCAGTTGCAAGTGGAATTTTTCCACCGGGTTTTATGATTGACCTTTTCACTTTTACCCCGCCAAAAGGGCGGGTTCTTCAGCCAGCATT
>Ga0156797_110_pt7 | contig 38354 bp, 33 predicted proteins | sample RifOxyD2_FD_112098 | JGI IMG/M metagenome (GOLD analysis project Ga0156797, IMG submission 112098) | Candidatus Lambdaproteobacteria bacterium RIFOXYD2_FULL_50_16 | reverse complement strand
GGGTGGCTTCTGGGGTGGCGGGGGGTTGGCGGGTTTGGCCGAGGTTTCGTTTGTCTTCGCGTTCTTGCATCCACTTCCAGCGGCTGATCAGGGCAGTAAGGGCGCGTTGGTATTTTAACTTTTTATAGATCGAGGCGAGGAAAACAAACACGTCTTTGTCGAGTTTCAGGTCGAAGGCTTGCTCGAAGAGGTGGATCGCCGTTTGAAAGTCCTTTTTAGAGAGGGCCTCTTTGCCTTGGGCGATATATTTTTGCCGTTTTGCTTCTTGTTGTGAGTCTCGGTCTAGGCCCATTACTTGGTTGTATTCCTGCTGATATTGCCCCGATTTAAAGGTGTCACCTAACTGGTAGGCAACCTGGCTGGCCCGGTCTAATAATTCAGGTTTGCGGCCAAAATAAAGCGCATATTCCATCAGCGAAAGGGCTTTTTCTAATCGTTTTGTCTCTACCGATTTATTGGCCTCTTCAATCAAAAATTCTTGGGCCTGGGCCGCGTAATCGCGCTTGGCCAGTTCCCCATTGGCGACGTCGAGGCCTTTTTTGAGGGTCTGGAATGCAAGGCTATGATTTTGTTGGTGATGTTGGCAGCGGGCCATTAAATACCAGGCGTCTGCACGAGGGTCAGTGTCGATGACTAATTGGTAAAGCTTTTCGGCCTCGCTAAAGTGGCGAGCTTGGTAATGTTCCTGTGCCTTAATCTCAATCTCTTGACTTGAAAAAAAACCAAACGACTGTTCTAGCAGAAATCCAGCCCTTACAAAATAGACCTTGGCCAGTCGATTTTTCCCTATTGCCCTTAGGGCCAAACCCAGATTGGCGTTCACATAGCGGTCTTGCGGATAGCGACGGACGCTTACCTTGAGGATCTCGATTGCTTCTTCTAGTTTGCCTTGGCGACCTAAGATAACCGCCTGCATCATCTCGGCGTAGGGATAATGACTGCCCAGTTTTGCAAACTGCGAGGCCCCATCCATCGCTTGAGCAAATTCCTGTTGCTCAATACTATAGAGTGTCAGATTAATTAGGTGTTTTTCTGCGCTTTCGACTGCCTTGGGGTTGCGTTCGCGGGCGAGATCAATGGCGTCTAGGGCCTTCTTTTTAAAATAGTCAATGATTTCGGCGGGCGAAACCGGACGCTTAGGGGCCCCCTCGATCTTGGACCCACCTGATTCAACAGCTAGCTCGGCCTCAATCCGGTCTAAAAAATCGGGGCGACCATTGTAGGGGGGCAACACAAAATCACGAATATTATCAAACCGGTGAAGTAGGGGAATGATTTCGTCGTCATATTTTTCGACCTTGGCCGAGAGGGCCGCCATATTGAGGTAGGGGATGTCCCAGTCCTGATTTAGTTCAATCGCTTTTTTATAACATTTTTGCGCGAGTTCAGCTTTTCCTAAATGACGGAATTGATTGCCTAAATCATTGAAAAGGGCATAGTCTTTGGGGAAAAAGGCGGTGAGCGGGCGGCCAATGGTGACCGCTTCATGGTGGCGCCGGTTAAGCACAAAACCGGTAAACAGGTTTTTCATATAAGGGGTTATTGCCTCGCGCCCCACCAAGATCGCTTGGCGGAAATGCTCCACCGCCTGATCGTTGTTACGGTCATCAAGTAGTACCAGCCCCTGCATTACCAGCTGCTCGCCTTTGCGTTTGGCACTTAGGTTTTGAGTCAGTTTTTTGGCCAAAGAGTCCCCCTCGGGTTTGCCTGAGGGCCAATTGTGCCCTATTTCTATTTGCTTTGGCAATCGGTCCAAAGGGGTAGGGACCGTTCCAATCACTTAGGCTCTATTGCCAGGGTGCTTAGACATATTACGCACCTTAGATAGAGGCTGAAGGACCTGTTTATTGGGGTTTGCAGCCTGTTTGAGGGGGAAAACCTGGGCTAAGCGATAGTCGAAAAACCTGGGTGACCTTCAAGGCGGGTGCCCCCTCCCGCCGGTCGAGCCGTCCGAAGACACACAAAAAGGACTGGCTATCCATAATCCCGCCCAAGTGACCGTAGGTTTTGGGGTCGATGACTAGTTGTAGGCTGCCCGCTTCGTCCTCTAGGGTGACAACCAACCTCCCCTTGGCCGTCCCTGGGGACTGTTTGGCCAGCACCCTACCAAAAAAGGCAATAAACCGCCCAGCAGGCACCTCGGTCAGTCGCTCGCTAGAGACAAGTCCGCTAGGTGGCACTGGATAGACCCAGGCCTCCTCTTTTAATATAGCCACTGGATGCCGTCCCAAACTGGTGCCCGTGGCGGTCTAGCTCGACCGCCTCTAGTTCGCCCTCGGCGCGCCCCAAGGCAGGGCGGCGCTTTTTGGCTAAGCTCTCAATTGGCGTTGGCGGAAGCCAAAAGCGAGACCTTCTCGCGGGCTAAGGTGAGGTCTTTTAAAAAATCTTCCAAACGCCACCAAGGGCCTCGGCTTTCGATCAAGCGCCCAGTCTCCTCGCCTAAGCCCACCACTTGGGTAAAACCCAGCCAAATCGCCCCTGTTTCTAAGTCGGCCTCCCATTTGGAATGGATCACACAAACCGGCAACACCACCCCATCGTGCCGAGCCGCCTTGATCAGGCTGTCGGGGGTGTAAAAGCCCATGGGCTGGGAGTTTAACAAACTCGCAAAAAAAGCCGCCAGATGGTGCCGCTTGAGTCACCAACTGGCATAGGCAATCAGGGCAAAGCTGGCCGCGTGAGACTCGGGGAAACCGTAACGAGAGAATCCTTTGATCTGCAAAATCACCTCCTCAATAAACCGGGGCTCGATCCCACCGGCGGCCATGCCTTCGACCAGTTTGTGAATCCAACGAGTTAAATCGCCATGAGTGGCAAATCCACTGATGTTTTAGCGGACCTGATCCGCCTCGCCTGGGGTAAAGCCGCCCACCGGGCCACCCGCATCAACTGTTCCTGGAAGATGATAGTGCCATAGGTGCGCTTGAGTATTGGTTCGAGCGCCGGATGGGGATAGGTCACTGGCTCCAACCCCGACGCCTTTTGCGGTAAGGGTGCTTGACCCCGGCTAAGATAGGGCCTGGGCGGATGAGGACCACTTGGACGACAAGATCGTAAAAAATAGTAAGCAAAAGACTGGGGAGGCTAGCCCTTTGGGCAGCGGATTCAATTTGGAACCACTGGCCTAAGGCTCCACAAGCCGACGCTCTATCCAGCTAAACTACGGGTGTATAGGGTGGACCGGCCAAAAAGGACGGGCCTGCCGGAACCATCCGGCGGCAGTCAAAAAGGCGTCCTAATGGAAAGCCTACAGGAGGTAAAGACCCACAAAAAAGAGCAGAACGCCAGGAAACAGACCGACTTGCCATCAGATAGGGGCTTAGGTTATAGCTGTCGCTTGAACACTCTATCTTGAGAATTGATGGATATTTTACACCAACACATCTTATTGATCGGTGTGGTGCTGGCCCTGTTTTGCGCAGCACCGCTTTTCTTTTGGCGGCCCACAAAAGCCCTGTTTTGGCCTGTGGTGGGCTTATATAGCGTGTTTTTGCTGCTCAATTGGGAGCTGGTGTTGGGAATCAAGGGCCCCAACCATGATACGGAACAAAATCTTCAAGGCTGGATGACCCTGGCAAACCAGTGGTTCTCTTGGGGACGTACCTTCGGTTGGATACCCTACCAGTCAGGTGGTCAGCCCTTTGTGCTCTACAATAATTTGATCAACTTCCCCGAAGCCATTTTATTTGGCAAGTTTGCCACCCTCTGGGGGTTTCATCTTTCGTCCTCCCAGGTGTTTAGCCTAGCTTTTTTTACTGCTTTTTTAGGGTTTGTGACCGGCTCGGGATTTTTATTTTTGCTGCTTTTCGAACAGCGTAGTGTCGCCCTGTTTGGGATGGTCACCCTTTGTCTGAGTGGAGCCATCTGGGTTGAGCTGGCGCAACCTAAATTGCATGCTGTTCTATTTGGTTTTGTGTGGGTCGCTGTCTTTTTGTTGCTAGCCATCAAAACTAAGAAACCTGGGGCGCTTATTTTAGGCATTTTGGCGATGTCAACGATGCTAAACTATTATGTCCCCAGCTACGCGTTGACCGCCTTTGCCTTGTGTGCCCTTTCGGGACTGGTTTTTTATGGTCGCCGCCTGGCACCCTGGAATCAGTGGTTGCCGCTGGTTCAAAGCAAGGTGGCTTGGCTTTTGTTGCTGCCAACACTCTTTGTTGTCTTGGGGCCGGTGGGATATAGCTATACCGTCTTGGGGGACTACTTTAGTCCAACTCGGGGGAGTATTGCCGGGACCGTCAGCGCCGGGAATACAGGGCAGCAAGCGGTAGTAAGTGCGGAGCTGAAGTATAGTGCCCAATGGGTTAATCCAGAATTAGCAAATCACAACAGCTTTTACCTAGGCGCGTTTATCGTTCTTTTGGCTCCCCTGGCTTTGCTTAGCCGACGGGGCTGGTTTTTAATGGCACCGGCCCTGATGCTTTGGTGGTTGTCGCTGGGGCGCGCTACGCCCCTGTGGGATCTATTTGTTAGCTTGCCACTGATGAATTACGCCCGGCACGCCTTTCATTTTGGGGCCTATTCGGGATTTTTTCTTCTTTTGGTGGGATTGGAGGGGCTGGTTCAGGTGCGGGGCAGTCGCCCGGCTTGGGTAAAGCTGGGGCTTTTGGCCCTGGGGTTATTGTTGGTAAAGCAACTTATGGATCTAACGCCCGACCAAAAATGGCCGGAAGTGGTTTGGCAAATTGTTTGGGTTTTTGGAGTTTTGGGGGTGCTGTTGGCTATTTTTGGAAAAGGCCGTTTTAAAGCGCCCATGTTGCTTGTGGTGTTGGGGATTCAATTTGTTCTGCTGGCAGGACAGTACGACCAACAGATTCGCAATGCCGCGGTCAGAGCCCCAAGGCCTAATATTGCAGGCTTTGTCAACAATGAGTGGTTTGCCTATTCCCGTACCTTACCTTTGGCCCTTCCCTTTTTTATTTTGCCAATAGAAGAGAAATACAACCAATGGTACCACCGGTTTCCTGAAGAACTCTTCATGGTCCAAAAAGATTTTTTCCCGTTGTTAAAAGAGTTGGAGGCGGATGCAGGGGTGTTGGCAGATAAAATGGCACCGATATTTCATCTTTTTGACTTAGAACAACGTGAGCAATTGGAGTCCCCCGAAGCCATATACAAAGTAGTCTTTCAAGAACTTGAAGGCAATCGGGGGGATTGGGCAGAGTTGCGGAGGGAAGGGGAGGGCGACGGGAAATATTGTCCTCAAACAGGGCTCTGTTATTACTTGCCTGAGCGTCCCGATCCGAACCTAAGACGGATGCAAGTCAATTTAGAACAACCAGCTTTATTACTACGCTTGGTCAATTGGGATGCCCATTGGAAGGCTCGGGCCGGGGGCAAGGAGTTGGCGATCCATAGGGCTGCGTACAATATGCAATATGTGGAATTACCCGCTGGAGCGTATGATCTGGAATTCCATTATCAGGACGCCTACGACTCATTGTTCAAGCTCAATTTAATCGCAGTTTTTTTGGGTTGGGTGGCGAAGTGTTTTTGGCTGCGTCGTCAAGAGGCGTTATGATTCAGAAAATTGACAGGCTTTGGGTCTGGAGCATTTTGGTTATCTTAGGCTGGGCCTTTAGCCTGCTGGGACATCAACTGCTGGACAAATGGGCGGCTCCGCAATACCAACCTTCACCACAAGAAGGGCTGGCCTTTTATTTCCCTTTGCATGGGAGCCTTGAAAACAAAGGGGGAAGTAACGCCAAATTAGTGTCGGAATTTCCACCTCTTTGGCGTGATGGGGGGTTGGCAGTGAGTCTCTTGACCTACTCTACCGCCCGATTGGTTGAATTCCCTTTAGACGCTTTTGATCGTTCTTATACCTTATCCTTTTGGATGCAGGTTTCTAGGGAGCATTTTGTTGAAGACAGCAGGCCCTGGAACGGAAACAATGTCTATGGAATTTTATTTGTTGGTAACAAGTTATTTGCCCAAAATCCAACCCTAGAGCTTTCATTTAACAATATTTCTGGTGCCTTTGGAGTTCAAACGGCCCACATGGCTGAGTGGGAACGTGCGGATATAAAATATGATTTTTTAGAGCAGCAATACGCTGCGCATTGGGTAGTCGTACGTTCCGCAGAAAAGGTAGAGGTTTATTTGAATGGGCAATTAGCGCAAGAACTTTTGATCCCACAAAACCCCTCAGAGCATCCCATCGACTTTGCTATGCTTTCCGAAGGGCACCTTCCAGGCGGAAGATTTACCATTTCGGAGTTAACGTTTTGGGAGCGGGGATTGAGTCCAGACGAAGCAAAAAGCCAATTTTCAAACCTTCGCAACCACTGGTATCGGTATTCTAACCCCCTGGTCGAATGGGCCGCGCCAAACTACCTAGAAGGCGGATCTGCCGGACCTTGGTTTAAAACCCCCACCTGGGCTTGGTGGTTCTGGTTCCCCTTGTATCTCTTGACGCTTGGGGCGACTGTAATCTTTTGGGTCCGCTGGATTCCCTGGTTATTGTGGCTGTTGAGCGACGAGCGAGAGCCTTAGCCGATTAATAAACCCTCTACTTAAGTCCGCTTTGGTTACTCCAAATACCACCGGCACTTTCATGAAATCCGTTGGGAAGTTGCGCCTAGTCCTTTGTGGTCCTCTCGACCCCGGTGGTGACACAGCTAACCAGGTTGCAAGACCCCTAGACCAAAGACATTGAGTGGGATCACCTAGGGTAACCTTGCCGCGCCATTAGAGTGGTAGTTACCACGGAAAATTTTGGCGATTTTCACCTACCTGGGCAATGGCACCTGGAGTTTTCTACCTGTCAATTGGTTTTGTTCCTGGTTCTGGTATTAATATAAAACATCTGTTCACTTTATACAAGTTTTTTCCTTTGGCCCGCTCCTTGCTCATCCTCTGCGCTGAAGCAAAAGGAAAATTATGTATAAAAAATTAAGCCCTCTTTTTTGGCCCACCAGTCTCTTGCTGCTGGTGCTAGCCGGACAACAGGCGCATCAATGGTTACCCCTGACTCTGCCTGCCGGTGTGGCCGAATCAGGCGCTAGGTTTTGGGCAAGTTTGGTGTGGCTAACGGGGGGATGGGTGGCAACGGTCACCATCAACCGGTTGTTGGTGGACTTTTGGATAAGACGCCGGCACCGCCAAGTGGCTCCAGCATTGATCCGCTCGCTGGTGTTTGTGGTGGTGTTTTTGTTTGTTTCTTCAGGGATTTTGTCCTTGGTGTTTCACAAAGAGATTACTGGGCTTTGGGCCATGTCCGGCGGAGTGGGGTTGATTATTGGTATCGCGCTGCAAGGGTTGCTGGCCAACTTTTTTGCGGGGATCACCATTAACGCCGAAGGGGCCTTTAAGGTGGGCGATTATATCCAGATCAACAACACCCGTCTGGCACCCAAGCTGCTCACGGGCAAGGTGGTGGATATAAATTGGCACTCAACCCGGATCAAAACCAGCGAGGGTAATCTGATTTTGATGCCCAACAACCTCTTTAACACCACTATTATAAGTAATTTAAGTGTGTTAGGACTAGAGCGAGCCTTAGAAATCTCCCTCTATTTTGACTCTCAAGAGCCTTTAGAGCGGCTGACCCGAATCTTAGAAGCCGCCGCCCTTTCAACCCGAGAAATCCTCCGATTGCCCAGCCCCAAAGCCTTGGTCGGCGATATTAATGAGCGCGGCCAGGAGGTGTTAATCGAGGCGTGGTTTGTCCAGGGGAAGGTGCGCGAGAAAGATGCCCGCTCGGCTTTGATGACCAGTATCCACCAACACCTTAGGCAGGCAGGTATTGCCGTCGCAAAGCCTGCCCAAGAGCTTTGGCTAACTAGGCTTGCCAGAGAAAAGAAGGACCTGTTGGGCCAACGGATTGAACTTTTAGGCCAAGTGGACCTCTTTGGGGGATTAAGCGAGAACGACCGGGCCGTGATGGCCGTAAACCTCAAAGAGCGACAATACGCCAAAGGAGAACTGATCTTCGCACAAGGGGATCCGGCCAAAAGTATGTTTGTAGTGATGGAAGGGTTAATTCGGGTGAAGGTAGAGATTGAGGGGCAGGGCCGCCGGGTGGAGATTGCGGAATTGACCCCAGGAAGTTATGTAGGCGAAATGTCGCTTTTTACCGGGGCCCCCCGCTCGGCAGATGTGGAAGCGGTTTCCTCTGTCATATTATACGAAATTACCCAAGAGACCTTGAGTTATCTGCTTGAGAAAAATCCCAGCTTGTCGAGGCGATTGTTCCATGAAATCGCGGTTCGGCAAGCGCAGATGCTTAAAAAAAAGGACAAAAGCCAAGCACAGCACGAGCGGGAACAACAACAATTGACCCGCACCACCTTTCACAAGATCAAACGCTATTTTCAAGAAATCACGGGTGGATTATTTCTGGTGGAGCCTTCTTCAGAGCCGCGCCTGACCCCCGACAACGCCGCCCATATGGGGCTTTTAATGGCCAAAATCGGGAACATCGACCAACGCGACTTGGCTAGAAGCGCCGTGATCTTAGGGATCGGCACCCCCAGACCCCCAAAAAAGGAACAGGTTTAATGGAAACTAAAGAATTACAAAAAAGTTTCGACGCCACAGCTTATCTGAAGGCCCTAATCGCGGTTGCCTTAGCCGACGGAGGGATGGCCCCAGAGGAGCTTAATTTTATTGAGGTCCAAGCCAAACTCTTGGCTCAAGACCTAGACCACCTCCTCCAAGAGCCCGGCCAAAGCCTTAAAGCACAAGCTCACCGGCTCTCCCCCAAAACCAAGATGATTATCATTCGCGACTGCATCTCTATGGCCCATATGGACAAAGATTACGCAGCCTCCGAGCGGGAGCGTATTTTAGAAATCGCCCGAGACCTAGGCCTAGGCCCTGAAGAAGTGATCAAATGGGAGGATTGGCTTTCGGACTACTGGGCCATTTTAGACCGTGGCGACCAGTTGATGGAGGGGACCTTTTTAGTCTCCTAAATGGTAATTTGACTCCAATCCCAGGTAGAACCTAGGCCAAGGCGCGCGAGGGCGCAATATTTTATGGAAACAAATGATTACATTAGATCAATAGAAATGTTACCCTGCTTGAATGTGGTGTTTTTAAAACCAGAAAATCTGTAAAAAGTGTGGCGTATATTTATATTTAAAAGGTGGTGCCTAGTTTTGGTTTTTGGTCCGATTTGCCCGAAGACGGGAATCAGGCGTTACGCTTAACACAAAATCAGTCCTAAGACTTAGTTTCTAAGGATATTCAGATGTCCAAGTTAAGTGGGGTTAGGGTTGTGAAAATTTTGGGACAGCTTGAGGTTAACCCTAAACCCCATATTGGGGTGTGACTGCCAAAGTGTTAGGGGGGACAAAGAAAAATACTTAAACTCCCATTTCAACGCCTACATCCCCAAACCATTGCTGCCCGCCCATATACGAAATGCGATTATTGATTTTGCAGAAAAGAAAACGGGATCAGTCTGTCTTAATGGGTTTCTTGAAATTTTGGTTTTATGCTTAAAAGGCTGTCTAGGGCCCAGCGATGAACCTGGGCCTTTTCGTTGGGTGTTAGCCCCGAATCCCAATGGAAAATCTGGTAGCGCAGGGGGGGCATGTTAGATTGGGCTAACATCTCTAAAATAGCTTCTAGGTCTTCAGCCGGGGTGCCGTGCCCGCCAAAGGGAAAGTTGTCGCTTAAGTCCAAATGTTCTTGTGCTTTCCAAATATCCCACAAAATAATCTGCCTGATCCCTGGAATGACCGCATACCAAGGCAGTTCTTGGTTCTTGGCGTGACAGGCAAAACACTTTTTTTCCCAAATGGGCCTGATTTGGTTTACATAATCCAGATTTATCTGGGCGTCCATTTCTGGGGCAGGGAGCAGACTGATTGGCGTATCAGGCTTGGTATGTTCACGTCCTTGATGTGCCACAAGAACCCCCGCCCAAATGGCCACTATAACCAAAAATCCAATCTTTTTCATACCAGATCCTGGAGGGGGCCATTTTCAAAAAGAGGGCAACCAATGGCCAACAAAATAATAACATGCTTCCTATCGTACCTACCTTTATTCTAAAAAACAACCTATTCGGGGGTTGGGGCAATCTTTAAAAAGGGTGAATTTATAACGCAAATTGGAAGGTTGGTAAAATCCCCGGTCCCCAAGAGCGGGCGCAGTTGGATCAAGTGCTTAAACTTTGGTAGGACGCCTTTCCTTAGAATAGGTCTCCCCACTCATCCAATTTCTTAATAGCCCGCCAGAAATCTCTTTTGATCCGGTTTTGTAAATTGCGGAAGGGAATAAAAATAGACTGTTAGGGTTGGCCCTCTTTTTTAAAAAAATACCAAGCCCGCCCGAATAAGGAAACTGGCTAGAAACCCGTGGTCAGCAAGACCCACAAGGCTTATTTTACCTTTTGGTTGCTTGACGGCTTGGGCCAAACCAAAGGGCTTAAGTGGGTGGTTTAGAGAAGGCCCAGCAAGGGAAACAGGGACCCCAAGTTAGGCCTTCCAAACCCAATTGGCTAGAGGATGTAACCCCGCTCTTCGTGTTGGGTCAAATCGAGGCCCATCACTTCTTGCTCTTCATCAACTCGCAGGCCCACCAAGGCGTCGGTCAGTTTAAACAACCCAAAGCTAACCACCCCGGCGTAAACTCCAGTCGCCAAGACCCCGGTCGCCTGGACCATTAGCTGCTGGCCTAGGCTCTCAATCCCTTTACCAAAGCCAAAGCCCGAGAAGACCCCTAGTTCGGTGGAGGCAAAAAAACCGGCCATTAAAGTGCCAATGATCCCGCCGACCCCGTGGACCGGGAATACGTCTAGGCTGTCGTCGATCTTGAGGCGGACCTTGATTAGGTTGGTCGCGTTAAAGCAGACCACCCCGGCGATAAGGCCAATTAAGAGCGCCCCGCCAGGGCCTACAAACCCGCAAGCCGGGGTGATGGTCCCCAGGCCCGCGACCATGCCCGTGACAATCCCCAACACCGAGGGTTTGCCAAACTTGCGCCACTCTAAGGCCATCCATGCGAGGCTTCCGGCGGCGGCCGAGATATGGGTGACCAACATGGCCATGGCCGACGAACCGTTGGCGCCAAGGGCACTGCCCCCGTTAAAGCCAAACCAACCGACCCAGAGCATCCCCGCGCCGGTGACGGTCATGGTCATGTTGTGCGGCGGGGTGGAGGTGCGAGGAAAGGTGCGCCGAGGGCCGACCACGAGGGCGGCGACCAAGGCGGCGACCCCAGCGGTGATATGGACCACGGTGCCACCGGCAAAGTCTAAGAGCCCCATCTCCCCCAACCAGCCACCGCCCCAAACCCAGTGGGTCACCGGGGCGTAAACCACCGCCACCCATAGACCCGAGAAGATCAACATTGCCGAAAACTTCATCCGTTCGGCGAAGGCCCCGACAATCAAGGCGGGGGTGATCACGGCGAAGGTCAGTTGGAAGAGGGCAAAGGCCGCTTCGGGAATAGTCCCGGTTAGGGATTGGGTCCCCATTCCGGCAAACATCGCTTTAGAAAATCCGCCCATAAACCCGTTGCCTTCGGCAAAAGCAACCGAATAAAGCCCGGCCAGCCACAAAAGCGAGACCAAGGAGGTAATGGCAAAACACTGCATCAAGACCGAAAGCACGTTTTTACTGCCCACCAGCCCGCCGTAAAACAGCGCCAAGCCCGGCAGGGTCATAAATAATACCAAGGCGGTGGAGGTCAAAATCCAGGCGGTATCGCCCGAATCCGCCGGTCCCGCGTAAGCCGCCCAGGGAAGGGCGACTAAGAGTGATAAAAAGGTGAGCCCCCTTTTCATGCTAACTCCGATTTAGTGTTATTGGGACTAGAGCGCCGATTCCCCCCGTTCGCCGGTGCGGATGCGGATCGCCGTTTCTACGGGCGAAACAAAGATTTTGCCATCGCCAATCTTGCCAGAGCCGGCGGCCTGGCAAATCGCCTCAATGGCCGCCTCCACCTTGGCGTCAGGCACCACAATCTCGATGCGGGTCTTAGGCACAAAATCAATCTGGTATTCCGCCCCTCGGTAAAGCTCGGTATGGCCCTTTTGCTGGCCAAACCCCTTCACCTCGGTAACGGTCATCCCGTAGATTTCGATCTCCTTGAGCGCGTCTTTGACCGGGTCCAGCACAAAAGGCTTGATGATGGCTTCGATCTTTTTCATCTTCTTTAATCCCTACAGGTCCAAAAAGGACGGTTAAAAGGCCCCCCAACCAGCAGGGCCCCAAAAAACAACCTCCCAGCCACGGGGACCGGCCAGGATCGGATATGGGTTTCAGATGCTAGCAAACCGGACCTACTCGGTCTAGCCGCTTTCGGTGGGGGTTTGGTTTAGGTTATTAAGCGCGGCTTGGGTGTGTGGGTGGTCAGGGCCGTAGGCCTTGAGCCTGATTTGATAGGCCTTTTCCAGGTATTCGCGGGCTTTGGAGTGATCGCCTAGGTCATTCCAAGCCTCTCCCAGATTGTTTAGGTTCCTGGCGACCGAGGGGTGCTCCTCCCCATAAACCTGCCGGTTAATTTTGAGGGCTTGTTCATAATAATCAACGGCTTGCTGGGGATCTCCTAAATCTCTCCAAGCCAAGCCGAGATTGTTTAGGGTGGTGGCGACCGAGGGATGCTCCTCTCCATAAACCTGCCGGAAAATTTTGAGGGCTTGTTTAAAATAATCAATCGCTTGCTGGGGATCTCCTAAAGCGTTCCAAGCCAAGCCCAGATTGTTTAGGTACCTGGCGACCGAGGGGTGCTCCTCGCCCAAAACCTGCCGGTCAATTTTGAGGGCTTGTTGGTAATAGTCCAAGGCCTTTTGGGGTTCGCCCAACTGTCTCAGAGCCTCTCCCAGATTGTTTAGAGCGGTGGCGACATCGGGATGCTCCTCCCCCAAAACCTTCCGGCAAATTTTGAGGGCTTGTTTATAATAATCAATGGCTTTTTGATGAACTCCTAAATCGTTCCAAGAGTTTCCCAGATTGTTTAGGCCCCTAGCGACCATTTCGCTTTCCTCTCCCAGGGTTTGGCGGTCGATCTCCAAGGCTTGGTTAAACAAACCAATCGCGTCTTGATTGCGTTGTAGCTGCCAGTACAACTCGCCTAACTGGTTAAGAAACAGGCTATTATTGGGTTCCAGTTCGAGGGCGGCCTGGTAAGCGGCTTCCGCTTGGGTCCACTCGAATTTCATGAAATGGACCTTCGCCTTTTCGAAGTAGGCCTCGGCTAGGGCTTGTTTGCGGGCTTGGGTGTTGGCTTCGGCTTGATCGTAGGCCACTTGCTCCTGCGCAATCGCTTGGTCGTAGGTTTGGATCGCTTGGTCTAATTTCTGCTCCTTAACCAACGCCCGCGCATCCTCTGTATAGGGGTTTTCCGTAGGCCGGGCCGCCGTCTCTTTGATAAACTGGGCGATCTGCGCTTCTAAAAGCGCGATACGCTCCCTCTGCCCCCAAAGCTCCGCCCCCTGCCGCTCCACCAGAGCCCCTTTTTCCTCCGCCGCTACTTTATAAGCTTCGGCTTCCTGCTCTTTTTCGGCTAACCTGTCGGCCTGTTCAGCCAACTCCCGATCCCGCTGGGCGATTAAGACCTCTTTCTCCCCAAGCAACCGGTGCAACTCCGCCTTATTCTCGGTGCTAAGTTCCGCCCGTTCTTGTTGGCTAGTTAACTCCTTGATTCGTTGACTCAGCGCCTCAATCTCCTGATTTTGCTTTTTTACGGTTTCATTAAGGGTAGAATGAGACTCTACCACCGCTTTGCGTTCTAATTCGTTTATCGTAGGAGGGGTCGGCTTCACCAATCGGTAAACCCACTGAAACCCTTTGAAGAGGAGGCCTAGGATCGTGAGTAAAGCCAGCAGCGCAGTTATAAAGGCATAGATGGCGTTTTCAGATTCAAAAAAGTTGATTCCCCAGATAGACATTTTCCTCCCAATTTAAAGAAACTTACTCCGCCTCCCAACATTCACCAACAAAACAGGGGGCTAAGCCGCTATTTTTTTAAAACCCGCCCAACCCTACAAATCCAGACTCTCCACCAGCGACCCAACCTCCAAAATAGCGATGACTCGTTTGTCGATCTTGCCCATGCCGTAGATAAATTGGGTGTCGATCTGTTCGCCCAGGTCGAGGCCTTCGGTGAACTCTGCTTGGCCGATGGTGACCACCCCGACTAAGAAATCAACCAAGATGCCCGTCTCCGCGCCGCCTAAACTCACGACAATAATACAGGTCTCCCCGGTGGGGGGCACCGCTTCCATGCCTAGCTTAAGCCGCAAATTAAGGACCGGCACAATCTTGCCACGCAGGTTGGTCACCCCCATCAAATAGTTCGGGGTTTGGGGGACCTTATCAATCGCCATCTGGCCCACCACCTCGCGCGCATGGTCGATACGAATGCCATATTCCTGCTCGCCTAACAAAAAGGTCAAAAGCTTGCCGCCGGTGGCGTTGAAAAAATCGTCGGTTTTGGACATAAGGTTCTCTATAGGGTAATAGCTTTTGAGTAACCTACAAGGTTGCAAAGCGACAAGCAAGAGTAGAGCAAAACTTTCGATTTACATTGCCCCATAAGTCACTTTGCCGCTATAAAGCTAATTATTATAGCCCAATTTTAAAAAAAATCCGAGACCCGATAAATAGCCATACCCTGCTTTCCACCTTTGTTTTCGCCTCTTTCTTTGGGGTGTTTTTGGTGGTCTTGGCGCAGCGTTTACGGATCACGGCGATTGTGCCCTTGCTGATTGGTGGCAATTTGTTAGGCCCAGAACAGTTGGGTTTGGTGCATCCAGAGGCGTTGGGTGAGGGGTTGACCACGATTATTTCTATCGCGGTGGGTGAGGGGGGCTGACCTTAGATATCAAAGGTTACCGCTAAGCGGCCAAAGAGATTACCCGACTGCTTACCTGGGGGGATGCTGGTGACTTGGCTTGCGACGGCGGCCTTGATCTACTTCTGTGAAGACCAAATTGTTTTAGGGGGCGATCTGGTCCCTAGTCACCATCTGCTTTTAGAGATCGATGGCGAAATATTTTTAGATCCGCCCTCTGAAAAAAGTGGGCCCGCCAGAGTGTTTTATTTGCAACCCCCTAAAAACGAACTTTTAGGACCCACAAAGCCCGAGTGGGTGATTTTAAGTGAACAAGAAAACCTACATGATTTATTTTCAGATATGCTTGATCTGGTCTGCGCTGAACATCCAGCCTTAAACAAGCTTAAACTATTGGCCGCGTTGGATCAGCGAGAGGCCGAGTTTTCGAGTTTAATTGGCTACCAAATCTCGCTCCCTCACGTTTATTGCAAGGAGACCCGAGAACCCTTGATGATTGTAGCCAAAGCCATGGGCCATCTGGCTTCGCCCGTGGGTGGAGAGCCGATTTCGACCATTTTTATGATTATTAGCCCCAAAGACCAACCTGAGGTTCACCTAGAGCAAATCTCTAAGGTCGCCAAATTTATCTCTAAAGAAAAAAACCGCTTTGCCCTAGCCGCGGCCAAGGACGAAGCAGAGCTTTTTTACGCCCTGGAGCGGGGGTAAGCCCTTTGTTAAAAACTCAAAGTAAGGAAATATACCTAAGGGAATATTTTCCTTAACAAACGGGTTAAATTCAGCTAGGATCCGCCCACTTGGACCTAAATTCTATATTCACCCGAGGGGAAATGAAGGCTAAACCGCAGTTTTTGATCGTAGATGACAACCGGATGAACCGCTCCATGCTGGGTCACCTGTTGTCACCCTTTGGTCAGTGCCAAGAAGCGGTTAACGGACAAGAGGCGGTGGATTGTTACGAGCAGGCAAAAGGGGAAAATCGGCTTTACGATTTGATCTTTATGGATGTGGTGATGCCGGTGATGGACGGCAACATGGCGGTGGCCAAGATTCGCCAGACCGAGCGCGATTCGGGGTTGCACCCGGTTGAAGTCGTGATGATTTCAGCGCTTCATGAAGGTGAAGATATCGAGGCCAGTCGGGCGGCGGGAGCCAGTCTTTATTTGGCCAAACCTGTTAAAGAAAAGTCGATATACGAACTACTTAACCAACTAGGTTACCAGCGCCGAGTGGACTAGTTGAGTTTTTTGGAGGTGATTGCAGATTTAAACGAATTAAAAGTTCCGTGATCCCAGACAAAGTGACCGGCTTAGCCAAAAAACCGTCAATCGCCATACTTTTAGCTAAAAATTTCCCTTCTGCTTCAGATAGTTTGCTAATCCCCACGGTTTTAGGCATTGGTGCGGATATTCTTTTTTTGATCATAGCCAAGGTCTCGCGCCCATTCATTTCAGGCAGGTCTAAATCAATTAACATCAGATCGTAAGGCCGGTCTTCTAGCTCGATGATGGCTCTACTACCAGAGTTAGCCAAGGTCACTTGGGCGCCTAAGGCTTGTAAGTGCCTCCCCAAAATAGTTCGGTCTGTTGGGTTGCTGTCCACGAGAAGCACACGGGGGCCTTGCGGGGTTGCTGATTTTTGCTCTTTAGCATCTAAGTTTAAGTCGTTAAAAAATCCGACGGGTAGAGGGTGATTTTGAGCACTGGTGATCCAGTGGGCTTCCTCTGGCGCTAAGACAAATCGCGGGGATTTGAGGAACAGACGCGGTTTATGTGGGATACGCTCTGCCAGTTGGCGAGCTAGGTCTAGGCCCTTTTCTGGGTCAAAAAAACCTTCTATTACCAATTGGTCAAAGTTGCCTTGAGTGGCTAAGTTTAAAAACGTTTGCTCCTGCTGGCAGCAAACCCCAAAGGTTAAGGCCTTGTGAGCTACTGACGCCAGGCCAGGGTTAGGCTCGTAAACCAGGGTTCTCAAGACATTCAAGGGGGGAGTTGGGTAGTTTGGACCTTTGGCAAAGGAAAGGGTAAAACTAAAGATTGATCCACCTTGGGGGGCCGGTTCAACCTTAAGTTTACCCCCCATGGCCTGAATAATCTGGCGGGCAATCAATATCCCCAATCCGGTTCCACTAGTCGAGGGGGGAGACAAATGGGCCGAGTCAAAGAGGGGGCCCCTTTGGTTAACTCCCATCCCTGAATCAATAATCTTAAATTCATAGCTAATCTGGCCTTCGAGTGAGTGGGGGGGTGGTGCTACAGCTAGGCAAATCTGGCCGTCTTCGGTAAAATTAAGGGCGTTACTCAAGAGGTTTCGTAGTACCAGCGCCAGCCGTTGTGGATCCCCTAATAACAGAGATTTAGGGAGGGTGGGAACGTCAAAATAAAATAACAGTCCCTTGGCTGCGGCTAGGTTGGCAAAGGGATTGACCTGATTGTTTAACAACTCGATTAACCCAAAGGGCTCTTGAACCAAAACGATCGGGGTCGATTCGAGTTCTACATATTCCAGCAGGTTAGCAACAACCTCATTTAATTCCCCTGTATTGCGGGCAAGCGCCTCGACCATCGCCGGACCATCGGCATCTAAGGATTGCGGTTGTTGAAGCAATTGGGTGATACTGTTGACCGCACCTAAAGGAGAGCGAAGGCTATGGCCTAAAGTGTTAAAAAAAAGGTTTTTTGCGTGATCTGTCTTCTGTCTGTCTAAGAGAATTTGGACTTCATTTTGTTGGGTGAGCTGGCTTTGGGCTAAAAGCGCGCGTAACCGGTGCCAATTAAACAGCCCAAAACCGCCAAGTAAACTCAACAAAAGCAAAACGAACTCTTCTGCCTCCCAAAACCCAGTTTCAGCCGCCCTATTTTTAGACTCAAAAAACTCTAAACTGCTGGCAAGGAGAAAAACGACTAATCCCAGGGTGAGACAAAGGGTCAATTCGAAAAGGTGCTTTTTACTCTTCATTGAAATAAAAGAATAGTTTTTATGAGAATTAGGTTAAGGTTAAACCCCATCAATAGCGGACCCTTTGACCAGGAGATTTTTGCAAAAAGCCAAAAAACCAGTTAATTCAAAGTACCTTTGCCGAGACTATTCAAAGCCAAGGGCTTTTGACTAACATCTTTTCCGGCAAAATGGGGCAAAATCGGTAAAATAACTAAAAAGTTTTTGAGTTTTGCTGCGAAAAATACCCTGAATAGTTCGCTAGTAAAGGTTTAATCAACTAGAGTAAATATTCAAAAAAGAAAGTTGCGATGCTGAAAGCTAAATCCTTCACCCTTAAAAACCTAACGCAAGTTGCCCCTTTTCAAAGTCGGGGCCAACTCGTTAAGCTGGTGCCCGATAACCCTAAGTCATGGAGCCCAGATGAAACGAAGAGATTTAGTAAAAGCCGCCGGGGCCGGCGCACTCTTGACCGCTGCCGGGATTCTGGCGGGTTGCGAAAAAAAGGACGCTGCTCCTAAAGCCATAGAAGGGGCTCCGGCGATTAGTCTGGGGAAAAATTTTGAATGGAAGATGGTCACCGCTTGGCCCAAAAACTTCCCTGGCCTGGGTACTGGAGCCAATTACCTAGCGCAACTCATAGGCGAACTTTCCGGCGGACGGCTTAAGGTTAAGGTCTATGGGGGAGGCGAGTTGGTGCCACCCTTAGAGGTCTTTGACGCGGTTTCTAAAGGCACCGCCCAGATGGGACACGCCGGGGCTTATTATTGGAAAGGCAAGGCCGAAGCGGCCCAATTTTTTTCGGCAGTTCCCTTTGGGCTAAATGCCCAAGAGATGATAGGCTGGATTCGCCATGGCGGTGGCCAAGAGCTTTGGGATGAGGTTTACCGCCCGTTTGGCCTCAAACCCTTTCCTGCGGGCAACACCGGGGTGCAGATGGGGGGATGGTTTAATAAAGAGATTAATAAGGTTGAGGACTTTAAAGGCCTTAAGATGCGGATGCCTGGCTTGGGTGGCGAGGTTTTAAATAAACTGGGCGCCACTTCGGTGAGTCTGCCCGGTGGAGAGATATTTCAGTCGTTGCAATCTGGCGCCATTGACGCAACCGAGTGGGTAGGGCCTTACAACGACCTAGCCTTTGGGTTTTATAAGGTAGCGAAGTACTATTACTGGCCCGGTTGGCATGAGCCAGGAACGGTGCTTGAGTGTTTTGTAAATCAAAAAGCCTTAGACGAATTACCCAAAGATCTGCAAGCGATTGTCGAGGTCAGTTGCCGCGCGGCTTACGACAACATGCTGGCTGAATATTCGGCGCGTAACAACCTAGCCCTTATGACCCTAATCAACGAACACAAGGTACAATTTAAACGATTCTCTGACCCAGTCCTTAGAGAGCTGGGTCGGGTCTCGCAAATAGTGGTGGCCGAAACCGCCGCCAGAGACCCGCTATCGGCCAAGGTTTATCAGTCCTTTGACCAATTCCGCAAAGGGGCGATTAGCTGGGACAAAATCGGCGAAGAAGGCTATAGCCTCGCTCGCGCCTTGACCTTCACCTAACCATGTTAAGGACGCTGGCTGACCAAATCGATCGTTTTACCGATTTCTTAGGGCGGATTGTTTCTTGGTCGATCTTGTTGATGGTGGGAATCACTTTTTTGGTGGTGGTGTTACGCTATTTGTTTAATTTAGGTTGGGTTTGGATGCAGGAGTCGGTAATCTATCTGCACGGAGCCCTGTTTATGCTAACCGCCGGATATGGTTTGTTACATGGTTCTCACGTCCGGGTGGACCTGCTTTACCAAAAATTTTCCCCAAGACAACAAGGTCTGGTCGATTTCCTAGGGGCGCTTTTTTTGCTCACCCCCTTTTGTGGTTTGATCCTCTGGCAAGGTTGGGAGTTTGTCGGGCAAAGTTGGTCGGTTTTTGAAGGCAGTGCCGAAAGTGGCGGTATTCCGGCGACTTACCTGTTTAAGTCCCTAGTCTTGGCTTTACCAACGCTGCTATTAATCCAAGGCCTATCGCAAATGATTCGTAGCCTGATTCGTATGGTGGAGAATCCCTGATGGCTTGGCTTCCTCCGGCAATGTTTGGTTTTACCCTTTTGATTTTGATTATGGGGTACCCCGTCGCCTTTAGTCTTGGTGGCAGTGCTTTGCTGTTTGGCTTAGGCGGGTATTTTTTAGGCCAGTTTGACGCCGCCTTTTTAGGGGCCTTGCCAGAGCGTATCTTTGGTATCATGTCCAACCAAACCTTGGTCGCGGTACCCCTGTTTATTTTTATGGGGGTGATGCTCGAACGCTCAAAAATATCTGAAGATTTATTAGAAACCTTAGGCCTGCTTTTTGGCCGGACCAGGGGCGGGATTGGGATTTCGATTTGTGTAGTTGGAGCGCTGCTGGCCGCCTCGACCGGAATTGTGGGGGCGACAGTAGTCACCATGGGACTGATTAGTTTGCCTGTGATGTTGCGCTATAAATATAGACCCAGCTTCGCCTGCGGGATTATCGCCGCCTCTGGCACCTTAGGGCAGATCATTCCCCCTTCCATTATATTAGTGTTATTAGGCGACGTGATCGGCTCGGCGCACCAGCAAGCTCAATTGGCCATAGGCAACTTTGCCCCCTCTGCAGTGAGTGTTGGCGATTTGTTTTTAGGGGCTCTGGTCCCAGGTTTGGTTTTAGTCTTGATGTATATGATCTGGGCCTTTGTCGCAGCCCAACTGGTTCCTGATTTGGCCCCGGCAGTGCCTCAAGTAGAGTTAGATGTTCTGGTCAAAGGAGAGTTACGCCTTAAGGTGATCCAAGTTTTGATACCCCCAATTTTGCTGATTATTGGGGTCTTGGGCAGTATCTTGGCGGGAATCGCCACTCCTACTGAAGCGGCCTCAGTGGGTTCGGTCGGGGCGATTTTAATGGCCTATAAAAAGGGCCAACTAACCGGAGAAAACCTAAGGGCCGTGCTCAAAGCAGTCGCCGAAATAAACGGCATGGTTTTTGTGATTCTACTTGGCTCCAGCTTGTTTTCTTTGGTTTTTAGGGGATTTGCGGGCGATGAGATTGTTGGTCGATTTTTGGTGGGCTTGCCCGGCGGGGTGACGGGAGCCTTTTTGATGGTCATGGCGGTTATGTTTGTGCTGGGCTTCTTTTTAGACTTCTTCGAGATTACCTTTGTGGTGGTCCCTATTGTTGGGCCGATTTTGTTAACCCTAGGGCTTGACCCGATTTGGTTGGGGGTGATGATTGCCATTAACCTGCAAACCAGTTTCTTGACCCCCCCCTTTGGTTTTGCCCTGTTTTATCTGCGTGGCGTTGCCCCTAAAGAGGTTACCACTTTGGAGATATATCGAGGGGTGGTGCCCTTTATTGGGATTCAATTGGTGCTCTTGGTTATCCTTTGGTTTTTCCCGCAATTAATCCTCTGGCTTCCCCATCATTTTTATAGCTAAGGTTTCCCCTAGTAGGGGTATCAGGTTAGATCGGTTATCCTCCCAATGGCCATTCCTCCCTTCTCATAAAAACCGGGTAAAATACCTAGGGGTAAAGCAGGACAAGTTTTATGAAACTTATTTTGTCTTGCAGATCCTTGGATGTTCGGCTAGGGTTCTGAGGAGCGTAAAATAAAATACCAACGGAGGATTGGTGACTCCAAAAACTAGATTGGCCCTTATAAGTTGCGTAGTCCTTATCCTACTAGCTTTACCTGCAATGTTGGTGCTGGGGATGTTGTCTGAGGCTTTAGAACTGCTAGCCGGAGGCGCACCTGGAGGGTTGGAATTAATTAAATCGGTCCGTCAGTATATAATGGGTTCCTTGTTGGCCTCGGCCTTTGGTTTGGGGGTGATTGGATTTTTGGTGATTAAGGTTTTTTTTCAACCTATGAACCATTACCAGACCCTGATTAGTGATCTCACCAACGGGGACCTCAAACTTAATAAGGACAAGCTGGTTCAAGCCGAAAAGGGAGAGTTCGCCCGAGCCATTCACACCTTTAATACCTTTGTGGAGCAGATCTCAAGTATGATTCGCCTGCTTAAGGAGCAGTCCGTACGTTTAGGTCTTTCTGCCGAGATTTTTCAGATCAACGCCAAATGTGTGCTTAACTCCACCCAAAAGATCAGTCAGACTGCTCAAGAAGACTTTCGGACTATTGGCGAATCTGCCGAAGCGCTGGAGGGCCTCACCAAAACTAGTCAATCAATCACCGATTTGTTGTTGGTCTTGGAACAACAAACTTCAGCGGCTAAACAAAAAACCAATGCCGGAAGCCGCTCGGTTGCGGAAGCGATAAGCACCATGACCGGGATTGAGGAGTCGAGTAAAAAAATCAGTCGGATTGTGGTGACTATATCCCAAATTGCCAATCAAACCAATTTGTTGTCCTTAAACGCTGCCATCGAATCCGCCAAAGCCGGGGAGCAAGGTAAGGGTTTTGGAGTGGTTGCCGAAGAGGTTCGCAATCTGGCGACAAGGGTTAATGCGAGCGCCGTTGAGATTAATCAATTGATCGAGAAGAGCCAGCAAGAGGTGAAGCAGGGCGGTCAAATGGTTACAAAGGTAGGTGAGGACCTAAAAGTGATTGTTGCCCAGGTTGACGAGGTTTCCACTAAGATGCTCGGACTAAGCCAATCGGTTTCCTCGCAGGCACAGGGTTTAAACCGAATTAGTCAACGTTCAGACGAGTTAAAGGCCTCCAGTAGCCGGACCTTGGTCTTACTTTCAGAGATGAGCAAAGTGGTCGATTCCTCGGCTGCGGGTACAGCAACCCTAAAAAAGGCCTCAGACAATCTCAACCTAATCATTGAGAAACTCGACAAATATGATTCAGGAGAACGGGTTGAAGATTATATGCCCTGGAGGCAAGAATATAGTGTCAAGGTGGACTCGCTAGATGACCAGCACAAGGTGTTGGTGCAGCTAATCAACATGTTATACAAAGCCAAACTTAAAAACGAACCTCCCAAGTCATATATGGACTTGGTCGATTCGTTGGCTAACTATGCGATTTCTCATTTTGTGTATGAAGAATACCAGATGGAAAGATTCGGCTATCCTGGTTTTGAAAGGCACCAGCCACAACATATTGAGTTTATCTCGCAGGTAGAGCAGTTCCTAGGGGAGTTTAAGGCAGGAAGAAAAACTCTGGACCAGTTACTAGAAATTCTGCGAGGATGGCTGGCAAACCACATCCTAAAAGAGGATATGGCGTATTCGAGCCATTTGGTTTCTAAAGGTGCGAAATAAGTTTACTCGTTTCATTTGTGAGAGACGAGGGAGCGATAGCTGATTAGCGGGCTGCGCTCAGTACTTGCGAAGTTGTGAATAATCTTGTTATTTTAACAGGTTAAAGAAATTCGCAAAAAAAACGCTAGGTGGGGGTGAAAAAAAATTAGACAAACCCCCTCAAATTCATTATTCAACAAGTATCCTTTTTTCCACGAAGGTAAAGTCTATTACACAAAGGTAGAAACTTCGCCTTAGCAACATTCTTTCAGGGAAAGACATGAAGAAATCAGCCATCCTTATCTTGGCCCTTTTGACCATGGGTATCGTTTCGGCTTATGCTGAAGACGGAGAACGAATTTTCAAACGCCGAGGCTGTCCGACCTGCCATGGGTCGGCTGGTGCCTCGCCGATTTCTCCGGCATACCCCGTGTTGGCTGGCCAAAACAAGGATTACATTGTTGCCCAGCTCCACGCGTTTAAAGACAAACATCGCGATGGAACCATCTCGACTCGTCAGATGACCCCCTTTGCTAACAGCCTTTTGAACCCCTCTAACCACTCGGAAGCCGATGTGGATGGGGTTGCTTCTTATTTAGCTGGCAGCACCTCAAAAGCAAAGTTTGACTTTGATTCGGCCTTAGCCGCTCAAGGTAAGACTTTGTATGAAGAAAAAACTTGTAACAGCTGCCACGGAGCAGATGCTAAAAGCCCGATTATGCCAAACTATCCTAAGTTGGCTGGTTTGAGCCCCGCTTACATCGAGCTACAGATCCTAGCTTTCCAAAAAGGCAACCGCAAAGGGACTGATAACGCCAACCTAATGGGCGGCATGGCTAACAGTATTTCCACTGAAGAAGCTAAAGCAATTGCTAACTACTTAGGTAGCTTGCAGTAGTCTGGTTTCTAGTCGTTAAAAAGAGGCCGCCTTCGGGCGGCTTTTTTTTTGCCTAAAATTTGCCCTTATCTTCAAGCAGAAGATTAATATAGGCTCTAACTTACCTGGGTATGTCTTTTATAGTTGGAATTTAACTCTGGGGTTGAATCGACCTAACATACCTGCCACAATAGGGCCACCCCTCTGGAGATGAGTATGGTTTCTTATCAAAATCATCGCGGGTCTGAAAAGATACGGGACCTACCATGAGCCGCCAATTGGTTTGGGGGTTAGCCGGTCAAAAACACCAAGACCAATGGCGCGGGACTTTAAGCGTCTTAGAAGTGGATTTTTGGGCCACAGACCAGGAAAGGGTTTTCAAAGAGGCCCTTAAAAATCAGTCCCCCCGTTTGGTTATCCTCGATTTAGACCTTCCAGGTGCAGTCGTGCTCGCCCAACAATTACACGAAAAACGCTGGCGACATCGACCTGCGTTACTGTTAATCGGCGAAAACGAACCTCCCTTTATTGCCGAATGGCCCCAAACCGGCTGGGCTCAAGAACCTGTTTCTTCCACACACTTTTTGGGGCAGGCTCAATTACTGCTTACCATTTGCTCTCAAGAAACCCAATTAGAACAACTACGTCACGATCTTGCTGAGGTTAAATCCCAAGGGGATTGGGCGAAGAAAAACCTTGAGTCCATAAGCCAACGAATTGAAATACAGGTGGCCGAGCGCACCCGAGAATTGTTCCGCAAGATCGAAGAAAGTAACGTAAAGGTAGGGCAGGGAACCCAACATTTTGTGGACGAGCGGTTTTTAGAAAAGCTTCTGGACGCCTTGCCCATCGCGGTTTATCTAAAGGACCCTGCCGGGCGTTATGTCCTCTCTAACCAAGCTTATGGGCACCTCTTAGGTCGGGACCGAGATCAGATCTTGGGCCGCCGGAGCTTGGCTATTTTTGACGCAGAAGACGCTGAACGTGATGAAGACACGGATCAAAGGGCTCGCCGCCATGGGGAACAGGTTCAGCTTGAAGAATCTTTGACCCTAAACGGAACTCGCTATGATCTGTATTTAGGCAAGATTCCCCTGCAAATGACGGGGTTAGAATCGGGCTATTTGATTGGTTTTGCTTTGGATATTTCGAACCGGAAAAAGTTAGAAGAGCGGCTTAGTCAATCCCAAAAGCTAGAGGCGTTGGGAACCATGGCTGGGGGAATCGCGCATGATTTTAATAACCTACTTTATGCCATTCTGCTCAACCTAGAATTGATCAAAAAGGCCGCTCCCCAAGACCCCAAGGTTTTGCGATTGACCGAACGCGCCGAAGAAGCGGGGCACCGAGCCAAAGGTTTGATTCGCCAGATCCTTACCTTTTCTGCCCAATCTGAACAACATTTCGAGGTCCTAGACCTAAGGGATATTCTGGACGACGCCTTTGGCTTGATCCGGGCCTCGATCCCAGCGCAGATAGCGATTGAGCGATTTTACTTATGTGAAGAAGCCTTGGTTAAGGCAGACCCTACCCAGTTGCACCAGGTGGTGATGAACCTTGCCAATAATGCGGCTTACGCCATGTCCAAATCGGGTGGGCTTTTAACCATGACCCTAGAAACCCACCTAGTGGCCCCTGGTGAACATTTGGCCTTGCAAATTAGGCCGGGTGCTTATGTTAGGCTGGTTATCGCCGATAATGGAGAAGGGATTCCTGAAGAGATATTGCCCCGGATTTTTGATCCCTTTTTTACGACCAAACCTGCTGAAGAGGGCTCCGGGCTCGGGTTGTCAGTGGTTCACGGCGTTTTGCATCGACATCGGGGGTTAATATTATGCTCCTCCACCGTAGGCAAGGGTACCGAATTTACCATCTATTTACCTAGGGTGGAAAAGGCCCTTGGCAAGGGGACGGTTAACCAGATAGGGTTTGAAAAACCAAAAGTTTCCGAGAGAAAGGGGCATCGTATCCTTTTGGTAGATGATGAAGATTTGGTGTTGCAAGCGCAAAAAGAATTACTAGTGGCCGAGGGTTTTGAGGTGGACGCCTGCAAAAACCCTACAGAAGCCCTGGGGCGCTTTCGAAAAGCGCCCCTTGATTACGACTTGGTTTTAACCGATCAAAACATGCCGGGGCTTACCGGGCTTGAGCTGACCCGATCAATCACTGAGATAGAACCCAACCAACCGGTGATTCTTTACTCGGGATTTAGCCAAGGTCTCAATGAAGCTAAGGCCTTGGCTGCTGGTGCTATGGCGCTTTACTCGAAACCCCTTAATATGGGAGAATTGGTTATGAAAATACGAGCGACTTTGGATTAAGATGGCTAATTTGTTGATCATGGAGGATGAGGTACTGGTTTGCCGTGCTTTAAAGGATTCTCTAGAAAGCGCCGGGCATCAGGTTACCTTGGCCTTAGACGGTTCCGATGGTTCTAGACTCGCCGCAAGCGGGCAATTCGACTTAGCGATCATCGATATTTTTATGCCCATTCAGGATGGAATTGCGACCATCATGGAGCTTAAAAAATCCCAGCCTAGCCTTAAAGTTATCGCCATTAGCGGCGGTGGGGCGTTGGTTAACGAATACGATTACCTCGAATACGCCGAAGCAATGGGCGCGATTCAATGCTTTTATAAACCGATCGATACAGAAGAGCTTTTAAGCTGTATCAAAGCAAACACCTGAAAGGTTCCTCGACATGAAGGATAAGTTAACCAAATCAAAGATATTATGCACCTTGGGCCCCTCGACCAATACTCCAGAGAGTATCGCGGAACTGCGTGATTTGGGGATGAATATGGTGCGGATTAACTTCTCGCACGGCACTGAAAAGGAAAAAACAAAGCTATTCCAGATGGTTAGGGCAGTTAGCCCAGACATCGGTATCCTCTGCGATATCCAAGGCCCTAAGATCCGTATTGGCGACGTTCAGGAAGGTGGGGCGCTCCTTAAGCGGGGGCAACGCTTTATTTTGACCACCAAAAAGGTGATGGGTAACGACGAAAAGGTTACTTTTAGTTACAAACCCTTTCCTAAAGAGGTGAAGGTTGGTGAACGGGTCTTTATTAACGACGGCATTATTTGTTTGGAAGTGCTTAATATTAAAGGCGAAGAGGTTCACTGTCGGGTCTTGACCGGGGGGTTTATTTATTCACGCAAAGGGGTCAACCTACCCACCACCAAGATTGGACTTAGAGTCCCAACCGAAAAGGACATTGAAGACCTCAAACTAATCGCCAAACTAGATCCGGCCTACGTAGCCGCTAGTTTTGTGGGCAGCGCCGAAGATGTGGAAACCATCCGCCATATCCTGGCCAGTTATGGCAATGATCGAATAAAAATTATCTCGAAAATTGAGCGACCCATTGCGGTGGATAATTTTGACGAGATCCTTGCCGCTTCGGATGGTATTATGGTTGCGCGTGGGGATCTAGGGGTCGAATTGTTGCCCGAAGAGGTGCCACCTCTGCAAAAGTCGATGATCCGCAAATGTAATACTCAAGGCAAGCCGGTGATTGTGGCCACCCAGATGCTCGAATCTATGGTTAAGGCCCCTATTCCGACTCGGGCTGAGGTTTCAGATGTTTACAACGCTATTGAAGATGGGGCTGACTGTGTGATGCTTTCGGCTGAAACCGCCTCGGGCGAATTTCCTACCGAAGCGGTTTGGGTGATGGAGCGGATTATCCGCAACTCAGAAGAACATTTACCTGAACGTGATCCCCACTGGTATGATTCTAAAGAGGAAACGGTTTCAGAGATCATTGGTCACCTCACTCATCACGCCTGCCAGCAGCTAAAAGATCGGTTTAAACAGCCCGGTAAAATCATCTGTTTGACCCGTTCTGGTTACACCGCGCGCATGATTTCCAAATACCGTCCGCCTTTTCAGATTTTTGCCGTTACTCCAGACCAGCGGGCCAGCCAAGAGATGCGGCTTTTGTGGGGGGTTGAGTCTGTATATTTACCTGAATTAGAAGAAGCGGCTAAAACCATGACCCGAGTGCAGACGGCTATCCAGGCTTGCTGTGAAAGAGGTTATGTTAAGGCCTCCGACCGGGTGATTGTGGTTGGCGACTTTATGCGACTGGCCACCCAAACCAACATGGTCTCGATCTTGCGGGTGGGGGACGTTTTGGAGCAGAATGACTAAGGGCCTTGCCGCTTTTGGCCAAATCAGCTAGTCTTTATGGACTGGTTTATTAACCCTTTGCCCCTGGACCCTAATGGAACAATTTGCGAACGAACTAGCCGCCAAAGAACAATTGATGTATTGGTGGGGTTTAGGGCTCGTGGTCTTTTTTGTGCTGGTACCCTACTTAACAATCAGAGCAAACAAAAAGGAGCGGTTGCACCCCCGCGAATATCCAGACCCCAACCTAGCCCAAACCCCCGAACCTGCTCCTGAGGAGCATAATACCGGGGAAGAATCTAAATAGGTTCTTTGTGCAACCCCAATCTGTTTTACTTAAGGCAGGTTGGGTTGTAGTTTTCTTTGCTGATTATTATAGAGATTTTGCCAGTGCTTCAATAAAAACATCTCTTTAAAATCCCTCATTTGCCTCTTTGGGTTGTTTTTATTTGCCAATGGCATTCAAGGGGCCATCCCCCGGTCCACCTACCGGCTCTGTTGAGACGCCAAACGAAGTGCTTAATTCCCCTGGTAACCAGACTTTGTCAACTTGGGGTACCTTGGTTTGTCGCCCTTTTTTTGTCCGCTGGCTACCTTCAAACCTGGGAATTTCTCTATCAAAATGGCGGGTGCCTAATTTCGGTCCTGCCCGAAAGTAAAGGGCGCGCCCGCATTACCCATATTCCCATCTGTTATCTATAAAAGCCAAAACCTTAATGAATCTAAACCCGATTAATTTGGGCAGAAGGTTGATTTTGGCCGGAGGAGGCATAGGCTGGACTTGGCTTTACAAGGCCGGTTGATTTTGCCAAGCTGGCACTCAACCTAACAGCCTGCCAGGAAGTTATGAGTCTTTTGGAAGCCAAACGTTACGAACACCAAGAAGCCGAATCTCGTTGGTCCCAGTTTTGGGAGGAACAAGGGATTTATCAATATGATCCCGATTCGACCAAACCCCTCTTTTCGGTGGACACCCCCCCGCCTTATGCCTCTGCCGCCCATTTACATGTGGGGCATGCGATGAGTTATTCACAAGCAGAAATACTAGTGCGCCAAAAACGGATGGCCGGGTTTAATATTTTTTACCCCATGGGTTTTGACGACAACGGACTTCCGACCGAGCGATATGTCGAAAACAAATATAAAATAAATAAACAAAAAATTACCCGCCCCGAATTTGTGGCGCTTTGTATGAAAGAAACCAAGCTGGTCACCGAAAACTACCGCCAATTTTGGCGGATGTTGGGGATTAGCGTGGACTGGAGTTTGGAATACAACACCATTGGCCCAAAAGCGGTCAAGGTTGCTCAATCCAGCTTTTTAGATTTGGTTAAAAAGGGGCTGGCAAGGCGAAAAAAAGACCCTATTATGTGGGACATTTCGATGCAAACCGCTTTGGCGCAAGCCGATATCGAAACCATAGAGCGCAATGGTCTGCTTAATTCAGTGGCCTTTAAATCTGCTGAAGACGAAAAAGAATTGATTATCGCCACCACTCGCCCCGAATTGATTCCCGCCTGTGTGGCGCTGTTTTGTCATCCTGATGATAAAAGATATCAGTCTCTTTTAGGCAAAAATGCGCTGACCCCCATCTTTAAGCACTCGGTCCCAATCTTAGCAGATGACACGGTTGACCCGGAATTTGGCAGTGGTTTGATGATGGTTTGTACCTTTGGAGACCCCGAAGATATAGCCAAATGGAAAAAATATAAACTCGACACCAGGGTGATTATCGACGAGCGCGGAATGGCCAACCATTTTGCTGGCGAGTTTGAAGGGTTGCATATTAATAAACTTAGAGAGGCGGTCTTAGCGCGGCTCAAAGAAACGGGTGAGCTAAAGGGGCAAACCCAAACCTTACAAAGAGTTAGCGTAGCCGAACGCAGTGGGACTCCGGTCGAATACATCCCCCATTTGCAGTGGTTTATCAGCCTGATGGACCACCAAAACGATTTCTTAAATCGTGCCGATCAACTAGACTGGTATCCTGATTATTTTCAAAAGCGCCACGACCATTGGGTCGAGGGGCTTAAGTGGGACTGGTGTATCTCTAGGCAGCGGTTTTACGGCGTGCCCATTCCGGTCTGGTATTGTGAAGACTGCGCCTATACGCATTTTGCGGAGCCCCACCAATTGCCTTTGGACCCCACCACCACTGGCCCAGGGTTGGAGCGTTGTCCGGTTTGTGGCTCCCAGGCTTTTCGACCAGAAGGGGACGTTTTCGACACCTGGATGACCAGCAGCTTGACCCCGCAGATTAACGCCGGGATGACCCTTAATGACGACTATACTTGGGCCGCCGAACGACCAGGGCTTTTTCCTATGTCCGTAAGGGTTCAAGGGTTTGAGATCATCCGTACCTGGACTTTTTATACCTTGGTTAAGTCCCATTTCCATCACCAAGGGTTGCCTTGGAAAGACATTGTGGTCTCTGGTTGGGGGCTTGATAAACAGGGACAAAAGATCAGCAAGTCCAAAGGAAATTACGAAGACCCAAGCGACATTGTTAAAAATTTCAGTGCAGACGCCCTTAGATACTGGTCGGCTTTGGGCACCTTGGGCAATGATTTAAGGTATAATGAACAAGAGGTAAAATCAGGGCAGAAGTTGCTTAATAAACTTTATAATTCGACCCGTTTTTTAGCCCAAACCGTGGGGGATGGGTATAAACACCACTGGGACAATGAGGCATTGATGCCAGTGGACCGATGGTTGTTGGCGGCTAATGCCAAGTGTGTCGAGCAGGTTACCGATTTTTTTGAAAAATATGATTATTCCAATGCGTTGCGAACGGTAGAGCGTTTTTTTTGGGACAGCTACTGTGACAATTATTTGGAAATGATCAAATTCCGTCTTTGGGAAAATCCTGAACAAGAGAAGTCTTATAGCGACGCTCAAATCCAGGCAGGCAAGGCGGTTGCGGTCGAGGTGTTATATTCGATTGTCAAACTTTTGGCCCCAGTAATTCCCTTTGTGACAGAACATTTGTACCAGGGATTTTTCAAAGACCAAATCGAAGGTGAACCGGTTAGTATCCATATCGCGAGTTGGCCAAAGCCGAGCCACGAGGGCTGGAACCAAGCCCAGCTTAAAGATGGCGAAAGGGTATCCGAAATCTTAAGCTTAATTCGCAAACAAAAAATCGAGCAAAAAATCGGTATTGCTACCAAGGTGGCGCAAGTTACCTTGAACGCTCCGGCAGAGGTGCTAGGCGCTTGCCAAGACTTCCAATCTGAGATTGCCTCAGCCGTGCGGGCGATGGAGTTAGTTTTGGTCGAGGGCCCCAGCCTCTTATGCGAGGTAAAAGGCTTAGAGTAGATCTTTTTTACAAGTCTTTTATAATACAGGCAAATCAACGGACTGGGACGGGCCCTATGATTTGCCTGCATTCCTAAATTCCAAGGTTAAACCCCTCTACTTGGGGAAAGGGGCATAATTACTATTGGCTGGACAAAGCCAATAGGGCTGCGCTAATTCTGGCTCTTCCCTTTTGACCAAATCATTACCCTCACCTTTTAATTTCAGATGCAATGAGTCATAGAATCAAACAACTGGCTATCAACGGTGAAGGGTTTTTATTTGACCCGACCAGCGGAGAAAGCTATACCGCCAATGGCTCTGCGGCGATGGTGATCAGGGGGTTGCAAGGGGGGAAAAGTATCGAAGCGATCAAGGCGGATTTGGCCGAAAATTATGAGGTCTCAACCTCCCGTATTGAGCGCGATCTGGCTGACTTTTTGGCCCAACTTCGATTAAACCAACTCTTGTAGCTATAATGGCCAAGACCTACATTGGCCTATCAGGGCTAAATTCGATTGATAATCCTGCTCCTGGAATAGGGGTAGCGAAGGCGTTAAAAGAGGATCACGGGCTTGATTTAAGTATTGTGGGTCTGGCTTATGATGCTATGGAATCAGGGGTTTACCTTGACCAGTGGTTTGACCATGCCTTTTTAATGCCCTACCCCTCCGCCGGGAAGCAAGCCTTTTTAGAACGGATTTTTTACATTAAAGAGACCTGTGGGTTAGATTATTTGCTACCTACTTTAGACGTTGAATTACCTCTTTATATCGCCTGTGCCGACGAACTGGCCAAAGGCGGGGTTGGGGTGCTGTTGCCTTCTAAAAAACAGTTTGAACAAAGGGGCAAGGAACATTTGGCACCCTTGGCCGAGTCCTTAGGCCTAAAGCTCCCCAAAACCAAAAAAGTCACAAGCGAAGAAGAATTGGCTGAAGCAGCCAAAGAACTCAAGTTCCCATTGATGATTAAAGGGGTTTATTACCGGGCGATCTACGCCAGCAATATGGCTGAAGCCTTGAGCGCGTACTACGTCTTGGTGGCCGAGTGGGGCTATCCGGTTTTGGTGCAAGAATACAAAACGGGCCAAGAGATTAACCTGGTCGGGGTGGGCGACGGCAAGGGGAACTCGCTGGGGATGGTGGCTATTAAAAAAATGGGCACCACCACCCAAGGAAAAATCTGGACGGGAGTTAGCATTCGGCATCCCCAACTGCTGGAGGCGGGGGAAAAATTTGTTAACTACACTAAGTGGCTGGGGCCCTATGAGTTAGAATGTTTAGTGGACGGTGATAAGTTATACCTAATTGAAATCAATCCCCGTTTTCCTGCTTGGTCCTATTTTGGGGCTGCGTTAGGGGTTAATTTGGCAGCGAATCTAATTCGCGCTCAAATGGGTTTGCCCCTTTTAGAACAGCGCCAATTTGAGGCCGGCCAGTTGTACATCCGCTACGTTGAGGAGCGTATTATGGGTATGGAAACCCTCTCTGCCATTTCCACAAAAGGGGAACGATGAAAAAACCTTATGAAGCTCCCAATTTAGTCCGCTTAAAAACGGGCGGAATGAATAAGTTTGGTGGGAAACCTTTTTATTTAAAGCGGGTCAGAAAAGAGATTGGGGGAGCAAAAATAGATGATTTGATTGAGCAATTTGGTTCGCCTCTATTTGTGTATTCTGAAGCTGAAATCATTGAGCGCGCCAACAAATTAAAGTCTAGTTTTTCCACCCGTTATCCAAACGTGCAGTTTGGTTGGTCTTATAAAACTAACTATTTATCCGCCATTTGCGCGGTGATGCATGCTCAAGGGGCCCTAGCCGAAGTGGTTTCAGGTTTTGAATACCAAAAAGCCCGAGCTTTGGGTGTACCGGCACATAAAATTATTTTTAATGGGCCTTTTAAAAGGATCGAAGACCTTCGTTTGGCGGTTAATGAAGGGGCCATGATCCAAATAGATCACCTAGATGAGGTTTACGACCTAGAAGCCCTGGCCGAGGAACGAGGCCAGCAAATCTCGGTCGCCATAAGGATCAGTATGGACTGTGGAATTTATCCCCAATGGTCCAAGTTTGGTTTTGATCTGGAAAAGGGCATGGCCGAAGAGGCGGTGAAACGAATACAAGCTGGGGGCAAGTTAACCATTAGGGGGCTTCACGCCCATATTGGTACTTACGTCATGGAGCCCCAAGCCTATGCTACCCAAATCACCAAGATGGTGGCCTTCGGATATCGCCTGGAGCAGGAATGGGGTTTTGAAATTGAATATTATGACATTGGCGGCGGTTTTCCCTCCTCTGGGCGATTAAAAGGGGTCTATTTGCCCCCTGAAGTGGGGGTGCCAACCTTGGACAGCTACGCTGAAGCAATCTGCGAGGCCCTGTTGGGGGCCCTACAGCCCGGTCATTTCCCCAAGTTGATCCTAGAAACCGGGCGGGCTATGATTGACGATGCCGGTTATTTGATCACCAGTGTCACCTCTTCCAAACGTCTTCCCGATGGGCGTCGCGCCTATATTGTGGACGCCGGGGTCAATATTTTATACACCACTTATTGGTTTCGCCACAATTTAGAATTAGCGCAAGAAACCGAAGGGCTCAACGAGCCTAGTGTGGTTTATGGACCTCTTTGTATGAACCTAGATGTGCTGGATGAGGCTTGTCTGTTGCCCCGTTTGGAGCGGGGGGCCAAACTAGTGCTTTCGCCGGTTGGGGCTTACAATCACACTCAATCTATGCAGTTTATCGAATATCGCCCCGCCTCGGTATTGGTAACACCTCAAGGGCAAGGTGAGTTGATCAGGGAACGAGAAGACCTAAGCGATATCCAGCGGCGGGAGGTCTTACCTGACCGATTAAAACTCCGATGAAAGCGTACCTAAACGCCATAGCCAATAGCTATGGCGAGGTGCTTTTTATATCTCGCCCTTGGGTGGGAGTGGTGTTTCTGGGGCTTAGTTTTCTTTATCCAAACATGGCCTTGATGGGGTTGGTGGCGGTCTTGGCCAGTTACCTCTTCGCCCGGGCAATTGGCCTTAAAAAAGGATTTTTAGACTCTGGGTTTTATACGTACAACCCTTTACTAGTGGGTTTCGCCATCGGGCGGGTGTTTGAGCTTGGTTTACTTAGTCTCTTTTTTACGTTGATTGCCTCAGTAGTCACCTTCGCCTTGACCATCGCTTTAAACCACTTTTTTACTCATTTGTTTAAACTGCCCATATTAAGCCTTCCCTTCGTTATTTCAGGGTCCTTGGTGTTTTTGGCGGCGCGTAAATATTCGGGGTTGTTTGTTGGATATCTATACCCAACCCGCACACCAGTCTGGGAATTAGGTCTGCCCTTTTGGTTAGAAGGTTATTTTAAAAGCCTTGGGGCCATTTTTTTTATGCCCCAAGTGATGGTGGGGATGATTTTGGCGCTGACTATTTTTTTAGTATCGAGAATTTGGTTTTTACTTAGTTTAGCCGGGTATTTTTCCGGTAGTTTGGTGACCGGCCTGATGACGGGCTCGATGCAGCTCTCTTTTGCTGACTACAACCATTTTAATTTTATTTTAATTGCCATGTCATTAGGAGGGGTGTTTTTGATCCCTTCGCCAAAGAGTTATCTGTTAGCCTTGGTAGCGGTGGCGGTATCGACCTTGTTTGTGGACGCGGTGGAGTTGATTTGGGCGAGTTTTGGCATCCCCGCCTTTCCCTTGCCTTTTGTGCTGGTCACGCTACTGTTTTTATATATTTTAACCCTGCTTGAATTCCCCTTGATCCCTAGTGTAATCAAGGAGTCCCCCGAACGCACCCTTGACCTCCACCTCACCCAAAGGCGCCGTTTTCCTAACCTAGGACCTATGGTAGAACTTCCTTTTTCGGGGCAGTGGAAGGTGTGGCAGGGATTTGATGGCCCCTGGACTCACCAGGGAATCTGGGCGCAAGCCTACGATTTTGTGGTTACCGATAGCAGAGGTGAAACCTTCCAAGGAGCTGGCGACCGATTAACTGATTATTATGCCTATAAAAAGCCGGTTTTAGCCCCGGTTACCGGGCGAGTGGTTGCCTTAGACCAGAGCCGCCCAGACACTCCCATTGGTTCGCCAGAGCCTCCAGGGAGTTGGGGGAATTACCTTGTGATTAAAACGGAGGAAGGGTTTTTTGTTGAACTTAGTCACTTAGCGCAGAATTCAATTAAAGTAAAAGCGGGGGATTGGGTTATGGCGGGCTACCTGATTGCTCAATGTGGCAATTCGGGATATTCGCCCGAACCTCATATCCATTTACAGGTGCAAATTGATGCAAATATTGGTTCGCCCACAAGACCCTTTTGTTTAGGTAATTACCGCACCCAAGGAACCTACTTTCACCAAGGCCGCCCGGCTACAGGAGACCAACTCGAATCCCTGATTAAAAGCCGCACCTTAACCAGGAAAACCGCATTTTCATTAGACCGGAGTTTTACCTATTTAGCAAAAAGTCGTGGGAAATCCGAGGAGGTCACCTGGGTGGTGGAGATGAACGAAGATGGGAGTTCTGCCTTGGTTTCCAAGCGGGGTAAGTTGTATTTTGGCAAGCAACAAAACGTTTTTTTTGTGTATTCAGTCGAGGGAACAGATCCTTATTTGAAAGCCCTATACCAAGCTCTGCCACGATTGCCACTCGTAGAAGGGGATCAACTTGTGTTTGAGGATCACTTGGACCTAGAGGCTTTTTTCGCCCCCCTGGCGAAGGGGCTTTTGCTCCTTGCCAGTTCTTTTTTTGGCCCCCTCGCTGAGGTCAAGGGGCGGTACCGGTTTGATGGGCCCGGTTTGGTCAAGGGCCAAGTGAAGTCAGGGTGGGGAGGATGGGCTATGGACACTTACGTTAAATTGGATCAGCAACTGGGGTTTTTAGTTATTGAGGCTGGGGCCATTCGCTTAGAATTGATCGAAAGCAAGTTAATTAGTCAAAAGTTTCAAACAAAAGGCTCCTGATTGAGTCCCCTAAAAACCATATTTATTTCACCATTGCCAAAATCGTGAGTTATTGGTTATTAATGAAAAAATCGTTTTAACTCCCTCCTTCGGTTGCTATGAAAAAAATCCTGTCTTTTTTGAGCTTGTCCCTCTGTTTATTTGCTCCAATGGTTAAAGCGGACCAAGCTTTTACTCTGATGCCTTATGTTTCGTCGTTGGCATATAAGGATTCAGCTACTAAAGACAAAGGTAGCATCACTGGAGCTTATTTGTTTTGGGGGATGGGACTTTCTAACTCACTTGAGATCGGCGCTGAAAAAGCCTCCTTCACCAGCCTGACCGGTACTCAAACAGGGCAGCAAAACACCGCCGTTTATTACACCTATTACAAAAGTTACTCCAATAAATATCGGATTGGTACCCATGGGGTATCTGGTGATGATTCCGACTCTGACGGGGGCCGAATGATTGGCCTAGGAACCACTTTCAGTAAATATGGGGTTTTTTCGGCTGATATTGACTGGTATCGATCCTCTTATGGTAACTACCCTTTATACTCCTCCACCTGGTCTTCCTTGGGTAGCGGCCTCGTGGTTAACCAGTGGACCCCGCAGATTTCTTTTCCCTTTGACTATGGGAAATACTCGGCAGGTGCCAGTATGAACCTCATCAACCTTAGCGCCCCGGCATACAAAGGTGACACCTCTTTCACTTCGACCACGTTAAATGCGGGAATCTATCGAATGCGTTGGGCCACAACCTTAGACCTCTATTCTGGCAAAGAAGCCTTCGCTGTGCGCGACAGTGGCTTTACGCTTTATAATAGTCCTACGGTGTACAAAAGCGGATATAAAGTAGAGGGAACCTTTTATTATAGCTATCAAGCCCACTTCTTCTTAAGCGTAGCCAGTCGGACCTACGAAGAAACGGCGGCAGATGCGGTGGCTAGTGCTACGACCTTTAAGTTTAAATACGCCTTCTAAAGCACATGAAAGGCCGTTGGGTATTGCTGTTTTTTTTGAGTTGCCCCTCCCTTCTGCTGGCGGGGCCTATCGAAGAGGCTTATAAAGCCTCTTATCAGGCCGAAGCCTTAGGTAACTTGGAGTCGGCGATCAAGGCGGTGATGCCGCTTTATCAGAAATACCCAAACGGCTACACCCTCAATTACCGCTTGGCTTGGCTCTTTTACAATCAAGGAGCCTTGGCCAACGCAGATTTTCATTTTAAAAAGACTTTGGTAATCAGTCCAACGGCCATAGAAAATAGGCTTTTGTACGCGAGTATGTTAAACACCCAAAAACGCTGGGCTGAATTAGAACAATTGGCCTTGGAAATGGTCAAAACCGATTATTATCAATATGGGGCAAATCTGTATCTGGTGACCAGTTTGCAGGTGCAAGGAAAGTTTGAGTTGGCCAAAAAAGTATCTTTAAAGATGCTGGCCCTTTATCCGACAAATACCCAATTTCTGCAAGAATTGGGAGAGGCTCAAAATTCGTTAGGTGAGGCTGATGCAGCGCTGCGAGTCTTTACGGATTTGTTGGTGTTGCAACCGGATAACTTAGAGGCACAGTCAGCGATCAAGGCCTTGGCCCCCTCTGCCCAATTGCACTAAATTATAGTTGCGCTTTAATCGCTCCGGCGGCTCGCTCTGCCTTGGCGCGAGCCTCAACAATGCTATTCGCGCGAGCAAGGGTAACCCCCATACGTCGCTCGCCCATAACCTCAGGTTTGCCAAAAAGTCTAAGCTGGGTGTCTGGTTCTGAAAGGGCTTCCTCTAGTCCGCTAAAACTAACCTTATTCGAATGCCCTTCGACCAAGATTGCGGCTGACGCGCTGGGGCCGAATTGTCGGATAGAAGGGATGGGCAGACCCAATATCGCTCTAGCGTGTAGGGCAAATTCAGAAAGGTCTTGGCTGATTAAGGTGACCATGCCCGTGTCATGGGGCCTTGGGGATACTTCAGAAAAGTAAACCTCCTCGCCTTTGATAAACAACTCCACCCCAAATAGGCCCCAACCGCCTAATTCTTGGGTGACTAGATTGGCTACCCGGTGGGCCTCGACTAGAGCCAAATGATTCATCGGTTGAGGTTGCCATGATTCTCGGTAGTCGCCGCGCTCTTGCCGGTGCCCGATGGGTTCGCAAAAACTGACCCCTCCTTTGTGGCGCACCGTTAAAAGCGTAATTTCAAAATCAAA
>Ga0156797_111_pt1 | contig 40962 bp, 30 predicted proteins | sample RifOxyD2_FD_112098 | JGI IMG/M metagenome (GOLD analysis project Ga0156797, IMG submission 112098) | Candidatus Lambdaproteobacteria bacterium RIFOXYD2_FULL_50_16 | reverse complement strand
GCGGGAGGCCGTTTTACGGTTAAAGAACTAGAAACCGCTAGCCAGCCGCTGCGCTGGTATGAGGTCTTGGGGAAGGTTCGAGGTTTGTTTGAAACCCGGCAAGCACCCAAAGAGGTGCGAATGCAGACCGTGACCGCCGTGGTGGGGATCAAGGGTACCGACTTTGAACTTTATGCCACGGAACGAGGCACGGAAGTGGCTCTAGTTGAAGGTAAAGTGGCCGTTGGCGATGCGAATGGCAAAGGGGAAGTGCTGTTAAAGGCCGGGGAGTTAACCATGGTTGAGCCTGGAAAAAACCCATCCGCTCCTGTCGCCATCCCGCCCGAGCGTTTAGAGGCCCTGCAAAAAAGCGCGCCCGTTGACCCAGAACCAGAAAAAGCCGCGCCCCCCAAGTTGATCGAAGCCTATTTCTTTAAAACCCATATCCAACGGCCAGACCGAGACTTGGTTTTGACCTTTGACCGGCTCTTAGAAAAGGCAGAAATTCATTCGGGGGCCAGCTTGATCGAGTCCAAGTTAAAGGGCGACCGAATCGAAGTGGACCCAGCCAAACTCTATGCGTTGGCCGCAGAGGCCGACCAAATCCCTTTAACTATCGACCTCGTGGGCACCAATGGGGTGCCTAGCCAAGTTTCGGGGCAATTAAAACTTTTGCAAATGGGCCAGGAACCACCACAATTAGCTTTGGAAAACGGGCAGAATTCTTTAATCTGGGCCTCGCCCGAACCGATTCAACTCACCTTCAACCAACCGATTCAACGTCTTTGGCTAAAAATAGACGGGAAAGAAAAGGCTTTGCCCCTGCCCAAAGGGGAACGGATCGTCCTTTCCTCACCCGAAATGGGCAAACTCGTCGAGGGGATACACCAGTTTGAGGTGCGGGCCGAAAATCCCAAGGGTTTAATGGGAACCGCCACCTTTTGGCTCTTGATTGACAAAAGCCAACCTTGGCTGACCAAAATCAAACTCACCCCCCCCAAGGGGGAGGCGCAGGTTTGGCGCTTAGGTCAAGGTGGGCAGGCTTGGCCGCAAATCAATTCGGAAGCAGGCGGGCATTTGACCCTTTGGTTTAACGAACCGCTAATCCAATTGAGCCTACAAGACAGCCAAGGTGAACTAACGCTACCAGTTATGGGCAATCAGGTGCGGATCAATGACCCTGAAGGGCTCCGGCGGATGGCCGGGGGTGGGTTTAAGTTATATGCCCAAGACCTAGCCGGGAATCGGCGAGTAATCGCAGCCGCCCCTTAACACAAGACCCAACCGGGGGTTGGGTCTTGTACTTAAAAAAATCGCTTCACTGGAGCCACTTGGTTTCCTCTGATAACCTCAGCATAACCAATTAAATATTCAGGGTTTTTGGCTAATTTTGGCTAATACTTGTCAACTTTTATTGACAGAGGCCCTAAAAATTTAACTTTCCAGCGGCCCCCATTTAGCGTTAAGTTTGTCTTTGGTTTTTTTGTGCCAACCTCTTTTCAACGGGCCTTATGACCGAGCCGAATTATATCAATTATCCAGGCAACTTCGTTTTTGAGCCCCCATATGAGCTAAACGGGACCGAGCTTTTTGGACTGCCCATTAAAGGGGAGCAAAAAACCATCCAGTCCTTTGTTGATAAATTTTTTGCCCCCATTCTGGCCGGTTCGGATATATCCTACAAATCTCTAGGCCCCTTTGTACTTCTGGGTCTCTCCTTTTCCAAGCACGCGACCAGCCTAGACTCCGAAGCTAGAAAAACGGGCTTTATGCCCGAAAACGATTGGGCTTTTTGGTTGCCTTTGATTCGCTACGAGGGGGGCCAGCCCAAACGGTTGGTTTGGTTTATGCCCTACGTCTTTGTAAACAGCCCGATCGCCATGGCCTGTGGGCGGGAATCCTTCGGTTTTTTGAAAAATTCCGCCCTCTTTACCCCCAATACGGCCCCTGAAGACCCTACCGATTTTAGCCTTACCGCTTGGGCGTTTAAGGAATTTGGTATCGACCAGGAAGCGGCGGAGCAAGAGATTTTTTCGCTCAAATCGACCCAAAACCCAGTGAGTTGGGCCGAGGCCCTTTTTGACGATCTAATGGGCGCGGAGCAGACCTTTGAGGAGATTGTAAACCAAGGGATCAACGATCCCATTGCCCTGATTAAAGCCCTACTTTCGGACCTGATTAAGGGCGAAGTGCCGATGGTTTTTTTAAAAGAGTTTAGAAGTGTCAAAGAGCCCAAAGGGGCCTGTTATCAAGCTATTGCCGAAGCTCCGGCGAAAATCACCAAGTTAAACCCGCTGACCGACATCAGCCCGATCACTAAAATCTTCAACCTGCACAACCCCGAGTTGGCCAGCTACCCTTTTGCCGAGTCTTTTGGCATCGAAAAAGGGGTCCAACCGATCGGGCCGGGGATTCAGGTTAAAATGGATTTTGTCATGGAAATGGGAGAAGTTATCAAACGCAGAGGGAAGCAAAAACCCCAAAAAGTCGCCGTCTTAGGCGGCGGTTTGGGCAGCTTGACCACGTTAGCGGCCATCGTCACCGCGCCCGAATGGGACAACCAATATGAATTCACCGTCTATGAGCGCAGTTGGCGCTTGGGCGGCAAAGGCGCCTCAGGGCGCAATGCCCAAGAAAAGCAGGCGATTGAGGAACACGGCCTACATATTTGGCTGGGCTTTTATAACAACGCCTTCCACCTGATAAACGGGGCCTACCGGGCCACTTTGGAACGCTTGGGTTATGGCAATTTAGGTCTGACCTATAAAGACTTCTACACCCCAACTGACCTAGTGGTTTTTCAAGAAAACTTAAAGGATTACCTCGACATCGACGCCCCCAAAGGGGCCAACGGCTACGACTGGAAGCCCTTCCCCGTCAATTTCCCCAAAAACGCCGAAGAGCCGGGCACCCCTGATCTGTTGGCGGGACCGATCGACTACGCCGAGATGATGGTCGAGGCCCTCTTGGAGGTCTTGCAAAACGTACAGGAGAGCCTAACTGGCGAGGCGGATTCGGAGGACCAAGGCTTCTTGGGCCGATTGCAAGACTTCACCCAAGGAATGGTGGGGGCCAAACTGGTCCAGGAGCTAGACCAAGGGCTTAGTGATCTTCTTGCAGGTCTGCAAAAGGCTTCAAAGATTATTGATCAAAATACAGGCGGCGAGGTCACCGATATCGAAACCCTAATCGAGGAGATCTTAGGCGAAATATTAAAGGTGATTGACCGGATTCAAAACGCAGTCGGGGTCTTGATTAAGCCCTTGCTACTCAAGTGGGATCTGCTGCGCCATTTCTGGCTGATGATGGACTTTGGCCTCGCGATCCTCACCGGGATGTGTGTGGATAAGATTTTCACCCGCGGGTTTAGGGTGATCAACGACATGAACTTTAAGGATTGGTTGCGTAAACATGGGGCCGATGTGTTTACCATCAAAGGCCCGATGTTGCAGACGATCTACGACATTGTTTTTGGCTATCAAGACGGAGACCCAGACCGCCCGGTTTTCGCCGCCGGGGTGGGGCTCTTTGGCAGTCTGCGGATGTTGCTCACCTACAAAGGCAACATCTTCTGGCGGATGAATATGGGTATGGGCGACGTGATCTTCACGCCCTTTTATGAGGTTTTAAGCGCCAAGGGGGTTAAATTCAAACTCTTCCAAGAGATTGAGGAGATCGAACTAAGCGCGGACGGCACGGCCATTGAGGGGCTCAAAATGGCTAATCTGATTAAGCTTAAAGCAGGTGTCACCGAATATAACCCCTTTGTCACCCTGCCTTACCACGTGCCCGGTAAAAACCTGACGATCGACTGGCCCTGCTGGCCTAGTGATATCAACTGGGACCAGATTGACCCGACCCAAGCAGCAAGGCTGCAAAAGGCCTGGACCGACCAGCACCAAAACCTGGAGTCCAACTGGCTCGACTGGGATGACCAAAAGGAACGCTACCAGCTTAAACTAGGGGTGGATTTCGACCGGGTGATCTGCGGCATTACTCCGGCGGCACTACGGCCCATATCAGGTCAACTGGCTGCCCGAATTCCCGATTGGACCCCCATGCTCGACAGCTTAAAAACCACGCTAACCCGTTGTTCAGAGTTGTGGTTTAAGAAGTCCTTAAAAGAGTTGGGCTTTAATCCAGGCTCCAAGCTGTATGAAAACATGGAACCGATTGTTGGCGGGTATCAGGAGCCTTACTCTAGCACTGCGGACTTGAGCCACCTCTTGCCCCAAGAGGAATGGTCCGGGCCTGATAAGCCGAAGTATTTGGCCTATCCCTGCTCGACCATCGACACCCGGATCATCGCTCCCAGTGGGCAGTTGCCGCCGCCGACCGACCATAGCTTCCCGAAGATCGCCTTTGATAAGTTTATGGCCAATAACCAAGAGTGGCTCAACAAATGGGCGGCTCACCTCTGGCCCAAGGCGGCCAATCCAGACGGCACCTTTGATCAAAACTCATTGGCCTTTGAGTATTGGCGGGTGGGGATCAACTACACCGAGCATTATGTACTCACCGCGCCCGGCACCCCCCATCTAAGAAGAGGCCCCAACGATTTTGGGATCGCCAACTTCTTTATCGCCGGGGACTGGACCCAAAACCTGATTAACGCCGGCTGTGTCGAGGGCGGGGTGATTTCCGGCCTCAACTGCGCCCGCTTCTTCACCAACTGGCCTATCCCCATCTACAACGCCACCAAAGAAGACCTGATCCACGGGCCTTAACCTAAAGGGGGGGCTTCGGCCCCCTTTTTTTTGCTCTAGTCTTTTAGCTAATACAACTAGCCGCTCCCAGGGATGCAGGCGGGTTCCTGTTCGGTTTTGGGTAGGGGGGTTTCTTAATCTATTGGATCAATTCCCAGTTGTTCCAGTCGGCTAAGCCCCTCTTTCATGGCTTTGATGGCTTCGGGGGAGTGTCCCCGCCAATCGGTGACCTCTCCTAGAATTTCCAAGGGTTCACGAGAGCGGAAAGATTGGGTCGGATTGCCGTGAAACTTAGTATTGGTCAGATTAGGGTCGTTTTCCAGCGAACCCGTGGGTCGGACCGCGTAAATTCTGCAAGGGGCCGCTCCCGTGGCTAGCTCCGCTCCCCAGATGGCCGCATCCAGCCTACAGGTCAGATAAACATACGTTGAGGTTCGGTCCTTATTGCCAAAGTTTGGAATTTGTCCGGGCTTGATCAGGTCACCAAGCTTCAGGTCCGCCTTAGTTCCATGGTAAAAGGGCCAGTTTGTCACCTCCGCTACGACTCGTAGCGGTTCGTATGAATAATAGGACATGGACAGGTTAATTGGCGACCCGCCACCCCTTAAATCCGCGACTTTTCCGACCTCGCCCATCGGATCTACTAAATAGACGCGACTAGGATGCTCGCCGATTGCAATCTCCGCATCCCAAATAGCCTCATCCAGATTAGGGGTCAAGGTGACCCCGGTTTTTAATCCTTTTTTTTCATCCCCTGGGAGCGGGCAATAAGGTTCAATACGGTCCCCAGGTTTCAGTTCCGATCTAGTGCCATGATAGAAGGTATTTTTTTGCTGGAGGTCGAAGGGTTGGTCCATTTAGAAAAACTTGAAGGACGAAGCGCCTAGCGGCTACTCGGCAGCGTTGCTTACAAGTTTGACCGCCGGGCTCATTTTGGGTCTGAAAATTAGAAATTGCGAGGAATATCGCTACCTAGCTAGAGGGGTCGTGCCAAGGGTGTCGGGGGGCGGGCTGGTGATGGTGCCCCTGGACAGCCCTCGGCGGGTATGGCGCAATTATACTAAGGGCTTTCCCCGAATGCAAGTAGCCGAAAAATTTAGTTTTGTTTTCGATTAGCTTTCTTTTAGCTTGGGCCATCCCTCGTCACTTCCAGCTTGGGCGGCGGGCTATTTGCCATCCCCGGGCAGGGACTAAACAAACCAACCTGCCCAGTAACCAGACCTAAACAGACTAGTGGAAACGAAAGCCAAACAGGAGACTATAGCCATCAAGATTTAGCCTTAGGTCGCCAACTGGATTGAGGTGTCTTGCCTGCTCTCTGCGAAATTGGGCAAACCATCCTTGGTCTGTTTCCCAACCGGTGCTCCAGCCGTAACCGAATCCTTGGTCCATCCCGGATATTTTTGAGCCCGTTTCGGACAAGACCAGATTATAAAGTCCAAAGCGAGGGCCAATAAAAAAGGAGCCCGCCCAAAACCTAATTTCCATGGCCAAGGCGTTGAATTTGACCCAGGTGAGTTCAGGGCTGGTGGTAGATTCAGCTTGATTGCCAGTCTCGCTTAAGGAGTAGTTAAAACTGATCTCGCCCTTGTCTTGGTTGTAGTCAATCCCCCCGCCCCCGCCGCCAGCGGGCAGGTAAACCTCCCCACTATTTTCGTCAGTCGCTTGCATCCCCGACGCGCCGCCATAAACGCCCCAACCGCTACGGTCCCCCGCCAAGGCTGGCCAAGCGAAGCTGGTAAAAGCCAGAGTGGTCAAAAGAATTTTTGCAAGCAAAGGGTCTCCTTTGTTTAGGTTCGGGCATTTAGACTAACCATTGCGGCGGAGGGTTCTAAATTAAAGTATAAAATTCGTATAGACGAAAATATAACATTCGCTTATACTTATTTTAAACCTAGGAGCCTTTATGGAACCGGTAAGTTTGAGTCTCGCCCTGTTGGGTCAAAGAATGCAAATCGTAAGCCTCACCGCCGACCCCCGCCGTATCGAACGCTTACGAGGGCTGGGTTTTGGGCGTGGGCGGATTTTAAGTGTGATCAAGCGCGAAGCTTCAGGGATCTTGATCTTGGGGTTTGAAGGCAACGGCCAGCGTATTGCTATTGCCCCAGAAATCGCCCAAGAGATTCAAGTCCGCCCGTTTGGGGGAGATCAATGAACCGCATCGAACTGGGCTTTGTCCCCAAGGTGGACCATGTTCATGTTGGCCTGATTGGCAATCCCAATTGTGGCAAAACAACCCTCTTTAATTTACTCACGGGTATCCGCCAAAAGGTGGGTAATTGGCCAGGGGTCACGGTCGAGCGTAAATCGGCGATTTTAGAGGCCGCCGGGGCCAAGATCGAGTTAGTTGACCTGCCCGGCACTTATTCCTTAGTGCCCCAATCTTTAGATGAGCGCGTAGTCAAGGATTACCTCGAATCGGGCGAAGTCGAGGTGGTGGTTAATCTGGTGGACGCGACCAATCTGGAGCGAAGCCTATATTTAACCTCCCAAATCCTAGAGCTAGGTTTGCCCGTAGTGGTAGGGCTCAACATGATGGACGCCTTAGAAAAAACCGGGCGAGTGATCGACCAGGACGCCCTTTCAGCGCGGTTAGGCTGCCCGGTGGTGCCCTTGATAGCCAGAAAAAAGCAGGGTGCGCCAGAACTCTTAAAAAAAATCTTCACCGCCGCCAGCGACAAACGACAACCTGCTCCAATCAGCTTTGGAGAAGAGGCAGAGGACCGGCTAGAATGGGTGGGGCAGGTGGCCAAAGAAGTGGTCAAACAGAAACGACCGATCCAAGCGGCACTTTCGGACCAGGTGGACCGGTTGCTACTCAACCGCTATTTAGGTTTGCCTATCTTTTTGTTTGCCATGTACGCCGTTTTTTTTATTTCGATTAACCTCTCGGCCCCCTTTATTGACCTAATTGATCAAGTGGCCGGAGCCCTTTTGGTGCATGGATTGGGGGATTGGATCGAAGCAAGCACCGGCCAAGCTTGGGTCCGGTTGCTTATCGCCGAGGGGATCGGAGGGGGCGTGCAGACGGTTCTAACCTTTATCCCACCGATTGGTTTTTTGTTCCTCTGTCTTAGTTTCTTAGAGGATTCGGGCTATATGGCTCGGGCCATGGTGATCCTTGATTCAGGGGTCCGTAAGTTGGGGATCCCGGGCAAAGCGGTGGTGCCGATGATTGTTGGTTTTGGTTGCTCGGTGCCAGCTTTAATGGCCACTCGCACCTTAGAGGAAGAGCGAGACCGCCGGTTAACCTTAGCGATGGTGCCCTTTATGTCTTGTGGAGCGAAGTTGCCGGTTTATGCTATGTTTGCGGCGGCTTTTTTCCCTTGGGGTGGTGAAAATCTGGTGTTTGCGCTTTATTTAATTGGTATTTTGGTAGGGATCGGTACGGGATTAATGCTCAAGCGTTTGATCTTTGTGGGCAAGCCTGCCCCGTTGTTGGTCGAATTGCCTGGCTACCACCTACCCTCGCCTGCTTCGGTGCTTTTTACTACCTGGATGAGGCTCAAGCGGTTTTTACTAGAAGCAGGCAAGTTGATTGTGATGGTGGTGACCCTGCTCACCCTTCTCAATTCGGTGGGTACGGACTTTAGCTTTGGCAACCAAAACAGCGAAAAAAGCTTACTTGCCCAAGTGGGTAAAGGGATCACCCCGGTTTTTTATGGCATGGGGATCACCGACGAAAACTGGCCCGCGACGGTGGGGATTTTTTCAGGAATATTTGCGAAAGAGGCCATTATCGGCACCTTGGACGCCATGTATAGCAGCCTAGAGCGGGCCAACCACGAGCCTGAACCCCACGTACCGGTTGCCGAGCGGCTAAACGAGGCCTTTGACCATTTCCCAAGCGAATTAGCCAAAGTCTTTGGACAGAGTCCCTTGGGCTTAGACCTATCGGTAATTAACAACCAAGAACAAGCGGCCAAAGAGATGAACGTGCGGGTCGGGAGTTTTGGAGTGATGGCGCGGTATTTTGACGGGCAAGCTGGGGCCTTTAGTTACCTCTTGTGGGTCCTGCTTTACGCCCCCTGCGTCGCTGCCACGGCGGCGCTAAAACGCGAATCAGGCAACCGTTGGACTTGGTTTACCTTGGTGTATATGACCGGGTTGGCCTGGAGTTTTTCGACCCTATTTTACCAAATCGCTCGTTTTTCAGTCCACCCGCTTAGCTCGATAGGTTGGATCGGAGTGGTCCTGATGCTGTTTTTGGGGCTAGCTTATTTTCTGAACCGCTTCGGTAAAGAGGTCTTGGCTGCTAACTACCGCGCATCCGAGGAGCATAGCTGCTCGGTGCCCGGCTGCAAGGGTTGTGGTTAAATATAACCGTAAAAATGCACCCCAATGGAGGGGCTTTCGGACTCAATAGTGATCTGGCGCTCAAAACTAGCGCGCACTCGGCCCGTCTCGAAGGCGAGGCCAATCTTGCCTAAGTGAAACTCCCATCCAACCCCTAAATATCCACTGGTGCCCTTAAGCTCCCCAAAGGCGTCGTAGCTCTTAAGCCGCTGGCGGCTGGCAGCCCATCGCCCAAAAAGACCACCGTCTTTTATGAAAAAATGCTTTCCTTCTATCCCGGTCGTCCACATTTCGGTGTCGCGGGAGCCTTGAGCGTAGGGGGTTTCGCCGTTGTTGTTGATATAGGTCATGCCGTAAGCGAAGCCAAAGGAATTGGCAAAGGGCTCTTCAAACCAGAAATCTAGCATTGGACCAATCCCCGAATGGTTGCGGGTTTGGTTATCGCTGCTTGCTTCGCCGTAGGTAAGTTTCATGGTATCAAAATGTTCCCGCGCTCGAATCTTGAAATCATAGGCCCAGGCAGTCCCACTCATCAAAAGGCAAAGACAGGTAACCCACACTTTTTTCATTCGGTTCCTAGTGTTCGATCGACTCATTGGGGTCAAAACTGGCAATGGCCTAGTGCCAATTAGAACCCTATCAACGGTCCATGTCGATAAGCGGCTTCACCAAAACTTGTAAAAGAGTACGGAGGAAAGAGCGCCAGGGTGGACCCTGGCGCTCTCGGTTTTTAATGTTCCTGACGTCGCAGACGGGCTTGACCAGCTTTAATGATCAACTCCAACATCTGGGGATAGTTGTAGTTAGCCAAGTGGGCCATCTTGGCCAAGTGGCCATCCCAGCACCAACCAGGGTTGGGGTTAACCTCTAAAAGCTTGGGTTTGCCTTTGGCGTCGAGCCGCCAGTCAAAGCGGCTGTAGTCGCGGCAACCTAGCCGACTAAACAGGGTTAAAGAGGAATCAATGATTTCCTTTTCAGTCATAGGTGGGAGTTGCACGGGGATGCTGCCGACCTTGGAATAAGGCGAATCAGGAAGCCATTTGGCCTCGTACCCACAGATTCGAGGTAACCCTTCTGGGAGTTGCGAGTAGTCTTCTTCAATCAAGGGAAGGAGCAAATATTCAGTTTCTGGGTTACCAATGACCCCAAAGCTAATGTCTTTACCGGGCAAAAATTCCTCAATCAAAAAGGGCTGGTCGAAGCCCATCCGGCCACGGACCCGACTGATCCCTTCCATCAGGTCTTCCATGTTGTAAACTAGGTTGTCTTGGGTAATACCAAAACTGCTATCCCCTAGATTGGGCTTAATCAACACGGGAAAACTAATTGGCAGTCCAAAGACGTTGTCTTCGGCGCGCACCAAAAAGGCTTGGGGCACCGCAATGCCCAATTCGCGGGCCATCCCCCTTACCAAGGACTTGTCATAACAAAAGGCCAACGCCTGCGGAGCCGCACCCGTATAAGGCAGCTCGAACATCTCCAAAATCGCCGGGATATGGAGCTCGGCGCGTGCTTGGTTGTTGTAACCCTCGTCGCAGAGGTTAAAGATCAAATCGGTCTTTTGCTTGCGCTTGGCTAAATCTGTTAGCAGGCTTTGGTGATCATCCAGGTATTCAAACTTGAACCCTTCCAAAGACTGCAAGGCGGTTTTTAGCTGATTTAAGGTGTAATGATCGTCTTCATCAAATAGGCCGTTGGGCTTAATGATGTCGGTCTTGCGTGGGTCTCCGAGCAGCACGGTGACCTTGGTTTTTTCCGCAACGGGCTTAGTTTTAGCACGCGAAGGCGATTTTTTTAAGACGGCAGTGATGACATGGCGGCGGCTCATCATCCCCAAGTCTTGATTACGTAACGAATCTGGGCTTAGTTGGCCAATGGTTTTGATCTCACTAAACCCGGCGTTTTCGAGCAAGGTCATTAGTTCTTGAGCCGTATAAAGCCGCTCAGAGTAGAATTGGTCCGCGACCACCCCTTTTTTAATGTCGGTGATCACTTCTCTGGAGATAAGTTTCTGCTCGTCTTTAGAAAGGGCGCGCTCGCGGCAGACAAACAGTTGCTGGTTGATCCATTCCCAAGAGCGGGGCTGGTATTCCTTGCGCAGATGTTCCCCATCGGTCACGTCTAAAAGGATACGTCCACCGGGTTTGAGTACCCGCCTTGCTTCTTTAAGCACCACCAAGTCTTCATCGAGACTTTCGAAATAGCCGAAGCTATTACCCAGAATACAGCAATGGTCGAAGTGGTCTGGGCCGAAGGGTAACTTGCGGACGTCGCCTTCTTTAAATATCCCATTGACCCCAAGATTTCGGGCCCTTTGCCGAGCCTTTTGGATCAAAAACCGGCTCCGGTCAAGCCCGGTAACATCGAAACCCCGCCCAGCCCATTCGAGGCTGTGACGCCCCTGACCGCAACATAGGTCCAATATCCGATCCCCTTTTTCGACGCCTAAAACCTCGCTGAAGAGGTCCACCTCAGTGCGGGTGATATCTGCATCTTCAACCACGTCCCCGTCGGTTTTTAGATACATAGCGTTAAATATCCGGTTCCACCAGTCCGGTTGGACGTAGTTTTCCAGACTAGCCACCGGTCCCAAGCTTCGGGGTTGAGGTTTGGTGGGTTTGGGGGCGGGTTTGACCATTGGCATTCCTCCATAAGGGTTTTGATGGCTAATAATCGTCTCTATCTAGTTTCTTGGCAACCAAAAATGTGGGTTTTGGGTTTAAAAAAAATGACCTAAAAACCGCTTGGTTCTCTAGGATACCCAATGATCAGGTTGTAGGGTTATTATTCTGATTTGGTTAATCTTAATTGAAATCTTGGGCGTTGCAATTAGGGGCAAATCAAAAAGTCCTAGCCCTCCTGGAACCCCCTCCTTTTTTTGATTGGCATTGGGCTTAAAAAAGTCGATCTTAGGCTTAAGCTGGAGGAAAAACCTATGGTTGAAACTGTATGGACAATTTGGAACCCTGAACCTCTTCATTGGGCCTCAATGGGGGCCGTGTTTTTGTCAGGCGGAATGATTGGGCTAGAGCGACAGCTCAGTGGCAAACCGGTGGGGATTCGCACCAGTATCCTGATTTGCTTGGGTACTTACGCTTTTATCGCCTTGGGCCGCACCTTGCCTTATGAGGGGATCATTGATCACTCCCGGATTCTAGGCCAAGTGATCACGGGGATCGGCTTTTTAGGGGCGGGGGTGATGTTTTCACGAGATGGGACTGTGGTCGGGGTCACCTCGGCTGCGACCATCTGGCTATTAGCCGCGATTGGGGCCTTTATTGGGATGGACCACGCCAGGACCGGACTGCTTTTAGGGGTAATCGGTTCGGCTGTGTTGGTCGGAGTGGACCGGATCGAGGTGTATTCGGTTTATCTGCAACGCGGGGTGCACCGTCGTTTAATCCAGCGCCGCCGGGGCAATCGGACCGGTGCGAAACCACCCAAAGACAACCTATCCAAATAATCTTAACGCTCGGTTTTACTGCGTTCCAACCCTGCCCAAAAAAGAATTATCCTTTGGGCGAGGGGCGGATTCTGATTGACCAATTTTTATCTTCGGTCTATAGTTGACTAACTTGATATGAATACTAAGGTATAAGCCATGTCCCACCTCTGGATCACTATCTTCGCCCTGGGCTTGATCATTAGCCTTTTCCTGTTTTCCTCCTGGTCTCCCGATCTGATAATGGGAGCAGGGGTTTCGCTATTGATTTTTAGCGGAGTGATAAGTGCTGAACAGGCGATATTGGGATTTTCAAATCCAGGCTTGTTAACGGTCGCCCTCTTGTATGTGGTTGCGGACGGATTACAGGCGGGCGGGGGGGTAGCCTTTGTGGCTAAATGGATTTTGGGTTCGCCTAAAAAAGAAACCCACGGGCGGGCTCGATTGCTTTTTAGTGTGGTGAGCCTAAGCGCGTTTATGAACAATACGCCTGTTGTGGCAATGCTGATTCCGGTGGTCTCTGACTGGTGTGAACGATTGCGTTTTAACCTCTCCCGGTTTTTGTTGCCCCTGTCTTACGCCAGCATTCTAGGGGGTATGTGTACCATGATCGGCACCAGCACCAACCTAGTGGTGGCGGGATTAGTGCAAAAAGCCCAGCTCCCTCCCTTTGGCCTCTTTGAAATCACTCGCATTGGGCTTCCTTGCGCTTTGGTGGGGCTGGTATATTTGATCTGGTTTGGTCCGAAGCTTTTGCCAAAGCGTCAACGCGAGGAGCCCGCAGGCGGGCGAAAGTTTTGGAGTGGTTTAATCTTAGAACCTGATTTTCCCTGGAATGGATACCTACCTACCGCCTCCCCACTTTATCCCTATGTTAATCAAGACCAGCCCTTTAGTGTTGGGCAGGTTATTTGGGTTCACCTGGATCAAGAGGAGCTACACGGACTCCTTGATATCCAGGGCTTAGTCCCCCTTGAGGGAATCAAAGGCGGACCCTGGGTTGAAGTGATTTTAGGGCCTGAGTGCCCCTTTTTAGGGACCCAATGGGACCCAAAAGCCTTCAAAGAACGATATGGCCTTTTGCCCTTAGGGTTTTCCGCTGCGGCTTCCTCGCCCCAACGAGGCGACTTGCTTTTAGCCGTAGAGTTAGACCAACGGGCAGGGGCTCATAAACACGAATGCGCCTTGGTTGTAACTCACCAAGGCAAACCTTTAGTCCCCGGACCCAAGGCTTGGTATAGTTTGGCGGTTTTATTGGTGATGATTGGTTTGGCGGCTTCGGGCTTTTTTAGTATGCTTGAAGCGGCACTGCTGGCGGTATTTGGACTCCTTTTGACCCGCTGCCTCAATCCCCGCGAGGCGCGTGAGGCGGTGGACTGGACCTTGCTAATTGCCATAGGTCTCTCGTTTGCCTTGGCCGAAGCGATGAAGGCGTCTGGACTGGACCTGGCGTTAGGGCAGGTTTTAATGAGTTTTGGGGGACAAGATCCTTGGTGGGGATTGGTGCAGATCTTTGTGGCCACTACGATCTTGACCGAGATCCTCACGAACAACGCGGCCGCGGTGCTGATGTTCCCGATTGCGCTGTCTTTGGCGCAAGCCTTTGGGGTGAGTGAGACCCCCTATTTAATGGCCCTTATGATTGCGGCCAGCACCAGCTTTAGCACCCCCTTGGGCTACCAAACCAACCTAATGGTTTACGGCCCAGGTCGGTATAAAATGGGGGATTACCTACGCTTGGGCATCCCCCTTAACTTCTTGATTGGGGGCACTGTTGTGGTTTTGGTGCCTTGGTTGTTCCCCTTTTAAAAGGGTTCAACCGGTGTTTTTTAAACCTGAAGCAATCGCGTTGACCGTGATCAACAAGTCCTCTAAGAGACCCTCGTTTTCAGGCTGCTCTCGCCAAAGTTTTAGGAGTTCGATCTGTTGTAAATGGAGCCTTCTAAGGCCGTGGCCGCGTAGCTCCATCGACCAGTTAAATCGCTCTAGCGATCGGGAATGCACCCCTTGATATAATTCGTCCAGGCCCTCTTTGGTGCGCTGATATTCAGATAAAATCCGGTTTGACTGGGTTTGGCGAACCATCGGGTCAGTGACCAACCCGGCATATAAAGCCATCACTTCAGGGTCAGCCAGCGTCAGAGCGCGGCGGATGTTCTGCAAGAGATAATCTGAACCCCGCTGCTGCACCGAGGTTTTGAGTTGCTGCCATAGGTCGGGCCTCTGCTCCTTAAGTGCCACAAAAGCTGAACCTGCCCCGTACCAAGAAGGTAACAAGACCCTAGATTGGTTCCAAGCAAACACCCAAGGAATAGCCCGCAAGTCCTCGATGCTCGCCTTGCCCGTGCGTCTTGCCGGGCGCGACCCAATTCGCGAATGTTCCAAAAGATCAATTGGGGTGGCTTGGCGGAAAAAAGTAAAGAAGTCTGGGTCTCTGACCAAGTCTTCATAGGCTTTGCAGGAATCTTTGGCCATTTTTTCCATGACTTCTTCGTGTAAGCCTCCTTGGGTTTTGTTATAGGCGTTGGCAATGCCCTGAAAACTAACGCCCGCCAAAAGGAGTTCAAGGTTATATAAGGCCGTGGTGCGATAACCGTATTTTTGGTTGATTGATTCGCCCTGCTCGGTCATGCGGAAGCTGCCCTTGAGGCTTGAGGGGGGCAAGGCCTCCAAAAAGCTCTTGGTTGGCCCGGCACCGCGTCCAATAGAGCCGCCGCGACCATGGAAAAAACGAATCATCACCCCCCGCTTTTCCCCAATCTGGGCCATTTCCCTTTGGGCTTTGTATAGGTTCCACTGACTGGCTAAGATTCCCCCGTCTTTGTTAGAATCAGAATAACCCACCATCACCTGTTGCACCCGGTGGAGCCGGTGTTTCTCTCCTTGAATTAAGTCAAGGCTGGCCTGGGTCACCGGGTGGTCTAAAAACTCGCTTAAAATATGGCCCCCTCGGGCGAGGTCTTCGATCGTTTCTAAAAGAGGAACTACGGTCAGCGGACAGCCAAGGCCTTTGGGTGTCCGCTCTAAAAGCCCCGCCTCACGGGCGAAGAGATACACACAAAGCAGGTCTGAAAGGCTCCTGGTCATGGAGACAATAAAGGCTCCAAACGCATTCACCCCATATTTTTTGGCGTAGTCAGCGACTACTTGGAAGCTCTGACGCAGCTTGTCTGCTTCGGGTCCGGCAGTTTCACCAGGGAGCAAAAAGGGGCGTAGGCTTAAGAGTTCCTGATTTAAAAAAATTAAACGCCGCTCCTCTGGCCATTCGCAAAAAAATTCCCCGTCCTTAACCCCGGCTTTGGCCAGGATTTGCGAAAGTGCCTTGTCATGAAAGTCTGAATTTTGGCGGATGTCGAGGGCGGCCAAATGGAAGCCAAAGGTTTTGATCAGCCGGTAAGGATGGCGCACTTCGGCGCGGGCAATACCCCGTGCCCCAATCGCGCAGAGGCCGTTGTAAAGGGTTTGCAGATCGTCAAGTAAATCCACCGAGCTAGGGTACGCCCCTGGGTGGTCAAAAAGCAGTAAGGCCCCCTCTTTTTCCATAATCGGCAACTTCGCTTGCATTAGGTTGATATACTGCCGCCAAGGTTCTCCTAAGTTGCGTTTAAGGGGCAGTTCGGCTAACTCCCCGATCGAGCTTGCCAGGGCTTCCATCCTCAGGGTCATTTCGGAGGGGAAGGGCTGTAGGTTTTGATTGAGCCCAAGTTTGCCGCCTAGTTGATGGAGTTGATTCCAGATCAAACTAATCGCCAAACGGCGCATTTCGATTAGGGTCTTTTGGGAAAACTCGGCGGTGACCAGCGGGTGCCCGTCCCGATCGCCTCCAACCCAATTACCGAAACTAAGGCGTGGGTATTGGGACAAATCATCGATCCAAAGGTCGCCCCCGCCTGCCTCTTCCCAAGCCCAGATCATCCGCTGGTCGAGCATTTTAAGCACATCTGGGAAGATGCGGGTTAAGTAAAACAGGATGTTAGCAAATTCTTTTTCTAAGGTGGGCTTGTTGGCGTAAAGCTCGCCTGTGCGCCAGATCCGCTCTAATACCGAGCGAATGTCTTGGCTAAGCGCCATTTGGTCGGCCCCTCCTAAGGGGTTGCCCATCTCTTTGAGGTCGCGGAATAGGTCGCGGTGAAACTCTAATATGGTGATCCGCTTGGCCTCGGTCGGGTGCGCGGTGAGGACCGGCTCGACGTGGATCTCGCGCCACTGTTCACTGATTTCTTTAAGACTAAGCCCTTTTTCTTTTAAGCGGTAAAATACATCCCCCCAAAGCCCTGGTATCCGTTCGCCGTCATTCTCACGAAGGCGGCGGAGCTTGGAATAGTAATGTTCTTCGGCAATGGTAAAGAGTTGGAAGGTGACCGAATAAAATTGGGCTAACTCAAAGGGGGAAACCTCTTTGTCGGGCAGTTGGTCTAGGTGCCAGGGTAGGAGGTCGGCCAACGGTTTTTCGCCAATCGAAACAAGTACCTCTTTAAAAAAGGAAACCAAGGTTTCCACTTCTTTGATTAGGGCTTCCTTTTGCTCGATCATCGCTCCTCCAGCATAGCATTAAAAGGCCCATCAGTATTACATATCCTAAAAAACTTCGATACAGGGAAAAATACAAAGCCCCTGAATATGTGTTCAGATTTGGCATTTCATTTCAGCTTGTTAAAATAACTTGACTGCGGATTTTCCAAAAGGCGCAAAACCAGTTAGTCTGGGGAAAACCTCAATGGAGTGGTCCCTTGGCGACAAAGGCAAATATTGTAAAAGCCAACCTATCGGTGGCCAATCTTGATCTGAACCATTACCAAGACTACCGTCTAACCCTGGCCCAGCACCCTTCTGAGACGGGTACAAGGCTGATGATTCGCTTGGCTGCTTTTAGTTGGTTTGCTCAAGAAGAGCCCAGTTTTACCAAAGGACTTTGTGTCGAAGACGAACCGGATCTTTGGGTTCACGATTTACAGGGGAATATTCAGCACTGGATCGAGCTAGGTCAACCGACGGAAAAACGGATTCGCCAAGCCGCCTCAAAGGCAGAGCAGGTGAGTGTGATAGGTTATCACCCCCATAAGTTTAAAACTTGGCTTGCGGGCTTGGACCCAAAAACCCTAAACCAAAAAAAGCTAAGTATCCTATTATTTGAAAATCAGGGTCCCGCCGATCCTGAAGAACTGGCGGAAAAGGCGATTGATTTAAACGTGACCATCCAAGAAAATCAAGTACTCCTTACCACCCAAACCCACCAATTGACCTATCAAGTGACCCTCATTGGGGCTTAGTTTTAATAAGTCGGGGTCTTAGGCAAACCAGCAGTTTGTTTTTGACCAGGGGCTTGTTAGGGTAGCCGTCAAATTCCTCGTTCGAGGCCAATTTGTTTAGATCTTGTTTCGAATAGGAAGTCATCGCGACCAGCAGGGGAGCGGGGTTATAAAGACGGCGCATCTCTAAATGGACCTCCACCTTGTTTAGTTGGGGCAGGTCAATATCTAGTAAAACCTAAATTAAAATGCGCCCTTAAGCTGGGTCCAAACTACCGGTAATTTTAAAATGAGGCATTTTTGCTAAAAGGTTTTTTGGGACAATTTGTCGATTCTGGGACAGGTTGTCCCTAGTTAAATCGGACAATTCGTCCCAATAAGGAATTATATTGATGCAATATAATGATATTATGTGTAAATAAGGATGGCAAGGTGGATGCAATAGGTAGAATCAGATGGATTTCCATCTATCAGAAAACCCTTTGCAGGAGGATATCATGTTTGGATTCACTTCGGCGTTCGATACCCTTTGGGATATCCAAAGGGCGATGGAAAACGCCATGCGCAATGACTATTTTGGCCCTTCGACGGCCAGCAGTGGCTATCCGCCAATCAACATCTTTAACTATGGCGAAAATACCTTGGTCACCGTTGAATTGCCGGGCTTTAAAAAAGAAGATGTTAAACTAGAGGTCAAGGGCAAGACCTTGGCGATCAAAGGAAAACGGGAAATCGAATTCCCTGAAAAGGCCAGCTTACACCGCCGTGAACGCTCGGCTTACAGCTTCGACCGGACCTTAAGATTGGCCCACGAGGTGGACGAAAAAAAGATTAAAGCTGAACTCAAAGACGGGGTATTAGCAGTTCTTCTGCCCCCGGCTGAGGAGCATAAACCTAAAACCATCCACATCAACTAAGGAGGAAAGATGAGCCTTTGGAACAAAGAAGTGGTTCCTACTCCTAAGCAAGAGTTGGAAGCCAAAGAAGAAAAAACCCAGCAAGCCCGCTATTACAAGCCGGCGACAGACATCGTTGAGACCGAAGCGGAGCTGATTTTGTACATGGATCTTCCTGGCGTGGCCAAGGAGAATTTGGAGGTTAAGCTAGAGAAAAACCTGCTTAACGTCGAAGGCCGGATAGACCAGGGCCGCTATAAAAATTTGACGGCCCAATACGCTGAATACAATATCGGCCATTTTAGCCGGAGTTTTCAGTTAAGCAGCGAGATCAACCAGGAGCGTATCAGCGCCCGTATTGATGACGGGGTCTTGACCCTGGTGTTGCCCAAGGCAGAGCAAGCTAAGCCTCGTTTGATCTCAATCAGTTAAACACATCCCCAAGGCCGCTCTTTGGCGGTCTTGGGGATTTTTCTAGGGGAGGCATCCAAAATTTTCAGAGCCATCGCCAGTAGGTTCACCGATTTGACCAAACATCTGTGGTAACCGGACGAAATGTAAAAGACCCTGGCTCTTAACGCCGCCATCCAATAAAACCACCCTCCGCTCACCAACACCAACTTACCCAAGAATGTCCTTAGGTCTCAATCAAAAAAGGGCGCAGCGTTTTTAAGAGTTGTTCCTTGACCAAGGGTTTGTTTAAATAGCCGTCAAATTCCGCATAGACGTCTAGGTGGTCCAGGTCCTGCTTATAGTAGGAGGTCAAAGCAATCAGCAGAGGGGGCGGGTCGGCAAGTTGGCGAATGGCTAGATTCACCTTCACTCCGTTGAGTTCGGGCATGTCGATATCGAGTAAAACCAAGTCAAATTGCCCCGCTTGGAACTGCTTAAGCGCCTGGGCACCGTCGGTGGCGGTGTGGTAGGAAACCCCTAATTCTTTAAGCACTCTGCCACTTGTCTCTAAATGGAGGTCATTGTCGTCGGCCAGTAAGACCCGCATTTGGGCCAGTTTAGTAAGAATGGCTGCCTCTGCCTTGATTGAAAGCGCCTCACCTATGCCGCCTTTGGGAAGGGTGAACCAAAAACAACTCCCCTCACCAGAATTGCTGATTATTCCAATCTCCCCACCGTTTCGTTTTACAAATTCAGCACAGAGAATCAGCCCTAACCCAGAGCCGGTTTCGCGGTTGGTTCCAAGGCGAGAATCCACTTTTTTATCTAAGCGAAACAGGTTGGCTTGCGCTTCAAGAGACATGCCCACCCCGGTATCCTTGATCTCAATGCGTAACCAGTCGCCTTGAGTTTGAACCCTAAGGCGGATTTCGCCCCCTGTAGGCGTGAATTTAATGGCGTTGTTAATCAGGTTTCGGACCACTGTGGTCACCATTTCCTGGTCAGCCAGGGTGTAAAGCTCTTTATCCCACTCCGCAACAAGCTGGATCCCTTTTTGGCGGGCCGCTCCGGCAAAGAGTTCTAGGTTGGGTTGGAGTGCTTGGGTTAACAAAAAATTAGTCGGAAGAAACGCGAGCTCTCCTTTTTGGCTGAGCGCCCAAGACAGTAAATTTTCGAGTAATTGGTGGGTGTTTTTGGTGGTGTTTCGAATCGCTTGAAACAGGCTGTCGTCCAGATCTGACCCCTTATCGGCCATCTCGTTAAAGATTACCGCCAAACTGCCCAAAGGCCCGCGCAGGTCGTGAGAGATAATCGAAAAAAACTTGTCTTTGGTCTTGTTGGCTTGAGCTAACTCTTTGGTCCGCTCGGCGACCTGTACCTCTAAAACAGTTGCCTGTTGCTGGGTCAGCGCCAGCAGTTCCTCTTTAGAGCGAATTGCCTCGTTTTTGATAGTTCGGTAGCGGTCTGAAAGAGCAAAAGAGAACAGGATCATTTCAAAAAAAGCAATAACCTTAATTAGATATCCCACCTCCATCAAGGTCCAATCTGGCCAAGCGGCCCCTTCTAACACCAAGGCCTGAAAGGCCAGGACAACCAAATAGCTGCTCCAGGCGATCAAATAAATGATGGCCGTATTTTTCCGGTGTTTGATTGAGGTAAATCCTGCTATGAGTAATACGATGGGGAATAGGGCCGATACCTTGAGAACCAAAGTTACGGTCCAACTCAAGGGGATAAACCAACTGAAAAGAAACAATAAGGCATGGAAATAAGTAAAAACGACCACCACTCGGTCTATCCAGGGGGAACTAATTTTTAGTTCGAGTAAGCTGCGCACAAAAAGTGCGACAAACATTAAAAATACAATGGCCCCTTGGTAGCCGAACTGGGTGTTGTAGTCTGCGGGCCAAAAATAAACAATCCCCATGCCGTCTCCGGCGGCTAACATAAAAATTGAACCGAGAAGATAGGCACAATAAAGTAAATAAACTTGGGTGCGTAAACTAAAAAATAAAAATAAATTGAAAAACACCATAACCAAGACCGCCCCGTAATAGAGCGCAGAAAAGACTTGGTGTTGGCGTTCGGCCTTATCAAAGGCGCTATGGCTAAAGAGTTTTAAGTCTATTCCCAGACTATCGGTCGCGTTGTTTTGTTCGCGGAGGACTAAATAATATTGTCCTTTTGCCTCCAGTTCCAACCCAAAGCTTCGGTCCCAACTAGAGGTGTCTTTGAGTGAAAGTTTCTGGATCTCTGAGGTTTGGATATTCAGAAGATAGCCTTGAGAATCAAAGGTTTTGATGCCCACTAGGATAATTCGATTCAGCAAAAAAGATTCTGTGTTTTCTAGAGCGCAACGATACCAAATCACTCGGCGTTCTCGTCCTTGATTCCCGGTTCTGCGCTGATTGGGGATCAGCCTTGCGGCCACTTCCGGTTTTATTAGATCTTCCGGGTTTAAAGCCCGCCCGGTCTCCTCTGCAAGGAAAGAACAGGTCTGGCCTATTTCTAATTTTTGATCTTGGGCATGGACCGGTAAAGCACTAACTAGATGGCTTTGCAAAAGCAATAAAGCAGCAAAAAAGGTCCCCTTAAATAGTCTGGCTTGGTAGGCGCTAAATTGAAAGTAATTGCGATAAGGAGTCCTCAAGGGAGCAGAGGCAAGCAAACTGATAAACATTCGTTCCATCTTAGATTGACACTTAATACAACGGCTTACAGGTTTGCTAGGAGCGAAGTGCGCTTTGGGTACAATCTGGTCTTCAGCTACTTTAAAGTCAAAGAATATAGGGGAACTTAAATACTAGGGGAAAGGCTAGTTTTGCCATAAACCTTTAGAGGGGTATCAATAAATTTAAAATATAGTGGGTGAAGAGGTCTTAGGGCAAGTAGCAAGTTCCCCCTAGTATTTTTTAAACTTTTTGCCTTCTATAGCGGCTTTTGTTTTTAATCCGGCGGCCATCGGCCATGGGTGCCTCTTGGGTGACAATCATGATGTCGCCTGATCCGATTAATTCCCGTTTGGCATATCCCAGTTCCTGCCCGTCTTTGTAAGACCAAGATTCTAAGATCCGCTCGCCATCAAAACCCAAGCGCATCTCGCTGGCCAAATTGGGGTTTTCAAAGGGGTGTGTTTGTCCGTCGGCAATCCCACCGTAGCGGAGGTCAAAGGGCTGTCCCAAATGGTCTCTCCAGTGGACGATAAACAAGAGTCGCTCCCCTTGGCGTTCGATTTTATATTCGCCCGTTTGGGGTGGTTCGCCCATTTCATATTGGCTATAGCTGGCGTCCAATATCCAGGTGCCCATAAACAATTCGCCTAGTTCCATGTCTTTGCTCCAAGTTGGAGCTAAATTAACCTACTTAAAATCATTCTGGGAACCCCGGGGCTTGGCAGATTTAGTTGTGCCCTTTAGGCTAGGCTTAACCGCAAATGAGAGTGCCATGATCGACATAAAAGCTTTAAGAGACAACCCCGAAGCCTTCATAAAAACGGTGCAGGCGCGGGGCAACAAGGTGGACTTGGGGCCTTTGTTGGCTTTGGATGCAAAACGCCGCGAATTGATTGTGGGTCTCGATCAACTCAAAGCCCAGCGCAATGAAAATAGCCAAAAGGTAGGAAAGGGTGGCTTGAGCGAGCAAGAAAAACAGGCGCTGATTGACTTAACCCGGACCCTAGGTGACCAGATCAAGGCCCAAGACCCAATTTTGCGAGATTTAGAGGAGCGCCTCGAACAGGCGGCTTTAGTGGTGCCTAACCTGGTGGATGCTTCGGTCCCTGTGGGGCAAGGTGAAGAGGAAAATAAAGAGGTTGCCCGTTGGGGTGAGCCGCGTAAATTTGACTTTGAACCCAAACACCATGCCGATCTAGCCGAGGCCTTAGGGATTTTGGACGCCGCCCGTGGGGTCAAGTTGGCCCAGAGCCGGTTTACTTTGGTGAAGGGTTTAGGAGCCCGGATGGAGCGGGCTTTAGCGGCTTTTATGCTTGATTTGCATACCCTAGAAAACGGCTACACCGAGGTGGCCCCCCCCCTGTTGGTCAACGCCGAAACCATGACCGGTACTGGCCAATTGCCCAAGTTTGAAGAAGACCTCTTTAAAACCACCAGCGGGCTTTATTTGATCCCCACGGCCGAGGCTCCGGTGACCAATATTCACCGAGACGAGGTGCTTAAAGAAGAAGATTTGCCGATTTACTATGTCAGCCACACCCCCTGCTTTCGCAGCGAGGCGGGTTCTTATGGCAAGGACACCAAAGGTTACATCCGCCAGCATCAGTTTAATAAAGTCGAGTTGGTTAAGTTCAGTCACCCAGATCAAAGTTTTGCAGAACTTGAAAAGATGCGAGGCAACGCAGAAGAGGTGCTCAAACGGTTGGAGCTGCCCTACCGGGTGATGGCTTTGTGCACTGGGGATATTGGTTTTTCGGCCTCCAAGTGTTACGACTTAGAGGTGTGGTTGCCTTTCGAGGGACGATACCGCGAGATTTCTTCCTGCTCGAATTGTACCGATTTCCAGGCCCGGCGCGCACAAATTCGCTTCAAGCCCAAAGATGGTGGGAAACCGCAATTGGTTCATACCCTTAATGGCTCTGGATTGGCCGTAGGCCGCACGCTAGTGGCCATTTTGGAGAATTATCAGCAAAAGGATGGGTCTGTTACCATTCCCAAAGTGTTGGTTCCCTATATGGGCGGAATCACACAAATTCCGGCCTTGTAGGGATAGGGAGGCAGTTAGGTTTGCTCGGGTTAGCTTAAAAATTAGAAAAAGGTCGGGGTGACAAGTAAATGGAGCTTCTTAAACGGGGGCTGTCCCTATTTTCCCACTCGTGCCTGCGCTCTGAATTTAGCACCGCCACAAAATACACCTATTCATCCGCTTCTGCTGGGGATTAGACTTTAGGGAGAAAGGATAGCTAACCCTTAGCAAAGAGCGTTAGAAGGGGTTGACTAATTCAACACCGCCCCCTAATCTGGCCGGATGTTGGAGGGATGGCCGAGCGGTTGAAGGCAACGGTCTTGAAAACCGTCGAGTGTAATAGCTCCGTGGGTTCGAATCCCACTCCCTCTTCCACGCCTAAGAGCACCAAGCAAAGCGAGGGCGCGTGGGGTGTGGCGCGAAAACTTGGGCCGTTACCACTAATACGCAGGCCTAGCCTGCATCAGTCAGGGGCCAACCCCCTACCCGTATCGGAGAGATGCCAGAGTGGCCGAATGGGGCAGATTGCTAATCTGTTGAACTCGAAAGGGTTCCCGGGGTTCGAATCCCCGTCTCTCCGCCATGCATATCAGACCCTTACCCCATTCTGGGGGCTATCTAGGTGTCCAAGTAGTCTGTTTTCCCTCGTTATGTGCTGGTTACAGTGCTGACCTTTTTATTTTCCTGAAATCATGTTAAAACTGAACTTTTTTCTGGCATTTTTGATCACAGGCGTCTGACCCTTTTTTTTGCTAAAGGGCGCCCAGCCGGATGATCTGAGCGGGTACCCATTTCATCGCCCCAAAAAATCGCTGCCTTCTCTATTAATGTCGAACTGATAACAAGCGGTCCAGATTCTGGGGGCCACTATAGTAAGGGTCCCTCGTTTTTTAAGGAGAGCTAAGCTGGAGATTTGAGGTCGTTTTCAGGGAATATTTCAGGAAGGCGAAGGACAAAGGCAGCCTCTTCGGCCTTGACCTGGGCCAACTTGCGGGTCCAGGTGACCAGAGCGTCTGCTTGCTTGGAATCTACCCCTAAACACTCGATCACCTCGCGCAAAAAAGCCTCTTCATCGGTGTGAAGTTCTGAATCGGACGCGGCGATTTGGGCAATCTCGCGAAAGACCACCCAAGCTTGAGCGGGACGGAGATTATGCAGGGGGCGCAGGGGCGACTGAAAGTCGGCATGGGTCAACCGTTCTTTAATCGCTCGTTCGTCTGCGCTGCCAACCAACTTGATCATTGCGGCCTTGAACTGCTGCACCTCTTTAGCTGCTACCTTATGGTCTGCCATCACCATGCGGGCCATGGCCGCAAAGAGCCATTGTTGGGCTTTATAATCGAGCTGTTCGATTTGTTTGAGATTCATCTTTCATAAACCGAATTCTAAGTGTTTGCCATGATTGGGAACGGCACCTGAAATTCTGGCGGCTTCATAGACGGCCTCGGCGATGTCGCGGTGGATCTCTTTGTCTAAAGGATTGGGCACCAATTGGTGTTCTTTGGTATGAGCGGCGATAGATTCGGCAGCGGCCACCAACATCTCGTCGGTGAACTTGGTCGCCCCGGCGTTGAGCGCGCCTCGAAACAAGCCGGGGAAGGCCTGCACATTGTTGACGTTTTTGCCATCGGCAGCGAAGGCCGCGCCTAGCTCTAAAGCCAAGGCTGGTTCGATCTCGGGTTCTGGATTTGAAAGTGCAAAAATCATCTGGCCTTTACGGACCCATTCGGGTTTGATTAAGCCCTTAACCCCGGTCGTGGCAATCACAATATCCGCCTTGGCCATGAGCTCAGGTAGGGAGGTCCCGTGGCCACCCATGGTTTCCAGATGGGTTATTGCCGCCAAGTTGAGATCGGTTCCGTAAACCGCTTTGACCCCATATTTTAAAAGCAACCGGGTGATCCCCAACCCTGCTGCACCCAAGCCAATCTGGCCGATAGTAGCGTCGGCGATGTTTTTACCCACTTGCCGACTAGCGGCCAAAATAGCGGCTAGAGCAACCACTGCGGTGCCGTGTTGGTCGTCGTGTAAGACCGGGATGTTTAATTCCGCTTGCAAGCGTTGTTCTACCTCGAAACATTCAGGGGCGGCTATGTCTTCCAGCTGAATGGCCCCAAAGGTCGGGGCGATGGCTTTGACCACTTTTACGATTTCGTCTGGGTCTTTGGACTCAAGCAGGATGGGCACACCCGAGAGGCCGGCGAGGTAGTTAAACAGAGCCGCCTTGCCTTCCATCACCGGCATCCCCGCGACCGGACCGATATTGCCTAAACCCAAGATCGCGGTGCCATTGGTGACGATGGCCACCGTGTTAGCTATTCCGGTATATTGCAAAGCCAAGGCCGGGTTGGCCTGGATAGCCAAACAGACCCTAGCGACGCCAGGGGTGTAGATATCCCGCAGGACCTGCAAACTACTGATCTCTAACCTAGACTTGTTGTCGATTTTGCCCCCTCGATGCAGGTCAAAAACCCGGTCGGACATGCCCAAAACCTCGGCGTGAGGCAGGGCATTAATTTTGGAGATTAGATCATCTAACGATTCTTTATTGAGTTCAATGGTGAGTTCCCAAATGGTTTTGTTTTGGGTTCGGCTGATCATCGAAAGGTCGTCAATCACCAGTCCCACCTCCGCTACGGCGCCTAGTACTTTAGACAACATTCCTGGTGCGTGGGTCACCTGGATCAGTAAAACCTCTGGAATCTTCATTCGTCTGTCCTTGAGTAGTTAAAAAAGGTTTTGGGAACTTAGACAAGGTATCACGGCAGCCTAAGTTGGGTCAAAAGCGAAAGCGTAAAAACAGATAGGATTTTACTTAGGGTTTAAAAAACTCAGGATCAGTTGTGAGGTGAGTTGGGTTTGCTCGATCTGGGGGAGGTGTCCACAGGCCTCTAAAAGGTGATAGGTCACTTGGGGCAGTGCTTTTAGCCAATATTGAGCTAAGCTGGGCGGAATCCTTTGGTCCGAACGCCCCCAAATCAGGAGGGTCGGGCAATCGAGCCCTGTTAGTTGGTCGTTTAGCTGATGGAGGGGTTCGGTCCTAATCTGGGCCCTAATCTGGTTGAGACGTTCCCAGCGAGCTTGTTGCCGAGTGAGCAGATAGGCCATTTGGTCAGAAGCGAGTTGGGGCGGCTGGTGATAAAGTTGGGCCAAAATCTGGGCGAAGTCGTCTTCAGTTTGGGGGCAGTTGGGTTTGTGGCTGTAAGGAGTAAAATCGGGACTGGCCATTCCTTGCGGGGCCAGGAGAATCAAGGCCTTTGGCTTTGTTTTTAAGCCCAAAAGGACCGCTAGTTGTCCGCCCGAACTATTGCCCCCAAGGATGGGATTTTTTATCCCTAAAGACTCCATCCATCGGCCCATGCGCTCCACCTGGGCACTAAGACCGCAATCCTCTGGGGCTAAATCGGGATCGTCGTCAAAACCAGGGGTTTCAGGTAGAAAAACCTGATATTGATTGGTTAACTGCCTAGCTAACCGGACAAAGGTTTTGTTAGAGTCTCCAAAACCGGCAAATAAAATCAGAGGTTCTCCCTGGCCCCCTTCAAGCCAACGCCAGTGGACCCCGCCTAAAAGGATTTCTTGTTTTTCCAACATTAAGTGTCCTGTTTTTGCCTAGACTACAAGGCTCCAAAGCCCTAGGCAAGCGCCGGTTGTTTGACCACTTTAGGTTGAATTTGATAGTTCACTTTAGCTGGGGTGGTGAACGGGAACACCTAACTTAGGGATGATATGAAACCTTTACTCTGGTTGCTGGTTTTTTCGCTTGTCGCTCTTCCTGCCGAGGCAATTGAGCGGCGCAAGAAACAATTTTACGACGAAGAAAGCCATCTCATCTTACCGCTGGCCTACAGCATCCCCGGTATTGGCCAAGGGTTTATGGCGACCGGGCTTTTGGGCAACATTGGCGGAAGTTATATTGACGTTTACGCCCTGGCGATTACTGGGGACGCGGTGGGCAATATTGCGGCTATTCAAGAGGTGCATTTGATCCCGGAGATACTTTGGGTTAACTATTCGGTCCAAAATATCAGCCGAGCGGCGGTCAACATCTATGAAAAACGCGGGATGGATACCCAAAAGGATGAATACCGCCTAGTCGAAGTCAACAAAGCCAACTACCGCATGCCCTTGGCGACCTTAAGCTTTTTGGAACGCCGATTGGAGTTCACCTACATGCAATTTACTCAAGACATTGCGGTGACCAAGTTCTTGACCCCAAAAGGAGACTTGATCAGCGAATTCGACCCGGTTTATGAATTTAGCAATAAATCCACTCAAGTAGGGGTTTCCGTTGATTATACGGACGACCGTCAAGACCCCCGGGTGGGCTTCCGGTTGGCTGCCAGCAAAACCCAATCGCCTGTCACCGATCAGGTCCAACCCGAATATTATGTGATCAGTAATTCCGCCAGTATTTACCTCCCCTTGGGTTCGGCGAGTACTTGGGCGTTTAACTATTACAAAAGTGACGCGGTGGTTACCAAAGAAGGGGTGACCGACGAAAACTATATCAAAGCAGAGTTGGGATTTAACTGCGCTAGCACCGACTTCGCCTGTTTGGCGGCGGAAGCCTCGGTGGTGGCGGATTACCAAGCCCAGCGCCGCTATGGCACCGCCGAGGCCTTAGGCGGGGACCGGCGGTTGCGGGCTTATCCCCAAGGCCGGTACCAAGCGGCACACACCCAATACTACGCAACCGAACTACGTTGGAGTTTTGACGAAAAAGTCACCCCCTTTGACTTTTGGATTTGGAAGGATGTCTCCACCGCCTTGCAATTGGCCCTATTTTATGAAGCCGGGACGGTCGCCGAATTAAAGTCGGATTTAGGGGTCATTACTCGCACCAGCTCCGGCTTGGGCCTGCGGATGGTTTCTGCCTCTGGCTTTGTGTATCGGGCCGACTACGCCAATGGCGAAGAGGGGGGCAACATGACCCTGATTTTTGATTACCCTTGGTAACTAACTACCAAAAATAACCCACAAACCTACGGCGATAAATAGGCCCCCCGAAACATATTGGAGCAGTTCGGGGGCCACTAGGTCCCCGATCACTCGCCCAAAGACCACCCCGAGGGTGCCCGCCAGGGACAACGCCCCCACCACCGCCAGCCAGACCGTAAACATTGATTTAGACTGGGCGCCTGCGGCCAAGGCGGCGAACTGGGTTTTATCGCCCATCTCCGCCAGGAAGATGGTAATAAAGGTCGCAAAAAATAGTTTGAGGTCCATTGAACCAAGGGTTGGGGTTAAACACCCAGGATATAAGTGGGTTTGGAAAAGGCTGGCATTAAGGTTGCTTGGCAAAGGAGACGATTCCTGTCAAGCTTGAACAGCGAGACCAACCAGTTAAGCCTTTTAAGGGGCACCTTCTATGCACGGGCGAATTTTATTTTTATTGGTCCTACCCTGTGTGGTAGCATTTTCCAGCCTAGGTATCTTTTTGATCGAAGGCCATGGCGACTCGGCCTATTCTAGCCTGTTTAACAGCCTCTGGTGGACCGTGGTAACCTTCACCACCGTTGGCTACGGGGATATGTACCCGGTTACGGTCGAGGGAAAGGTTTTTGGGATCTGGGTCTTGTGTTTGGGGGTTTTGATCAATTCGATCGTGATCTCCTTTGTCTCCAACTGGTTTTTCGCCCTTAAGTCGAGCCGAGCCCAAGGCTTAAAAGAGGTGAATTTAGATGACCATATCTTGGTCTGTTCAGACTCGCCGGTTTTTATTTATTCGGTCTTAAGCGAAAACAAAAGTTTTGTAGAGGGCCATAAGGCGGTGATTGTCACCCCCTTGGAGCGTCACCCGCTCTTGGGCAGTAAATTTGAAACGGTGCCCTGGGTGCATGGGGACGCTTATGTGATCGACGTCCTTAAAAAGGCCTCCGCCCAGGACGGCAAGATCGCTTATGTAAGCTTTGAGGACGATGCGGACACGGTGATGGCGGTGATGCAGCTAGAGGTGTTAAGCCCCGGTGGGGTGATCCAAACCATGGCCCGCTACCGCATCCAGGATTTTCGCAACCACTTGATGAACGTCGGATGTGACTACGCGATTAAAACCTACGATGTTTATGTCCCCCTGATGGTCCAGTCCTCTATTTCGCAAGGGGCGCCCGTCTGGATTCGCGAAATCATCTTGACCCTGTCTAACACCCCGACCATTAGGAGCAAAGACCTGCACGAAAGTTTTGTCGATCGTACCTGGCTAGAATACATCGCTGAGGTCAAAACCAAGGCCGGGGAAATGCCCTTGGGGCTTATCAACCCCGAAGGGAAGCTTCAGGTGAATCCCTCGGCGGATACGAGGCTCGCCGCCAAGAGCCGCGTCTTATCCATGGTGCCGCACCGAGCAGGTAGCCGGGGGGACACCCTGGGAGAAGGACAAAGCTTTATGGGTTTTGAAGACATTGGGAGCGAGGGGCATATCGTAGTATGCTCCGATGAGGCCTCCTTTATTGGCCGCATCTTGATCGAGCTTGAACTGGCCAAGGTCCCTGGAAAGATCGTGGTCCTCTCTAAATTGGATCCCTTCCGCGATAAGATCGGTCACCCTAGGGTGGAGTGGATACAGGCGAAGTCTTATTCCGACTATGGCTTAGAAAAAGCCAACGCGGCCAACGCTCGGATCGCCTTTATTGATCACGAGCGAGATTCGCACACTTTAATGGCGGTCTTACGACTAGAAACCATTACCCAGGGCAAAATCTTTTCGGTCGCCAGTTACCGGGAGCCGGGGTTTGACGAGCGATTGCTGGGGGTAGGCTGCGATTATTGTATTAACGTGGACGAGCTGATCGCCCCGATTTTATACCAAAACGCCATTCACCACGGAATCGGCAATTTGATCGAGCAGATCATCAGTCACCAACCGCAAAGTGAAAGCTTGTCGGTGGTTAAGCTAAGCGATAAATGGAACGAACGCACTTGGATAAAAACGGTCCTGAAACTCAAAGAGCGGTTTGGAATCTTGCCGGTGGGATTGATCACTGAAAATGGGGCGAAGATGTTAACCAATCCAGACCCAGAGGTGGTGGTTAAGCCCACTGATTCGTTGATTTTTATTGCTCGCACTGGGCTCAATATCGACCTGCCCATTTTCGAGAACATCTAGGGCTAGTCAGGCAAACGCCTGACGAAGCCTTTTGGGTGTTATTGCTTTGCTGAAGCCATCTGGGCTTCTACTTCTTTAATTGCCTTTTCGTCATGGGCGTTTAGCGGGCAGCCGCACTTGTACTCAGTCGAAGAAGAATGTTGGCGAGCTTGCTCAATATGCCACTGGGCAACTTTCAGGTGCTGATCAACGTTCATGTTTATTCCTTTTAAGGTTGGGATTTAGGTGTTAACAAACCAAACCCTATAAAAAGTCGCAAAAAGAGTCAACCAAAGATATCCCCATTAAGTAGCCGGTTTATTCGGTAATGGGCAAAAGCTGCATTGGGTAATCAATAAACAAGGTGACCCCTAGGCCCTCGTCCCCTTGGGCTAAATCAAGCCGGTAGATAAAACCTGATATCAAAGAGCGGAAACCCATACCATAAGAGGGTTTCATATTACTTAAGAGTTGAGAGCGTTCGTCGCTAACAGTCCCCTGCTCGAAGAAAAAAGCCATTTGCAAGAGGCTGTTAGTCCCGCCAATAAATCCCCAGTTGAGCGGATTGGCCTTGTCATCGAAGTTATAGCGGTATTCTACCCCCCTAAAGTTAGAGTTGCCCGCAGTAAAGCGGTTCATCGCATAGGCGCGCAACCGGTTGGGACCACCCAAGCTGGTCGAGCCGTGGCGGTTGTAGGCTAATGCGTCAGCGACCAACTTGTCTTCAGCCACGCTACAAGCAAAGTCTCCGCTCGCGCAGTTTTGCGAAAGCACCGTGCGGGCCGTGGCCTCGTCAGTCACCCCGGCGCGGTTGATCTGGCTTAAAGAGGTGAAAAAGTTAAAGGCAATGGTATCTGATTCACGCAGAGGCAGGTAAAAATTGATTTCAGAATCAATCAGGGTGACGTCAGAAGTGAAAGCGTTTTTTGAGGTGTTAGGGCTGTACTTCTGACCAAATCGAACCCCGATCCGAGGGTCAATATTTTCGTCGGTTAGGTCCAACTGATAACCGTACTGGCTGGCGGAAAATTCAGTTTTAGTAACCACATCCGATAAGAGATTGCCTTTGGCATCAAAGACCTTGGTTTGTTGACCCTTGCCTTCAAATTGGCGATAAAAAAGCTCAACCCGCTCTTCCCAGCCCACATACCGGAAATCCCAAAAATTCCCAGATTGCTTGATATAGGGAACAATGTAGTCCTTGCTTTGGGAATCAATCCCGCGAGAATAAAGATTAAAGGCCACCTCTTGTTGGAAGTATCCGCCTTTAAATAAGAAATGGCGAGTAAAGACGGGAAAGTCGTTAAGCACGGCCACCGTAATGTCAAAGTCCCCACCAGGGAGGGTTTTGACGGCGATCATGTCGGCCCCTTCGTAAAAGTTGGTTAACAGACCAAAGAGAGGAATCGCTTGACCAACCCCCTCGATCCGCGCCGGGGTCGGCGCAAAAAACCAGCCCAACTCCTCGCTGCCTTCCACCTTGCGGCGCTCAGGGACCAAAGCCCAAGCGGGCAGGGTCATCAATATCAAAAGACCAGTTACAACCAGCAATCGCCCGGGTGTTTTCATGTTTAATTTTGGAGAAATTTTTTCGTTCGCTATTGATATTTTCACAGCCTAATAAAAATGATAACCGAAAAATAAGACTTGTGGTTCGGCTAAGCCAAACCCTTTTTAAAATAGATGGGTATCTTTTTAAGACGGCTTCAAAATTCCCCCCATAGCAAAGGCCTGGAGTCTCGCCTTTAGCTATTGGTACGCTGCATTTAGATTAGCAGGTTGAATTGGAAGGGAAGGTTAACGGGGCGGCAGGGATCCAGAGTCAGTTGAACTGTAGGGTTAAAAAGCTATCGGAGATTTAGTTTCCACCGTCACCTTAGGGTCAAACCAAATACCTCGAACACAGCCGCCTTTATAAAGACGAAGCCACCATAAAAGCCGAGCAAGAAGCCCGAGCCCAAGGTCCTTTGGTGTAATCGAAACTGCCCTTAGTCCCGTTTGGTTTATTGCTGACCGGTTTGGCAGGCTTGCCAAGCTTTGGCTAGTGCTCTGGGTTCTAACGGTTTGTCCAGGTGAACCGGGAAATCGGCCCCTGGATGGGCCTCTTTCATTTCTTGTTCGTTATAAGCAGAGAGGGCAAAAATCGGCAGACTGGGCTTAATTTCTTGATGGATTTTTCTAGTAGCCTCGACCCCGTTCATGATGGGCATGTCGATATCCATTAAGACTAAATCAAATTCAACCCGTTTTAACCAGGCCAAGGCTTCAGCCCCATTATTGGCGGTTTCGTAGCTAAAGCCTAATTCTTCCAAAGCCTTGGCGCTCGATTGCTGGTGGATGGGGTTATCTTCGACTAATAGCACGCTAATCGGCTTTAATTCCCAACTGGTGCGCTCGGGCAGTTCGGTTGGCTGTTCCCCTTTGGGCAAGGTAAACCAAAACTGGGATCCCTTGCCTAACTCTGAATCCACCCCAATCTCCCCCTGGTTTCTGGCTACAAATTCGGCACACAGGATCAACCCTAAACCGGAACCCTCTTCTTTGTTGGTACCTAGGCTAGATTTTACGTTTTTGCCTACTTTAAAGAGGTTAGAGCGCACCTCTTCGGTCATACCTAAACCATTGTCGCTGATGGTGACTAAAACCCTCTGATCCATTGGCTTGGCTCTAATCTCAACTTTCCCGCCACTAGGGGTAAATTTAAGCGAATTGCCCACCAGGTTTCTTAGTACAGTGGCCACGGTTGCGAGGTCGGCTTTGGCAAAAGAGCCAGATTCGATCTGGTCAATCAAGACCACCCCTTTTTGATTTGCTTGACCCTTGAGGGTTTCCATCACCTCAGAAACCGCCTTGTTTAGGTCGAAGTCAACTGGGTTGAGTTCGAGTTTTCCTTGCTGGCTGCGGGCCCAGTCTAAGAGTTGGTTTAATAGATTATATAGATTTTTGGTCGTAACCTGCATCCCAGAGAGCATTTCCTGGTCAATATCACTGGGACTACTGACTACCTCGTTCAAAATAATAGCCAGACTCCCGGTCGGGCCCCTCAAATCGTGGCTAATAATTGAGAAAAATTTATCCTTGGTTTGATTGGCTACGGTCAACTCGGCGGTGCGCTCAAGGACTTTTTGTTCCAGGTCCTTGGTGTAAGATTCGATGGTTTTAGTCATGGCCGCAAAATTTTCGCTTAACCGGCCAATTTCGTCATCAGCGGTTTTTTCCCAGACCAGATCGTAGTTCCCTTTCGCCACTTGGGCTACGCCTTGATCCAGTTTGGCGAGGCGGTCTAAAATTAGGATCTTGATCATCCCAAAAGATAATCCCAAAAGCAAAAGCAAGGCCACCAATAAAAGCCCGCCTATTGGGGCAAACAGGGATTGATCGACCCACTGGCCCACCTGCAATAAGGAGACATTGTACCAGCCGATTTCAGGGATGTAGGCCAAGCCTACGATGTATTGACCTCCATTGATTTCAAGCACCAAGGTAGCCGAGTCGTTAGGTTCCTTTTGGAGGCGAGCCATTTGGCGTTTTAGTTCTTCTTTTTCGTCCTGATTAGCGAGCAAACTAAACAGCAGATTTTGCGAGCCTTCGACCTTGGAAATACTGTTAAAATCAATCATCCCCCGGTCCCTATGGGCCTGAATCGCCCCTTTAGTGTCGATAAACAGATTACTGATGCCCTGCTCTTGGTCGTCGATCACCTGATTGATAAAATAGGATAAATCAAAACCCGTCCCGACCACACCCTTTGGACCCTGAGGGGTTAAAATTACGCAGTTGATCCAAACCTTGGCGACCTTCATGGTTTCGTTATAATCCACATTAAGCAGGCAAGGTTTTTCTTGTTTCAAGGTGTTGTAAAACCAGAGGTCTTCTTGCTTTTTGGTGTCTAGGCGGTATCGGGGTAGATCTGAATTAGGGGATTGCTCACCATTGTAAAAGTACAGCCCGCCAGACAGGGTTAACGCGATAAAATAGCTTTTGTCTGCGGTTTCTTGGCGAAAGACCTCTAGCGCGGACAAGGCTTCTATTTTGGCCTTTTCGTCGGATTCAAAAAGGGACCAGTGCATAACTGGCGCAGATTGGGCCAACTTATGGGTGAGATTTAATTCTCGTAAAATGGGATGGATGCTGCGTTCTTTGTCATAAAGCACCTGCTTTCTGGCAAAGGCCACCCCCAACTGCATCTCGATCTGGTGCAGCAAAGCCTTGCCTCCAAAAAAGGCAATGGACAAGGTTAGGCTCAAGGCCAGGGCCATAAAAGCAATAAACTTGCTTTGAATCCGTTTCAATTAAACCTTAAAGAGACCTATTTAAGAAAACGCAATCCCCGCAAGAATAGGGCGCAATTGAAAATACCAAGTTTTAAAAAAGTGCCAGTTTTGGCCGGAACTGTAAAGCCAAAGCCCTCTTTGGGCTTATTGCCAGGAAAAGAAGCAAACCTTTTTCCACCTTTGTTGTATAACAATTTGATATTGTAGAAAAATACTTAAATCGCTACCCAATGGATCAAAGTGGGCAAAATGGGACAAAAATTATATTCAATTGATTTTGTAGTATTATAAAAAATAGACAAGCTCTTCGGTTTATTTTATTTAAAACAAACAAACCATTCCAAATCCTTTTTTATTCGCGAGGACTGCCTTGGCATGCGTTCCTGATTCTTGGAGTGTTTAAATGTCGGTGGATTTCGCAACTCAACACGGAGTTTGATATGCCCAAATCCTATAGAGTGCCCACCTGGGCGAAGGTTTTAACCATACTGGCTGGAGCGTCTCTGGCGCTTAACGGCTGTATTTCCTTCGATCCCCCCGAACCTTCAGCCAACTTTCCTGCTCAAATTTCCCCTACCGTTGCCGCCAAAGCACTGCCCGGCGGGGCGCTGAAGGAGGACGTAAAGTTCAACGATATTGGTGATTTAGAAGACGCATTAGAAAATGTCTCCAAGGTCTCTGTCCCCGGTTTGATCCTGATCGTCCAAACTGAAACAGGGGCTACAGCCAAGGTTCAAGGCGGGCGTACCTTAGGGGGTGGACAGTCTTCGGGGGCTTCTTCTGAGATCAAAGTGCGAGTGACCAACCTAACCGCCGCCGACCTACGCCAAATTGCCGATCAAGTATATGCGGACCTTTTGGCTCAATTGGCCAGCACTGGACGAGAGGTGGTTAGCGCCGACGAAGTCAAAGGGACTAAGGGTTTTCACGGAATCGATTTTGCTGAAATCAATGAAGGTGGCAGTCACTTCGAAGAGCCGAGTATGACCGATCCTTCGGGATTTGTGATTCTATCGCCTACTGGCCTACCCCTTTGGTATCCTATGGGCCTGAGTGCAGGTGCGCACAGTGTTGGCAAGATTTCGATGGTTAATGGTCGGGCGTTCCATTGGGTTGCCTTTGAAACCAAGTCGGCCGCAATTTTACCGATTATTCAAGTGACCCTAATTTAAACCGAATCTAGTGGAAATTCATCGGGCTTTTTGGGCGGCAGCGCCGAGGTTTCGGCGGAAGCCAAGATGCAGGTTAAGGTTAATTACACGGTCCACTCGTCAGAGAACGAGGTTAAACCCTTCGGACAAGGAAACCTAGTCACCGAAGACCTGCTAGAATTAGGGGCGGACTTTGGGCAGCTTAAAAAGATTAGCGAAACAGGTAACGAAGGTTATGCTGGCAGTATCGGGAGCATGGGAGTGAGCGTGGCCGCCAGTTCTAAGTCAGACGTTGCCCTGGTGGTGGACAAAGCGAAGTTTTCTAAAAGCCTTTTAGGGGGGTTGCAGGCAGCAAACCAAGCCTTTGTGGCCAAGGTAAAAGAGATAGAGCCTAATAAGTAGGCCAAACCAAACAAACTGGGCGCTAGAGTCTGGTTTGTTTAGTTTTGGAAGACCCGTCGCCCTTCAAGATTCGCGTCCTGGAGGGCGTTTTTTTAGATCGCTCCCCTGGCTCCCTCTCCCTTTGGTCCCCAAGCTTGGATTAATCAGGCTCGAAGCATTACTGATCCTGGTTTATACCGCTTGGCGGCTGCGGACAAAAAGCAGCATCCCTAATAAAAACAACCCCAAGAACCCGACCAAAGCCAAGAGGTCGGGCCAATTGATCCACAAGGCTTCCCCCTTGAGCACCAAACCGCGGGCGGCGCGATTGGCGTAAGTAAGGGGAAAGGAGAAGGCTAAAAGTCTAAAAAAGACGGGGAAGGTTTCGACCCGCCAAATCATATCCGACAAAAAGATTTGGGGTAAAATTACCAGGGGAATAAATTGAATCGCTTGAAATTCGTTTTTTGCTAAAAAAGAACAAAAAAGCCCCATTACCATGGCTACCAGCATCAAAAGTAGGGTTAAAAACCCCAATTGGGTTATCTGCCAGCCGGTCAAGGGGATACGAAGCAGCAGCAAAACATAACCCAAAACAATTGCCGATTGGAGAGTAAAAAAAGCAAAAAAGCCCAATCCATAGCCCAAAATTACCTGAAAAAAGGAAAAAGGAGCGATAATCAACCGGGCCAGTGTGCCCCGCGCCCGTTCGCGTTGAAAGGTAATAATGGTAATAATAAAAGTGAAAAAAAAGACTAATAGCGGCGGGAACGCGGGTAGGAAATAGTCAATTGAGCGGTAGTCTTCGTCGCCGTAGAGGTAGTGTTTATTGAGGTTTAGGGCTTTATTGTTAATAGATTCGGCGCATTGTGCCGAACAGGTATTATCCACCACGATTGGCAGTTGCTCGGCCAGATCGTCCATCGCGGAAGCGACCCCTGACAAAATCGCCGCCGTGGCGGTGGGGCGGCTGCCTTCTAAATAAAGATGCAAATCGCCTCGCTCCCCGCCGAAGCGTTCCTCTAGCAAGCGGGCATCCATCAGCAAAACCCCCTGTACCTCTCCCTTGGCTAAGGCATCTTTGATAAAGGCTTCGATTTTGACCGGGTCTGCCTCTTCATCGGGCAAAGAAAGCTCGACCAACTCCAGGTCTTCGGACTCGGCCAACACGGCGCTTATAGGGTAATCCCAAAGCCGTGCTACCCCTCGGGTCACTAGGCCGAGACTGGCCTTTTCATCACCTTGCAACGCATAATAAATCAAGGTCATCACCACCAGGGGCACCAAAAAAAACATGGCCAGTGTGCGTCGGTCCCGTCTGATTTCTAGGATCAAACGCCAAGCGATCCATTGCAGTTTCATGGTGATCCTTCCAAGGTGGCTGCTAAAAAAGCAGCCTCTAAATCGGGCGCGTGGTACCGCTTCATCAAGGCCTTGGGCTCCCCTACATCAAGCGCCTTGCCATGCCGCAGAAACAAGATCTGCTCGCAGGCCTCGGCTTCGGCTAAGTGATGGGTAGTGACCAGAACGCTTGCCCCCTCTAAGGACAAAGCCCTCAGCCACTTCCAGAATTTACGCCGCAATAGCGGGTCCACCCCGGAGGTGGGCTCGTCCAGGATCAAAAAGCGGGGGCGGTGCACCAAGGCGCTCGCCAGGAGGACCCTTCGGGCCGTGCCCCCAGAGAGCTCTTCGACCAATTGATTTTTCTGCTCTGTAAGTTCGGTGAGGGTTAAAAGCTCGGCTAGACGAGTCTCTAGCGCTGCTCCATTGATCCCGTAGCAGCGACCAAAAAATTGGAGATTTTCTTTAACCGTCAGTCCTGGATACAAGGCCGCCTCTTGAGGCAGGTAACCCAATTGTTGGCGAACCTTAAGGTCGCGAGGCTTGCCCCCTAAAAGAGAGATTGAACCTGAATCTGGCTCTAAAAGCCCAGTTATTATCCGAATTAAGGTGGTTTTACCCGCCCCGTTGGGCCCTAAGAGTCCAAAAATCGAGCCGATTGGGATGGTTAGGTTAAGCTCGGAGACCACTTCATGGCGGCCATATCGTTTGGTAATATTTTTGATTTTCAGCATAACAACTCCTTGGCCAACCTAAAACCCGGGCGGTCTCTTTATATTCCCACAATGCCAAGGTCTTTGCCAACGGCCAAAAAATATAGGTGTGCTCAAAAAAAAGGGGGTTGGCAGTTGGTCTATATTACTTGCTTTTTTTGGGCCGATTTACAATAGGTCCCAGTTTCACTTGACCAAGGCCTAATTTACAGGCCAGTATCCGGCCTTCGGCTAGCTTTTAGTAGGCCGCAACATCGACGCCGGTACCTCCTCCCAAACTTTAAGTCGAAACCCCAGAGGTTTCCCTTGGTTGCTGGTCGGCCAAGAAATTGATGGGCAGTAACAGGGACTTGCCCCCCCGAATTGACCGACCCCCAACAACCTAGTCCCCCCATGGTTATGAATAAGCGCCCTGTCGCCGATGCCCCAATTGCTGGCTTTGAACAATTTGGCCTAGCCCCTTCGATTATAAAAGGGCTCCAAGAAGCTGGTTTTATTACCCCTAGCCCGATTCAAACCCAAGCGATTCCCGTGGTGTTGGCCGGACATGATTTAATCGCCCAAGCCCAAACAGGCACCGGCAAAACCGCCGCTTTTGGTCTTGGAGCTATGAGCCAGCTGGATCACAAAGGCGGGGTCGAGATGTTAGTGATTACCCCTACTCGCGAATTGGCCTCCCAAGTAGCAGACGAACTTTTCCGTTTAGGAAAGTACGCCGACATTAAAACCGTCGCCGCCTATGGCGGGCAGTCGATCTCTAGGCAAGCCGAATTAATACGCCGGGGAGCCCAAGTGTTAGTCGCCACCCCAGGGCGACTCCTCGACCATTTAAGGGCAAAGCGAATGGGTAAGTTTGCTCCTAAAATTGTAATCCTAGACGAAGCAGACGAAATGTTGGACATGGGTTTTATTAAAGATTTGGAATTGATTTTCGAATTTTTGCCTAAAACCCGCCAAACGCTGCTTTTTTCGGCGACTATGCCGCCTGCCATTCAAAAGCTGGCCCAATCAATCCTAAAAGACCCGATTCAAATCCAAACCTCGGCTGGTTCGACCACCTCTAAAGACATTATCCAGCGCTACTACGTGATTGGCGAACACGAACGAACTGACGCCGTAGTCCGGCTGATGGAGTTCGAAGAGCCCGACAAATCGATTATCTTTTGCCGCACCAAGCGTGAGACCGAAGCCTTGTGTTTGTCGTTGGCAGGGCTTGGTTTTGGAGCCCGAGCGCTACACGGGGACATGGACCAAAATCAACGAGAAGCATCAATCAAGGCTTATAAAAAAGGGGAATTTGAGGTGTTGGTGGCTACGGACATCGCGGCTCGGGGCCTAGATGTGACTGGTATTACCCATGTTTTTAACTACCACCTACCCTTTGATACGGAGTCCTACATCCACCGGATTGGTAGGACGGCCAGGGCGGGAAAAAAAGGGGTCGCCATTACCTTGGTGAACGCTAGGGAGTATCGCTCATTAGAGCGGATCAAGCATGCTACTGGCGCAGACATGCAAGCTGAAGAGGTGCCTACTTTAAAAAATATGGAACAAAGCTTGGACGCTAAGTTGGTCCAGTCCATATTGGATCAGCCCGTTAGGCAAGCGGCGGCCCGGATTATCAAGACCCTGGAGGGGCAAATAGAGCTTGAAGATTTGGCCGCAAGGGCGGTCTCTATGCTGGCCAGTCAAGCCGAAGCCTCTGGCCCCGACCAGATTGGGATGAAGTTCGCCCAGATCCAGGCCTTACAAGAAAAGGGAGGCGCCCCTAGTCCTTCTAAGGGTCGCAAGCGTCCTTTTAAAGGAAAGCCTCGTCGCGGTGCCGCTCGCGGCAAACGCGATTAACTAGACCAGCCCCTTCGGGGGCCGGTTTCTAGCGCGAAAACAAATCCTCTAAAATCGCATTCAGTCTTTGGGGTTCTAGGGGGTTGTTTAGGTAGCCGTCAAACGGGTCGTAACCAAACTTTTCAAGACCCTTGCCCGGCAAAACCCTAACTTTTTCACTTTAATATACTGATATATAATGCTACAGTCAGGCTAACTTTATCGGAGAAGCTCTAGGAAACGCAAAATCGAAACCTCTTTTACCCTCGCCGATGCCCTGGTTTTTGATCATCCCTCGGCTGGCTTTTTGGACAAGGTAGAGCAGTTGATCAATTGGGCACCGATGGAGCGGGTTCTCCAGAGGCGTTTGGGGTAAAACCAAGAGGCCACGGGAAAGGAGGGTGCCCACCTTTGATGAGGGTAAAAGTGTTGAAGCTTCAGCGGTGGTACCATTTGAGCGATCCCCAAACCGAAGAGGCCCTGTTCGACCGAATCTCCTTCATGAAATTTATTGGCCTTTCACTCACCAGCG
>Ga0156797_120_pt1 | contig 41934 bp, 41 predicted proteins | sample RifOxyD2_FD_112098 | JGI IMG/M metagenome (GOLD analysis project Ga0156797, IMG submission 112098) | Candidatus Lambdaproteobacteria bacterium RIFOXYD2_FULL_50_16 | reverse complement strand
GGCCAGCATGGCCATCGCCTTGTGCGCCGGAGGAAACCTCATGGAAGCGGCCCTCTTGGGCACCTGCGCCGCCGCCATCGCCGTCAGCCGGGTGGGCAACATCCCCATCAGCAACCAAGAACTGCGGGGCTACTTAGCCACTCTCTATTGATCTGTTTATGAAACATCGCTATTTAGTCACTGGGGGAGCAGGGTTTATTGGGTCCAATTTTGTGCATTTTATCGATCAAACCGAACCGGAGTCGTTGGTGTTGGTTTTCGATAAATTGACCTATGCTGGCAATTTGGATTCTTTGAAGGGAATGGGGCCGCAGCACCAAGTGGTGGTGGGCGACATCTGCGATGAACAGCTGGTAGCCCAGGCCTTGGCCCAATTCAAGCCAGACCGGCTGGTGCATTTTGCGGCCGAGTCCCACGTGGACCGAAGCATTGATGGGCCCAAGGAGTTTGTAAAAACCAATGTCTTAGGCACCTTTACCTTGCTTCACCAAGCAAAAATCTATTTTGAAGCCAACAAAGGGGATTTTCGCTTTCTTCAGGTTAGCACCGACGAGGTCTATGGCAGTTTAGGTGAGACTGGATACTTCACCGAAGAAACCCCTTACCAGCCTAACAGCCCCTATTCGGCCTCGAAAGCTGGGTCGGACCATCTGGTTCGGGCTTGGTGGCATACGTACCACTTCCCAGTAATTACCACCAATTGTAGCAACAACTACGGCCCTTTCCAATTCCCAGAGAAGCTGATTCCTGTGGTAATCTTGAGCGCACTTTCGGGCAAGCCCTTGCCGATTTACGGAGACGGGCAAAACATTCGGGATTGGTTATTTGTACTCGACCATTGCAAAGGTATCCACCGCGCGTTAGAGCGAGGCGAATTGGGCGAATGTTATAATATTGGCGGCAATAACGAACTCACCAACCTCCAAGTGGTCCACCGAATCTGCGAAATTTTAGACCTAAGGCGGCCTAAACAAAAGGGTAGTTACAAAGACCAAATCACCTTTGTCAAAGACCGCCCTGGCCATGACCGGCGCTACGCCATCGACGCTTCCAAAATCAAAGCCAAGTTGGGCTGGCAGCCAGAGGAAAGTTTCGAAAGTGGCTTTTTAAAAACCGTTGATTGGTACCTAGAACACGAAGACTGGGTTAAAAACATCCTCTCTGGCGAATACCGTTTAACCCGGCAGGGGTTGGGGGCTTGATGCAGGTTGAGGATACCGGGCTTTTTGGGGTAAAGCGAATCCATCCAAAGGTTTTTGGGGACAGACGGGGCTTTTTCTTTGAGTCTTATAATCAAAAAAGTTTTTCCCAAGCGGGCATCGAGACCCAGTTTGTCCAAGACAACCAGTCCCTCTCCTCCCAAGGGGTACTTCGGGGTTTGCATTTTCAACGAAGCAACCCGCAAGGCAAATTGGTTTGGGTTTTGGCGGGATCCGTACTAGACGTAGTGCTCGACTTACGGCGCTCCTCTCCTAGTTTTGGTCGTTGGGAGTCCTTTGAGCTTTCGAGCGAAAACCACGAGCAACTTTGGATTCCCAAGGGGTTTGCCCATGGCTTTGCGGTTTTAAGTGAAACGGCGTTGTTTTGTTATAAAGTGGATGAATATTATAATCCGCAAGACGAAGGTGGGATTAAGTGGGATGACCCTGCCCTAGGCATTGAGTGGCGACTCGAAAATCCGGTTTTAAGCGCAAAGGACCAAAAATTACCAACCTTTGCTGAATTTGTAAAAGCACCCGATTACCCGTTTCCTTAAGTCCCGGTGCGCCGGTCCTTGCAACCCTGCCCTCACCGGTTCAAATGGCAAAAACTAAGGTTTTGATTGTCAGCCATACAGCCCAACTAGGCGGGGCCGAGCGAGTATTGCTGCGTTTTTTAGCCGAACAAACCAGCTTTGATTTAGTCCTGATTTGCCCTGCTGGCCCCTTGGCTGATTTAGCCCAGAAGGCCGGGGTCCCAACTCATCTCTCTAAAAGCCTTTCCCCTCTTAAACGAGAAGAAAACCCCTTTTGGCCTTTGGCTTTTTGGGGGCGACTGCTAGGGTCTTTTGTTGAGATTAGCTGTCTTATATTTAAGGAAAAACCAGATCTGGTGCAGGCTAATGGATTTAGCACTATGCCTTATGTATGCCTGCCCACTTGGACTTGGGACCGCCCTTTGCTTTGGCACATGCATGACTTTAAAACAGGGCTTCGGAACAGACTGGCAGCAGCAATTTTTGATTTTTTTAGCACCCGCATTTTGGCCGTGAGCGAGGCGGTCGCCTTTAACCTGCGGACCCAAGGGATTGCCCCTGAAAAAATCAGAGTCCTATACAACCATGTAAACCCGGCCCAACTCCAAGCTGGGGATGGAGCGTTATCCTTTAAGCTAGCCGAGTTAAAGGCGGACGGCTCCAAGCTGGTGGGGATGATGGGTAGTTTAGAGGAGCGCAAAGGAATGCGGGAGGCGATTGAGGCGCTGGCCCTGATCCCAACCGAGCCCATCAAATTGGTTCTCGCAGGCGGGACCCACAGCCCCTCGCAAGAACGCTACCTAGCACAACTTAAAGACCTGGTTGCCCAAAAAGGATTAAATGGCCGAGTGATTTTACTAGGCCCTATTGATTCGCTGGCCGAGTTTTATCAAGGAATCGACCTTTTTCTGCACTACCCCAAAACCCCTGATCCTCTGCCAACCGTGCTTTTAGAGGCCTTGTCTTTGGGCCTGCCGGTTCTCGCTAATCAATTAGGAGGCAACCCCGAGTGTTTAGGCCAAGGCCAGTGGGGGCGGCTCATCGCTCCTGACCGGATTGATCTTCTCGCCACCGCGTTGACTCAACCTCAACCACCTTTAGATGGTTATGCAAAAATCCGGTTTTTAGAGCAATTTTCCCTCAAATCCAAGGAAACCGAGTTTTCTCTACTGTACCGCGAATTACTTGAGGCCTTGGATGCTGATTAAAAAAAAGCTCGAATCCGCTTTCAAAACCGGGTTTTTCCACCTCTTTGGCACCCTGCTTTTGGTGCAGGTTTTGGCCTTCGGCCTGAAGATTAGTTTGGGTCATTGGTTAAACACTGAAGATTTTGCTAGGGCCTCACTCTTAATCGAAACCAACAATCTTTTAGCTACCTTAATGGCCCTGGGTCTGCCCACCGCGATGATTCGTTATGGCCTATCCGAAAACCGACTTGACGACTATCTATCCGGGACGTTACGACTCTTTTCCCTTTTAGCGTTAGTTGTTTCCATAGGGTTTTTGGGGATCAATGCGCTGGTACCCTTATTTACGGACCCGCTAACCCAGACCTGGGTAGTTTATAGTTTGTGGGCCGCCCCTGGGTTGGCTTTGTTTAGTTATTTGATCAACTGGCTATCCGCGAAAAAACAAGCCAAAGAGCGGGCCTTGGTTGTTTTAGGACAACGGGCACTTTATGCACTGTGTTTAGGGATAGGGGCCTTTTTGGGGGCTCTTAAGGGGGCGGTGTTAGGGCTTTTGTGCCAGGGATTGATTTTGCCGTTCCTCTTACTGGGGCGCTACCGCAAGGCTGCCTTGGGTCCCCATGTCCCAATAAAAAAAAGGGCGCTACTTCGGTTTTCTGGGATTGACTCTTTGAGCCACCTAGCCGGATTTATCGCTCCTTTTTGGATTTTATGGGCCAGCGAACGGGGCTTAGCACATTTAGAAGAGGTTTCTTGGTTAGCCATGGCCTTTTCCTTTAGCGTGGTTGCCAAGTTTTTTTTCGCTAGTTTGTACAACGTGGCCTTTCCCTACCTGATGGAAAAGCGAGAGAAGCGGGCATTTAGCCGGTTCCTTTGGCTTCTGATTGGGTTGGGGTTGGTTATGGGGCTTTTGGTGATGGGGTTTGGCTTTACCCTGCTGCCCTGGTTGATTGGCTGGCTTTTGCCCGCCAAGTTTCTGGCTTCGGTGCCCCTTTTAGGCTGGTTGCTTTTGGCCGAATGCTTGATTGGGTTAAGCCTGATTTATGAAATGGCCTTAGAATCCTTAGCAGCGGTGAGGATCAAGGCTGGGGCGTTGTTGAGTGGCCTCTTGGTTATGTCACTCGTACTTTACCCCGCAATGGAAAACGCCGGGGCCTTGGGGTTGGCGCAAGCGTTTTTGATCTTTGCGGTTGTTCGCCTAACCCTTGCCGGGTTGGGTACTCACGGGCTTTTAGCCTTAAAACAGGAGGACAACCTCCGCTGAAGCCAGGATGGCTTTTGTAATTATCTTGCAAGGGGGAGCGAAATAGGGTATGGATGAAGAAAAGAAGTATTTTTATAACCCCTATACTGGAACCATGATGAACGTCTCCGAAGCCAGCAGCAAAGGCCGGCAGGAGATTGGCAACTCGATCAAGGACGCTCGGAACGCTGACCCTGAATTATTAATCAATGTCGGGCTTATTTTGTTTTTGCAGTTACTACTGTTCAAGTTTTTGACCGGCTAGCTAAAGTTGTTGGCCGGTTCTGCCGATGAGGAAGCAAACCTCTATCGGGAGAATCAATGGAACAGTTTCGAGTTAAAGAGGGCCTGAAAACCGCCCTTTTGCTCTCCAAAGCTGCAACTAGTAATCACAAGGTAGAAATCGCCGAAATCGGCGAGGTCTATATTAAGGATGGCTACGTCGCTATTATGACCCTGGATGGTCGCTGGAAGCGGCTGACCGAGGAAAATATCGAGACCCGTTTAGACGAGCTTTTAGCCGAGTCAAACGAGGAATCGATCAAGCGGCGCTTGCAGCAAATGATTTTTGCTTAAACACCAAAGGAGCCCTGGGGCAACCCCAAGGCTCCTTTGGGTCGCCCGCCTCTGTTTATCAGAAATCCCCTGACAAGGCTGTCTTTATGGCTCCAGCTGTTTTGCTGACAGAGTCTCCGCTGTCTAAAACTATTTGGTTTTTACCAGAGCCGCGCTTGGGCAGGCAGCGCAAGAGTGCAAAATGGCCAGTTAATTTTTAAAATTTTTTAGAACAAGATCAAGTTCTGGCAAATTCCCCAAAATCAATGATCCAAATAACCAAACTGGGTTAAGCGAGTTGGGTCTTCTACCCAGCCTTGGCTGACCTTTACATGAAGGTCTAGGTACACCTTGGTGCCTAACAAGTTTTCTATCTGTTTGCGGGCTCCGGTACCGATTTGTTTGAGCATTAAGCCCCCTTTTCCAATGATAATCTTTTTATGGCTCTCTTTTTCGGTATGAATCACCGCCCAGATTTTAACCCGGTCCTTTTCCTCTTTAAACCGCTCCACCACCACCGCTACTCCATAAGGAATCTCTTGGTGAAGTTGTCGGTGTAGCTGTTCCCTGACAAACTCGGCCGCTAGCACCCGTTCAGGCTGGTCGGTTACTTCTTCTGGGTCGAATAAAGGCTCCGAAACAGGCAAAACCCGCCCAAAAAGCCCTAAAATGGCCTCTAAACCCCACTTTTTAAGCGCAGAAACCGGAAAACTTTCTTTAAAGTGGTAGGCTTGATTAAATTCAGCCAAACTTTTAAGTACGGTCTCCGGCTCGTGTTCATCTACTTTGTTAAGCACCAGAAAAACTCGCTCCTCTAAGCCCGCCAGCCGCTCTAAGATGGCTTTGTCTTCTGGACTGATACCCCTTGCAAGATTTAGGGGCTCCGCTAGATACATTACCAAGTCGGCCTCCTCGATACTTTGGTGGGCATAACCCACGATCCGCCGGTGAAGTTCGTTTTTAGGCGCATGGATCCCAGGGGTATCCAAAAGCACCGCCTGGAAGCCGGGCTCACTCAAGACCCCTAAAATTCGGTTACGCGTGGTTTGGGGTTTGTGGCTAGTTATGGCAATTTTTTGGCCTAGGAGGGCGTTGAGTAGCGTGGACTTGCCCACATTGGGCCGCCCAATCAGCGCCACCATTCCAGCCTTGAAGTCTTGATCCATCGCTTGTAGAGTTAGGGTTAATTTGAGACCTTGGCCTCTAAAAAAATAGGCTAGGTGTTCGAAAAGGGATTGACAAGGGATAAAGGCTCTATTAATTTGCCCTTTTCGTATGGAATCGAAAGGGTATAAAATTTTATGCTGGCTTAGCTCAGTGGTAGAGCGGCTGTTTTGTAAACAGCGGGTCGGGAGTTCGAGTCCCTCAGCCAGCACCATTACCCCATGGGGGGGAGATTCCCGAGTGGCCAAAGGGAACAGACTGTAAATCTGTCGGCTCCGCCTTCGAAGGTTCGAATCCTTCTCTCCCCACCAGATATTTCACGCCACGGCGACGTGGCATAAGGCCCGGGTAGCTCAGTGGTAGAGCGTTTCCTTGGTAAGGAAAAGGTCGGCAGTTCAATTCTGCTCCTGGGCTCCAGAATTCAAAGGCATTGGCCATGAGAGATATTATACAACTTCAGTGTACCGAGTGTAAACGGCGCAATTATTCTAAAACTCGGAACAAAAAGACCAAGCCTGCCAAGCTTGAGCTTAAAAAGTACTGTAAACATTGTAAAAAACATATAGATCACAAAGAGACCAAGTAGGCCAGTAGCTCAGTTGGTAGAGCATCGGTCTCCAAAACCGAGTGTCGGGGGTTCGATTCCCTCCTGGCCTGCCACACAAAAGGGATAGGGACCAACTATGTTTAAGCGGATCAACAAGTTTCTCACCGATGTAAGGGCCGAGTTCAAGAAGGTTTCTTGGCCCTCAAGGGAGCAGACGATTAAGCAAACCGGCGTGACGCTGTTGATCACCTTGATTTGCTCCTTGTTCCTAGGCGCGGTTGATTACGGTTTGAGTAATATTGTCAAACAGGTGATAGGATAACCATGAGCGAAACGACCGGGACCCCGTCATACCAGTGGTATATCCTACAGGCCTACGCGGGTTTTGAAAACAAGGTAAGCCTCTTGATCAGGGAGCAACTCCGCCTAAGAAATATGGTCGAGTTGGTCGATGAGATTTTTATCCCCTCCGAAGAGGTGACCACCAAAAAAGGGGATAAGGTCAGGAAAACCAATGTAACCTATTTTCCTGGTTACATCTTGATTAGAATGCACCTGACCGAAGACCTGTGGCACGTATTAATGGACATTCCCAAGGTTTCGGGATTTGTCGGAGGAACCCCGGCTAAGCCGCAGGCGGTTTCCGAAAAGGAGTTAGAGTCAATTCGAGGTCAGATCTCTTCGGGGGTTAAACAGGCCGAAATCGATTCTACCTTCTCCCTGGGGCAAACGGTGGTGGTTATTGACGGACCTTTCGCCGAGTTTAACGGGGTGATCGACGAGGTGGATAAAGAACACAACAAATTGACCGTTTTGGTCAGTATCTTTGGACGCTCGACTCCTTTGGAATTGAGCTTCGACAAGGTAAGACTGGTAGAATAGAGACAGGAACGAAACCATGGCCAAAAAGATCACTGGATACATTAAATTGCAGATTCCCGCCGGGGCCGCAAACCCCCAGCCACCTATTGGTCCTGCTTTGGGCCAACGAGGGGTTAACATCATGGAGTTTTGCAAAAGTTTTAACGCAAAAACCCAAGCAGACGCAGGTCTAATCATCCCTGTGGTGATTACGGTCTATGCCGACCGCAGCTTTACCTTCATCACCAAAACCCCACCGGTTCCGGTGTTGATTAAAAAGGCTTTGGGCCTCACCAAAGGCAGCGCGACCCCCAACCTGCAAAAGGTTGGCAAGATCACCCAAGCCCAGATTGACGAGATTGCTAAGGTCAAACTACCGGACCTCAACTGCTACGACCTCGAAGCAGCCAAACAACAGGTAGTAGGTACCGCTAGAAGCATGGGAATCACCGTGCCCGGCGAATAACCGAAGAGAATAATATGCCCAAGATTTCAAAAAGAAAAAAAGCCTGGTTAGAAGAGATTGACCGAGAATCCAAATACTCGATCGACGACGCATTGGCCTTGGTTAAAAAATATGCCAGCTCCAAGTTCACCGAGAAAGTGGACGTAGCCATTCGCCTAGGGATCGACCCCCGAAAATCGGATCAAATGGTTCGGGGCTCGGTAGTCCTTCCTCACGGAACCGGACAGGTCCTAAGAGTGCTGGTTTTTGCACGCGGCGACAAAGCAAAAGAAGCTACCGAAGCTGGGGCTGAATTTGTAGGTGGTGAAGAATTGGCTGAAAAGATCCAGTCTGAAAATTGGTTCGAGTTTGACCGAGTCGTGGCTACTCCTGACATGATGGTGGTGGTCGGTAAGATTGGTAAACTTTTGGGACCTAAAGGTTTAATGCCTAACCCCAAGGTTGGCACGGTGACCACTGATGTTGCCAAAGCAGTTAATGAGATCAAAAAAGGTCAGGTGCAGTTCAGGACTGACAAAGGGGCCAACATCCATTCTACTTGTGGTTTGGCAACCTTCTCTGAAGCCGCTTTGAAAGAAAACATCAAAGCTATTTACGACCAACTCGTCAAACTGAAGCCCTCTTCGGCTAAGGGCGTTTATATCAAAAACATCGCGGTTTCCTCGACCATGGGTCCTGGTGTCCGGGTGGACGAGAAGCAGTTTAGTTAGACCTTGGGGTGAACGCCCCAAAAAAATTCGAGCGAAAGCTCAAACACTTGGTTGTCGAAGAAAGCAGGGGCTTTAAGCTTAAACCCCCACCCTGCCGAGAGAACCGCGCTTGCCGCGATGGCCCCAATTGTGGGCCAAATCTCCCCTTTCGACATCCTATATTCCCGGTTCCACCTCTGGTGGGGCTTGGTTTCAGCCTGATGGCTGTTAATTACCTATAAGGAGAATTCATGGATCGGTCTCAAAAAGAGGTCTTGGTCGCCGAATTCAAGGACATTTTCGAGCACGCCCTTTCGGGAGTTTTGGTCAGCTATCAAGGTTCCACGGTGGAATCCTTGACCCAGCTACGCAAAACCCTGAATCAAAACGGCGCGAAGTTTAAGGTGTTGAAAAACACCTTGGCTAGGTTAGGCTCCCAAGGGACCGCCTACGAATCTTTGTCCTCGCAATTCAAAGACACCAGGGCCCTTGTTTACAGCACTCACGACCCGATTGCGCACGCCAAGGTTATTGCCGACGCAGTAAAGACCAACGAAAAACTGTCTATTGTTGCCGGCCTTTTGGTCACCAACAACGTAGGCAAGTTGCTCGATGCGGCGGGTGTGGTTGCTTTGTCTCAGCTGCCTTCGAAAGAAGAGTTGCTCACCAAATTGCTATACGTATTCAACGCCCCGATCACCAACTTCGCTCGGACCCTCAACGAGGTTCCCGCCAGTTTTGTTCGGACCTTACAAGCCATTGCAGATTCCAAATCTTAACTATTAACCTAGGAGAATTCCATGTCTAACATTACCAAAGCCCAAGTGATCGAGTTTATTGCCAACATGTCAGTACTCGACCTTTCTGAAATGGTTAAAGAACTCGAAACGAAGTTCGGCGTTTCTGCCGCTGCTGCTACCGTAGCTGTTGCTGCTGGCCCAGTTGCTGCTGTTGCCACCGAAGAGCAAACCGAGTTTGACGTAATCATGACTGGCTTCGGCGCCAACAAGATTAACGTAATCAAAGAAATCCGCGGTATTACCGGTCTGGGCCTCAAAGAAGCCAAAGACATGGTTGAAGCTGCTGGTGCTGATTGCAAAGTTAAAGAAGGTGTGTCTAAAGCAGAAGCTGAAGACGTTAAAAAGAAACTTACCGAAGCTGGCGCTAGCGTCGAGATCAAGTAATTTTTTGGCCTCTTGGTTTAAAACCCGGTCCCTGGCAAAAGGGGCCGGGTTTTTTTTTGCCCAGTGACATGGGGGCTTAAGTGAGCTAGATTACAACCTAACCAAACCGTAAGCCCTATTATAGATATAAAAATATATAAAATCACCCCTACCAACCTTAACCAGGAGCCCCCATGGCCATTACCCTCCCTGAATTGCCTTTCGCTTCAAATGCGTTAGAGCCCTATATCAGCGCCAACACCCTAAGCTTCCACCATGGCAAACACCACAATGCCTACGTGACCAACTTAAACAAGTTAATCGAAGGCACCCCATTTGCGGGTCAGGACCTAGAAGAGATTGTCAAAACCAGCAAAGAAGGTATTTTTAACAACGCTGCCCAGGTTTACAACCATACCTTTTATTGGCACTGCATGAAAAAAGGCGGTGGCGGCAAACCCACGGGCAAGATTGCGGCCAAAATTGACGAAGCCTTTGGATCTTTCGATAAGTTTGTCGAAGAGTTCAAGGCAGCGGGCGCGACCCAGTTTGGATCAGGCTGGGCTTGGTTGGTTTTAGATCAAGGCAAACTTAAGATCACTAAAACTGCCAATGCAGATACTCCTTTAGCTCATGGCCAAAAGCCCCTTTTGACCGTAGATGTTTGGGAACATGCCTACTACCTCGACTTTCAAAACCGGCGGCCTGACTATCTAACCGCCTTTGTAGATCATTTGATCAATTGGGATTTTGTAAATTCCAACCTTTAAGGAAGCTGGCCGGGTTCCCCGGCCTTGCTTTCCAATCCTTTTTGGAGTTTTTCAGATGTCTTGGGAAAAGACCTACCTGCGCCTGCGCCTAGAAAAACAGATTGCCCCTCACGATACCCAGATCGAGGTGAATCAGTTTGTTCAAGGGCTTACAGAGATATACGGAGGTTTGTTAGAAGCGGCCAAAGCCCGTGAGACCGGGGCCCGCGCCAAGCTTGCTGATTTCGCCGTCGAATACCTAAACGTCGCCCGCAACGTCTATCAAGGTGGCCCCAGCTACAAAACCATCAAGGACCGAGTGGTGAAGGAGTTGGGGGAGGTAACCGCTAGTTAGAGAATCCGCTTATCCCTAACCAGCCGTTCATAGGTGTCGGTGAGGATTTGGGCGATGCGGCCAGCGGCTTCTTTTTTTTCTGGCTCTTGCTCGAAGCGGTCGGGGTGGAACTTTTTAAGCTCGCGATTGCGGGCCTTTTTGAGTTCAGCCAAGGTGACTGGCGGGGTGAGGCCAAAAGCAGCCAAGTCTTTTAAAAACGAATCAGAGTAGTTGGGTTTTGATCCTTTAGTCCCGGTCTCTTCAAACTTAGCTTTGTATTTAGACTGATAACCAGTCTGGCTTCCAGCCCTTTTTTGCCCCTCTTCGTCTAGCCCTAAACGGCGTTCCCACTGGCCTAGTTGCTCATCAAGTTTTTTAGAAAACTCGTCGAGCTGTTCCCCGGCTAAGGATTTTAAAAGCAGCATCAATCGTTCGTTAAGGCTCATTTCCCCTAGGTACCCTCTCCTTGTTTCCCCGTCAAGGCCATGCAGAGTTTCCCAGGTCCTATAAACAACTTGGCTTAAGGTTCCTTTTCTACCCGAAGCGAAGCTCTCATTTCAGTCTTTTGCAAGTCTCTTCCGCCTTGCCCAATATACAGATACAGACCATCCCTCTCCCTGATCCCCCTTCAAAATCAGGCAGGAGTGGCTCTGGTCCCTGGTGTTTGATTAGCCCATAAAGGTGAGGTTTTTACAGAGTCGATCTGTCTTTGGGCTTAAAGTACCTTTAGGGGTTGGAAGATTTATTAAAACCGCTTAAACTATGGACTTACCAGGAGACTAGCGAATGCAACCCAATTCTAGAAATTTGATCCTTGTCTTGGCCTTAGTGCTCGGATTTGTCTTGGTTTATGCGCTAACCAGCGCCCCACCTCGAGGTCATGAAGTGCCCTTTTCGGCCTTTCTTAACCTTGTAGATGGCGGTCAGGTAACCGATGCCATTATCAAAGGCCCTCAAGTAACCGGCAAGACAACCTCTGGGGAAGTCTTTGTAACCACGGTTCCCCGCTACTTTGCCATTGTACCCATGTTATATGTCAAACGGGTGCATTTCCGTATTGAATCGACCGAGCAAAACGGGCTCTTTTACGCGATCTTGTCGAGTTGGCTGCCGATTATCCTGATCATTGGGGTCTGGGTCTTTTTTATGCGGCAGATGCAAGGTGGCAACAAGATGATGAGCTTTGGCAAATCCAAGGCCAAAAAATCGGATGAAAACAGCGTGAAGGTGACCTTTGCCGATGTCGCGGGAATCGAAGAATCAAAAGCAGAATTGGACGAAATTGTTGAGTTTTTAAGAGATCCAAGCAAATTTGAAAAGTTGGGCGGCAAGATCCCCACGGGCGTACTCCTAGTAGGCGAGCCAGGAACGGGGAAAACCTTGCTGGCCAAAGCTATTGCTGGAGAAGCGGGAACGGCCTTTTTGTCGATTTCAGGTTCGGACTTTGTGGAGATGTTTGTTGGGGTGGGAGCTTCCAGGGTGCGCGACCTCTTTGCCCAAGCGCGAGCGGTAGCCCCTTGTATAATCTTTATCGACGAGATCGATGCGGTAGGCAGGCACCGCGGTGCCGGACTCGGTGGTGGTAACGACGAACGCGAGCAAACCCTTAACCAACTCCTAGTGGAGATGGACGGATTTGGGGGCAACGAAGGAGTGATTGTGGTGGCCGCAACCAACCGACCTGACGTCCTCGATTCGGCCCTTACTAGGCCTGGGCGCTTCGACCGCCAGGTGGTGGTGCCCAAACCCGATACCAACGGGCGCTGCCAGATCTTAGGTGTACATGTACGAGAGATCACCCTAGACCCAGATGTTGATCTAAAGATCATCGCTCAAGGAACCCCCGGCTTCACCGGGGCCGATCTAGCCAACCTCGCCAACGAAGCGGCGTTAAATGCGGCTCGCAAAAACAAAAAAACCGTGAGCATGACCGACTTCGAAGAAGCTCGCGACAAGTTGATGTTGGGCAAAGAGCGGCGCAGCATGGTAGTTGGGGACCAGGAAAAACGGACCACTGCTTATCACGAGGCGGGGCACGCAATTGTGGCCGCTTTGATGGAAGGGGTGGACCCGGTCCACAAGGTAACCATCGTCCCTCGGGGTCGGGCCTTGGGTTTAACAATGTTATTACCTAAAGAAGACCGTTTTTCCCAAAACAAAAGCCAACTTTTAGGGATGTTGGCGATGATGATGGGCGGACGAGCGGCTGAAGAGCTGATCTTTAATCACTTCACCACTGGAGCAAGTAACGACCTGGAACGGGCGACCCAAGTAGCCCACCGGATGGTCTGTAACTGGGGGATGAGTGAGAAAATAGGGCCTATTTACCTTGCTGTAGGCCAATCGGAGGTCTTTTTAGGCCGGGATTTAATGAAAAAGAAGCGGATCAGCCAATCTTCGGCCAAACTGATTGACCAAGAGGTCAAAAAAATCGTTAACGACGCTTACAAGACCGCCACTAAAATGCTCAAAAAAAATATCGACGTCTTACACAAGGTTTCCGAACGCTTGATTGAAGCTGAGACCATAGATGGTTCGTATATTGACGAGGCTTTGGGCAAGGTAGCGCAAGTTTCATGACCCTGGTTTATGTCCCCGGCCTGCCTCGGTTGGTGGTTGAGGATTATTTAAAACGGTATTATCAGGCGAGCCCCCCCCAAGGGGGCCGCCTCGACCTTATCCTAGGCCGGGGTGATCTATCTCAACTTCCCGGTGTTGCCCAAGTTGGGCAGCGTTTTGCTCTGGCCTTTGACCCCCTTTACTGGGGGGAGATTGCGCCCACCTTGGCCCAAAATTATCCTGAAACCTCGGCCCCGTTGTTGTCCTTAATGCTGCCGCGACCCGAACCGGTTTTTACCCTGAGGGGCCAGACCTATCCTGGCCCACAGGTGATGGGTATTTTAAACCTGACCCCCGATAGCTTTTACGATGGTGGTAAATATACCCAGCTAGACCAAGCGTTGGCCCAAGCTGAGCGGATGATCGAAGAAGGGGCCCACTGGCTGGATTTGGGCGGAGAATCCACTAGGCCGGGCTCTGACCCGGTTGAGGCCCCCGAAGAAATCAAGAGGGTCTTACCTACTTTAAAAGCAATTCAAAAACGCTGGCCACAAATTCCGCTTTCTATTGACACCCAAAAAACCGAGGTCGCCAGAGCAGCACTGGACGCGGGTGCCTGTTTGGTAAACGATGTATCTGGGCTAGCTGCGGGCAGCGAAATGGCCCAATTAGTGGCCGAATACGGAGCGGGATATGTGCTGATGCACCGCCAAGGGACCCCAAAGTCGATGCAAAACAGCCCGTTTTATGAGGACCCCGTTTTAGAGGTAACCGAACATTTTGAACAAAAACTGCGCCAAATGGAAGCTGCTGGGGTCCCCAAGCAGGCAATTCTGCTTGACCCTGGCATTGGATTCGGTAAACTGAAGACGCACAACCTGGACCTCCTCCGAATGACCGAGGCCTTTTTTCATTTAGGTGCTGCCATTCTACTAGGCACCTCGAACAAGTCCTTTATCGGCCAAACGCTGGGCTTTGGTCCCGAGGATAGGCTTTTCCCAAGCCTAGCAACCCAATGTTTGGGTTTTGAGCGTGGTGCTAGTTTTTTCCGGGTCCACGAAGTAGGCCCAACCTTAAAAGCCCTGAAAATGACCTATTTTTATAAGAAACCATGAGCGACTTTTTCTTCGCCCTGCGTTGGCAGGATTTGGTGGATGTCGGGATTTTGGCGGCGATTATCTATAGCTTTATCCTGATGCTCCAAGGCACCAGGACCCTACAGATCGTCCTGGGGTTTTTATTGGTAGGGGTAATTTACTACCTGACCGATTTTTTTGGGCTCGACGGGCTCCACTGGGTGCTGAAAAATCTCTTTTCTAGTATTGTGGTGGTGATTATTGTTTTGTTTCAGGCCGACATTCGTAAGGCACTGGCCCAAATCGGGGTGCGAAGTTTTTTATGGAATTCGGCCCCACGCCAAGCGGTGGGCTTGATCGACAAACTAGTAAAGGTTTGCTCCTATTTTAGTAAGCTTAAGATTGGCGCTTTAATAATCCTAGAAAAAGACATAGGTTTGGCCGAGTTTTACACCTCTGGGACTAAACTAAATGCCGATTTTTCCCCTAAATTGCTGGCCACATTGTTTAACACCCACGGTCCCTTACACGACGGAGCGGTGATTATTGATCAACGCCAAAGGATCTCGTACGCAGGCTGTATCTTGCCCCTGTCTAACCAAGAGGATTTGGCCGGAAACCTTGGCACCCGACATCGGGCGGCTTTGGGGCTTTCTGAGGTAAGCGACGCCGTGATTTTGGTGGTATCTGAAGAGCGAGGTGTGACCAGCATCGCCCACCGGGGGAAATTAATCCACGGCGGTGGGGAAAGCGAATTGCGCCAAAAACTGGCCGAGTTATACACAGACTCCAAAGCTCGTTTGGAGGTGGACCCATGATGGAACGTTTGACTAACAATTGGCCTCAAAAACTGCTGGCTTTGGTGTTAGCCCTGATTGTTTGGGCTTTGGCTCCTACGCCAGGCCGGGAAGGGCAGACCGAAATTCAATTTTTTGTGCCCCTGACTTATACCAACGCCCCTAAGGACCTAATCATGACCAGCCAACCCTTGCAGGCGGTGAGTATATTGGTCGAGGTTCCTGCCCGCGATTTGGCCAGCATTTACCCAAGCCACTTTCAGGCGGTGGTTGATATGGAGCACACCACCGAAGGGACCCACCGCTTTAAAATCAGTCGTTCTGATATCAAAACGCCCAAGAATGTGCGGATTTTAACTATTAACCCAGACGCGGTCGATATTAAGTTTGAAAAAGCGGCTGAACGCGAATTAGTGATTCATCCGGTTTTAATCGGAGCACCAGCGCCGGGCCATGTGTTACAGAAGGTGACCATGTACCCAGACCGGGTGCGGGTCTTAGGTTCAGCCGAGATTTTGGACAAATTGGACCAACTAGAAACCAAGGCGCTTAGTATTGAAGGACTAAACGCCGAGATTGAGATGTTTGCTAGCATTGATTGGCCCGAAGGGATCAAGGTAATCGAGCCCGCTCCTGACAACTATACCGCCCGTATCCAGATTGGTTCCGAGCCTACAATCCGCCTTTTTGAAAACATCCCTTTAGGGCTGGTTAATCAGGTATATGTGACTCAAATTAATCCCAAGTCCTTTAGCTTGGCTATTCGGGGGCCTAGAACTTTGGTGGAAAGTATGACCATTGAAGATATCCAGGCCTTTATTGACCTCAAGGCATACAAACCGGGCAAATATAAAGTCCAGCAACCTACCTTGCGTCTCCGCCCAGAGATTCAGATTCAAAAGGTTTGGCCACCCATTGATATCTGGGTATTAAACCAAAAAATTTACGAGTAATCCTTTGGTAAAACTGCATGTTAATGTGGATCATGTTGCCACGCTTAGAGAAGCCCGCAAAACCAGCGAACCAGACCCGGTTTACGCCGCCCTAATCGCGGAACAGGCCGGAGCCGCCGGAATCACCGCCCATCTGCGTGAAGATCGTAGGCATATTCAAGACCGAGATATTCGGTTATTACGCGAGATGGTGCAAACCCGGCTCAACTTAGAAATGGGGGCGACCGACGAGATGGTGGGGATTGCCCTTAAACAAAGGCCCGACCTCTGCACCTTGGTTCCCGAAAAACGCCAAGAGGTCACCACCGAGGGGGGCCTCGATTTGGTAGGAAATAAGACTACTTTAGGACCTAAAATCAAAGAATTAAAGGCGGCAGGAATAAGGGTAAGCCTATTTATTGACCCCGCCCCTGAACAGATCGCTTGCGCCCGAGATTTAGGAGCCGATGACATCGAAATGCACACAGGTGAATATGCCAACGCTAAAAATGCGGCAGCTCAGGCTAAAGAACTGGCGCGTTTGGTAAAGGGTGCTAAATTGGGGGGGTCTATGGGGCTCGGGATCAATGCCGGACACGGACTTACTTACTTTAACATTGGCCCAATTGCCGCACTGGTAGGTTTGGCCGAACTCAACATCGGTCACAGTATTATGGCCCGCGCTTTTTATGTGGGTGTCGCCCAGGCAGTCAAAGAGATGATTGGGCTGATCGAGAAATATCAAGCCTAACCTTGGGGGCGCAAGGCGCCCCCAAGGTTATTCGGTGGGATAGTCGTTAACCGGGACAATCTTTGCACAGTTCCCCATATTGCCTTTAAGGCTCTTGGTAATGGGGTGGGCGTTGTGCTCCGTATCGAGATTGCGCTGAATACTCGATTTAAGGCACCAATAAATCGTGTCACCCTGTTGTTTGAGGATACAGCGGATATTGCTTTCTAGGCAAATCTTGGGTTTAGGGATACCCCGGACCGAATCGTTAATGGCCTCCCCATGGGCAGACAGGCCTGCAAGTAACAGGGAAACCGCTGTTACTAAAGTTAAGTATTTGTTATTCATGAGCACTGGGTAGTTCGGGTTTTCCGCACGTAGGCTTTTCTCCAGAGGGTTCCCTCTAATCCCAGATCAATTCAAGATATATGCCCCCCTAGGGGTCAAAGGGCTGTCTCCCTTCAAAAGCCCGGGCCAGTGTGGCGGCATCGGTGAATTCTAAATCCCCTCCAGAAGGCATCCCGCGGGCGATCCGGCTGACCTTAACCGGACTTTGTTTAAACAAATCGGTTAGGTAGTGGGCGGTGGCTTCCCCTTCTAAATCAGGGTTGGTAGCAATAATAATTTCCTTGATTCCTAGCTCCAAAACCCGCCGTTCTAATTCTGCAATTTTTAAGTCTTCTGGATAGATCCCCGATAGGGGCGAAATGCTTCCCCCTAAAACATGGTATAAACCCTGAAAAACATGACTCGCTTCAATCGAAAATACATTTCGCCCCTCTTCCACAACGCACATTTGTTCCTGATTGCGCCGGGGGTCTTGGCAAAGCTCGCAAACTGGCCCCTGGGAAAGGCCAAAACAACACTCGCATTGGCCTAAGTTGTGGGCGGCCTCTTCTAAGGCCCGAGCCAGGGCCAAGGGTTGGTCGTTAGGTTGGCTGACCAGATAAAAGGCCAATCGGCGGGCTGATTTCTGGCCCACAGAGGGCAGCTTGGCCAACTCCTCGATCAGTTTAAGAAGGCTAGGGGGCAACATTATTTTTTATCACCACCAGTGAAGCCCCCAAGTTTGCTTAAGTCAAACCCGGCCATAATATCGTTGATATTTATGCCCCCGGACTGACTTTCTTTAACCTTCCTTAAAACCTCGTTTAGGGCGGCCTTCATCAGGTCTTCTAAAATGGCTTTGTCCGCTAAAATTTCGTTGTTGATTTCTAAAGAAACCAATTCAAAATTACCGTTCATTTTTACCCGAATCATCCCTCCGCCCACGGATGCTTCAAACAATTCTTTAGCAGACTGGTTCTTTTTTTCCTGCAATTGTTTTTGCAGGTCCTTGGCTTTATTCATTAAGTCGTTTAGATCAAGCCCTTGAAACATCAGTTCTCCTTTGGTTTAGTTTGAACTTTTTCGATAACCGCATCTGGGAAGGTTAATTGCACCGCCTGGACTCGGGGATCAAGTCGGGCTCGACCTTCCTTCGCTAATTCTTCCTCTTTGCGGACTTCCAATTCCTGAACCCGCAAACTGTCTTGGTGACCCTGGTGGCCAATGACCTTAAAGCTGACCGGCTTACCAAACCAGCGGGCCGCAAACTCTTCTAATCGTTCCCTTTTGCTCGGGTCCCAGATGGCCGGGTTTTGGCAACCAAGAAGGATTCCCTCCTCGCCAAACTCCAAGGGAACCGAGGTTTTAATCACGCCTAGCAAAGCCTCTGACGATTCTTGGGCAAAGCGACTGACAAACCCAGCCCAGCCCCGGTCAGCAGGGGGCAAAGGCACAGACGCAACCTCGCCCCAAAGGTTGGTCGCTGGCCGATGAACAGGCAGCCCGTGGGGGCTAGCAGCAGTGTCATGGGCTAGGGATTCGGGGCTGTGCTCCAGATCATATACCTCCTGTCCCATCTCTTCAGGGCTGGGGTCATAATCCTCCTCCAGCTCCCAAGGTTCCTGGGCTACAAAGTTGGGGGGCGCCAAGGGAATCTGGATGGGTGGGGGCTCAATCCCCGATTCCGGTTCTTCTTCCACCAGAACCGAGCTAAAGCTTGGGGTTGGCGGCGTTAAAGGGGATGGTTCGAGGGGGACTGGTTCCGGTTCTTCAGGTTCTTCATAAGAAACCAGCCCTGATTCTTCGGATTCGTCCTCAACAGCAGTTTCATCAAGCCAGTCGGGGGGCTCTTCTAACGGAGGTTCGTCGGCTTCTTGCTCTCTTTGGTAGGCTGCATAGGGCGCAATCGCTGGGGCGGCGATTGGCTCTGCCAGCTTGGGGGCCAAGCTGGCAGAATCCACCAAGACCGGTGTTTCAATCTGGGCTGGTGCTTCCTCCAAGGCAGGGGGCTCGAACTGGGCCCTGGTTTCAACCAAGGGTTCTGGAAGTGTTAAACTAACCGGCGGGACTGGAGCTGCTTCTGGTAAAACCTGCGCCAAAGGTTCGGGGGCAGGGGGGATCGGGGCCACCTCTTCGCTAGCTTGAGTTTCCTCTTGCACCCGTACTTTGGGCTCGCCCAGAGCGGGGGCCACTATAAAGGGCTGGGGATTAGCTTTGGCGCCCTTGAGTAACCCTAAAATCTCACCGATCCCCCGAATCTGCTCTAGTCCGCAAAGCTTAACCAACCCCATCTCTAAACAAAGCCGCGATTGGGCGCTGCGTTTGGTTTGGGTTTCGATTTCTAGTAAAATCCCAAACATCTGCTGCAACTGCGGCCCGGTCACCTTGGCGGCCAACCGTTTGTATAAAATTAGTTGTTCAGGCAAAAATTCGCGCCAGCCCAGTTTTTCGGCGGGCAGTTCCTTGACCAAGCTCAAGTCTTTAATGGCGGTCATCAACTCGGTTAAAAACTTATCTAAGCTCCGCCCTCGTTTCATCTGTCGATCAAAACACGCTAAAGCAGAAGATAAATCCCGGCTGCAAAGGGCCTCTAAAAGCCGGTCTAGGTCTTCTGCGCCCCCAAGCCCCAAAAGGTTGATCACCGCTTCATCGCCAATCTGATTTCCTGAAAAACTGACCAACATATCTAACTGGGTCAGGGCGTCCCGCATCCCACCCACCGAGGCGCGGGCGATCAAATTAAGGCTTTTCTCGCTGATCCCAATGCCTTCTAATTGCGCAACCTCGTTTAGATACCCAGCTATTTTGTTAATTGGGATAAAACTAAAGTCAAAACGCTGGCAGCGGGAGATAACAGTGGTCGGAATCTTGTGGGGGTCAGTGGTGGCAAGAATAAATTTAACGTGCGAGGGCGGCTCTTCTAGGGTTTTGAGCAGGGCGTTAAACGACTCGGTGGTCAACATATGCACCTCGTCGATGATGTAGGTCTTGTAATTCCCTTTGGACGGGGAAAACTTGACCGACTCCCGAAGCTCACGAATATGCTCGATCCCCCGATTACTAGCGGCGTCGATTTCCATCACGTCCGCACTGATCCCCTGGCCAATCTCAAGGCAGGATTCACAAGTGTTACAAGGCTCGAATTCGATGGGGTGGGCGCAGTTTAAGGCTTTGGTGAGGATACGAGCGCAACTGGTCTTGCCGGTGCCCCGAGGCCCGGTAAACAAAAAGGCGTGGGCGACCCGGTTGGTCTTAATGGCGTTGATTAAGGTTTGGTGGATTGCCTCCTGACCTACCAGATCTTGGAAGCGTTGGGGCCTGAGCTTTCTGGCAAGGACGACGTAAGACATCAGCGCCTTTGGTTCATGAGGCTAAAGTGATCCGCGCACATCTTTGGCGACTTAGTGCTGCTTCCTTTCGGACCTGACACGGTTCACCACCTCCAATTGCGCGGATCACCCCAACTGGGAAAGGGATGTTTTCCCTACATTGTCCTAAACTAGGGAGATAAAATCCACCGGTTTAAGTTTTGTTCTTAAAGTCTAAACCACTACTTAAAAGAATGGAGCCCAATCAGATTGCCTTCGGGATCAAACACCAAAGAAATAAATCCATGCTCACCGATAGACCTTTTATTACCCTTAATTTGACCACCAAACTGGGCGACACGGGCCTGGGTCACCGCGCAATCTTCGCAGGCAAAATAAACCAAAACGCTGTTTTTGCCAACCTCAAAGCCGGGCATTTTAACCAGCGCCCCATGGGCACCGTAAACATCAGGGTTGCCTTCAAAGGCCCACATTTCCGTATTAGGGGCAGGTATCTGACTCAGGGTCACCTGAAACACGCCTTCGTAAAAGGCCTTGGCGCGGGCCATGTCCTCTACATAGATCTCAAACCAGCTGATTGCGTTGGAGCTCATGGCCTTTGCCTATTTTAATCTGGCGGAGAGAGAGGGATTCGAACCCTCGATAAAGTTACCCCTATACACGCTTTCCAGGCGTGCTCCTTCGACCACTCGGACATCTCTCCTTAGGGCCGTCTTTGAATGGGACCTTAATCTGGTACACCCGAGAGGGTTCGAACCTCTGGCCTTCGGCTCCGCAAGCCGACGCTCTATCCAGCTGAGCTACGGGTGCATAAAATTGGGTAAAAGACCCAAGCGGGGCGGGGAATACGCCCTGACGGCAAAGCGGCATCTTAAGGGATTGGCCCAAGGTTGTAAAGTCCCTTTACGAATTTGCTAGCACTTTACGAACTGGCACACCCAGATTATGCTTAATCAAAACCACCAGGAAAAAAAATGAGTCCAAACCATCCCCAGCCCCACCCTTGGCGAGAAGCCCTATACCAAGAGGCCCATTCAAGGCCGTTTCCCGTTTTAAGCTCCCCGGCACTGGTAACCCATTTTACGCTACTTCAAGCCCGCCTTAAAGCCAGTGACGAGTTAGCCCAGATTATCCAGCTAGCTGACGCCCTAGAAGGGCCGCAACCGGACGAAAACAGCCGCCGCTATCAAGCGCAATTAGGAAGATTTATTTTTTCTTGGCAACGGCATTTTGAGTTTTCTACCTATTGTTTTATCCTGCCTGATCCAGATCACGGATTTGAGCAAAGTGCTTTAGAATTTTTGCCGGAGGGTTGGCTAAATAGTCTTGGGGGGGAGATGGTGACAGGGATGCACCTGTTAATTGAACCCTACCAAAAAAACCAAACCACCACGCCAGAGCGGCTAGGCCAAGTGTTCGAAGAGCCTTGGATGGGTAGTTCTGCCCGCGAGGATGGAGCCCTTATCTGGAGCGACTTTCGCCTAAAAGACGATGGGTTTTGCCGCTATTTGGTACAAAACAAAACCCTCGGCCCAGCGCAGACAGGGCGCCTAACTCAGCGTTTAATCGAATTAGAAACCTACCGGATTATGGCGCAATTGGCGGGTCCTCTGGTCAAAAACATGGGGCCTAAATTAGATAAGATGGAATATTCGATGTTGTTGATTTCGGATCACATTCAACGCATCCATACTATAGAAGACCAGAAAGGCTTGTTACTCAAGCTTTCGGCTGTAGCCGCCGACCTAGAGTTGATGCGGGCCTACGACTATCGTTTTAGTGCTTCTCACGCCTATTTCGAATTGGCCTCTGAACGAATCAACGAATTAAAAGAGGTCAAACTCCCAGGGATAATGACCTTTGGGGATTTTTTAAACCGGCGAATCGAGCCCAGCAGACGCACCCTGCGCCATACCAGACAAAGGATCAATGACCTCAATACTCGCATCGCCCACGCCCGAGAATTGCTACAAACCAATATCAATCTAGCCATTGAAGAGCAAAACCAATCGCTACTGTCCTCGATGGAAAAACGCAGTCATTTGCAATTAAGGTTACAAGAAGCGGTCGAAGGGCTGTCTATCGCGGCGATTAGCTATTATACGGTTAGCCTACTCAAACTGATTTTTGGCGGGCTCACCCATATGGGACTACACTTTGATAAAGACCTAGCCACCGGAATCGCAGTGCCAGTAGTGGTAGGCACCGTCTGGCTTTCGATCCATAAAATCAAGGAACACGTACTTAAAAAAGAGGAATAGTTGTACCACCCCCCCAAACAAAGCGCCCCAGCACAGGTCGCCCGGCCCTACTTTCGACCCAGAATACTCCTGGTCGATGACGACCCAAACAATCTTTATCTACTAGCCAAGATTCTTGCACCTTTTGGCCAGGTGGAGCAAACCACCAATGGACACACCGCCTTTGCCATGTTTAAGGCGGCACTCGCTTCGAACCACCGCTTTCATCTCTTATTTTTAGATATTATGATGCCCGAGCTAAATGGGCGGGACCTTTTTCGAATGATTAAGGACCATGAATCCTTTTGGTTAGATAGTAACGAAGCCCCCACCACCATTGTGATGGCGTCTGGGATCAAGGACCAAGGGGTGATAAAGGAGTTTCTAAGAGAAGGGTCCGAATTTTACATGACCAAACCCTTCCGTGTGGAGCAGATCAAAAAAATTATGGCGGCCTTGGGCCTAGAGGCCCAGTTGCCCAACTTGGAGGTCTAAGGCGAAGCCTCTGCCTTAGCACTATCCTTTTTTTTCGCAGCCACTGTGATGGGCAAGTGATAGCCCACCAAATTTTTCTTTTTATAGTCGTTGCGGTCTTCAAAGGCCTTTTTCGCTTGCGGAGCCAGCCGGGTCACTAGCTTTTTAGCGCCTTCCTCCAACTCGGAAGGTTTAGCGGCCATCTCCAAAATAAAGTTATAAAAGGTGTTGATTTGCTCCGAATTTTCCAAATACAAACCCCAGGTCAGTAACAACTTGGCTGAATGTAAAATCAAGGTATTCTGGCGGCTGTTTGAAAAAAGATTTTGGGCCAGCGTTATGGCTGCTTGCATCTCGATGTCCGCCTGCTCGCCCCGTCCGGCACTCATCAATAATTCAGCAAATGACAGCCTAGCTTGCACCAATTCCCAATCCCAGGCATCTTGCCCAACCTTGGGGCGGGCTTGTTCTAAGGCCGCAATCGCGGTTCGGTAGGTGAGGTCGAGGTATTCGTCTTTAGGTTTTTCGTGTCCAATTTGCTCAATCATCCGACCAAAAATTTCGCGCCGTTTGTCACTGTTCGATTTCCAGTCATTTATAAATTCAGGGCTGAATCCATCAAACTCCCCTTTCACTCCAGATGCTTGGAAGTGTTTTTTGGAGATTGAAACAAAGAGGCACTTTGGGCAAACCATGGGTTTAAATCGATTGTAATCCAAAGGTGCGGGCTCGCCTTCGATCTTGGGATAGGCATCGGCGCCAAAGATATTGGCCATGGGCTTACGGTTTTTTAGTTTTAAATGGAAGTGATGCACCTCCCCGCAGCCGCAAACCAGGCAGCGCAAATACCGGTCCGTCATTTGCGCTTCGTCTTCCTCTTTTGTGGTACCTGCTCCCCGTTCGCTAACCATCTCCACTCGGGCAATTAATCCTTGTTTGCGCCCTTTCCATTCAATCCCCATTCTACACCAGCCAATAAGGTCGTTAAAAAGCTGGTCCGAAAATTCACAGAATTGGGATAATTGCTTTAAGAAGGTCTGCTCTTGTATCGCTAAGGTTTCATCGGCACTTAGGATCAACATTACATTAAAAAATATCGCCACAAAATGGTCTTGAGCCATGCCCCCTGGCGGCTCGGTGAGTTTAGGCTGCAACTTATTTTTAACATAAGCCATCAACTTGGCTTGATCCTTTTTGTTGCTAATTATACCTAAAGCGGATTTTAAAAACGCCACTTCAAAGGCGTCGAGGTTCCAATCTAATAAAATCGCTGAAAGTAAAACCGAGGCGCACCAATAACGCTGGGCATCGTTTAAAGCCGCCACTGGCAACTCGCCTAAGGCCACTCCTGATTCGGGAGGAAAAAAGGAGAGTTGATGTTGTTTCCAAGCCAACCCTTGGGCTTGCCAGAGCATTAGCTTGCGTTTATAAGCCCCTGAAAATCCGATCAAATCCGCCGTTTTTTCTAAAAACTCTTGTTCCGGTTCGGCAAAATCTAGGTCGCTAATAACAATTAAAATCAATTCTAAGTATATCGCCGCTAAGACCGTTTTGGCGATACCCGGCGGAGGGGCGAGAGGGGGGACCGATTGTTTGGTGCTAAGGATTTGTAAAAGCTCTTTTTTGTACTCTGGCTTTTTTAGGTCGGCCATGACCTGCTTAACAAACTCAATCTCGCTAGAGGCAATTTCCCCATCTGCCAAGATGGCCCCAACCACTTGCCTGGCGTACCAAAACCTTTGGTTATCGGTAAGAATCTGTAAAGGAATGGCCAAGGGTTCTCCTCACTTGTGAAACAAGTTGCAAAAGTATTGTGGCAAGATTTTAACGCCAGGACCAGCGCAAAAAAACATAGGGTTTACGCCTTAGGTTATTAAAAATCAGCATCCCTATTAGGTCTTTGATTGATTATCGTGGTTAGTTAGCCTAGGATGGGCACGGGTGTCTGGGGTATTCTCTCCGGCCAAAAGAATAAAAAAGCAATGAAACTTATCCATTACATTTTGAGCTTAGTTCTGCTCAATTTAGTCTTTTTAGTCGGCTCGGTGTTGGCGCAGGGATCGAAGATTTATTGGATTGGATTTGGATTGGCTTTACTGGCCAACTTGTTTTTAGGTTATTGGATTTATGATAATGTTCAAAAACAACTAGGTGCAGAACTTAAAAAATTACACCAAATCGCCGCGCGTATGTCCGAAGGTGACCTTGCCACTAGCTTTGGGTTACCCCCGGGGAAAACTCCTGGTGGCTTAACCTCCTCCCTACTCACCATCCGCAATACCTTTAAAGACGGGATCAAAGCCGTTTTTACCGCCGCTTCAAGTTTGCGGGATCGAGGGGTTCAATTGGACCACGCGATGGAGGCCATCGACCGAAACACGGTCGCCATGGTGGATTCGGTGCGCAGTTCGACCACTGAACTTGATGAGATGAACAAACTGGCCGTCAAAACTCACGAGCGTGCAACGCAAATGATCGGACGAATTGAATCCATCCGTGAGCAAATCAAAAGCGCGCGCGAGTCGGCCGAGCAGGGCAGCCAAGTGATTGGGAAAACGAGTCGCTCGATTGAAGCGATTGCTGAAGGGATGGCAGGTGTCAGTCGTTTTATTGAAACCATTGACCAAATCAGCACTAAAACCAATCTCTTGGCTCTTAATGCCGCGATTGAAGCCGCCAAAGCGGGGGAATCGGGAAAGGGGTTTGGGGTGGTTGCCGAGTCTGTAAAAAGCCTTGCTGAACAGTCTGATAAGGCCACCTCTGAAATCGGACGCTTGATCCAAAAAAACAAGCGCGATATGGACGACGGGGTCAGGGTGGTCAAAGAGCAAGGCGAGGTATTTCGCAAGATTATTGAACGAGTATTAGCCGTTTCTTTCGAGATGGACGGGGCCGCAAATGACGCAGGCCAAGTGTCCACCGTCACCGGAAACCTTAAAAACAATACTCAAGATATCTTAAAGCGGGCGAAATTAAACCAAAATGAACTCTCGGACCTGCAAAACGAGGTGGACCTCGCTACCCAAGCTAGTTCCGCTTTCAGCCAACTTGCGGAGGAGTTAATACAAAGTTTTTCAAGATTTAAACTAGACCGGAAATAGCCCCAAGCGGGGCTCTGGAAGAGGGTGGGGGATTTGAACCCCCGAGGCTGTTACACCTGACGGCTTTCGAAACCGTTGCATTCAACCGCTCTGCCAACCCTCCCCTTAGAGCTTCGTTCCTAGCGAATCCGAAACCTACTGGGCGAGCCAGCCCCTTGTCAAGGAGGGGAGTCGCTCAAGCATAAACACTTAAGATGCAGCGGCGTAACTTAGTTGCCAAGAACCCAACCATATTAAAGGCCAGTTGCGCGGCTAAGCGTTTTCGTTGTTTGACGATTTTTTGGAACCCTTCGGGGCTTAAAAAAATCACCTCTGTGTCGGTCAAAGCCACCGCCGAATAGGGGCGGACCATCTGGCCTACAAACAAGGCACGTTCGGCTAAAAAGTCTCCAGCGCCATATTCGGACAACACTTTAGGGGCTCCGAGACCGGTTTCCAGCCGGGTTTCGATCCGCCCAGAAAGAATCAAAATCATAGAACCCCCAAACTCCCCTTGAACAAACAACTTCGATTGGGAAGGCAAATTTTTAGGCTCAAAGTTTTCCCGAAGCCATGAGATCTGGCGAGGGTTTAGGTCTGTGAAGGCATTAGAAAAGGCAGGGCGCACCTCCTGAACTTGACCTGCTTCAATCCGCTCAATCAACCGCTCGATTTGTCGGTTTTCTGATTGACTTAGGGTTAGTTCAGAATGGACAAACCCCTTAATCAAAATAATCTGGTAATAAGAAATCTCGCCCGAATCTAAAATCTGGTCGATTAGCGACATAAAATGGGACGTGTCGTGGTCGAAATGGGCGAAGTCCCGCCGACGGTTGATCGGGTCCACCACCCACCGATGATAATAGGCCATCAAGCGACTTTCCTTACGTTGACTAGGGCCTTTTCGGCCAATACGGCTTAACGCATTAATCAAGTCCCGTTTTTCAGAAACCTGCTCTGGGGCTTGGTGGTCTTGGTCGCGGTAGCAAGCCAGTATTGAACGGCAGAGGTTTTGGGCAAGGTTAAAATACAGCTTCACCGCGATTAAAGGGAAGCGGGTTTTAAGGTCGGTCAGGTTTTTAACATTTAATTCTAAAAGCTGTACCTTGCCTAAGGCCCTCGCAGAATCCATGCGGTTGGCTTTGGGGAACAAAACCCTTTCGCCAAAGACCTGGCCGCGCTCAAGGCAGGTAATTGGTCGGTCCTGGCCATGAAATCGGGCGTCGAAAAACACTTCTACTTGACCCTCTAATATCACAAAAACATCGTCGCCCGGTTCATTTTCACGAAAAATGATCTCTCCATCTTCGTAGTCTCTCGTGTCCGCCACTAGGGTTAACAGCTTCGATTCATGAATATTCATTGAAGAAAACAGACTAATAGAAGAAATAAATTCGGGGGTATAACGCAGCGTAAGATATTCCCACACCACCACAAAGCGGGTGCGGATCAACAGGGCGGGCAGAAAAAAGAGGTTGGCAAAAAGCGCCATTAGCAAAGTAAAGGCGGTCATCAGCCCAAAGGTGACTTGGCCGTCGAGTTCAGAAAAGGCCAGGGTACCAAAGCCAAAAGCCAAAACCAGGGTAGTATAAACCATCGGCTTCCCCACCGCGCGTAGGGTTTTTTGAATGGCCTCTCGCTCCTCTTTTAACTCATATAAATTGCGTTTAAAATGGAGAATAAAATGAATGGTGTCATCCACCCCAATCCCTAGAGCAATCGCAGCAATCACACTCAAGGTGACCCCTATTGGAACCCCCAAAAGCCCCAGCATCCCAAAAAAAGTCACCACCGCCACTAGGTTTGGAGCCAAGGCCCAGAGCCCGACCTTGATCGAAAAAAACAGGAACGACAGGATTAGGGCGATTAATAAAAAAGCTAAAAATAGGCTGATCCCTTGGCTAGAAGCAATCTGGTCAGCCGAGGCAGCGGCGAGCACCGGGCTGCCTGTTATGCGATGTTCAAGCCCTGGAAACTCTTTACTTAGTTCCTGTTTTAGCTGGTCTCGAAAGGCTAAAAAGGTACCCGTCGAAAGGCTTTTTAACCTTAAGGTCAAGGCTAACTGTTTGCTGTCGCTCGACAAAAACCGGACCCCAAAGCGCTGGTCTAAGCGGTTTAGATAAAAAACCGCTTCTTCATCGGTTAGTCCGTCAAGCCCTTGGCGTTCGGCGTTTATGTATTCAAGAGGGCTATACAGCCGCTCTAATTTGAGCTCTGGTTGCTCAGGAAAGCGGGCAAGCCATTCTTTTAATTTTGCCAGTTGCACCAAGGTTTGGGCGCTGGTCACCTTGTCTTTTTGGTTGATTAAAATAAGCCTCAGATAGCTAGTGCCACCAAAGCGGGCTTCAATATAGGCCCGGTCACGGCGTACTGGGGAAGACTCGGGCAGGCTGGAGGTTTGGGCGTCCACCTTTACTTGATAGGCGGCCAAACTACCAAGGAGAGCCAAACCCAACCAGCCATAAATTAACCCTTTAGAACTAGTCGCAATCAACTGCCCGCTCCAGGTGAAGATTCGGTCCCAAGCCCCGACCTTGCGCTCGCCCGATTGCGGGCGCGGCCAAAGGGGCAAAAGGCAAGGGAGGAGAAGGAGTGTAAAAAAGGCCATAAAAAAGATCCCCACTAAAGCAAAAAGCCCCATATCTCTGATCGCCGGAATCGGGCTAAATAAAAGCGCCAAAAAACCAACCAACGTGGTTAAAAGTGCCAATCCCAAGGGTAGGGAAACCCGCTCTAAGGTCTTTAAAATGATCTGGTCCTGGCTTAGTTCGGGGTGGGCTGCTACTTGAAAGTATTGGCTTATAAAATGAATTACATAGCTAGTCCCTACGGTGGCAATCAAAGGGGGTAAAACCAGGGTAACCGGGTTGATTTGCCCGCCCCATAATGCAAAAAAACCAACCGCCCAACTACATCCGGCAAAAGAAATTAGCAGCAAAGCCGCGGGTGCCATGGAATGTTGATACAAAACCCACATGGCTAGTAGCAAAATCACCATAGACCAGGGGCCGACCTTTAGCAGGCTTTTGATTAAAGCCTTGGCCGAAGCGTATTCCTCCCGCGGTTGTCCGCCATAATAAATCTCCCAGCCTTGGGTACGCCAATCTCCCACCATGATCTCTAACTGGTCCAAGGTCTGGTGACGGGCCTGTGAATCGGTTGCCGAGGTTTTAAGTACAATTGCCAACGCTTCTCCCTTTTTGCCTACCAATTCCCCTTGAATCAAAGGATCAGCCGAGAGGCGCTCTAAACTGCTTTGCACCAACGATTCGGTCTGATAGGCCAGCTGTTTTGGGTTTAGCTGCGCCTCACCCTCTGGGCAGGCCAGGGTTAAGGAGGACTCTGGAACCGAATCAGGAGCCTGCTCTAGCCCGGCTAAAATATCTTCCTCCGCCTCTTTGGCCGCAGGCGCTTGGTTAAAACAGGCCATCTGCCTTTGGTAATGTTCAAAAATCTCTTCGCAGTAGGCGCCGGCAAAAGGATGATAAAAATAGGAGTGCCCCACACAAGGGCCTTTTTGGCTGGGAAAATTTAACAAACTACGGGTTTTGGCTAGGTGAGGCAGCTTTTCATTTAGTTCTTGCTCCAAGCCTTTAAACGCCAATAAAAAATTTAAATCCAGCCGGCCTTGGGGGATGGTGACCACCAAAAAAAGGAGGTTTTCGTCGCCAAATTCCCGCTCGGTCGCTTTAAAAAGGTCGTAGTCCCCGTGGTCGTGTGAGAAAAAGGGTTCCAGCGAGGTGTCCAGCTTGATCCGCCCATTGGGCCCCACCAGCTTGGTCCCTGCAAACATAAGCCAAAAGAGGCTGCTAGCCAGGGCCAAGGCCAAAATCACCTTTTTGTAACTCAAGAGGTAAGACAATAGTTTCATCGCCTTTAAAACCAAAATTTCAGGCTGCCTTCAAGCCTAGAAAGCTCTGTGGCTCGGCCTGTGGATTGATCAACCTCGGTCCCTGTGTGACTTAAGCGTAATATCCATTCAAATCCTTGAGCAAGAATCTGATCCGAAGATTCCAGCGCCCAGCCTTGGCGATTATACGGCGCTGAAACAAACCCTAAGGCCCCAAACTTTAGATGATCATTGGGCCTAAAGGCCAGGGCCATCATTACTTGGTGCCGCTCTAAATTGCGTTCTTGTTGAGCCAGCCCCTGGCCGTTTTCGAATTGGTAGATCAAACTAGCCTGGGGCACTTGAATCAAGGATTTGTAGCTATAGCTAGGCATCCAAAAAAAATCCCCCCATTGCCGCTCAAAGGACAGGGCCAAGGCCGCTTGGGGCAGGCTTAGGCTCTCTAGCTTGGAATCTTCACCGATGGTTCCGTTTTTTTCACTTAATAAGATTGAATAAACGGTTTTATGGCCAAAATAGGCAAAGTCGCCTTTGAAAAGTCCCGCACCTTGCGCCCACTCGAAATCGTAAAATACCAGGGTCATGGGGGCGTCGGTCAAGGTCAAGGTGGGCTTGGGCAGGGGGTTAATAGCGGTGGAGACAAAGGTAAGGTCGATTCGGTTATCTGGATCGGGCCATCTAAATAAACCAGCGTCCCAATGCAATGCCCCTTGAGCCTGGCTGGCCATTAGGCCAAAATTCGCACGCAGCGAGGTAGCCTCTTCACTAACCCTCTGAAAAGGCCCCCAATATAACTTCCAGTCCAACTCACCCAAGCTTTTTTTGATAATCCCTGCGGGCATAATCAAGGCTTGATCCTCTGGGTCAAGGTGGTATTGTTTGTCTTGGTCTTTGAGATTTAAAACATCCAGCGGCGAGTCAAAATCAATCTTGCCCAAGCGCATCTGTTGCCCCCCAATGCGGGCGGACCAAGTGCCTGGGGTATAGTCTAGATAGGCTTCATAAAGATTGACCTCTGGCGAATCCTGATATTTACCACCCAATTGGTCCCACCGCTGACGGAAGTAATAGTCAAATCGCAGATAAGAGGAAAGGGTTTTGGCGACTTGAATCTTCGAATCGGCCCCGTAGATATGGCGGGTTTCCACCGATTCTTCGCGGGTTTGAAGTGAGTTATTAAAGGGGATCGACCAGCGGTCATCACTGTAGCGGATCTTTAGTCGGTAATAATAGCGGTAACTAGCCTTTAAATAAAACTCCTCCCAATGGGGTTCAGAAACGGGCTGATTCTCGCTCCAAGCCGGAGCCTCTGCCTCTTGAACAGGGGCCTGCTCTAGGTCTAAGTCTTCAGCCACCAGATCAAGAGGGGCAAAAAACAAACCTAAACCCAAGACCAAAGCCTTATGGAGTTTTAAAAAGTTCATCTTCTTTTGCCTGCCCAATCATCGGGTCCGTGCTGGTATCAAAATAAAGCCGCCAATCTTGGCTAGGGCCCTTGAGGATTTTAAAACTGGTTTCAAACTGGAACTGGTCCTCGCGACCAGAAACATTGCGCACTTGAAACCAAGTAGAGACCCATTTCTGGTCTTTTTGGATGTAGTATTTGGGGAAAAACCGATAAACCTTAAATAGCCCTTGATCCGTAAAAAATCGGACCAGCAGGGGGGTCTCCCGTTTGGGGTCTAAGTAGATCTCAATAATAGGATACAAGGTAGGCTCGGTTTTTTGGGAGGCGGTGATCTTCCAATATTGACCGTCTTTTAAGACCTCGCAGAGGTTAACCCGATTGGCGTCTTCTAAAAAATCAAAGTCGGCACGGTCTAGGTTAGTGCCTTGCAGCCGGGTTTTAGAACCCTCTTGGGCGAAAGCGCGGCAGTTTTGATTGTCTTGGTCACCGCAGTGGATACATTTATAATCGCGGCTCTCAACCCTTAAAAGACATTGAGGCGCGTCAGGTCCCTTTAAAAAACGTACCCGCGTTTTTTCCCCCAATTTAACTAAATGGATCACTGCGCGCTGGCTAAGCCTCTGGGCTTGGTTCTCCTCTAAACAGACCTCTTTTTCACAAGCGCTAATCTCGAAAACTAAACTATAGTTTTCGAGCATTAAGGGGTTGGTGGATTTGAGGCGGGCTAGGAGTTTGGATAATTCATTGGGGCTTCCCATGCCTGGGCATTGAGCCCATAAAAGGGTGGGTATAAACCAGAACGCCAGTGCCCAGAGGTAACGCATCCCATGCCTCCTAGAAGGTTCGCTTTAACTATAACACAACTCCAAAGCCGAGGCGAGGGCCAGTTATAAAAGGGTTTTTAAAGGGCTCTTTAAAGACAGTTCTACTTGCATTTGATTTGCCGCTCCAATAGGAATGAATTAAAACCCCGATGGACCCATGAAGACCCATTACAGCTTTTTACGTATCCTGACCGGTGCCGATTTAGCGATCCGCCGGTTACCTGTTATGCGGGCCGAATCGGACCGTCCTGGCCCGGTGGTATGGTTAACCGCCTGTATGCACGGCGAAGAAGTGGGCGGTATGGCCTTGATCCATGACCTCTTTAACCGTTTACGCAAAAACGGGCTACACAAGGGGCAGATCTACAGTTTTCCGCTGATGAACCCCTGGGGTTTTGAGACCATGGGCCGCAACGTCCATCCGACGCAAGAAGACCTTAACCGTTGTTTTCCTGGCAATCCGCATGGGACCCTGGCCGAGCGTATGGCCCAAAAGGTGTTTGACGCCATCTTAGATACCGGGCCCAGCCTTGTGCTTGATCTTCACCACGACTGGGTTCGCTCGGTACCCTACGGGCTCTTGGACCCTTGGCACGATAAATTAAGCCGCACCGCTTGGGAGGAGTCCCGCCAGTGGTTGAGCCATTGTGATATGTTGCAAGTCTCTGATCACGAAACGATTTCCGGCTCCCTAACCCACAACCTCTTGGCAAGAGGGATCCCGGCCTTGACCTTTGAACTAGGCGAATCTTTTCGGATCAACGAGCCCCAGATTCGGTTTGGGGTAGAGGTGGTTTGGAAGATTTTGGAACGTTTGGGCATGGTGGACCCTATGCCCAATCCACCCCGTCCACCGCTGCCCCGCCCCTGTGACGGGCGGCTATTAGAATACGCCGGTGGGCCAGTGACGGCTGAAGCGGGGATTATTCGGTATCAGGTCTTGCCTGGAGAGATCGTCCGCAAAAATCAGCCGATTGCCCGGATTTATAACAGTTTTGGCAAACAACTCAAAACCTTAAAGGCTCCTGCTAAGGCCGTGGTGTTGGGATACCGCGACTACGCAATGGTATTTCCAGGGATGCCGGTAATGGCTTTTGGTCTAATCAAAGACTAAGACTACAAACAAAGTTCATCAAAGGGCAGGTCTTCGGCACCTAAGACCAAAATGGTCAAAAAGGTGTTTGGTAAGCTTTCAGTGAGACTCCTTAGATATTGGCCATAGCAAACCTGTTTGGAAAACTGATCTTGGTTGGCTCGGGGAGCGGCTTCGTTTTTTTATAATTTTTTACAAATTGGTGACAAAATCACATAAGAATTTCAGCTTAAGAATTACCTTGCCCTTAGATATTTCGCATTATGCGAATATCAAGAAAATATATTGGAGGATTCCCCATGTTTCAAAAATTTGCTGCCTTAGTTTTGGCTGCCTTTGGGCTTTTTGCTTTTTCACCGGTTCAGGCCGCGACCGACCAAACGGGCAACGTACCCTTGCCCATTTTGGAATCGAGCTACCAACCCAACTTTGTTGGTTCGTTGGTAATGGGCACCTTGAGCCCGACGGATGGAGATTCTGGTTCGTTGATTGGTGCTGAATTATCTTTGGACTGCCCCATATTTCAGCCTTCGACCGGTTTGATTCGCCAACAGGTTAGCTACGCCACTTATAGCCAAAACAGCGTTACCGTCTCCTTGATCGAACTCAACCCCCATTGGGTGACCGAAGTATCGACAGGTTTTTTTGTAGGCGGCGGACCTGGTCTAGGCTTGGCTACGGCCAGCGTTACCGGTGGCAGTTCTAAGAGCTACTTTGAAATAGGCCTGGGCGCTTCAGCCTTTTACAAAATGGACAGTCTCCAGTTCGGCGGCGAATGGCGCCAGATGTCTGCGGGTGACTTAAACAACAGCCGGATGTTATTAAAAGCCGGTTTGGCCTTCTAGTATTTGGGGGGGGGCGGCTAATCCGCCCCTTTGCCCACCTTAACTCCCTCCATAGTCGTTCCACTTAAGCGTTTCCCCAAGTTGCCTTGGGTCTTCCTTTTGCGATAGACTTAAACCCAATCAAAATTCAAGCTGTTTGAAGCCACTTTACAGGGGTGCTTTTGAAATCATCGGTCGCCTCATTATTTGCCCTAAGACCACTGCATAGTTGATGGATTTTCGATTTTTAGCTTTTCTGCCCGGTTTTTCGTCAAATTAAGACCGCTGCATAGTTCAAGGTAGCTACCTTTCCGGATTTTCGGGTCGATTTTTCATCGACTTTCCACCGAAATTTCGCCTTGGTTAGGCGTTTTTCCCCGATTCCCCTTTGGGGATTATGCCCTTTTTGGGTGCGCTCCTTAAAAACACAAATTCACTGCCTTTTTTACGTTGAAACCAAGTCCGATAAACGCCCATTCGTAGTTGAGTTTCCTTGATCCCAAGTATCTGTCTCGGCTCAAACCTTAGTTTTGTTTTAAGGTCCCAAAGCCCCGCTCGGTTTTGTAAGGGTAGCTGGAAATAGAACGGTTCCGGGCTTGGTCATCCTCCTCTAACGGCGCACCTCGGACCGCTTTCTTTATCAAGCCGTTGGTCAGGTCTTTCTTTTTAAGCAGTTCCCTATTTTCAGCGCTCCCTTAGGCTTTTCCTTCATCGGGACCGCCTCAATCAATCCCCCTAATTCTTTACCATCAAACCGGCTGGCCGCCGTGGTGTGGCCACTACGCTGGCATCAATGATGGCCCCGGTCTTGACCAAAAGCCCTGATTTTCAAACTGACGTGAGGATTGCTAACAATTTTTGGTCGAGTTCCTTGGCACTCAAAGCGTTCCGAAACCGACAGATCGTGGTGGAATCGAGCTTCGCGCTGGTGAGTGAAAGGCCAATAAATTTCATGAAGGAGATTCGGTCGAACAGGGCCTCTTCGGTTTGGGGATCGCTCAAATGGTACCACCGCTGAAGCATCAACACTTTTACCCTCAACAAAGGTGGGTACCCTCCTTTCCCGTGGCCTCTTGGTTTTACCCCAAACGCTTCTGGATAACCCGCTCCATCGGTGCCCAATCGATCTACTGCTCCACCTTGTCCAAAAATCCAGCCGAGGGACGAGCAAAAACCAGGGCATTGGCGAGGGTGAAAGAAGTCTCGATTTTGCGTTTCCTAGAGCTTCTCCGTTAAAGTTAGCCTGACTGTAGTATTATATATCAGTATATTAAAGTGAAAAAGTTAGATTTTTGCCGTGCAGGGGGATTCGTTTATTTTTGGGCCAATTATAAATCGTTTGTAGGTAAACGGCGATCCGCCTTCGCAGATCGGTGGGCGCTTGTGTCTGGGCAAAAAGCTAGTTTAAAGGTCACAAACCGTGGCCGTCTTAATTTGTATTCCTGCAAAAGACTTTCCCATCCTCCAATAACCCCCTTTTCAAAAGCTGGTCTTTCGTAAGCCGATGAGCGAACGAAAGTGCCTTGCTAGATACGAAGAGATGGGTTTTTTCAAGCGCAATATACCGATTTTGCGGTTAAGGCCTCCAACCGTTACGTACATAGACGCTGCACCACTGGGTGGTTTCCCAAGCGCTGACGTACAAGGTTGGCGTAAGCCGGAAGGCACCGGTAGGATAGGTTCCGTTGCCAGTTGAGTAGGAGTAGTTGTCCACTCCAGACCACACTCCATTGCTACAAGAATGGCTTACCCAAGCGCCATAATTGACTGAGAAATCTACGCAAGAGACTTTGGGATTCCCTAAATCGAACCAGTAATTTTTGATGTGAGCGATGCCTCCAGAGCCAAATTTAGCGCAATCAATCAATAGTTCGGGAACCGTGGCTCCTTGCCCAGGAACGTTTGGAACGGCTTGCACATCTCTAATCCATCCGTCTGGAAACTTGGCCGCGCCTCCCGATTCGGACCGGAGGATGCCCGGGTCCAAAGCCGGCCCCTGGAGCCAGCCCGTGACGCCTGCGAAGCCGGCATAATAGGACCCGTGCATCACCAAAGTCCATCCGCCACTGTAATCCATCCGGCAGCTGGCGGTGTTGCCCCCCAGTGCGCCGATTGGGATATCCGAAGAAGCTGGAATCCCTTGCCCTCTTACATATACCTGGCGATACCAAAGCTGGTCACAACTAGAAGGCGAGTTGATCACGCCTTCGTCCAAAACAGAAATAGATTGTGAAGCAGGGGTCAATCCATGGTAGTTGGGGTCCGACGAGCTGGAAGCCCCAAACAAAACCTGGGTATTACGGGTGCCGTCAAAAACACCGTCATCAACGCCAGCGACAAAAATATCCTGGTACAGGTCCCAGTTGGCTGGGGTAAAGGTGAGCTGAGACCTACTTAGGGAAATTTCAGAAGAGTTTCCCGACCAAACGGCAAGGTTCACGTTTGCTTGAGGTGGTTTGGTAAGGCGAATTTTCGCATTTGCCGCATTACCTCGATCGGCAAATTCGCTTGCCTGTGTGTCCCAACTGGTCACCACAAACCCGGCGGTGTCGTCGTCTGTATTAACCAGGGTTACTTGATTAGGGGTGAGGGCGGCATAAGAGCCGTCATTGGACACCGGGTTGGCCAAAATCACTTGAAAAGATTGGTTTCCGTCGATAATCCCATCATTGAGGCCAGTGACCCTAAGGGTCTGAGGAGTGGACCAATTGGTCTGGGAAAAAAAGACCGCGCCCGTGTCCACGCGGCCTTCACTCAAGTCCGAGCTAGCGGCGGCGATCATCACATCGGCCGTGGGTTTGGAGTTTAGCACAATCGTAAAGGTTGTCGAGGTCCCGGCTTCGCTGACCGCCCCTAAAGGTGCGGTCAGGGTAAATCCAGACCTGTCGTTGTCGATGTTTTTTAGGGTAACGTCGATCGGGTCCAACCCTTGATAACTACCGTCGTCCGAGACGGCTTTACCCAAAAGGATATGATAGGTAACATCCCCATCATCCATATCGTCATCTTGACCAATCACGGTGATCGTCTGCGCGGTGGCCCAGTTGTCGGGGGTAAAGGTCAATTTGGCCAAGCTAGGCTCCCCTTCGTTTTTATTGTCAGAGACCACTTTAATGGTCACGTCGGCGTCCGGTTGGGCGGTCAAGGAGACGGGGAACGAGGCGATGGCCCGATTTTCCGAGGTATCCCGGCTTGGTTGCCCGACCACAAAACCAGCGCTATCATCGTCTAGGTTTTTTAGGGTAATATCCCTGGGGTCAAGCCCGTTGTAGGTCGGGTCGCTGCTAGCAGCGGGGGCCAAGAGGATGGTCACCGATTGAGGACCGTCTTGGAAGTTGTCGTTGACCCCTGAAACGGTGACCGTTTGCAACCCGTTCCAATTGGTATCGGTAAAGACCAACTGCGCTGGGTTTACGGTCGCTTCGGTAAGATCGTTAGAGCTTAATTTAAAGGTCACCGGAGCCGAGGGGGGCGAGGTGAGTTTGACGCTAAAAGTAGAACTCAGTCCCGATTCGGAAACATCGCCGGAGAGGGCGCCTACCAGTACCCCGGCCGATTCGTTGTCCTTGTTGGTTACTTTGAGCACGCCGACCTGGAGGTTATTATAAAGGGGATCGGCAGAACTACTGGTGATGGTGATCTCGTAGGTCTGGTCCCCATCGGTCAAACTATCGTCTAAGCCTGTGATTTCGATAGTTTGGGCCGAGTTCCAGTTGTTGGGCGTAAACAGGGTACTGGCGACCAAACTGCCTTCGGTGCTGTCGCTTTGGGAAAAATTGAGGGTCACGTCTGACTGCGGGCGCAGGTCTTTAAGAACCACTTGAAAGCTGGTTTTATCCCCTGATTCGGTCGTGGATCCGCTGATGCTGCTTAATGAGAAAGCGGGAGCTTTATGCGGCATCTGGGCCATAGCGACCGTTAGATCAGGAGAGGTGAACCCTTGGGCGCCAAAGTGGTTGGCCATATTGTTTTGGATATCCGCCAGGTTGAGTCGGGAGGCGCTTTGGCTGATGTTGGCATTCAAGGTGGCACTGTCTAGGCTCCCGTCTTCTTTAAGATCTTCGCCTATCGCGTAGGCCAGCCCGGCTGCTTCTAGGGCAGTTCGCCCTTCGATGATGGTGGCTGAAACCAACATCAAGGCGGCCCCATCGCCCGTGGCATCGCTCAAGGCCATCTGGTTGGCGTCGGCGCTCACACTAAATCCAAAGGCCGCAAAGACCTCTTTGGTCGCCTGTATCCTAGCTTGGGCTAGGGGCATTCCCCCTCTAAAGAGCGATCTAGCCCGCTCATAGCCCATATGGGTGACGATGTTGCCGTTTGCTTGGGAATCACTATAGAGGTCCACGAGGTTTTTGATTAACATGGGCCCGTCCGAGAGCTTGCCCGTGTTTTCGTCAAAATAGGTGCCATAAACCTCGACCCGCGCTCGCCCGCAGGTATCGCCCCAAGAGACGTTGACACTGCCCAAGCTATCGGTGGTTTCGATGTAAACCCCGTTGCCCTCGTCGCCCAGGGTGTCGGTCAGGCAAATCACCTTGCCTGGACTGCCGATTTGGTAAGGCCCCTTTTGAAAGACCCCCGGAATCACGCCCGTCTTGGCGGTTTTAAAAGAGTCGCCGCAACTAGATAATAGGAGCGCGACTAGCAAAAATAGGGTTAGTTTTTGTGGTTTCATCTGGGTTTTTGTTGGTTAAAAGCCGATATCAATACCAATAATCAACTTGGATTCACGCCGTATGATTTTGGAGTCGAGATTAAAAACTACTGGGAATTCATAAGCGATTTCGAAGAGTCCCAACGCATATTTAGGATTGGTCATCCCGGAAAATCCAATCCGTCTTACCGGATAGGTTGCTGCTCCTTTGAGGTCGATTTTGTTACATTGGGCGATGATCAGTTCACTATCATTTTGCGCGACCCCCTGTGAACAACCTTCGTTAATATCAGTTCCATGAGTTTGGTAACTAAAACCGCCAAAAGTCGTCCGGTTATACCCAAAACCTATAAAGGGAACAAACGTGCCCTCCTCGGTGTCCCTTTGAGTAACGTAATATAGGCGCATGAAAACCTCAGCATGATACATACTTACACTATTACCTAGGGGGTTCCTCCTGCCATAGGGAGAAAACTGCTCCTGCTCCGGTTGGATTAGCCCCTGTTCGTTGATGGTTTCACCAAAAAACTGAAATTTGAAACTCCAGGCAAAACTGGAAGCTGCTCCCAAAAAACTGGGAATCCTCAATAATCCGTAGCCTGGAGCCGCTGTCCCACCCCCTAACATTTGCCCCTCCCAAGTCTCAGCCCCTTCTTGATAAATGGTGACCGTGCTATCGCGTCGCCCCAGGTGTAGTACCTGGCGCCATTTCGATTCAGCCAAGGCGCTCTCGGAAAAGGCGCAAAGACTAGCCAACACCATCAAGTAAGAAAAAATCAAAGACCGACTCACTAGTTTCCTGATTTGCAAGTTCATTATCTTAAAAGGAGTAGCCGATGTTGAAATTCAATGAAGCATTCCCTGTCGCGAGGATCATATTTTCTGAAAACTTATCTAACGCTGTTTGCATAGCCTCGTCGCTGGCCCCTTGGGTAGAGCCACTTGCCACAAATCTGGATTTTTTCGGTGATATTCGGTCCGCAACAAGAGGAAAATCCCAACCGATAGTTATGCCGGAACTAAAAACCAAATGTGCGCCAGCTCCAAAGATGTCCTCCCTCTGCGACATCGTGATCCGTCCATCTACATTGATGGGTGACCCATTTTCGTCTAGGGGCTTCAGCGTTCCATCTGATTGGTAAACTCGCTCGAAGGAAGCCAGGTACCAGGTAACAACGCCGGAGCATAACTTTAACATGGCTCCTTGGTTTTTTAATTTTCCCGTAAAGTCGCCATACCGTTCGTCTCCGGTCACCTGCCCTTCTCCGTATTCAGCAGATAGTAAACTAGGTCCCAGGTAAATTCCTATCACGCTTGTTGGGGCTTCCCGATGGGGAATGGAGAGGGAGCTCGCTCGACTGGTCCCGAGGTATGCCTTGGAATTTAGGAGATTTTCCACCATGGTACCTGCTTGAAGGGAGGATATGTTTAGCCCCAAAAAGAACCAACACAAGATGATCGTCTTTGACACCCCAAAAACCAATATTTTCATGCACTCTACCTAGTAAACTTTTTGGTTAAATTTTATTAAAGCGCAGCGTACCAAAAATCGTAAGCGGATTTGTAAAATGGGCCAATTGATGGCAATATACAATAAGTTCATAGGGTAACGTATTATTTTTCCAAACAAAGCTTCTCCCATTTTTTTGGCAAAAGTTGATTGCGCACTATAAGTTTTGCGAAGTTTCTTGTCCATTTATCGCCTTGAAACGATCCCCAACGAGTAGTCTGCCAAAAAAATCTAAATGCTTTAACGGGAGGGTATTTATTAAAAAGAATATCCAATGATGATTGCAACCCCTTGGTTAGCGCTTTGATTGATCAAAAAATTTCCCCAACCAGTCGCATCTTCTTGAATAGCCGTATCGCTCGCAGAACCTCCGGTTTTCGTGTCTGGCACAAAGGAAACGGTTTTAGCAAATTTTTGGTTTATGATTAGCGAATCAAATCCCAAGGTTAATCCCGAATCAAGAACCCACTGAAATCCCGCACCTAAAACAACATAATAAAAATTTACTTTTATCGGTCCCGTTGTAGTCGTCAGATTGTTGGCGGAATCGGGCAAAGTAAGAGTCGCCTCTCCCGCTATCTCTTGGGCATAAGCACCAATGATGGTATGAAAAGGTGTGGTCCGCCCTTTAATCCCTCGAATCCAGCTCCGCCGGAAAAAACCATATTCCGTGAAGACCCCATCAATTTTGTCGCCTTTATATTCAAAAATAGCTTTGCTGGAAGCCCCATCAACACCGTACATCCCATCGCCCTTGGTGTAAAAGCCGATCCCTACCGGTGGCACAATGCGAAATAGGTGGTAGGTCGCGAAGGAATGAGGTCCGGTTCCGATAAAGACGTCAGATTCGGCACGAGTCACCGCAAGTGAATCTGAGTAGAAAAAAAATACGCTTCCTATTAGCAGCACCCAAAGTGGGAAGCATCCCGCTTTCAGCGGTTGTATCCATGGTCTAGGTCGTTTATTCATCTGTTCTCGAACTCGTTTGTGATGGCACAATTTTTTCCAAGTCGCATATTCCTTACCCTCCGAACAGATTTTTTCTATAATAGTCGAGTGCCCAGGTGGTAGCTGGAAAACCGGTCATTACTTCGTATCCGGCGTAGCCAATCAGACCCCATTTTAGGGCATTTTCCGTGGCATACGCCTGGTGTCCCTCGGTGTTGTGCTCGGCAAAAAAGGATTTTGGATAACCAGTAATGTAGCCAGAGGCAAATCCAACAACGGCAGCACATGCGGAACCAGCTGGAGTGGGACCAACTAAGCTGTAACAAACCGTTCCGCCATATATGGTCCCCGCCAAAGCTAAGGCGTCCCAGAAATTTTTGTCGGTCACTATCGCCCAGGGTATAGAGCGGAGCGCATTATAAGTCCCTGTCGTGGCTTCCATGCCATCATGCCACCGGTCCGAAGCCCAGGGCTTAGGGTTAAAACCGTCTATCGAATCAAAGCAATTGTTTTTGGTAAAGCAATTACCCCCTTCCCCTGATTGCCCTAGGGAAACGCTAACACCAACGTTATCCAACCCCAAGAT
>Ga0156797_109_pt2 | contig 42270 bp, 38 predicted proteins | sample RifOxyD2_FD_112098 | JGI IMG/M metagenome (GOLD analysis project Ga0156797, IMG submission 112098) | Candidatus Lambdaproteobacteria bacterium RIFOXYD2_FULL_50_16 | reverse complement strand
AAAACCCAATCCTGGGCTTGGCTGCTTAAACAAACCCCGATTCTATCTTAAAAAGCCGGGAAGTTTGTCTGGACAATGGGGTCCACTTCACCCTTAAGGCTCAAATATTTCTCTAAGGTGGTAAAGATGGTATCGCCCATTCCCATGTTCATTTTCCAAAGAATATGCCCCTTGTAGGTCAAAAAGATGCGGAAAATGCAGTAGAGAGAAACCCCAGCTGAAAAGCTGCGTTGGTTAATGTCCCCTTTTTCATAACCAAAAACCAGATCATACAAAGCGCGGATGGGGGCGCTGTCTAAAGTCCATTCGCTAGCCCCGTTTTGCTTTAGCCAAGCGGTCCATTCGAGATCGTTGACACTGTCAAAACCTTTGGTGATCACCTCGCTTTCGATAATTCCTCTAAGCAAGGCCAAGCCTAAGTCGAGAGCGATATAAATATGGCGGGCCCCGCTGTTTTTATTTAAATTGTAAATCAAAGGAACCGTATGCAGCCACCTTTGCAGAAAAGTGATTAAATTAATCGTAAAAGGCACTGCTTCGACAGCGTCTTTTTCTAAAATCTTTTTTACTTGCTCTTCAAGACTATCAAGCCAACTAGAAATCCCGCCTTTTAAGCGAGTCTTAAGGAGTTCGTCGAGTCCAAGTAGAGCCAGTTTTTTTAAGCCTTCGGCGCTTTCAGCGGCGTTTTTGATCAGTTCGTCAAATTGGCGCGCTACTCCACTTTGGGACATCATTTTGCGTACAAAAGGAATTAAGGCGCCTAAAAGTTGGGCGGCTGAATCCTCGGGGCTTTCCTCTGCACCCTCCCAGCCAAACAGGCTCGGGGTGCCAGGGACTCCAGGGTTGGTGGGAAAATTGATGGGCCAGGGTTCGTAGTGAATTGGATTTTTAAGGGAGTCTGGAACCTTTACTAGAGATTCTTGAAAAACCAGCAAATCGAGGGAGGTATAAAAGTTGGCCCAATCCTCGCCCAAGGCCTCAAAAGCCGCCTGCATATAATGAAAAGCGTTGTTATAAAATCCCAACCAAATATGAAGACCATGTTCTAAAATCCGGCTGCCATCCTCCCAACTGCCATTCGGATTGACCGGTTCACGCCCGCTGGCCCCTTTACCACCTAGTCGCCAACTTTTTTCATAAACTGTAAATTCGTATTGGTTCTTCCACTCGGGCCGACTGACAATACCCGCTAGGGTTATTAAACTACCAAGCCCGCCTCCTAAGACAGCGACCTTTTCTACTGGTTGGGTCATAGTAATCCTTTATTAAATTTAGAAAAGAGGCAACAATTCGTGTGGGCGAGTGGCCTCAATCACTTCGCCCTTTTTGGCTAAAAACAAAATTAGCCCTTATTTAGGGTAAATCTGAACCCCATTGGGTAGGTTAAAACTCATATCTATTTCAAAATTGAGATCAAGCAGGTTGTGGTTGGTGACCCCATAATCTTCGAGGAAATCGTAAGTGGCGTTGGTCGAATAATTAAATTGATATTCGTCTTCAATCGCCGCCACCTTAGTGAGCTCGGTAATAGTAAAAGAGGTCTCGATCACCGCGCGGCAACAGGCCTCTTGAGGGTTAGTGGCGCTACGGAATTGTTTTAAAAAAACCATTGGCACCACACCCGCCTTAAGGTTCCTATGGAAATACTGGGCAAATCCACTCATATTGGCCATCGATTCGGCAACCCTTGTCCAATCGTCTTCGATCAAGCCAACCAGCTCTTCGGTCCCCTTAATTATCTTGTTTAAAAGACCCGCCCGTTTGGCGGGCTGGCCGGTTTTTATCAGTTCAAATAAAGGAAACAACTTCACCCTAGAGGTTGGGGAGTAGGTCTCTAAGCTCCAGGCGGAGGCAGAGAAATTGACCGGGCCATCGGGTTTATCTGGGGGAGCAAATTGGCCCTGATTTTTTTGAAACCCATAGACCTCTCTACCGGTGACAATAGCCAAAGGATTGTCCACCAATACCACCGACATAAACCAATAAATACCTACAGGCCAGCCATTTACATATTTTAACAAAGGAATCCAAACCGCATAATCGGTTTCAGGAAAACCACCAAAAATGGTTTGGGTAAAGGGGTCGGTGCTGATCGCGTCCATGTAGGCTGCGCCCAGGGCAACGTGACTAGTAAAGGCCTTATACGAAATATTCGAGCCTTCAAGTACCTCTAAAAAGAAGCTATCTACTGAGGCTTGCACCTTTTTTTGGTCCGCCTCGACAGCGAACAAAAACAATTTGGTGTCTTGCAATCGGTAGGGCCCCGAAAAAATAATGGGACTAATATGATTAATATACCTTGGTGCCGTCATTTAACGCCTCCTTTATTTGGGTTGGTTTGGTAGAAAAAATCAATCTATCAGCGCCTAAAGATCTCCTTTTCGAGCAGTTTCTTGAGGCTTTCGAGGTGAATCGGTTTGGTGATGACTTCGTTTATCCCAAAGGCCTCACCTTTTTTAAGTATTTCATTTCGATCATGGCTGGTTAGGGCGATAATGGGTGCCGTAATATCCATTTGCCGAATCTGCCTCGTGGTTTGGAACCCGTCCATTTCAGGCATTTCTATATCCACAAAAAACAGTTGGAAGCTACTGTTTTCCAAAAGTTTCAATGCGCTTACCCCACTTTGAACTGTGACCACCTTATTAAACAGCGATGCCAACGTTTTTTCTGCGAGTTTTAGGTTTAAAAGATTGTCATCAATCACCAAAACCGCCAATTCAGTAGATTCAAGTATCGTTTGCGGGCCTGGAGCAAACAGTCGCTCCAACATCTTTTCGATTTGTTTTTTCACCGGTGGCTTGGCCAGGTATCCGTCAAAATAGACATGACTTAAATCAGGACGATCATCGACCCTTTTAGCTAATTCCATCTCTGTATAAGAGCTTAAAGCAACAATCTTAAGTCGATTGAGGGCATCGATTTGGCGCAAGATTTCAGTGGCGGTTAACCCGTCCATCACCGGCATTTCGATATCCATCCAGACCACTTCATAACCACCCGACTTCGCCATTTCCACGGCGATTTCTCCGTTTTCAGCGTGATCAAAAAGAATTTTTATTTCTTTTAGAACATTGGCACTCGCTTGTAAGGACAAGGAATCATCCTCAACCAGCAGGGTTCTGATTTGTTTGTTTTGAAAAGGCAAACTAGATTCTTCTTCCTTTTCGATCGGTTCGCCCAATTTGAGGCTAAACCAAAAACGACTGCCTTTGCCTAGTCCACTGGTTACTCCAATCTCGCCTCCATTTTGCAAAACAAAATCCTTGCACAAAACCAAGCCTAGTCCGGTTCCCCGCTCGTTACCAGTGCCTCGGAAGGATTTTTTAGGAGCATGGTCGTCAAACAAGACCAGTGCATGTTCTTCGGACATCCCCAGTCCGTTATCAATAACCGAGACCACTGCTTTGCCATTCTCTTCAGTAGCCACCACTTGAATACTTCCGTGAGTGGTGCTAAATTTGATGGCGTTATTGATCAGGTTTCTGACCACAGTGGTGATCATCGAGGCGTCGGCATGAACCTGATGTGTCAGATTAATTTTGTAAGTTAAGCTGATACCTTTAGCTTTGGCCGAGGCTTGTAAGAGCCGACAACTCTCCTCAATGGGGCCATTGAGGAGAATCTCGCCTTTGACTACCTCAATCAACCCCTTTTGATTGCGAGCCCAGGTCAAGAGATTTTCTAAAAGTTCGTAGGTGCTTTTTGTGGTCGAGCGAATGGATTCAAACAGTTCTTCTTCTAGTACGTCCCCAGCGTTGAGCACTTCGTTAAAGATAACCGACAGGCTGCCAATTGGGCCTCGTAAATCGTGGGCGATAATAGAGAAAAACCGGTCTTTGGTTTCGTTGGCTTCTTTTAGCTCAAAAGTACGCTGCTCAACCCGTTGTTCTAAGCTCTGGGCATATTCTTCCAGCTTGGTCCTTGCCAGTTTGGCTTCTTCAAACAAGCGGGCGTTTTCTAAGCTAATGGACGCTTGGCTGGCAATCACTTGCAACACTGCCAAACGCTCTTGAGTAAAACAACCGCTGATCAAATTGTTTTCTAAATAAACCGCGCCTAATAGTTTTTTCCCCAGGATCAAGGGTTGGCAAAGGATCGAGCGGACCTGATATTGTTGGATATAGGCCTCATCGCTAAACAAGGGGTCTTCTTTGGCGTTAACCACCACTACGGGCTCCCCAGACTGGATCACCCGACGCATGATTCGGCCCGACATCAAGTGGCAATCCTCTAGGGCGATGGGCAGATTGGTCTTAATTTCTTCACCAATAGAGGCCACCACCTGCCACATTTCGTTTTGTTTTAGAATCAGCCAAGCCTTTTGCGCCCCAGCATTTTCAATGATTAGGTTAAATAGCTGTTCTTGCAGCCGTTGGTAATTGATTTCCTCACTTAAGGTTTGGGTGGTTTTAAGCAAACTCTCAAAGTCCAAGCGGCCAATATGGCTACCTTGCGAACCAAAAGCAGAACCACTCGAACCGCTAATAGAGGTTTGCAAGCTTCCATGACTGGGCGAGCCCGTCAGGCGAAGGTCGGGGTTGGCTTGAATCAATTGGTCCACTTTGCCCTGCGCCCCCCAAGTGGTGTAAAGCCCGACCGCTTCTCGCAAATAGAGGCGCCGATAATAAAAATTGCTTTGGGACTCGTCATAAACCTTGGCGAGTTGTTCGCAGGCAAGCGCCTGGAAATGCACAAAATTATATTTTGCGCTGTATCCAATGGACTCCAAATAAAACCCAATGGCTTCATTTCTTTTACCAAGAAATAAAGCATACTCTGCCTCTAAAAGCAGTGCTGGTGCCAGATAGTTGGCCTCACATCCGGTGGCCCATTTTTTAAGTTGTTTAAGAAATTTGCCTGCTTGTTTCTTGGCGAAGTCCCTTTCGCTTTCGGTATGCGCGGAGCGCAACAAAGCGATTCCGTAAAAAATATCAATCGCGGTCATAAAGCCCAATCCGTCAGAGGCTCCGCGATTTTTTTGGGCTAATTCGCCATAATGGGTTGCTTCCTTATAATGGCCAAAAAACACCAAACAAAAACACTTAAAAATATAATACCATAGTTGCACCATCATTATCTCGATGGCGAGGATCTCTTTTTGGAATTCTTCTTCAATAAAGTGGGCGTCGTCAAAGGTCAGAGACGAGTTGGTTTTGCCTTGCAAACACCGAGCAGTTTGAGCGAAGGCGTCGTCCCAGATCAAACCGTTGGTAAACCCGGTTTGGGTCATCAAGGGCCGGTTTAACGCTCGTCGGGTGATGATTTCATCAAGATTGGCGCCGACCCAAAGCATGTTGGGGGCGATGTGGTTGGCCGCGAACAAAGCGTATTGGGTATCCCCTACACGCAAAGAGATGGGAATAACCTCAACATATTCGTTGATCAATTCGTGGATCGAAGTACGCCAGGGATCGATAAAAGCGGCTAAAGTAAATCGAGTTTTTCCGCGGGCATTGTCGTTAGGATGTTTAGTGTTAAGTCTAGAGGCTAAATCCGCCCAGGCAAAGGCCTGTTTAGGTGAGCCCGTATTCATCAAAATAATGGCAAAGGTCACAAACCCACTGACACAACGAGGCGAAAATCCCTTCGTCAATGAAATCTTGGTCCAAATCATCATCCCTATGGCAAACATATTGGGGTCATGTTGATACAAAACCCCTGCCGCGTTTAGCATGATTTCATGTAACATCAGGACTTCTGGGTCCTCGGCTGGCGGAAGGTCGTCTAACTTGTTTGGATCAAATTTCCGAAGAAAAATTTTAGTGCCCAGCAAGGTAGCCACGACGCTAGCCATGCCAAATGACTTGGGCCAATTGAGCCCTAATAAACTCGATGCCTCAACCGCAAGTTCAGAGGACAATTTTAGAAAACCCGTATTGCCAGCGGCCAACATCTTTAAATTGATGACGTTAACCTTTTCTAAAACCGTCTGGGCCTTTTCTCGAAGTAGTTCATACAATTGATCCATTTCCTCATATTTACTGGATAAAAAATAGGTCTCATATCGCAGGAAACATAAGGAAAAGGCAAACCCATGATTAGTGTTCCAGGGCTGTTCCCCTAACAATTCAAAGCCTTTGTTGGCGAACGTTAGGGCCACATCATAGGCGTTGGCGTTGATTGATTTTTGCGCAGCCTGTAGGTTTAGCTGAATAATCCGATGGCGCTCCGCAGGCTCGACTACCTGCTCACAACCTTCGTTATAATAGCGTACAATATCAAAGAGCCGTTCCCCTACTTTCCCTTCTCCTTGGGTTTGATAAAGTTGCCGGGCGGCATTTAGGTGTAATTTTTTTAAATCCTCTGGATCAATTAGGTTGCGCGCTGCGCTCTGGACTTGATCATGTTGAAATCGATATTCCGCCAGGGCTAATTTTTCTTCACCCTCGTCGCTATATCGATAAGCGGTGTTAAGATTGACTAGGTAACCCAATTTTAGGGCGGGCATCAAGCGTTCGCGAAGCTGCACCGCACTGACCCCGGTTACCTCAGAGAGGGCCCCTAGGTTGAAATAATTACTTAAGACCGCCGCCCAACCCATGGCTTCGACTGTTTCTTTAGGGAGTTGGCTAAACCGATCTAGCAGTAGTTGCAGGACGTTATTGGCGACATATTGCTGCTCAATTTCTTGAAGGTTCCAAGTCCAGCAACTTTGACTTTGGTTAAAATGGACCGCTCCTTGGTGGAAAAGACTGGTAATATAAGAATGAAGAAAAAACGGGTTCCCGCGGGTTTTGGTAAGCAACACCTGGGCGAGGCCTTCGGCCTTTTGTGGGTCCACAAAAAAGGTAGCCTCGACCAGGTCAATAATGGCTTTTAAACTCAAAGGCACCAAGAAGATATGGTCGATCCGCCCTTTAAAACCATTTTTCTGCTGCAACCGCCCTAAAATAAAGGTTAAATAATGGTCTGGGCCCACCTCGTTCTGGCGGTATGCGCCAATAATTAGGAGGTTTTTAATCGACAAATCACCCATGATTTCCTCAATAAAATTGAGGCTGGCCTCGTCAGCCCATTGCAGGTCGTCGAGGAAAATAATTAAGGGATAGTCGGGGTGGCTCAAAGCCCGGATGAGGTCTAAAAAGGTTCGGTTAAAGCGAATTTGTGCTTCTAAAGCAGGAAGACCTTCGACAGCGGGGCATTCAAATAAAAGTGCCTCTAATTCGGGCAAAACCTCCAAAAGCACCCGTCCTTGTTGGCCAATGGCCGAATTAATGCGGGATTGCCAGGACTGTTTAACGGTTTCTGGTTCTTGCAAGATGTGTTGCAACATTTTAGAAAGAGCTTGCAAAAGGGCGCTAAACGGGGTTTTAGCTTGCAACTGGTCATATTTTCCGCTGAAAAACAGCCCTTTTTCCCTAAAAATCAAGTTTTGCGCTTGGCCAATCACAGCGGATTTGCCTACCCCTGCCTCTCCGGTCACCAAACACAGTCGGCAGTTTCCGTTTGAAGCCTTTTCTACCTCATTTGAAAGCAACTCAATCTCCATTTCCCGCCCAAACAAGGTCTGGGGAAGCTTGAATTTTGCGCTAATATCTTTGGAACCTGGAACGAACTGGCTAGAATCTGCTAGGTTTTCCCAAAATCGTTGGCATTCTTTTAGGTCATAAATCAAACCTTGGGCGCTTTGGTATCGATCATCTGGGGATTTTTCTAGTAACTTGGCGATAACCAAGGATAGGTAGGCAGGGACCTCCTTGGCGACCTCGGCTAAGGGAGCCGGTTTTTTGGCTAGATGGGCGTGGATCAACTCTAAAGGGTCCTTAGTCAAAAAAGGCGGATGCCCTGCAAGGCAGTAGTAAAGAGTTGCTCCAAGGCTATAAAAATCGGCACGGTAGTCAAGGGGCCAAGCGATTCGTCCAGACTGTTCGGGAGCTAAAAAGTCCAGGGTTCCTTCTAGGTTAGAAACCGCCTCTAACTGTTGGGATTCTTGAGGAACCTCGGAACTGATTCCTAAATCAATTAATTTAAATTGGCCGGTTTTTAAATTATATAGAAGATTACCTGGGCTAATGTCTTTATGGATGATCCCCGATTCATGCAAGGCCGAAAGGGCCTCGGCGGCGCTGATGGCGATACTAAAAAAGGTTTTTAAAGCGAGTCGCTTGCCGTTAAAAGCTTCAGTCAAAGAAACCCCACCGAAATCCTCCATTAAGAGGGCAGTGGTATTACCTGTGCTGATAATCTCTTCAAAAGAGATCAAGTTCGGATGGCTAACTTTTTGAGCTAATTTAAATTCATGTTGCAGCCGAACGCGGCCGTCAAAGGAAGTGGCCGAATCATCTAGGGTTTTGATGATTTTAAAAGAATGATCCTTTTGAGATTTGACCCGCCAGATCGTGGTGCTGCTGGATTGGTACAAATGCTCAACTAAATCGTATTTAGGAATCATAACACTCTCAGCCAAATATTGCCTAATTTTAGGCCGCATTAATTGCGTGCCAGAACAGGCGAGCCCTTATCAAGGGATCAGATTCCTCATAGTCCGGCTCCCCCTATACCACAAACTTGGTTAATGGGTAGTTGGTATAACTTGTTGTTTATGTCACCTATGGGGAGAGTCTAGCAAGTATTTGCCAGGGAGTCTAGGAAAGCATTTTTTAAAACAGGGTGCTTTTCCCCTACACCTGGGTGATTTATCAGCCCGCGCCATAAGGAATCGAGTTAATCCCGAAATTAGTTGAACTTCGCCCAGGAGATCTCGACCTCTTCCCGCCCCTATTCGACAAGATTTTAGCTGGGCCTTGACCGGGTAAGCGTGACCGTGTTATCTGGGCAGGTGTTATAAACCTTAACTCTGCCCCCTGGTGTTGCGAGAGAACCTCCCTTTATTAAAAACGACCCATGCCCTTAGGCTTGGGATCTTGACCCTGTTTTTATTGGGGATCTTGAGCCTGCCCTTGGTTTTGGTCTGGGGGCCGCTTTCTAGTGTGGCCCAAAATGGCAGCGGTTTTGACGCCCACTTTGTTTGTACTACAGATCCCGCCGGCAGCCCAAAGGCCCCTAGCCAGGATCGTCATAACTGTGCGCAATGCCATTTTTGTCTAAGCCACGTTGTGGGCCAACTGGCGTCAAAGGTCGCCTTTAGTTTTTTTCTGCTTCCCGCACCGCTGCAACCCATCGAGCGTCAAACCGCTGCGATGGCAAAACTCTATTTTCCTCCTACCAGTCGAGGGCCTCCGGCGGTTTAATTTAGTTTGGGCAAATTTGTCCAACACCTTAAAATTAAACCCTATTTGGCGCTCAAATGTTTTTTTAATAAAACACTTGGGCAAAACCTCGTTTGGAAACACTCGATGAAACCTATCTTTTTATATCTGGCGATTGGTCTCTTAGGCCTATCTTTAACCGGCTGTAAGTCCACCGATTCTAACACAACCAACACCGTCACGATCACCGGTCACGTAGGTGCAGCAGGAGTTTCAGGAGCTACCGTCAGTGGGGCTGGAGCCAGCGCCGTGACCGATGCAGAGGGAAATTATTCACTGGCCATCCCCGAAACCGCGTTGTCCTCCAGTTTGTTGTTTAGCACCACTGGTGGTAGTTATACCGACGAAGTTTCAGGCCAGCAGGTATTCTTGGGATCCACCCAAGGCTTTTCGGCCATGGTCCCGGCCAACGCGCTGAGTGCCACCGCCACCGAGGTCAACCTCAACGCGGGAACCACTCTTAATTATCTTGGCGCGGTCACAATGGTCCAATACCACGCCGCCCATGGTCACACCCATACCTTAGATGACACCTTTGAAGACCTAGCCACCTATTACGCCACTGCCTTTGGTTATACGCCAGACCATACGGTTAAAGCCGTATCCGCCGCCGCTACTCCTGCTAGCACCGATTCGGAAGCCCAAAAGCTTGAAGGTTTACGGGAGGCTGCCTTTAGCCAACTGGCCAAGGATGTTTTGGGGGATTCCAGATTAAAGATCAGTCTTTTAAGCGCAATTGCCGATGACTTGGCCGATGGTAGTCTCGACGGCAAAGGCAATGGTTCTACCCTTAGTGTTGCTAATCAAACCCTACCCACCAGCATCCAAAACCGCTGGGAAACGGCCCTGTTAACCTATATGGCCAGCAGCGCCAACCTTTCGGCCTTGACACCAGCGCAAATTGGCGGTCTGCCCTTTGGCAAAACCGCAACTAGCAGCAACTATCTGGTGACCTACACCCCTGGCACCATGGCGGCCATGCAAGGGCTAACTACCTTCGACCTAGCGGTCACCGATTTATCGGGCAACGCGGTTTCGGGTGCCTCAATCGGCCTAACCTTGCTGATGAACATGGCCTCCATGTCCCACTCAACCCCCCAAGAAGGCTGCAGCTTAAAATCGGGCAGCACTAATATCTTTACCTGTAGGGTTTATTACCTAATGGCAGGCGGAGCAGGGATGGGATATTGGAAGTTGACCGCTAAGGTTTCTAAATCAGGTGCCAGTGACGAATCCGTTGTCTTTTATCCGGCAGTAGGCATGGCCATGACCGACACCACCAGGGCTACCCTGCGCTCGACCGTATTGTACTCGGCTGCGTCCACCAAGCGGTATTATTACCTCTTTAAAGATAGCGTGACCACCGACAAAGTAAGCCTGTTTTTAGTCACCCAAGAGAGTATGATGAGCTTCCCGGCCCTTAAAACGGGGACCACGTACAACTCTGGCGGAGCTTATGCTCTGACCCCATCTTCTATTACGGTGGAATATTCCAAAGACAAAACCACCTGGAGCGCCATGGCCTCGGCAAGTAACGATGGCCATTACAGCGCCACCGGCATGGGCTTAACTAGTGGCACCGCGGCCACCCTATATGTAAGGGTATTACTAGACGGAGACGGCAGCGTCTATGCCACTAGCGACGGCACCACCACAGGCACCGCCTACGCCACCCTAACCCTAACCCCCTCTTCGATGTAGGGCCAATAGGACCCCCGGTTTAGGCCGGGGGTTTACAAAAGTTCGACACCAAAAAATTTCAAGATCCAAACCTCGACCACAAATAATAGGGTACCTAAAAAGGCTAAAAACCCCAGGGAAATCCAAAGGTTATATCCTTTGTCCATCAGCCAAGGCAGTCCGATAAAGATCGGTAAGGAAGGAATAATATACCAGAGGGTGGGCCGGAGTAGATCAGGGATTTTGTCTTGATAGCCCTCGACACGCAACCAGACAATGGTGGTCAGGGTCATCCAAGGTAAGACCATCACAAACGCGCCCAGGCGGCCCGAGGTTTTGGCAAGTTCGGTCGCGCCGGTCACAATGGCCCCGGTTAAAAGCAATTTAATCCACCAAGGCAGGCTCATAAAAAAAAAGGCTGTTCGAAGCCTAAACCAAGGTTGTTTAAGAAACGTTAATCCGACAAAAAACGTCTAGGGCATGTTGGCCAAAGACCGCTTGGGCGTCTAACTCTTTGATAATACGCAAGTCCAACTCTACAGAAAGATCGACCAACTCGCTGTGCTCAAAGTGTTCCCCGTCCTTATCGAGCACCACTGCCACTTGCGGGCGCTCTAGCAAGTTTTTGTCTTCGGGCACATTCATCACAAAGCCAGTGCGTAGGTCTGAAAGCTGCACCAAGCTAGACTTGGGGAATTTGCCTAAAGCATTAACAAAATGCTGATACAAACTCTCTTCAAACTCAATTTCAGAAAGACTGGCTAGGTAGCGTATAGTCTCAGGGGGGGTCCAGGCGCGTTTGTATTTTCGTTTGCCAATCAGGGCTTGGTACACATCCACCAAAGCCAAAAGCCGGGTCTCGAAGATCACGTCCCCATAGTCAGCCGGGGGATAACTAGACTTCATACCTGCGTCCATTTTGGTGTGATGGTAATGGGCCATGTTAATCACATAGTTCGGCAATCCCATGTCCGTCAGCAGTTCCGCCCCAAAGCGAGGATGGGACTGCATCAGGTTCATCTCTTTCGAATCACGCTCAAAGCGAGTGGTTGAGTCTAGGATTTCTTTGGGCACCTTCGCTTTACCAAAGTCGTGCATAAACGCAGCCAAGGTCATTTGGTTCAAGTCGGTAAAGATGTTTTTGTTGCCCGTGTAGCGGCAAATCTCTAAATAAGCGGTCTGAAAGATGGCCCCTACCTCGACGCAGTGCGCGTAGGTCTGGTCCGAAGCCTGAAGCGAAGCCATGGCCGTCAGGGCTTCGCCCTTTCCATCTTCGCAAATCTGGTTTACATAGCTGCCGACCTGTTCGGCGTTAATCTTCCCTAAACGGGCGTCATCCAACATATTTTCGACCGCCCCAGACGCCTCTTTGTGGGTCGCCACAGACGCCTCTACCATTTCTATAAAGACCGAAGCCTCAGCCACCTTTTCTTGGTGTTCTCTGGTTAATTGCCGAGGGGAGGTGGCACTATGCACCTCTTCTTCGATCTGAAACTTGGTAAAACCGCGTTTTTGGAGATTGTCTAGTAACGCAGGCGAAACTTTGGTTAACTTGGCTAAGGTAGGGGGGAAGTCGTAGATGCGATTAACCACATCGCCAGGCTGCAACTTCTCAACCGGGATCGCACCCTTTTTTCCAGCACGCTCAACCGAAGCCGTAGCCCCCTTGAAGTTTAAAATCAGCCACTGGCAGGCTTTGTCTGTCGCAGGGCTGTAAGGGGCTTGCAGGCTTAAATAACCAGTAATGGTCATCGATTCGTCTAACTCGTCTAAGAGCACTTGGCGAGATCTAATCTTTTCCAAAGAAACTCCTTATACCGCATCGGTTTTTGTTGCCTGGGTTTCTTCGCCCGGTTCTTCTACGGGTTGCGCCCCCTCCGGGCCAGTTGCTGAAATTCTTAGTTTTAATAACCCATTGTTCTCCCATAACGAATATACCGCACCTAAGACTGATTCTTCAAGCTGTTCGTTAGGGAAAATGTCAAAATACTTTTTGAAATTGCCTGCCGGAATCTTAGGTAAAACCGCTTCAATATCTAATACCTTGCTCTCGGCTATTCTCTTATTATCAATTAAAATCCGCAAGTATTTCTGGTGATATTCAAACCAATTGGCCTGCGCTTTTTCCTTATTTTTAGCTAAGGGAAAGGATAAGAAATCCGCCACATTCATTTTGGGCGCCGAAGGCTGGATGCCGATCGGAATAATCTCGGCCGCCATTAACTTGGCAAAATCAATTTTCCGGCGCTCCTCTTCAGGCAGTTTTTCTTGGGCTATGGACTCGACATCCATCAATTTGATCCCCACCTTGGAAATCAGGTCTTCTCGTTCGTCAGCACTGGACCCTTTCATACCCTCGGCCAGTTCTTTGATTGCGTCTGTCTGTTGCTTTACTTCTTCTATCGAAAGGTCCCCGGCAGCGGCGATTTCTTCAACAATCTGAATGGCGTCTTCTTCAAATTGGTCAATCTCTGCTTGGGTGACTGTAGGTTTGCCAATCAAGCCGTCAGCGGCATAAGCGAATTTTTCAAGGTGCTTGGCGATGCCGCCTTGGGTCAAGGCACCTTCCATTTTAACCCGCTCGTATAACTTGGCCAGTCGGTCTTTTAAGTAGTCGTTAACCTTAAACTGGTTCATCATTTTTGCGCTGTCTAACGCCGCCAGTTTAGCTTGGGCCTGTTCGAGCCGTTCGGTCTCATAGGACTTATTGGTAAAGACCGCCTTAATGACGGGCTTACTGGTGTTTTTTCTAATTTTTTCCGCAAACCGCTCGACTAATTGATAAAGCTCTTTTTCTTCGGGTGTGTCTTTCGAGGATAAAAAATCGGCGACTTCGGTCAACTTGCTAGGGTCAAGCCTTTGCAAAAGCCCCATTACCAACACCACCGACTGCGGCCCTCGGTAACGTCTAAGTGATTTAAAAAGCAAACTGGCCCGGTCTGAACTGAGCTTGCGGACCTTTTCCATCTGCGACTGCATGAGCCGCTGCCCATTGGCACTCATCCCTTTTTGCTTGGTGTTTTGCAAGATCGGGCTGAAGTTGGTCACATTTGAAAAGATAGGTTTTCTCAAATGACTGTGGCGAAAATTTGGGGCGTCTTTTTCGATTAAGGCCTCAATCTGCTCTACCGTAAACTTCCCTTTAACAAACTGGTCGAGTTCAAAACGCCTCAATGCGGCCAAAAGATAACCAAACACCTTTTCGCAAAGCGCCAAAGAGGTCTGGGTTGGGGTGCGGCAGATCAGTTCAAAAAACAAGTTATTAAATACCTGCGCCGTCCCTTGCGCGAGGTAATAAAGCTCAACTGCGTCTTTAATTTTTTCGGCCTGAGGGATTTTCAAAAACCCTTGGGCCACTTGCGTGAAGTCGGTGGCTAAGGTGCGCGGTAAAAAACTGGGATCTCCTTCTTCACTGCCCATGGCCTCGTTGATTTGGGCAATGGTCATGTTAAAGGGGATGGAGGCGTTATAACCGCTCAAAAAGGTCTGAGGTTCGCGGTATTTCTCTAGCCCGTAGGCGACCACCGCAATACGCAGCAGTTTAAGGCTCATCCCCGGCCTACCGCCCGCATTAAAACGGAAGGGCAACATAAACAAAAGTCCAGGAACTTGGTCTATTACCACCTGCAACTTTTCGGATATGTCTTTTGCCCGATGAATTTTGTCCTTTAAAACCGTTATCTTAGAATATTTGAGTAGCTGCTTTTGTAAAAAATCGCCCATCATCTCGTCTAACTGCTCCCCCATATGCAGAAAGGCCTCTCGCGCATAGATCTGCGCTAGGGGGGGATTGTCGAGTATTTTTTTTAAAGCTTCGGTTTCGGCTCTCATATCGGGCAATAGACGGGGAAAACCTCGGTAGTATATAAAAAAGTTAACGTAAGGTAAACGGCTATCGCCGCAAAAAAAACGAATCCTTTTCTTCACCTCCCCCAATCCTTTATTGGGGCCTAATCAAAGGCGACGACATGGCCAAATTTTATGACCACCTCCCCCCCAAATACCAAGACTTTGTGGGGCAACAAAAGATTTTTTTTGTGGCCACCGCCCCCTTGGAGGGGCGACTTAGCTTGAGCCCTAAGGGAATGGATAGCTTTTTATGCCTGGATGCCCACCAAGCTGCCTTTTTAAACGTGACCGGTTCGGGCAATGAAACTGCGGCCCATTTAAGTCAAAACGGGCGGATTACGGTTATGTTTTGCAGCTTTACTAAGTCTCCCTTGATACTTCGAATCTACGGCCATGGCCGCTCTATCCATCCTAGGGACCAAGAATGGGAAACCTTATACCCCAAGTTCCCCCCCCTGCCTGGAGCGAGACAGATTGTTTTAATCCAGATCGAGTCCGTGCAAACCAGTTGTGGTGAATCAGTCCCCTTTTTTGAATACCACGGCGAGCGAGACACTTTAAACAAATGGGCTGAAAAGAAAGGGCCTGAAGGGATTGTGGACTACCAAAAGGCAAATAACCAAAAAAGTATCGACGGGTTAAATACAGGGTTATTCGAGCCCACCAAATAGCGTATTTTATGGGTTGGGGCCGGTTTTTTGCATATCGTACTCTAAAACCGTTCCCTTAAAAACCAGAGGCCAGATGCGAACCCGAATTTGTTTAAGCCTAATCGCTCTTTTGTTATGGAGCCTCCCTGCCCAAGCACAGATTCAAGCTTTGCGGTTTTTGACCCCCGAACCCTCCTCTCACCCAAGGGCCAATTTTGAAGACAGCACTTATTTGATCGAAAACCAATCTCGGCGGGCCTCGGGGTTTGATGTCGGCCTACGGTTTAAAAGTGGTTGGGGCTTTGGGGTCTCTAAAGAGCGCCACTTTTACAAAGCAGACACCACCTTTAAGTATTACCAATATTATTCGGGCACTGACACCCTTGTCGAACTAGATTACCTAAACCTCAATTATAGTTTCGGCGACAAGTCCCCCTTCACCTTGGGTTTTGGGTTGTTGCGTTCTGGAACGGCGGAAATCGTCTATGACAACCCCGTTTGCAGCCAATTTAATCGCAAGGCTTCATCCGTATCGGGCCAAAATATCAACCTCGACTGGACTTGGCCTATGGGTAACCCTTGGGGCCTGATCATAGGGTATAGGCTCAGCCAAACTTCGGTGACCTTCCCCGGCTTTGCTGCCGGAAGTTATAACGACTCCGTCGGCTGGTTGGGGCTTGATTACAAAATATAATCCTACTCTAAAATCCGAGCCGTGCCGAAGTAGTGGTAGTTAAAGAGTTTCGGCTCACCGGGCAGTTCAAAGCAGCTAAGGTTCTCAAAGCAAAAACCTTGGGCCCGTAGCAAAGTGGCAAAGTCGCGGTTTAGGTTGCAACCGCCAGAGATATGTTGGTGGAGGGGATTGAGCCGATCTTGCCACTTCCTGACCCGCCAATTGGGGTGGGCCCCGTGTTCGACGAAAAAAAAGATTCCCGTCGGCTTCAGCACCCGTTTGATCTCGCGCAGGGCCGCTGGTAGATCGGCAATGCTACACAGGGTCCAGGAGGAAACCACCTGATCAAACCGCTGGTCCTCAAAAGGCAATTCCTCGGCTCCGCCCAAATAAGAGGTGACACTCAGACCCGAAGCCTCAATGCGTTTTTGCGCCCGGCCAAGCATAGCCTCGCTGGGCTCCACCCCGTGAACCTGTTTTACCGTTTTAGGATAGTGAGCCAAATTAAGCCCCGTACCCAAACCAATCTCTAAAACCTCCCCCCTCGCTCGAGACAGCAACTCACCTCTAAGCCCACTAAAGGGCTCGCCCCCTAAGGCCAGGTCCATCAGGTGTGGGAAAAACCACTTTTTATAAAAAGATTCCATGCGGCTCCCCGTTTAGGTTGTCCCTCTCATAAGTTACAACCTAACTTAAACAAAAAAAAACCTCAAATCCCAGTTAACGGGCACAGGCAAAAAATCAAACTTAGTAGTCAGAGGCCCAAAATCGGATAATAAAGGTTGTCCGAGGCGGCTACAGGTCCTAAACTATAGTTAAAAAATCCTCACCCCCTGGGTTTTATGAAAAATCGGAAAATCGATAAGGTCAAACGGATTGCGCTGGTCGCCCACGACAACCGCAAAAAGGTTTTGGTTGAATGGTCACGCTTTAACAAGGTGATCTTAGAGAAGCACCTCCTCTGGGCAACCGGGACCACTGGGGCCTTGTTGGAAAAAGAGGTGGGCTTAAAGGTCACCTCCCTGGTGTCCGGTCCTTTAGGCGGCGATTCCCAGATTGGGGCCATGATCACCGAAGCGAAACTCGACTTCCTCTTTTTCTTCTGGGATCCCCTAGCCGCCCAGCCCCACGACACCGATGTCAAGGCCCTGCTCCGCCTCGCGGTCCTCTGGAACATCCCCATGGCCTGCAACCGCGCCACCGCCGACTTTTTGATCTCCTCCAGCCTCATGGACGGCGAATACACCCGCCAAATCATCGACTACTCCAACCATTATAATCGGCCTATTGCGGGGTAGGGTTCTGTATTGTTTTCCTGATAGCGTTTTTCTCGCTTAATCCAGAATTGGGACGGAACGCCCAATATTGACTCCAACTGAAGCGCAAATTCAGGTGAAATCAGCGCCTTGGCGTTAATTAGGTCACTAATATATTTAGGCGTTTCCCCGGACCTCTGGGCTAGTTCAAATTGAGAAATGCCCATGCTTTCCAGTGCTTCGCGCAAGCTATGGCCCGGTGGCGAAACCCGATCTGGCCGGTATTGGGTTGTTTTTCTAGCGTTCATGTTTGCCCCTTCTCCCCTAGCTTTTAGGGGGATAATCAACGATTTCTTGTAATTCAACTGCGGTCGCTGCTTTTAGAACCAGCCCTCCCGAAGGCAGTTGCTTGTTTGGTTTCGGAATAAAAAAACCGCCAATCCCCATCTAAATTAACCGACCCTTGCCCCGCCCGGTTATGTTTTAACGGATGAACCTTTAGCCAAGGAATCTTGGTTAATTCCTCTAAGTTTGCCGCCGCTTCCAGCTCGTCGAGCCTTCGCCGAATAAGGTCTGTTTGTTTGGTTCCGTATTTTTTGCGTAACTTGTCATCTTTGTTAATCAACTTCTCGAGTGAACTAGGGCTAAAGTATATTTCCATATTTTTATTAACCATTTTGGTTATTAAAAACATCACAATCAATAATAATTTTCAAGCCCCCCCTACCTCTTCCCCTTCAAAAACTCCAGCAGGGTTTGGCCGACGGCTTCCAGTGACTGTATGGAGCATTGGTCGATTAGGTCTTTTTGGGTGTGGAAGGGGGGGTAGTCGAAGTCGATTAGGAGCATAGAAGGGATTCCTTTTTGGATCAGGGCCCAATGGTCGTCGTAGATGCGGTAGCCCATTTCGGGAATAAAACCGGGGGAATGTTTGCTGCCGATTTGCCAGAGCCGCCAAACCTCGCCACTCGCCGAATCGATCGAAAATTGCTCCAATTTAAGTTGCAAATCTTTATCGCAAACCATGTCGATCACGATCGCCAATTCAGGCTTGGCCTTGGGGTAGTATTTCCCCAATTCCTCGGCAAACTGAATCGAGCCAATCGGCCGCCAGCGGCGGGGCTTGGGGTCTAGCTCTCCCTCTTCGGCGTCAAAAAAGATCAAATCCACCCCAAAATCCCAGTTTTTCGCGTCCCGCCTTAAGTCCCTGGCCAATTCCACCAAGACCGCCACCCCGCTGGCCCCATCGTTAGCCCCTAAAAAGGGGGCGTAAGGATCGGTTTCGTCTTGGTCTGGATAGTGACGGCTGTCATAGTGGCTGCCTAGGATCACCCGGCGTTTGGCTTGCGGGTTAAAACGGAAGATTAGGTTTTCTAAGGCGTAAACCTTCCCATGGGCGTCTTGGTGTTTCCAGGCGTGAACCTCGGCCACTTCCGCGAGCTGGCCCACCTCTTTTTTAAGCCAAGCCCGCGCCTTTTTCTGGCCCTCGCTGGTCACATAACGGGGACCAAAGCCCATTTGGGTTTCAATGTTTTTAAAGGCCCCCGCTCCCTCAAACGCCAGCGTCGTCCAAGGCAGAATAAACAGGCCCAAGGCCCAAACGAATTTCACCGCCGTTCCCGGGTGAGTTTAAAGATCAAAGGGCCTAAGAGCCCTAAGGCAATCAGGTTGGGGATGGCCATCAAAGCGTTTAAGGTGTCGGCGAGGAGCCAAATAAAATCGAGCTTAACCAAGGCCCCGACAGGCACCATCAAGACCCAAGCGATGCGGTAAGGCAAAATCGAGCGTTCCCCAAAGAGGAATTCGGCGGCCTTTTCTCCATAAAAGCTCCAACCAATCAAGGTCGTAAAAGCAAAAAGCACCAACCCTATGGTCACGGTCGCTGTCCCCCAAACCCCTATACCAGCTTCAAAGGCCAGCGCCGACAATGCCGAGCCCGTCTGCCCGCTGGTCCAAGCCCCGGTTATCAAGATCACCAGCCCGGTCACCGTACAAACCAAGATGGTGTCAATAAAACAGCCCAACATAGCCACCATGCCTTGGGTGACCGGGCCTTCGGTTTTGGCGGCGGCGTGGGCGATTGGTGCCGAACCTAGCCCGGCCTCATTAGAAAACACCCCCCTAGCCACCCCATATCTCATCCCCATCCAGATCGTTGCCCCCGCAAAGCCGCCTTGGGCGGCGGTAGGGCTGAAGGCCTCGGTAAAGATTAGAGCGAGAACCCCTGGAACCTGCCCAATATTTAGAGCTATAATCACCAGCCCCCCACCCACATACAAAATTGCCATTAAGGGAACCAGTTTACTTGAGACCTGGGCAATACGTTTAATGCCCCCTAAAAGCACCAACCCCACCAAGACCGCCATCACTAACCCACTGACCCAGAAAGGGACCTGCAAACTCGAATAAAGTACCGCGGCAACACTGTTCGCCTGAACCCCGTTACCAATTCCAAAGCCCGCAAAAATGGCGAAAAAAGCAAAGGCCAGCCCCAAAGGTTTGGCTAACGGCTTGGCCCAGAGTGGCCCCGCCTCACTCAATCCCTTGCGGATGTAATACATAGGCCCACCCACATGCTCGCCGCGCTGGTCCACCTCCCGGTATTTAACCGCCAAAACCGCCTCTGAATAGCTGGTCGCCATGCCCAATAGGGCGGTACACCACATCCAAAACAGCGCCCCAGGCCCGCCTAAAAAAATAGCGGTCGCTACCCCAGCGATGTTGCCCGTGCCAATGGTTGCCGCCAAGGCGGTCATCAACGCGCCCCAGGGAGTAATATCCCCTTGGCCGCTGCCCTTGCGCCCGGCCCACAGCAAGCCAAACCCGCGGCCCAGATTACGCAGCGGAAACCCTTTTAGCCCAGCCATTAAATACAGGCCTGTTCCCAAGATTAACACCAACATCAAAGGCCCCCAGACCAGCCCGTTTAGCCAACCGACCACCTGTTCTATCACTTCCATTTTAGGGCTCCATCACCTATAATTATGGGGGATCAATAGACCCAAAGGTCACACCCCGGTTACCTAGGGTTAAACCAACCTTAGCAAAGGATCAAGGAAAAGCCCGGCTCTACGCCAGGTAAGCGGACCACCCTTATAAAAAAGCGTCGTTTTGGCTTTTCAAAAGGGCAAAGGTGGATTATAAACAATCCTTTGCAAACCTCTAGCTTTAGAGTAGTATGAGCAAGTTTGGATGGAATGAAAAGATGGCGTTGGGCATCGAGTCGATCGATCGTGAGCACCAAAAGCTTTTTGAGATGATCGACCAATTGCAAAAAGCAATGACCAAAGGCCAGTCGAGCAGCGCCTTAGGACAAATCTTCGCGGGATTGATCGACTATACCAATAATCACTTTGGCCACGAAGCCCGACTCTTTGAAGAACTTGGATACGAAAACCGGGCCGCCCATTTAGCCAAACATGACCTTTTTACCGACAAAATGGCTGTCCTAAAAAGCCAATTCGACGCTCAATCTAACTTTATGATTGGGGTGGATGTAATGAACTTTTTAAACGATTGGTTAATTGAACACGTGATGGGTGAAGATCGGAAATATCTACCCTTGTTTAACAAAAACGGGGTTAAATAAGCCAAAAAGGGGCAGGAGGAGAGGATGGATATTGGATGGGATGAATCTCTAGCAACCGGGATTAAGTCGATCGACGACGAACACCAAAGATTGTTTGGTTATATTGCCGACCTAGAAACCGCCTTAAGCAAAGGGAAATCAAAAGAGGTGTTGACCCCGATCTTTGATGGGCTTTTAGAATATACCCTATTTCACTTCGGCCACGAAGAACAGCTCTTTTCACAATACCAATATGCTAACAGTTCCCAGCATTTAGCCCTACACGATTTGTTTATTACTAATATGAAAGCGCTTAGGTCTAAATTTGACTCAAAAGGTAATTTCGGGGTGGCTTCTGATTTGCTGAACTTTTTGACCCAATGGCTAATCGATCATATCTTAGGCGAAGACGAAAAGTACTTGCCCTTGTTTGAGGAAAAAGGGGTCAAGTAGGCTATGCCCCAAGTTTGGGGGCATTAGCCCCTTCTTAAGTGTGGATCGAAAGTAGGCCCTTTTGAATCGCGTATCGAGTGAGTTGAGCGATATTATGTAGGTTCAATTTTTTCATTAGGTTTTCCCGATGGGCTCCCACTGTTTTTGAAGAGAGATTTAAGGACTCTGCAATATCTTTGGTCGAATGTCCCTCAGCAATCAGTTTGAGCACCTGTTTCTCCCGACTGGTCAACTTGTCAGAGACTTCGGTTATTTGAGGAATGTGTTTAACCACAAAGTCTTCAATAACCTTACTGGTCATCTCTTCCGATATATAATACCGATCCTCTGCGACCGACTCAATAGCCGTCAAGATCTCTTGGTTCGTGCAACTTTTCCCCAAAAAAGCCATGGCCCCCGCGCGAAACATCTCCTGCACCATTTTGCTGTCTGTATGGCTGGTCAGGGCAATCACCCGCGTATGGGGGTTTTGCTGGCAAATCGCTTGGGTGGCATCAATTCCGTTCATGCCAGGCATGTTGATATCCATCAACACAATGTCCGGCTGGGTCTCCAGAGCAAGGCGCACGGCGTCCTGTCCGTTTTCGGCTTCAGCAACCACCTCAATATTTTCGAGCCGCTGCATCAACAGATTCATGCCGTCCCGCATGATCTTATGGTCGTCTGCAATCAGCACCTTGATTTTCATATTTTTTTCCCGAATGTAGCCTTTTTTCACTTAATCTAACTGGTTAGACTCCTTTTTGCCAATCCTCTCTAGCCTTCTGGCGAAATTTCTTCTTTGATCCACAGTACCAATTCGTTATTCTCCATCACCTTTTTAAAGCCCAACCCGCTCAAATCGGGTCCTGAGCCCATTTTTCTTAAAGCCATGACCGCTTTGGCCGGGTAATGCTTTAAAAAGGAGGCTAGCTCCTCTTTGGACATTTGATCATTAAAAAACCGGTCGGCCTGGGGACGGATGGTACCATAGTATAGGGGGTCTTGATTCACCGCACCGGGGTAATAACTAGTAATAATCGCTCGACGTTCGGCCAAGGAGGCAAAGGACCAGATCTGGTTGGTGCGGTAATAGTTGTGAAGCGCCCAGTCTTGGGGGTTTGTTTGGTGTTTGATCGTATTAAAGGCCTGCATTTCTAAAGTGCTATGGTGCCAGTGGTTGGTAAGGGGTTGAAAGTTTTGGCTGTCTGTTAAGGCGTAGTGGTTCAGCGACAAAAAGGCCAAAATTAACACCAAACCCATACCTAATCGGGAATCTTCCCCACCAAAGCGCTGCAAAAAGGCGTAGGCCGCGAGTGCGCAAAAACCCCAAGAACCAAAAAAGAGGAAATAGGCCAAGGACCCTCCCGACTTATCAAACATAAAGAGGGAAAAAATCTCTAACGAAGCCACACAGCCTAAAACCAATACCCAAAATACTGCCCCTAAGGGCCCAGCCCTTTTTTGGCGGCCTAAGAAAACCGCGGCCAAGAGTAAAATTACATATTCCAAGTTTAAAAAAACCGGGGTCCAAAACCAATAAAGCGGGTCCCCGAACCGATGGACGGACGCTTGCACTAAATAGTTAAAGAGTTGGTTGGGAACAAGGTTCATCTTGCGAATGGATTCGCGCAACATCCAATGGTTTTTTAAGCTAGGCTCATATTCATAGGCTAGTTTTGGTTGGGCTTCAGGACTATAGTTTCGAACCACCCCAAAATACCAACCTCCAGAAAGACAGGCCGCCAAAATCCCGGCAACCAAAAACCGGCGAAACGAGATCCAACCCTTTAAAAAGGCTCCTAACCCAATCCAGGGAATGGCCACCGCCAAAGGCACAAAGGCGACTAGCTTGGTCCCAATCGCCAGACTCCCGACTGCAATCGCCCACAAATAGTCGTTAAATTGCCGGTGATGATAAAACCGCAAAAGCCCAAAAAAACTAAGCAGTACACAAGCCAGGGCAAAACTGTTTTGGTGAAAATTAAAGTGCCATATTTTTTGTTGCCCACCTGCCCCTTGGATGAAAAAAAAGAAAGCAAACAACAAAAAGGTGAGTCCTGGCGAATGATTTTTTTTGGCATGGGACATGCCCCAAAACCCGATCCAGATTAAGGTCCAGTTAAAACCTAATAAAAATCTGAAATAGAGGTTGGCTACGGAAATCCCGGTGAACTGGCTAATCGTGGCCACCAGGAGTTCAGAGAAATTATAGTAGCGGTAACTTTTATCAGGGGCGTAAACGTGGAATTCGGGCGGCGGATAGGCGAGCTTAATAAAATGAGCAATACTCATCCGCTGGTGTTCGTCTTGGTAGTAATCCTCTATGGGCTGAAAGCTATAGGTTTTAACTGCGGCAATAATCATCACCAAACCTAGCCCAAAAAAGAGGGCCCGTTTAAAGGTTTGCGCGTTAAGCAGGCTTAGGCCCCAAGCCTTAAGCTCTGCCTTGGGGGCCCAGTGGCCCGCTTTGGTCTCTAAAAAGGCCCAAACCAAAAATCCCAATGGCAGAACAAAATAAGGCCACACAGGCAGCCCTAAAGGTGTGGCAGCCAACCGATAGAGGATCAAGCTAGGCAAGTGGAAACCCAAGCCAAACAGGGTTAACTGGGCAATAGAGCCGTTTTGGATCCAGCCTTTGGCCTTAAACCCCCGTTGCAAAACCAACGCCGGTAGGCCCAAAAAAAGCACCAAGTAAAAGCCTAATAAAACCAGCTTAAACACCACCCTGCCCCCCGCGCTTTTTCATCAGCAATTCAACAATTTCAAAGTCTAATTCTGTGTCAATATCTTGACTACGGTCTTCGGGCATCTCAAAGAGACGGGTATTTTCTAAGATCACACTAGTAGGCCCAAACATATGAGCCCGGTCCCAAACATAGATGCTGGCGTTCAGATCGAAACAAGGGGGGGCGTCTTGACGGCGGAAGACCGCGCCTTGAGGTGGTTTCGATAGGCTAACCCGGCCCGTAGAGTCCTGTTCAACCAGATTAAAATAGGGGGAACGCCTCGCCGGGGCTCCGGTTAACACATTACTGGCCTGTTCCCTTTCTAAAAGCGCCACTGACCCCACAATGTCTTTTACGATTCGCAAAGGACTAGTCGCATCTAAATCCACAAAGGTATCAAACTCGAGCCCCATCAATCGCTCTACCTCTTTGGCCCCCCACTGGATGGCAGGCAGCTTAGGGGCGGTGTCGCTAGCCATTTCAGCAGGCCGCTTTAAAGCAAAGTCGGCCCCCCATTTAAGACCACATTCTAAGATGGCGTCTGAATCGCTATTGACCGCAACCGCCTCAAACAGGCCACTGGCCTTGGCTTGAAGGATGCTATGCGCCAGCAGGGGTTTGCCTAAGAGGTCGCGCAGGTTTTTACCTAAGACCCCTTTACTGCCGCCCCGAGCAGAGATGGTACAAAGTCGTTTCATGCGCCCTCTTGGGTAATCCAGCGGTAAGGTTTTTGGGCCGCTCGTTCAGCGGCGGCTATGGTTTCCATATGGGCTAGGCCTGTCGCGTAGTCACACAGGTTTTCAGTTTGGCCAAGCAGTAAAGCTTGGTTTTGCCCTCGGTAGGTCTGGTCTCGCTCGGCTTTAATCGACTCCAGATTTTGGTCTTGATATAACTCCCCAGCGATTAAATCGGCATAAAAACTACCCTCCACGCAGTTTACACTAATCCTTCGGGCAGGCCGCCGGTCTAGGTAGTTCACTTCTAAGGTTACCGCCGCTCCCGAGGCCAAACCCATCAAGAGGCAAAAATGGTCGTCTGAATCGATCTCTAAGTCGCTGGCTTTACCCCCCAGCGCACTAAGCGCAGCCCAAGGCCCAAAGAGCCAGTGGAGGTAGTCCAACTCGTGGCTTAAATCCCGAAGCGCCCCCCCGCCTTCGGCTTTTTTGGCCGAATAACTTTCTTGGTATGGTCGCTCTGGTCGCCAAGTAGGCAGATATTGCCCTACATAAGCCTGTACGCTGATCACTTGTTTACCTATTAATAGGGCCTTCAGGCGCTCTAGGATTGGATGAAACCGCAGGTTGTAAGCCACAAAGATCGCCGATTTATCCAGCCCTACAAGGGCTTTAGGTTCCTGGTACAAGGGTTTTTCGACCAGCACCAAGCCAGAATATTTTATATGGGCGAGTTCGTTTAAGGTGGAGAAGTGTTGGGAGGTGGGATTAGCAATCAGCACTAGGTGGGGCGCTCCCCCTTCGAAGGCTTGGGGTAGCGTTGAATACACCTTTATTTCCGGTTGCGGATAGGCACTAACCGCTTCCACTTGAGCGCCTAACTCGCTAAACACCCGTGCGTGACGGCGACCGATCGAGCCCATCCCAATAATTAACACCCTTTTTTTCATCAATCTAATTGGTATGGGGTCAGCCTTAACCTAGCCGTGTCTGGCTATTTACCAGAGGTTAGGTGCCTTGTCCATGGTCTTAGACTTGGTTTAAGGGGATCAAAGGGGGATAAGGGAGACTACCTAGGGCCGGGGATGCCGGGTAACTAACCTCGCTGGGGTCCTTAAAAAACGAACCCTAACGAGGCTAAGTTTGACTATAACTATGGCTATCTATTCACTAGTTTTAGCTTTTTTACCTGGCTCGCGGATACACTTATATCCAACCACCCGTTCGTTCAAACCGTTATCGTTGGTTCGTTGGCGAATCACGGTTTTCCACTCACCGTTGGTGCAGGTGTATTGCTGTTTATAGACCACTTCTTTGTTCCTAGGGGCTTCGGTCTGCACCACTGCAAAAACCGAGGGCACAGTCAGCAAGGTGGCCATCAGCGCAAAAACCAAAAGTCTCATTGTTTACCTTTAATTATGGGTTCTGGACGCAATACTAACCTAACCAATCTATTTTTTCAACCCCCTGGCGTTTAGAGTAGCTTTAGTAAGGCTTGTGGTTGATCAATCACCTCTTTAGCCCCGGCAGGAAGCAGTTCTTCGGGCCTAAACCCCCAACGGACCCCTAAGGGATAAAACCCAGCAGCCCGAGCGGTTTTAATGTCGATTGCCGTGTCTCCCACGTACAAAATACGCGAAGGCTCAACGGCCCAAAGCCGTGCGATTTCTAAAGCCCTTTTGGGGTCTGGCTTTCTGGGCCAACCTTCGGTCTGACCAAACACCGGGTTAAACGGATACTCCCCTAAATAATGCGCTACACAGGCTTGTGTAATCAGGTGGGGTTTGTTCGAAAGCACCCCTAACTTAAGCTTACGCAGGGCAAGCTGTTCAAGCATTGGTTTTATGCCTGGATAAATATGGGAGCGAATTCGGGCATTTTGCTGGTAGTCTTGTTGAAAGTCGGCCAGCAGTTGCTCGACTTGGTCCATAGGAGCCAGCCCACCTAACGCCGATTGGATCAAATGCCTCGCCCCTTCACCGACAAACCCCCGATAGGCGGCCACAGGATACACAGCCAGTCCATGCCTTGCCAAAACCCGATTGGTCGCCGCCGCCAAGTCCTCTAAGGAATCGAGCAGGGTTCCGTCCAGGTCAAAAATTACTCCATCAAAGTTCATGGTTTAAGTGCCTCTTCCAATTCGGTAAAGCTACCGATCTGCCGCGAAACCAGGGTGGGCGAGCGTAGATCGAAAAGAACCAATAACTTGGGCGGGTGGGGCCAAGTTTGGGTATAATCCCCTTGGTGGTCCAAAAAAAGCTGGAAGCTAAATTTTTTCATCGCCGGCAGGGCAAACAGTTTGGAGATTAGACGGGGCATCTTATGGATGTCGGCCAGGATTATAGTTTGCCGTTGGTCGAGCCAGTCTTGCCCTTTTTGGTTCAGCTCATCAGAGACCAACTCAAAACTGGCTTGGTCCCCGGCGAATAGGAGATAGTGAACCTGTTGGGGAGCTTTTAAGGTTTGGTCGTGTTGATCGGTTAATGGGAACTGGCTCAAGTCCAATTCCAGCGCCCAAAGAGCCGGTTGGAGCGAGAACAAAAATACCACCCAAACCACCCAAAAACGGCCAAAGCATATCGTCTTTTTCATATAACCCGATGCGAAAGCCCAAACTTGAACAGGGCTAACATTTAAAATAAGTCTTTTTAATTCAGTCTGCTGCACGAACATTCAACTAACCTTGTCGCTTTTTTAGGGTCCTATGCGGCAAAAGACTTGGTTTTATCTGTTTTTTACAGTATAACCACTCCGAAAGAAACAATGTCCAGGCACTTAGGTCTGGAAGAGGTTTCTCCTTTGATCCTACTCAACAACACCACTTTTTCAAGTGTTATGAGGTAATCCGATGAAAAAAGTCCTGACCCTGGGTTCGTTTTTAGTACTTTGTGCCGCTTTGATTTCTTCTTCGGCTTTGGCTGGCGACGGCAAAGCGCTTTTTACTAAAAAGTTTTGCGTAAACTGTCACGGTGCTGATGGACATTCTAAAACCCCTCAGTATCCCCATCTGGCGGGCCAGAACAAAGAATATTTAGTAAACCAGTTCAACGCCATTATTTTCGGCAAGCGCGAATTGGGCTCGTCTGCTTTGATGAAAAACCACCCGAAACTGAAAGATTTCAGCCCAGCTGAAATTGAAGATATTGCTACCTTCCTTTCGGGACTTAAGCGTGTTGCTACCCCAGGTCAGGTGGACCCGGCCGATGTAGCCAAGGGCGAGGCTATGTTTAAAAACATGGGTTGCCCCGAATGCCATGGGGCTGGCGGCAAAGGGATGCCTTTAGGATCAGACCCCAAGTTCGCCGCTTACCCCCGCTTGAATGGACAACATGGCGATTATCTATTCTGGCAAATGAAACGGATCCTCGAAGGCAAACGGACCAACAACCACGCTTTAACCATGCGTGATAAGTTTAAAGCCGAGAAGCTGACCGACAAGGAACTGCGTTCACTCGCCAGCTACCTTAGCACGATCGAATAATCGGGTTACGATAGCGAGACACTCTTGCAAAGTGTCTCGCTTTTGTATTAGGTTACTAGCCAACTAGGGTAAATAACTACCCATTTAGACTAGAGGAGATTCATGTTAACACAGGCTGGATTTTTCCTGGTTTCGATTCCGTTTTTCCTAGTTGCTTTGTTATTTCAAGCACATAAAGAACGACCTACCCAATTCTTATAAACCCCATGAAACGCACCTTGTTTTTTTTAACCCTGCTGAGCTTGATGTTGGTTGGGTCTTTACTGGCTTACACTGCGGAAGAACAGGTGCGTCACCTAAACCACTGTACCGGGTGTTATCTGGCTCGGACCAACTTCGCACATCACGATCTGACCGGGGTGGACCTATCGGGGGCCAACCTCGAATATGCCAGTTTTCTCGGAGCTACCCTGACCGATGCAAAATTTGGCGGGGCTAACCTTAAAGGGGCCAATTTTACAGGTGCCTTGTGGGTTGACGGGAAAACGGTGTGCAAAAAAGGGTCCATTGGCAAATGTCTGGCGCAAGAAGCTCCTGCTCAATAGCTCGTTTTCCTACCCCAAACCCCAAGCCTTTGTTACGTTTAGGCCGTTTAGTAGCAAGAGGATTGTTTGAGCAGCAAGTTAAATCAAATTCGTTTTACAGCCCCTCCTAGAAGACCTCCGGTTAAGTTATTTGCTTTTCTGGCGGCTGCCTTGTGGAGCTTGGTCATCCTGACCTCCCTTCATATCAACGTCAGTCATGAAAAACGGGTAACCCTGGATCTGGCGCTTCATGCGGCCCGTGCCGCCTATTTTAAGGATCTCGCCTTTCGTCACTGGGCTACCGAACACGGCGGGGTTTATGTCCCCATCACGGAAAGGACCCCCCCGAATCCCTACCTAAAGGTCCCTGAACGGGATGTGGTGACCCCAAGTGGCAAAAAGTTGACCCTGATGAACCCGGCCTACATGTTGCGTCAGGTTTTAAACGAATATTCTGAAATATTTGGGGTTTATGGTAAGATAACCAGCCTCAAGCCCCTGAACCCGGCTAACGCTCCTGACGAGTGGGAAAAGAGGGCTTTAGAGTCCTTCGATCAAGGCAAAACCGAAGAATATGGAATTACAAGCATAGAAGGGAAACCCTTCTTAAAGTTGATCAAGCCCTTGTTTGTCGCCCAAGGCTGCTTGAAGTGTCATTCCCATCAAGGGTACCATTTAGGAGACGTACGTGGGGCTATCGCCGTTTCCATTCCCTTAGAGGACTACTATACGGTTGAAGAACGTTCGATTTTCGAAAACCAACGCACCCATCTTATTTTTTACCTCCTAGGGTTAATAACCATTGGGCTGTTTGCTTGGCGCAGTCAAAGCGGATTTAATCAGATCGAACAGTACGAAAAAGAGTTGGCTAACCAACATGACCACCTAGAAGAACAGGTTGCGCTGCGCACCCGCGAATACGAAGAAGCTAAACAAGAGGCGGAAAACGCGGTAGCCATCAAATCAGGCTTTTTGGCCAACATGAGCCACGAAATCAGGACTCCACTTTCTGGAGTCATTGGGGTAGCCCGTTTATGTGCCGAAACCGAACTTTCCTCTGAACAGCGAGAATATTTAGACACGATCACCTATTCTAGCGAATACCTTTTGATGATAATCAATGAGGTATTAGATTTATCTAAACTTGAAGCTGGTAAATTAGAACTGGTCGAGTCCCCCACCGATTTGGGGGGTTTATTAGAAGAAGTGGCTGATATGTTTGCCTTAAAGGCTGCTGAACGTCGGGTTGACCTCTTTTATTCAGTTGACCAAAGGGTGCCAAAAGCAATTTTGGTGGATAAAGCAAGACTTAAACAAATTCTAATCAACCTAGTTGGCAACTCGGTTAAATTCACCAACAAGGGTTACATTTATATCGAGGTGGAGGTCACCAAAAAGCAGCACCAGGGGATGGAATTGTTGTTTAAGGTGACCGATACGGGCCCAGGGATTCCCTACGAGGCGCAAGCAAACCTGTTTGACGCTTATGTGCAAGCACAACCGCAGGTCAAAGCCCAGTTTGGTTCTGGTCTCGGACTCCATATTTCTAAACAACTAAGTATTTTAATGGGTGGGCAGATTTGGTTCAAGTCGGAATTGGGGCAAGGCGCGGTTTTTTGCTTTAGTATTCAAACCCGTCTGGCCCCCGTCCCCTCCGAACCTGTCCGCCTTCGTTTAGCCCAGCTTGAAGGCCGCAAACTTTATTACTGGAGCGCCAACCCCGTATTTGGCCGCTGTTTGGAACTAATGCTCCAGACGGTCAAGATGGAAGTGGTGCCGGTTTTTTCCCTAGTTGAGATTGAAGATAAAACCAGAGGGGAAAAAGAGCCCTTTTTACTCCTGGATATCCCCCTGCCCGCTGGCTCTCCCGAACCAGCCAGCCTAGCCCGTAGCCTCCCTCATATCAAGCCAATCTGTTTGTATTTTTTAGGCGCCCACCAAAGAGCAGGATCCGAAATTTCGGTTCTAAAAAAACCTCTACGGGCATCTAAATTACTAGCCTTGTTATGCCAACGGCAGAGTACCCAGATCGAAGAAGAGACCGGCAAAAAAGAGGATATATTGCCCAATCTCGCGGCGATTTATCCTATGAAAATCCTTTTGGCCGAAGACGACTATGTAAACCAAATGTTGGCCACAAAAATCTTCGAACGCTTAGGGTACCGCGTTGACCATACAGATAATGGTATAGCGGCGGTCGAGATGGCGCTGAAGCGGGATTATGATTTGATTTTTATGGACATCCGCATGCCAAAACTAGACGGGATGGAAGCAACCAAACGAATCTTGGGAGCCGGCAAAAATCCGATCATTGTGGCCATGACTGCCAATGTTATGCTTAATGACCGGGAATTATACCAACAGATTGGCATGAAAGACTTGGTCTCGAAACCTATTTTGCCTAGTGACTTGGGATCGGTGTTGTCCTATTGGGGCCGAACCATTAAAAAACACCAACACCTTTCCCACGTAGCCTTGCCCGAGCGAGACCCACAGCTTCTCAACCCGAAGGTAATCCATTCCCGTATTAGGGTGGGGGGATTCTTTTTTGATCATTTACGGACCCATTTTTTAGATGATTTACCTAACCTGATTGAGCAAATAGAGCAAACCTGTTATCAAGGAGACGACGTTTCCTGTATGAGGATCGCCCACCAAGCCAAAGGGCTGGCTGATAACATCGGTGCCGAACTTTTAGCTGGTTTATGTTTTGAGCTAGAGGTACTCGCTAGCGAAAACCACCTGTACAAAGTAGAGGCGCACCTCCTCGAAATGCGCGACCTTTTTTCTAAAACCGCAGAACAACTGCGCCAGGTAGAAGTTGACCTATGAGCTACAAAAAACACATTAAATCTATATTGGGCAGCAATCGGCATGTCTCTTTTGAGTTGTTCCCGCCAAGGACCAATCAGGGGCTGAGGCAGATTTACAAGAGTATTGCACAACTCCAAAAGCTGGGACCCGATTTTTTTTCGGTGACCTACGGTGCTGGCGGAAGCACGGCTGAGCGGAGTTTAGACGTGGCTTCGGCGATAACCAATCTGGCTTCCCAGACCTGCGTGGCCCATTTTACTTGTGTGGGCATGGACCGGCCCCAGGTTTTGGCCCTACTTGGCCAACTCGAATTTCATGGGATCAATAATGTACTCGCCTTGCGCGGGGACCCGCCCCAAGGGGCCGAGCAGTTTGTGCGCCCCGAAAATGGCTTTGCTTACGCCAGCGAACTGGTCGCCTTTATCCGCGAAAACGCCCCCCATTTGGGAATTTTGGTCGCTGGTTATCCTGAGGGGCATATGGAAAACCCAGATAAAGAAAACGACTTTAGGCGGTTAGTGGACAAGGTCAAAGCCGGGGCTGACGGGATTGTGACCCAGGCGTTTTTTGAAAATCGTTACCTGTTCGACTTTGCCCAAAAGCTAGATCAAGCAAAGGTCACGGTGCCTCTATTGGCCGGGATTTTCCTTTTTTCCAACGCCCGGCAGGTGACCCGGATTTTTGAACTTTCTGGTGGAAAAATGCCCGCGAAGTTGGAAGCGGGAATCAAAAAGTGGGGTGAAGATGCAGATGCCATGCAGAAATTTGGCACTGAATTCGCGATTGAGCAGGTCGATGATCTCGTTTCCCAAGGATTTGGCCACTTCCACTTTTACACCATGAACCGCAGCGACCAAGCCCGCGAGGTATTGCAGGCCTTAGAGCACCATTTCCCAAGGTTGCGATTTGACTAGTTGGCCAGTTTTTTAAATACCAACAACCGCCCGCCTAGATCTGGACCTATTTGATAAGTCTGGTCTTCAACCCTTTCAAACCGGGCTTGAAGAGCTTGGGGGCAGCGGGCCCACTCCTGGTCGAAGCCCTGCCCTTTCCAGGCCCACAATAGACCTTCTGGGCGCAAAAACAAATCTGCCCAATGGAGTAGGTCTGCCATTTCAGCCAAGGCTCTAGCGATTATAAAATCAACAGATTGCCCTCCTAATTCCTCAAAGCGTTTGGACCAAGCAGTGAAGTTGGTTAATCCTAATTCCGCTTTGGCCCAGGTCTGAAAAGCTACCTTTTTAGCGACCTTCTCTACGGATACCACCTCGACTTGTGGCAACATCAGCGCTATAATTAATCCCGGGAACCCGGCTCCGCTCCCTAGATCGAATCCACGACCGGCAAAGGAGTGAGTCATTTGTCTGTTGGTCAAAAGACCCAGGGGTACTAGGGAGTCTAGTAGGTGCTTGTTAAGTAAGCCCTCGAAACCAGAAATGGCGGTTAAATTAACCTTCTGGTTCCACCGCTCCAGGCCCGTTAGCAGGCGCTCTAGTTGGTCTGCTTGGGCCTCGTTGATCAGCAAGCCCGAAAAAAGATTTTGAACCGCGTTTTGAATTTGGACTGCTTTTCGCATAAACGAGGCCAAGCCAAGAGTCGAAATTAGTTTCGACTGAGTACCTGATTTTGGAAAGACTGCCTCACAAGGGCAAGCAAATTCGTAAACAGAAAAGCAAACCTACGGTAAGACCATGGCAAAAACTGACGAACTCGATCTAGACCTAGATATGGACATGGATGACCTCGGCGAGGCCGGGGATCTCGATCTAGATGGCGACCTCGACCTAGGTGGGGACCTAGACATGGACGCGGACCTAGGAGAAGAGGACCTAAGTGGCGACCTAGACGATTCCGCAGATAACCTGGACCTAGGCGGCGACGACCTAGACATGGGAGACGACCTGCCCGCAGTGGACATGAGTGGCCTAGAAGACGAACTGGGCCTGGATGAGGCCGATTTGCCCGAAACGGTGGATCAAATCAAAGAAATTGATTCAGACGACGAGCTAGACGCCGAATTGGCCAGTCTTTCAGAGGAATTGGTTTTAGACGAATCAATGGAAGTGGTTGAGCCTGAAGAAGATTTGGACATGGGTGGCGACCTTGAGGCCGACGAAATGGACGCCGGACTGGCAGACGATCTGGCCGCGACCGAAGAAGACGCAGAGCCCTTTGACGAGCCCCCGAGTCTCCCAGAGGACGCCGCCGTAGATCTCTCGGACGACCTCGACCTAGAGGCACACGACGAGGACCTGTTAGAAGAAGAATTAGAAACCGATTTGCCAGACGATTTAGTGCAAGAGGACGACGAGTTGATAGAGGAAAGCCTCGAAGATGACTTAGAAATGCCCGATGCCGAAGAGCCGGAAGAGGAACTATCAATGCCCGAAGATTTTGACATGGCACCCGAAGAGGCCAGTTTTGATGATCTCGAAGAACCTCTTATGGGTGAAGAGGATTCGATTTCAGAAGAGGACGACTTTTCGATGCCTGATCTTGACGAACCCGGTTTAGACGACCTCGAAGAAGACATGGGTCCTGGTTTAACCGAGATTATCGAAGAGGCGGAAGAGAACGACGATGTCTTTGGTGAGCCCGAAGACTTCGATATCGACCAAACCGCCAGCCCGGCCGAGATGATGAAGGTTGACCTGGGCCCTGAACTGCCCAAGTCCCCGGTAGTCCGCCCCCCGGCTAGCGAGCCGAAGATGACGGAGCAGGCTTTAGTCGGCAAAAACCTGCTTTATAAGATCCCACACCAACTGACCGTGCAGATTGGTAGCGCCAATCTCTCTGGTGAGGATTTAACCCGGCTGGATTATGGTTCGGTGATCGAACTCAATCGCAAAATCGGGGACCCGGTGGATATTTGCTTGGGTGACCAAGTGATTGCCAAGGGCGAAGTGGTGCAGATAAACGAGGATCAATTGGGCGTTCGGGTCACCCGCATCGACTATTAGGAGAACCATGAACGCTGTTGTCAGGCCCTACGATTTAACCCGAGGCGAACAGGTAAGGTCCGGTTATTTTACAACCCTAGAAGTGGTTACCCGGCATTTTTTAAGCGAACTGGAATCCTATTTTTTTGACCAGTTCACCATAAGCTGCCACTTCTCGTCTAAGCTAAGTCCGGCCGGAAAATTTGAGCCCTATTTGGCCAAGATTCCTCAACCGACCCCGATTTTTGTGGTCGAAATGTCGGTCTTGGGCGGGGAATGTCTTTTGATCTTAGAAAACCCCTTATCCAACTTGATTTTGGCTCGCAAGGAACTGGTGGAACAAGGGCGGGCCAAGTTACCCAAAGACTTTGCAGTCACCTTAGAAAACTATCCTCGACTCGAAACCGGGGTTCAAGAGATTGTTGAAATTTTTAACCGCTGCTGGAACCGGATCTTGCCCAGCCAAGTTAAGGTGAAGAAATTGGTCAGCCACCGGATCAAGGCTAAAATCATGGAACCGGGCGAATCTTGCGTTAGTGTCCAGGTCGCGGTTGAATATAAAGGGTTTAAAAGCCACCTAGAATTCTGTTTTTCTGCCTATCAACTAGACCCCATTTTAAAGCGCTATGGCAAAAAGGCCCTACTAACTGGCGAACCGGGCCGGGTGCCTACCCCAAAGGAACCTTTAGAGCGGATCATTGAGCAAGAAGCTGATTATAAAGCGACCGCGATTTTAGGTGAGTTGTTTATTTCTCGGGCGCAGTTGGAAAAAAGCTTAGAAAAGGGCGAGGTTCTGCCCATGAGCAACGAACTAAAAAATCTAATTACCTTGGAGCTTAACGGCAAGCCAATGTTATCGGGCGAACCGGGAGTCACCTTAGGTTACCATTCTGTACAGATCAACGGCTTAATCGAAGAGGTCCGCCAGCAGGTCAAGGCCCGCCCACGCCCCTTTGAGAAAACCCGCTTTCCCCAAGGTTAACGGGCTAAACGCTCTTTAATCCTTTGAACTCGGGCCCTCAAATCGGGGGCCTCAAAAAGCCCCTGAATCATTGCAACTGAACGGACCCCGGTCTTTTGAACGGCCTTTATCCGACTTAAGTCGATCCCACCAATGGCCACCAAGGGCAAGCTTGAGTACAAACTAGCTTGCCCTAAAAAATCCAATCCAACGACTGGCTCTGCTGGTTTGGTTTGAGTAGGAAAGGCCGGGCCTACTCCCAGATAATCCAGGTCCATCCCTTGAGCACTTTGGACTTGGGCTAGGTTGTGGGTGGACCAACCCAGGATCGCGTAAGGCCCCAAGAGGGCCCGCGCCTTTTGGGGTTCCATGTCCCCCTGACCCAAATGCACCCCATCCGCCCCCAATTCTTGGGCCAGCTCTACCGAATCATTCACTAATAGATAGGCCCCTTGAGCCCTAACCCAAGGGATCAAGTCTTTTAGCTCGGCTCGTTGGGTGGCCAAATCTAGCCCCTTAGCCCGGTACTGAACCCAAGAAACCCCAGCTAACACCAAGGCTTTAGCGGCCTCTGCGCAACTCCCGCCGAATAAGTGGGCGTCCGTGATTCCGTATAAAATCCCCTGCCCCCAGGCCTGATTTAGATCAATTCGTTTCAATTTCCTCGCAAAAGGGGTATTTTTTTTATTCTTTAAGCTTTAAACTGGTAACCAAACTCAATGTCACCAAAAATGGCAAACCCCGAAGATTCAATCCTATTTGGCCAGGAATACCGTCGGCTCCAGCAGGGAGAAAAGGTTGCCAACTCCCTAGTTGGGGACCCTAGTCCCTTGGCCAAGGATTATTTAGCCCTATTAGATGCCTACAAAAAGCTCTACAACCAGTTTGCCAAGGTGGTCAACATCAACGACCGGGACCAAGCCGAACTCAGGGAAGCTCAATCTGGGCTGCAAAAGGAGTTAGCCCGGCGGCGGGAGATGGAGATAAAGCTTAGAGAATCCCAGGTCCGACTCACCCACGCTAAGGAAGTGGCAGAAAAGGCGCTCGACGATAAAGCCCGCTTTTTCGCCAGCATGAGCCACGAACTACGCACCCCTTTAAACGGGGTGATCGGCAGTGCAAACCTGTTAAAAAACGGCTACTTAAACGAATCCCAGCAGGACTACATTGAGACCATCATTTCTTCGGGGAAGATTTTGATGGTGGTAATCAACGACATTTTGGACTTCTCCAAAATCGAATCAGGACGTTTGGAACTGGAGATTCAGCCCATCGAGTTAGACTCCTTGATTGAAGGGGTTTTTGATCTCGTCGCAGTCCCGGCAGCTGAAAAAAATTTAGAACTGGTTTACCGCACCCAAAAGGCCCCGCAATCCTTTATGGCAGACCCAACTAGGCTGGCTCAAGTACTGGTCAATTTAGTTAACAACGCAATCAAGTTCACCGAAAAGGGACAGGTCGAGGTGGAGGTCACCTGCCAAGGAACTGGCGAAGAAGAAGCCTTGTTGTTTTGTGTCAAGGATTCAGGAATTGGCATTGAACCAAGCCAGCTAAGCAAACTCTTTACCGCCTTTACCCAAGCGGACCGAAATACCTCTAGGCTGTATGGCGGCACAGGCCTCGGGCTTTCGATTTGTCAAAAACTGGTCGAGCTTTTTGGCGGAAAAATCGAGGTACAGTCGGTCCCCAGAGAAGGTTCAACCTTTCTCTTTACCCTACCCCTGCAAGCCCCAGATCAACCTACCCCAGCACCCCCAAGTTTTGCTGCCTTGCGAGGCAAGCGCCTGTTATTGGTCGAAGACAACCAAAGCCAATTAGCTAAGCTTACTGATTTGGCGGAATCCCACCAGATGCAGGTAACCGCCTGCCAAAGCCCGCTGGTCGCCATGGAAGCGGTTCAGGCCGGGCCTCCCTTCGACCTTGCGGTGATAGACCGAATGATGCCTTTGGTTGAGGGCACGGAACTGCTAAAGCGAATTCGGGTTCTGCAAGCTAGCACCCCTTTGCCCTGCTTAATGATGACCCATGTAGGGCAAAAGTTAACCTTGCGGGTTCATCCTTCTATGCCTGAAGTGCAAATGGCTAAGCCAGTACACAATCGGCAATGGCTTGAGGCTATTTCTAGGTTGAGTTCCGGGCAAACCTCTTTACCTGAAATGACTGAACAACAGGCAAAGTACCCCAATCTGGCAAAAATTTATCCCTTTAAAATTTTGGTCGCAGAAGACAACAAAATCAACCTTAAGATTGCTTTGGCCAATCTCGAACTCTTTGGTTACACCGCCGCCCACGTGGTCAACGGGGTTGAATTGATGGTCGCCTTAGAAAAGGAGGATTTTGACCTCATTTTAATGGATGTGCAAATGCCCGAGATGGACGGCCTAGAAACCACCCGGATTATTAAAGAATCTTGGCCCACCGACCACCGCCCCCTGATTGTGGCGATGACCGCCAACGCCAACACCGAGGACCGGGCCCAATGTTTAGAGGCCGGGATGGACGACTTTTTGCCTAAACCCGTGGAGATTGAACACCTGGGCAAGATGATTGAAAAGTGGGGGCGGTATTGGAAAGGAATTCCTGGGCAGCCTTTTATGGGAGCAGGCGAAGCCCCAAAGACCGCAGCACCCATCGACCCACATATTTTGCCTATACTCGATCAAAATTACATCCAAGGTCTAAAAGCCAATTATGCACACACCCTTTTAACCGAACTAGGGGGCTTTTTTTGCCAAGAGTTTGTCGAAGCCAGGCAAGCGATGGAAACCCACCTTAAAACCGGACGTTTTGACTTGATCAGCCAAACGGCCCACAAACTCAAAGGTTCTTGTGTTAATATCGGCGTAAAGCGGGCGGGACATTGGGCCATACACATCGAGACCCAAGCCCGAACCCAGGACCCTGGCCTTCACCTTTCTTTAGCCGCGCTTAAAGACTGCGAAGACGCCACCTTAAAAGCGGTTCGGCAATACTTGGTCTTGGGCCAAGATTGACACCACCCCCAAGCCCGGTTAGACTGGGCCACTCTTAAACTAAGGGCAACCTATGGGCTTCAAATTTACTCCCTTTTTGCTTTTTCTAACCCTCTGGGCCGCTCCCCTGTTTGCCTTGGGCGACAATTCCAGTTCTGGCGACCGAGAGATTCCGCTGCCTGAAATCAACTATTCAGTGATTGTGGTGGACGCACAAGCAGTCCAGACCACTGCCAAGCGGGTTAGCTGGGACGGCAAGGTGTATTTGCAAGGGAAAAGGGGCGAAGCTTTGACCACGATTAGTTTTGAGAAGCTGAATCAGGTGGAGGTTCTCCCTGAAAACGCTGCCCCTCCAGGCTCGATAGCCGCTAAGGTGACCCTTAAATCAGGTGAGACCATCGACTTGACCGTAAAGGGGAATTCGAAGTTGTTTGGCGAGACCAGTTTTGGCAAGTTTGAGATCTATTTCCGCGACCTCCGTAAGATCCTCTTTAACTGACCCCATGAAGGACTTCGCTGCCCAGGACTTTGGCCGGCAAAGGTCCGCCCCGCCCAAGGTGCCCATGTTGCCGGGTTTGGGCCGGACGGCGCTGACCTTGGCTACGATGGTCCTGTTTATTGCTAGTTGGGGCTGGATGCCTTTTTATTTGGCAGGCGATTTGCGGGAGGTGCAGGTTTCGGGCAATCAGATTCTTTCGGCCCAGGCCCTGGTTTCCCGGTTGGCACTGGGCAAGGAGCCGATTGGCTGGTGGGGGCTTGATCCTTATGTTTTAACCGAACAGTTGCTTAAAGAGCCTTGGGTTGCTCAAGCAAAAGTAAAAAAAACCAGTAGCTTGGGGCTGATGATCGAGGTGGTCGAGCGCACCCCCATGGTTTATGTCAAAACCCGAGACCAACTGTTTTTAATGGACGAAAATCTCGTACTTTTGTCCTTGCCCGACAAGCAGCGTTTCTGGGAACTTCCGGTCTTGACCGACCCAGGATTAGAAGAGGCCAAAGAGGGCGACCGGTTGGATTCAGCCGCAGTAGAGCGGGCGCTTAAGTTGATGAAGCTCCTTGAAAACGACCCGGTGATCCCCCTGTCCGCAGTTAGCGAGATTGTGCTCACTGATCCTTTGAACCTAAAATTAATCACCCTTCCCAGCGGCCTCGAATTCCGCTTTGGGTTAGGGCAGTTTGAAGAAAAATTAGAACGACTACACCGGGCCAGCGCCGATCTACACCAGCGAGAAAACCGTCTCGCCTATGTTGACCTCCGCCACCCCAAAGGGCTTGTGATTAAAAGAAAGTAACATGGAAAAAACAGACGCTATCTTAGCCAGATACAAAAAGGTTATGGTCCCCAATTATGCCCCAGCCCGGTTTATGCCGATCAAGGGCCAAGGGGTTTGGCTTGAAGATGTAGAAGGAAAAAAATACCTAGACCTCACCGGCGGTATTGCGGTCACTGGATTGGGTCATTGCCCTCCCGAGGTTGCGGCGGCTTTAAAAGCCCAACTGGATAAGGTTTGGCACGTCTCTAATTATTACGCCAACCTGCCCGTGGTCGAACTGGCCGAGCTTTTCACCAGCTTGACCGGCTTTGAACGTGCTTTTTTTGCCAACTCGGGCTCTGAAGCAGTGGAGGCCGCCCTCAAGTTGGTCCGGCGATACGCCCACGACCATTTTGGCCCGGACAAAAACGAGATTATATCCTTTCACAAAAGTTTCCACGGTCGGACCCTATTTTCGGTTACCGCCGGAGGCCAAGAGGCCTACCGCACCGGTTTTGGCCCGTTGCCACCCAAGATGATTTATGGGATTTACAACGATGCAGACGACCTTAAACGGCTGATTTCAGACCAGTGCTGCGCTGTGATTATGGAGCCCGTCCAAGGCGAGGGCGGGGTTTTGCCTGCCACCCCTGAATTTGCCCAGGCGGTGCGGGCCCTTTGCGACCAGCACCAAGCCTTGTTGATTTTTGATGAGGTCCAGTCAGGCGTAGGCCGGACGGGAAGCCTGTTTGGCTACCAACAATTAGGGGTCATGCCCGATGTCTTGACTGCGGCCAAGGCCTTGGGTTCGGGCTTTCCTATTGGTGCCATGTTGACCAGCACCAAAATCGCCCAGGTTTTCCAGCCGGGCGTTCACGGCAGCACCTTTGGCGGTAACCCTTTAGCCGCTGTGGCCGCCAAAGCCACCCTAGAGATTATCTCTAAACCTCAAACCCTGGCCAACGTCAATAAGCGGAGCGCCCAGTTTTTGGCGGGCCTCCAAAAAATTGCCGCCGAAACCGGGGTCTTTGGAGAAGTGCGGGCTCGAGGATTGTTGATTGGCAGCGAGCTTTCCCCCCCGTACCAAGACAAAGCCAAACTATTTGTGCAGACGGCCTTAGGTTTGGGTTTGTTGATATTAGTGGCTGGGCCTAACGTGATCCGGTTGGCCCCTAGCCTTTTAATCAGCGAAGAAGAAACCACTCAAGGCCTAAAACTGATCGGTCAAGCGGTGCGAGATACTATCAAATCCTTATGAGCGTAGATAAAACCCAGGCCCGTATCGTATCCGTCCAAGACCGGGCGGAGACTCTCCAAGGCTACCTTTGACTGGGACAAAAAAAGGGCCCGCTTAGAAGAACTCGAATACAAAACCGCCCAAGACCGTTTTTGGTCTGAGCCGCAAGCGGCCCAGGCAGCGGTACTCAAGGAGATTGCCAGCCTCAAAGAGGAACTAGGGCGCTTCGAGCGGATCGAGCGTTTTTTGGCTGACGCCTTAAGTGTGATGGAACTACTCGAACAAGAAGAAGATGCCGAACTCCTCCTGGAGGCCGATGGGGCCTTAGACGAGGCGGAGAAAGCGCTGAAAGAATTTGAGTTAGCCCATTTGCTTTCGGGCCCTCGCGACCATGCGGGGGCGATTGTCACTATCAATTCGGGGGCGGGAGGTACCGAATCGATGGACTGGGCGGGTATGTTGATGCGGATGTACCGCCGGTGGGGTGAGGATCAAGGGGCTAAGGTAGTTTTGCTTGATATCCAACCAGGCGAAGAGGCCGGGATCAAGTCGGCGACCCTCTGCATTGAAAGTGAATTCGCCTATGGAAAACTCAAGGCCGAAGTGGGGGTGCACCGCTTGGTGCGTATCTCCCCCTTCGACGCCAACAAACGGCGCCATACAAGCTTTGCCTCGGTGGGGGTCATGCCCGATTTAAACGAAGAAATCGACATTGATATCAAAGAGTCGGACCTCCGTATCGACACCTACCGTAGCTCTGGTTCCGGCGGTCAGCACGTCAACACCACCGATTCCGCCGTTCGCATCACCCATATTCCCACTGGCCTAGTCGCCCAGTGCCAAAACGAACGCAGCCAGCACAAAAACAAGTCCACCGCGATGAAACTGCTGAAGGCCATGATGTTTGAGCAAGAAGAACAAAAACGCCGGGAAGAGGCCGAAAAAGACCACGCCGAAAAAGCCAAGATCGAGTGGGGCAGTCAGGTCAGGAGCTATGTGCTCCACCCTTACCAAATGGTCAAAGACCACCGCACCGACTTCGAGACCAGCCAGTCCCAAAAGGTCCTAGACGGTCACCTAGACGACTTCATCGAAGCCACCCTAAATCTCATGGCCGCCCAAAAGCGGGATTAAGGGGTAAAAACCGGCAAAATATACATATTTTACTTGGCCTAAGATTGAAATTCGTAGTAGCTTCGTCTATGGTCCTCGTTTAACCAACCCATTAGTTGACAACTTGAGCGACCAGAGGCTAGCTTGTTTCGGATTTGTGGACATTTTGGCCCACATTTTGAAAACCTCATTTAGGTCTCATCACGGAGCCCCCAATGACCGTTGTAGATAAAAATTATATGGACTTATTAGC
>Ga0156797_108_pt1 | contig 44530 bp, 41 predicted proteins | sample RifOxyD2_FD_112098 | JGI IMG/M metagenome (GOLD analysis project Ga0156797, IMG submission 112098) | Candidatus Lambdaproteobacteria bacterium RIFOXYD2_FULL_50_16 | reverse complement strand
TTATCCCCGGCAGGGCCTTCGGCTTTGGCAGCAGGCCCAGCTTTCGGGTCCCCTTTGGCATCAGCTTTAGCTTCCTCTTTGGCCAGGGGCTTTGCATCAGCTTTAGCTTCCTTTTTGTCGCCAGGTTTAGCTTCTTCTTTTTTAGCTTCTTGCTTTTTTTCTTCCTGTTTCTTCTCTTCTTTCTTTTCTTCCTTCTTCTCTTCCTTCTTCTCTTCTTTCTTTTCCTCTTTTTTATCAGCCTTCTTCTCACCGGTATCGGTCACAGGCGCACCGAATTTAACCGCGTTAAAGGCTTGGGGCGAATCGGTAGTCATAATCTGTTGGACGGCCGCTGGGCTCAATTTAACCGGTGCTGTCGGAGGGTCCGCTTTCGTGATTTGACTAGCCTGATTCTCTGCGACCACCACCTCGACCCCAGGGCTATCGACGTTGGCCATGGTGACCGCGCCTTCTAGGGTAAGCAAGCTGGTGGTTTCGGCCCCCGTACCCAAAACAAACTCGGTACCTTTGACCCCAACCAAGGCGTTGACCGTTTTAACCATAAAAGGCCGCTTAGCTCCAGCAGGCAGCGGCACCGCCAAGGGCTTTACTTTAAAATGGGCCTTACCAATAGGCATATTAAAGTCCCGCTTGTCGCCAGAAACGTCTTCCACCCCTAAAAAGCTGTTTGAATAAAGGACAATCTCGTCGCCCTTCGAGTGAATAAAGACCTTGGCCTCTGAATTGGCCCCGGTCTGTAGCGAATCCCCGTTAAAGAGGTCAACCTTTTCTCCAGGGGTTTTGTAAATGGTATCCTTGTTATTTCGCCTAACCTTGATATTCCCTTTTTCAACCGTCATAACCCCCGCCGGTTGGTCTGCTGCTGCAAATAAGGGCGCAGACGGCAGCACCAACGCAAAGCTTAAAATCAGTATAAGTAGGTTAAAACGCTTCATCAGGTTACCAAATATAGGTCGCGTTCAAGGTAGAGGTGCCTACGTCGTAGGTTGACCCCACTAGATTGCTAGTTTGTTTTTTAAGTTTGTAATCCGCCCCAAAAACGATTTTAAACCAACCGGTCATGGTCGCCTTAAGTTGGTAGTTGGTGACCACATCTTTTTGTTTGATCCCAGTGGTTGAGTTTAATATATTAAAGTCTTTTATGCTAGTATCCGCTTTAAAACTTGGGCTAACAGGCCCCCATTTATCTGATATTTTAAACGAACCTTTTATGGCTGTAAAATCCTGATTTTTGCCAACTGCTTGGTTTTGGGTGTTTTGAACCTCAAACTGGGTTCCTAAGTTCCAAAGATTAGTTTTAAAGGTCAGGGTCAGGTTTGTCTCTTGCGCGTCGGTTTCGTCGTCTATTTTCGCCGCTTTGGCCACTGCGTTTTTGTTTTTTATCTCAAGCTTTTGCTTGAGTCCGGTCTCTTTGTCCCAAGGTTGGTCTAAGGTTATCGACCAAAAGGTTTCGGCCAATAACTTGTTGGTACCTAGGGTCAATTTATCATTTTGAGTGCGTATATCGTTCCATCCGATAGCATTGGTCATTTTTCCTGCCCAGGTATCGGACCAATCCCAGTCAAAAGCCAATTGCGTATAGCTTACTTCTTTGGAAAGATACGCTTTATTGGTATATTTCTCGCGGAGCACAATCCCTTTCATACCTACCGCATGTTCTTTGGAAAACCGGTAAGTAAACTGGGGAACGATGGTAATCGACTCTTTGGTCGCGGCGTCGTGGGTGGCGTCTTTGGCTTTGTTGTTGATGTTATCTATAATACTTACGGCTAGGATATTGATCAGTTTAAAGCTTGCTCCTTCCTCTTTAGCTCCTAAATGGATGGTAAAAGACTTCTTCGCCAATCCTGCATCCGTAACGACCGAGACGTCGAATTTTGTGGTTCGCTGGCTTAACTCGTATGGGAAGTCAAATTCGATCTGCGTTTCTTTGGGAACCTTAATCATTTTCCCGTTGATATCCACCTGCTCGATCGGTTCGAAGGTGGTCACCCCTATTTTGAGGACCCCCTTTTTGGCTAATACATAGGAGTCCATCTCGTGACTAGGACTAAAAATCAGCGCGTTTTCGTCCAAGTGGTCTGGGTAATCGACCTTGTTACGGGTGATAAATGCCCAGCCCGCCTCTTTCCTCAGACCGCCCCCATCCAAATTTTTCAAGGCTTCGGTGACCCGAACCAGGTACTTTTTATTGTACAGTAATTCGGCCTCGGGCTTAAATCGAATTCGGTCGTCCTCTAAAACCCACTTCCCGGCCACCGGCTGCCCATCGGCTTCAAGTATAGCCGCACTTTCAGTCATAGTTGCAGGATCGATCTTTTGCTTAAAGCGAACCCAGATTTCCGAATCCACCCCTACGTCGCGGGTGCGGTTGGCTGGGTACATACTGGCGATTTCTAATAATGGGATCTCACGATGCTGCTTTTCCGTCGTAAAACCAAAGCTATAAGCCTGTTTAAGAGTTCTCCCCTTGAGGTCGGTGATCCCGTCTAATACAAAGTAATAATAAGTTTCGTTAAAAAGGGGCGCTTTAGGCAAAAACATCAATTGATCGCCTCGAAGGAGGAGTTTCCCTTCTACAGGTTGCTCGCCTAACATCAGGCGCACCTTGTTTTTATCGATACTTTTGGGATTAGGGGGCTGGCTTAACAATAGGCTAACGGCCAACTTCACCGGGATATCAATCTCGCCGTTTTTAGGGCTGGTCCCACTCACCTCCAAAACAATCTCTTCCTCTTTGGTGGTAAACACCCAGCTTCTTGACTTGTTGTGATTCCCCGAAACTCCAACAAAACCCTCGTCAATACTAACTCGGTATTGAGTCAAGCCCTCCAGGTCCACCTTAGGTCGGACCAAAAGTTGGTCTTTGTTTAAATCAAACGCCAAAGGAACTTCTTGGTCCTTAGTTTTTCCACCTCGCGCCACCAACTTAACCCGTTCTTGGGACAAACTTGCAGGCTCAAGCGCCTCGGTGAAGGTAATCTGGAAGGTAGGTCGCAGATCAATTCCCTTTGCCCCAGCGATCGGGCTTACACTTTTAAGCAGCTTTTTATCCCAGGGAGCCGAGTCCCCTAATGCTTGCCAGACCACTTTTTGATTCAAGTCAGCCGGGGTGAGTGTACTCAAGTCGGGCCTTTTAAAAGGCATAGTTAATATCTTGGCCACCTCTTCAGGTTCAGCGCCAAACAATAAGGTCCAAGGCTTGGTTGGCCGAGGCAGCCCTGTACTGGTCTGTTCTGATGGGATGATTAGTTGATACTTAGAACTTTCGGCAGCCAAGGCCCCACTTTTGGCGTCAAACAACCGCATCGAAAGGACAAGGTAGTCTCCACCAATCAAGATGTAGTTCCCGCCGCCAAAAGTGGTCATTGGGATTTTTACCTTAATCGTCCGTTCTCCCTTGTCTAAGTCAAAGGGCAAATCGAAGGTCACCTTTTTTTGGAATTGCCCACTCGACATCTCCACTTGACCCGCATAGCGAATGACTTCGTCGGTGTTATTGTACAGGAGGAGATAGAGGTCGGTCTGGTTGGTTTTGGGGTCCCACCGCATAAACAAAGGCTCGACCCCGGCCAAATCCTGCGCAAAGGAAGACCCAGGCCAAAAAGCCAAAATCAAAATAACCAGTGGTAGTCGGGATAGTATTTTCACAGTTTTTTTAATTCAGGGGTAATCTTAGGTTTTTATCGCAGATCATACATCCCCTTTGTTCCCTTTAAGACCCACGCAGGCCCTATTCGGAAACTTTGGCAGAGTCTATCGGATCGTTTGTAAGCGGTAAATCAAATTGATGAAAATAGAGTATTATTTTTGAGGGATAGCCCAGTTGGGGGCAAGCAGGGACGTTCTGGTTTGTAGGGCTATTAGAGGGGATAGGGGAGTCCCAACTTTTTTTATACCCGCTTTTTAGAAGGGGACCTGCTGCCCATAGGGCAGGGTGTAGAAGGGTGAGGGAACGTTAGACAGACCAGCGAAAGCCTCTAGCGGCTGCCGATCCCTTCTAGGATAGGGATAAAAGCCCCATAATGCTGGGTAAACGGGGTTTAAAAAATTTAATCCCAAATGAGCCGCCGCCCTCTCTGAGGGGCTTAAATAAAAATGCCTCATAAAATCGCTCGGTTCACAAGCCTAGATGGTTAGCAGCCGAAGGGTTCTGCCGCCCTTAGGAGGGCGAAAGGGACCCTCAAAAGGCGACCAACTCCCCGTAAGGCGGGGCTAAGAAGGATTCAGGTTGAGAAAGCGTTTGGCGGGCCAGTGCGAAAGCCTCTAGCGGCTGGTCGATGCCCTCTAGGGTGAGCATAAAAAAACCATAATGCATAGCCAAACTTTTTTTCGAATTTAATTCCAAATGAGCCGCTACCGCTTCTGGGGGATCTAAATGAAAATGCCTCATAAAATCCCGTGGCGCGTAAGCCCCAATAGGGATTAAACTCAAGTCAATCGGGCCCAACCGCTCGCCAATCAACTTAAAATGCGGCCCGATGGCAGTGTCACCAGCGTGGTAGATTTTTTTGCCCTTTTTTTCGATTAAAAAGCTGCCCCAAAGCCGTTGTTTGCGCGATAAAATCGAGCGGGAGCTAAAGTGTTGGGCTGGCAAAAAGTGGATGCCAGCCCCTTGGTATTCAAGGGTTTCCCACCAATCGAGTTCGATTAAATCGGTGATGCCTATATCGGATAATAGTGCTTGATGTCCTAAGCCGGCCACAAAACGAGGGTGGTGCGTTTGAGCGAGGCGTTTTAGGGTAGGCAGGTCCAAATGGTCGAAGTGGTCGTGGGTGATCAGCACCAGATCAATCGGCGGCAGGTCCTCAAAGGCAATCGCATTAGCCCTTGCCCGTTTGGCTGGGCCAAAAGGTAGGGGCGAGGCACGCAACGAGTAATGGGGATCAATTAAAATATTTAGCCCTTCAAAACGCACCAGTACACTGGCGTGCCCCAAAAGCACCACCTCTCCGGCAGACCCTTCCAATTTGGCCCATTGGGGCTTGAAACTAGGCGTCTCGCGCCACTCGGGCCAAGGCTCTTGCTTGCCCAATTTCAGCGATTTTAGGGCGGTCCAAAACCCTAACTTTTCCGCTTCCAGATCGTGATAAAGATTGCGAAATTCCCCGTCGCGATAGTTTGGAGATTGCACCACCCGCTCCTGAGTCCCTGTGCAAGATGCCACCAACAATGCCGTCACCGCCGTCACCCATGCCTTCATGTCACCTCCTTGGTTCCAAAAACCCTACCCCACCCCAACCAAACGGTCATCAACAAGTGGTAAATTTTTGTAACCAAAGGTAACTATAAGATCCAAAGCGTCGAAGGGCTTAAAACTGATTACTTCAAATTGGTCATCAAGAACACCATCACAAAGAGGGCGACGGTTTCGATGATGCCTAAGACCATGATATAGTTGCCCAAGCCTTTGTTGGTATCGACTAACGCGTCGCAAGCCATGGCCCCGGCTTTGCCCTGGTACCAAGCGGAGACACCGATCGCGAGGCCGCCCCAGAAGCCGGTCATCAGTTTGGCCATGGGATCAACGGTATCAGGTGCTTGGGCAATGGCGTTCATTAGGATCATCCCATAAATCGTTTGGGAGAGCGGGGCCGAGGCGAAGGCGACTAAAATAAAGGGGGCGGCTTTGCCTTTTAAAAAAGACTTACGCCATGCGCCGACCGCCGCCATGCCCGTAGTCCCGGTTCCCAAGGCGCTACCCAGAGCGGCTAAGGTGAGGGCCATGACGTAGGCGCCTGCCCCAAAACTATGTAGTAAATCCATGTTGTCCTCCTGGCCCTTTTGCCAAATTTGCAACCAATTAACCTCGTTAACCTACCAAACCCGCTAAATTCCCTCTTAACAACCTCTAAAACATCAAATTATCCAAATTCCCCCTTACTGGACCGTCACAAACCATGCCGATAAATCCTGATTCATAGCACCTCATTAAAGTTAAAATTGGTACTCAACCAAAAACCCGCTAATTCTGCGCCTGATGCTATTTATATTTCAGTAAATTATCAATACATAAAATCTCTGTTAATAATTCAACATCGGCTGTCTTTTTTATTTTATTCACCTATTTTAACGGTTTACCCAGATTTTTCGAAATATGGCCATTTAACGACCTGGCAAACCTCTAAAATGTCCCTGTAACATCTTAAAAGGGGCGTAGGCTTGGCCTGTCCATTGGAGTCCTAAATGTTTGGAGAATTCTAAAAAGTTTAAGCGAATCGCATGCACCATTACCGCAATAGCGGCCAACATTATATTTACACTGTGGCCTAGAAGTAAAATTAAGATCATCCCAGCCCAAGCCCAGATTGATTCAGTACCCAAACTCAAAGCCAGCCCGTTAAAGGTGACCGCCATTTGTTGGGTCGCCAGCCCGACCGCAAACAGTCTTATATAAGACACCAAATCTGAAAAATTGCTGATCGCATTAAGCAAGTTTACTGGAAATTGGGCCAGCCCCCAGCCCAACCCTTTGATAAAGCTCCGACCTTGACCTTGCTCACTAAAGATCAATACCAAGGCCAAAGACAACTCAATCAGCGGCATTACAAAATGGGGCATTGCTTCTCCTAGCACAAAATAGAGCGCCAAATAATAAAGGGCGAAGACCAACAAAAACCATCCCAACTCCGCCCCTTTGGCGTACCAAGACTGGAGCCGCACCATTTGCCACAAATGCGCCAACCCCAGTTGCCCAAGACCTATCAAAAAACATAGCCGGATCACCAGCCCCGTCGAGTCCGCAGCCCAGGCAGACAACTCAGGGATCACCATCGCCGCAAGCACCTGGATTGCCAGCGCTTCTTTGACCCCAAACCACAACCCTGTCACTGCGCCCCAAGCCGTAGTTGTCAAGGCCAATAAAATAAACAAAGGCACAATTTGGGCAGGCGTATTTTTGGCCAGCCCCTTGTAGGCCAAGGTACCAAACAACATTACCAGCCCGTATCCCGCGTCCCCCACCAGCATCGCAAAAAAGACCGCAAAAAAAACCATAAACACGCCCCCCCCTTCGGGTTCGCTGTATCCAGGCAACACTCCAATAAAATTAAGAATAGGGCGAAAGAGTTCAGAAAACCGATTTTGTTTAAGTTTAGTAGGCGCAAGGCTTGGGTCTGCCTCTTCTTCTAATAAGGCGTAATTGCCTCGCTTAGCCAAGGCCTCAAGCCCCGGCAAAAGGGAGATCGGGCAATACCCCCGAATATATCCCAAACCTTCTGCCGCCCCTAAAATAAGCTGGGCCTTTTCAAAGTTTTGGTTATTTTCAAGCTCTCTTTTATAGGCTAAAATAGGGGCCGATTCAGTGAGTAGATGGTCCAATTCCCGGCGCATTTTGGTTTCCCGCGCTTTTTCTTCAGCTATTATTGTTTGTAATTCTTCCCAATTGTGGTGAGGCAATCGGCGACGATTAATATTAGGATAAGGATTTTGGGCAGGGCTAAAAAGCGCAATCACCTTTTGGTGGTTTTCTTCAAATAGGGGGAACCAGTACTCTTCTTGATCGATCAAGGCTAAATCCTTCTCCCGCAACCGGTAAAGGCTCAAACCCCAACCGGCTTCTTTTAAGGCGGCGATAGATTCTAAAGAAAATCCGCCAAAAGGCAAAACTGCCTCCGCCTCGCGTTGGTTTAGTTGAATTTTTTGTCTAGTCACTAAAAGGCGTTTTTCAAGCTGCAAAATCCGCAACATCCTCGCCTTACCCTCTTTGGGATACCAGGGGCCTTTAACTGGAAGCTCTGGATCAAACAGCGCCAGAGCGCGGGTCGCTTGACTCAGCCCCAAGGCCCAATCTTGGCGAGGCAACTCTTGGGGCTGATCTAAATGCATTAGCCCCACCTCTTGCAGTTGGCGCAGCGCCCGCTCTTTGTGTTTAGCTGGGAAGACCAAACTTACCCGTTTCATAGTCTCAATCATAGGCCCTCCGCCGCTTGGGCCAATTTTTTCTTTGCCCCCCGCGCCCAACCCACCGCCACTCGGGCTTGATCGTCTAAATAGGTGGTGATTTTATTAATCGCTAGCTTAGCCTCTGGTATTTTTACCTTTTCAAAGAGGTTGACCCGCTGGGTGGTCACCGTTAATTCTGCTTGCAATCGCCTCATGGCCTCTTCGGCCAGTCGCGCTTTAAAAGTGGATTTTAAAAACCGCTCGATAATCTCTAAAGCCCCATCCACCCACAAGGGGACGATATACAAATTATAAGGCGAAATCTTTATTTTAATTGCCTCAAATCGGCGAATTTCGATACCTGCTATGGATTCGGTGTGGGTCACCAACTCCTCAATCTTAATTAAACTTTCCCAATCTGCCTCTTCTCCAAAACAAGCAATCCAGGGTTTAACCTCATCCTCTAAGGTCGCTAGTTCAGCCTGGGCGTACTCTAGTGTCGCACGCGCGAGCAGTATTTCTTTTTGTAATAATTGTTTTTTAACCTGCAAGGTGGGCAAAAATCGGCGATAGGCCTTGAGTCGGTCCTTTTGCGTTTTTAATTCAGTTTTAGTAAGTTTAAGTTGAGCCATGATGCCCTGCTTTTGGCCAATAGGTCTCAATTAATTCGGTTTTTAGCCGCGTTTCTTCCGGTTCGAAACATTCAGCTAAAATAGCCCAAGACTGGTCCAAGGCCTCCTCAAGGGTGATATTGACCTCCAGGTTCATCAACTTTGCCTCAAAAAGATCGCCATATTTTAAGAGTTTTTGATCCCAAGGGCTCATTTTAAAACCCATGGCCCGCTTCTCTAATGCCTCCTTAAAGGCGGCATAAAGTTGAATCAACGCATCCATCAACCCTCGGTGGTCGGACCTTGTCTCCTTATTAACCAACTGTTTTAGGCGCGATAAAGACCCAAAGGGCTCAATCCGGCCTCCTGCCAAATAGTATTGGCCTTCAGTGATATAGCCCGTATTATCCGGCACTGGATGGGTTACGTCGCCGGCGGGCATGGTGGTCACCGAAAGCAAAGTCAAAGAGCCCGCGCCTTCGAAGTCGGCGGCTTTTTCGTATCGTTGGGCCAGTTGGGTATATAGATCACCTGGATATCCCCGGTTTGAAGGCACCTGCTCCATGACAATAGCAATTTCCTTCAAGGCATCGGCAAAGTTGGTCATGTCTGTTAGCAAGGTCAAAACCCGTTTGCCTTCAATGGCAAATTTTTCGGCTACGGCCAAGGCCAAGTCAGGAACCTTTAAAGACTCTACCACCGGATCGGCGGCCGTGTGGACAAACAAGACGGCCCGGTTAATGGCGTCTGAACTTTCGAGTTCTTCTTTAAAAAAAAGGTAATCGTCATATAACACTCCCATACATCCGAGCACAATCACGTCCACTTCCGCCTGGAGCGCGATGCGGGCGAGCAGTTGATTATGGGGCTCGCCAGAACCGGAAAAAATGGAAATTTTTTGTGCCTCCACTAGCGAGTTAAAAACATCTATCATTGGGATACCGGTGCGGATCATCTTACTAGGCATCACCCTGGTCGCCGGGTTAATACAGGGCCCGGCGGTTTCGATTAAATGGTCTTTAAGCCCTGGCCCACTATCTCTGGGTTCTCCTTTGCCATCAAAGATTCGCCCCAGCAAGGCGCCACTAAAGGGAACCTGCATTTGGTGCCCTAAAAATTGGAGCCGGTCATTCGTCGCGACCCCGGCGGTTCCGCCGAAAACCTGCAAATATACCTTTTCTCCATCAATACGGATCACCTCGGCCAGACTTTTTCCATGGGCCGATTCCACCTCGGCTAGCTCGGCAAACTTTGGCCCCTCTGCCTCTACCATAATCACGTTACCGGCGATTTGCAGAATATGGTTATAAATCCGCTCCATCTTGGCCTCCCTTTTTTAAGGTTTCCAAGATGGATTGCCGCCCTTTTTCATAGGCCTCGCTTGGTCTTTTGGTGCAATTTAAATCAAAATACCGGTGCCGCAATTTGGCAAAATATTGCCGAGCGCTTTCTTTGTCTTCAAATATAAAGGTTTGTTTAATTAAAGCTTCACTCAAAGCAAAGGCCTCTTCTTGACGGTCTTGATCGGTGGCCGCGTCCACCTCATCAAAGGCATTTTGTTGCAAATAGGCGGCGTCAAAAAACTCACCTTTAAGGAAAGTAATATAGTCCTCAATACTAGTCCCCTCTTCGCCCACTACCTTCATCATTTGCCCAATTTCGTTAGCAGTTTTTAATAGATTGGACATGCCCAAGCGACGGGAATTGGGGATGATCCCTTGGTATTTAGACCAAGATTCTAAAGGGTCAATTGCTGGGAAACGGCGAGCATCAGAGCGTTCGCGAGAAAGCGCGTGGAAAGCTCCCACCACTTTTAAAGTGGCTTTAGTCACCGGCTCCTCGAAGTTACCCCCAGCTGGGCTAACGGTGCCACCGATGGTCAGGCTACCTAAGCCTCCTGAGCGCAATCTTACCCTCCCAGCGCGCTCGTAAAATCCGGCAATCATTGATTCTAAATAGGCGGGAAAGGCCTCTTCGCCAGGGATCTCCTCCAAGCGCCCACTGCGTTCGCGCAGTGCTTGGGCCCAGCGGCTGGTGGAGTCGGCGAGGAGCAACACATCAAGGCCCATCATCCGGTAGTATTCCCCCAGGGTAACGGCGGTATAAACCGAGGATTCGCGAGCGGCTACGGGCATACTGCTGGTATTGCAAATAATAATGGTGCGCTCCATCAGACTGCGCCCGGTTTTTGGGTCCTTAAGGCCTGGAAATTCCTTGATCGTCTCCACCACCTCATTGGCCCGCTCGCCACAAGCTGCAAGAATCACCACGTCCACTTCGGCGTATCGACTTGTGATTTGTTGCAAAACCGTTTTCCCCGCGCCAAAAGGGCCAGGAATGCAGTAAGTGCCACCCTTGGCGACCGGAAAAAGGCCATCCACGATCCGCACTTGGGTGACCAAAGGTTCGTTAGGAGCGAGGCGTTCTTGATAAAACTTAATGGCATTTTTTACGGGCCAAAAGAAGGAAAGGGTCAACTCATGTTTCTGTCCCTCGGGCCCCAGCAACTCGCCAATCGGCTGATCAAGGCGGTATTTCCCGGCGGGATTTATATGAATAACGCTCCAAGTGCCCTTTAAAAAAAAGGGGACCATAATTTTATGGTTGATCTGCCCCTCGGGCACCTCGCCTAACAAATCCCCGGCCAAAACCTTTGCACCGGGCTTGGTTTTAGGGGTAAAATCCCAGGAATCGCTAGGCTCTAAGGCCGGGATTTGATAACCTCTGGGCGTAAAAAAGCCCTTTTCTTCAGCCAAACGGTTTAAGGGATTTTGCAAACCATCAAAGAGCTTACCTAGAAGCCCAGGGCCCAATTGGGCCGAAAGCAAGGCTCCAGTGAACTCAACCGAGTCCCCCCGGCCTACACCTTTGGTGTCTTCAAAGATCTGTAACTCGGCCATCTCGCCTTTAATACGGATCACCTCCCCCTTTAACAACTTACCCTCGGTCCGCACATAACCAATCTCGTTTTGCATCACCGCCCCACTAAAGCGGCATTTGACCAAGTTTCCGTTGATCCCCTCAACCCTTCCTTGCGCACTCATAAGACCCCCTCACTTAATTGTGCTAAAACTTGGCTAAGTTTTTGGGTCCCTCGTTCTGGGTCAAAATGATCCTTTCTAAATATTAAACTCAGCTTGATCGTATAAAGTACTAGCTGGCTAAAATTGAGTAAACAGGCGGGCTCAAGTAGGTTGACCCGCTCCCAAAGCATATGAAGCCGCAGTATTTCCGCCTCTAGGGGGTCATGGGCATTTAAGATATCGCCCGCTTGGGGCAAGGGGGCCTCTGGGAAGGGTTCGAGCGACAGCACTTCTAGTTCGCTAAGCCCTAACTGACGGGCCCTTAAAAGAACCAGTTCGTGGTCGAGTCCCCACTTAAAATCCAAATATTGCCGGTAGGCTTCAACCCCGAAATCCCCAGGCTGGTGATTTAAAATATTTTCTAAAATCGCGTGCTGGCCCGGAGGTAAGACTTCGCAGGTTTCTAAAAACTCGGCCTGACTTAGGGGAGCTGGTTCTTCAAACTGTAGCGGTGGCAAACTAGCTAAAAGATAAGGGATACTCACGGACTAGGCTCCTCGCCCTGCTCAAAGAGTTCCTTGAGACGAGGCCCTGCATGGCCCGCTAACCACTGGGCCAACCGGTTTGCGCTAAAGTCAAAAAAGAAGTCAGAACCTTGTTCACAAATCAATAAACCAGCCCCTATCTTTGGGTCCCCTTTGAGCTTGATATCTTGTGCAAGGCTGGATTTAAAGGCCTCGATCAGGCTGGTTTCAAAACGGGTCAAAACCTCAGGAGGAAGGGTTACTTCCAAATTTAAAGGCCCTTGGCCAGAAAAACCTTGGGCCAAGGCCAGTATAAAGTCTTTTAGGTCTGCCGTATTTAGGGGTTCTGCCAACTTTAGTGCTAAAAAACTCTGGAGCCGTTTAACCAATTCCTCTTCTAAAGACAAAACCAAGTCGCGCCCGGCCATCTTGAGTCGTTGGGTCATGGCCTGCTCGGCTTTTAACACCTTTTGGGCACTGGCTTCGATTAAGGCGTCTGCCTGTTTTTGGGCCTCGTCTAAGATTCGAGAGCGTTCTTCTTCTGCTTGGGCCAAGATCAAGGCCGCCTCGCGGTGGGCCTGTTCTATCCCTTCCGACTTGATATGTTCAACCAATCGGTCTAGGTTTGAGGTGCGAATCGCTTGATCGTTCATAGGCTTGGCTCGACTCAATATGCTTTGCTTGAGCGTTGGTTCTATGATAGCCTATAGCCACGATCCTGGGAATTTGTTTTTGTTAATTCTTTGTCAAAGCCGACAGATTAAGGTTGAGGGAGCCACAAGATGACCGATGATTCAAAGGCGCTAGATCAAACCATTAAGGCCTGGTTAGAGCAGCAGCGGGAGAAGGCTTTAAAAGAAGCGGAAACCGAGAACCGAATAATGTCGAGCCGGAGCATCACGATCAGTCGCGAGTTTGGCTGTGAAGGTTTCCCTTTGGCCGTAGCCATAAAAGAACTGCTCGACGACATTTCTGGGGATACTTGGACCATCTTTGACAGCAACTTGATCGAAAAACTGGAGGCTGAATACGACCTCACCAAAGAGTTTTTAGAACATTTAGGCGACAAAGCGGCCGCCGTGGATCGGCTCAAGGCGATGTTGAGCCGCCAGTGGAGCAAAGGCAACGAGGATAAATACAAACGAATCGCAGATACTCTGTTTTCAGTGGCTTCGGCGGGTCACGCTATTATTGTGGGCCGAGGTGGATCGGTCATTACGGCTGAACTGCCCAATTGCTTCCATTTCCGCCTAATCGCCCCCTTAGAATACCGGATCAATAGTTTTAAAACCCGCACCGTTTGTACCCTAGAAGAGGCGACCCAGGCGATTGCGGAATCCGACCAAAACAGGCGGCAGTTTTTTATGGATTTTTTAGGGGCGGACCTCTCAGACCCTCAACATTACCACGCAGTCTTTAACACAAAACGGGCGAAGATCTCGAGTATCGCCCGTTCGATTGTAAACTTGGTGGGCTTTTAATTAAGGCTCAATCGCTTGCATTGATTCGATCAGAACCCGGTTAAAGTCGTCCTGGCTAAAGCCGGGCTTCAGCCAAAACTTCGGTTCCACCCCACTCTCTTCGGGCTTATCTGGGGATTGATAATTAGTCACCATAATTGGCTGATCACTTTTGCACCCGATCGATTCGAGTTTAGGGCGCAGATTCTGCCAGGTAGGGTCTTTTAGGGTAGCGTCGTATAAAATCACGTCGATATGCTCTTTTACCAAAAGGTTAAGTGCCTTGGTTCCCGAATCGGCCAGAAAATATTTCTTAGCCTCCACCGTGCCTAAACACTTTTGTAAAAACAGCCGTTTAGTCGAATCGGGATTGGCTACCAAAACCTGCATTTTTTTAATCCCGGTTATGGTATAAAGCCTTTGAGGACGGTCTAATCCTGAAACCAACTCGTTTAGGTGGTTTACTAAGCGACCCAACTCAAAGGGTTTGAGCAAATAGCCGTCTGCATGGGCCAGATGGGCATATTCAACCGCTTCACGGTTAGACAGACTGGTGATAAAGATAAAATGAGGTTGTACGGGTAACTCCTGGCGGGCGCGGATGGTTTTTAATAAATTCAGGCCACTGACCTTTTCCAGGTCCCATTCAGAGATAATCACGTCAAAAATCTCTTCCGCTTTATCCACCCGGTTAAGTGCCTCAAGCCCATCAGGGGCAAGCGCCACGTTTTCGACCCCCCCCTTCCTTAGCGCCGCTTCCAGCCCTTTGGCGACACCTTGGTTTTTATCAACCAGCAAAAATCGTAAGACCTTTACCTCTTTAGGAATCACGATCTCGGTATCGGCGCTTTTGCTACGCTCTAAATTAAGCTCGGTTTTCGCTTCGAGTAGTTGGCGATTAGCATAGTCGAGTTGTTCGCTGCGGCGCTTGATAGTGGCCATTTTAATCTGGTCTAGACGCTGCTCCATTTTGACCACTAAATAAGCATCAATGTCCTCTTTGATCGCCTGGATCAGCTCCTCCTTGCTCCAAGGTTTGTCCATAAAACGGTGGATAACCCCGGAATTAAAGGCGCGAATGGCATCGATTTGTTCGGTTTTGCCGGTCAGTAAGATCCGTTTGGTAATCGGGGCGATGGTTTTGGCTTTGGCTAAAAAATCGAGCCCTGTCATGCCGGGCATTCGATTATCCGAAACAATCAAAGCAAATTCTTCCCTTTGAATCGCTAAAAGCGCCTCCATCGGACTATCTAAGGTGACAATCTGAAACCCTTCGCCCCTTAATTCGCGTTTGAGCGCTGAAAGGATTTGGGGCTCGTCGTCAACAATCAGAATTTTAGCCTTGTGAATTAAATCGGCTCGGATAGATTCTAAATAGTCCATCGCCTAGGCCTCGTTAATAAGTTTGGGGTGTAGGGGTAAGCGTAAGGTAAATTGGGTCCCGACGCCCAATTTTGAGTCAACCAGGATTTTACCTTGGTGTTTTTTGATTATGTTATAACTAACCGCCAAACCAAGCCCAGTGCCCTTGCCCACGTCTTTGGTGGTAAAAAAGGGTTCAAATAGGCGAGACAGGTTTTCTTCGGATATCCCACAACCGGTATCTTTGATTTTTATAACCGCAAAGTCTTTATCCATTTCGGTGGTGATGGAAATGGTGCCTTTGGTCTCGATCGACTGGGCGGCGTTTAAGATCAGGTTTAAAAAAACCTGGTTTAATTGTTGAGGGAATCCGTCCACCATTTTTAAAAGCCCAAATTCGGTTTTAAGTTCAACCTTATATTTAAGCTCTGCCGCTAATAGTTTGAGGGTTTTTTTCAGGCCCTCATTGAGATCAGTGGGCTCCAAAATCGCCGAATCGACATGAGAAAAGTCTTTGAGGTTTTGCACAATCCCTCGCACCCGTTCGGCCCCTTCTAGGGTATCTGAAACCAAGCCAGGTAGGTCTGATAACAAAAATTCAAGATCGACCTCTTTCTTTTTGGCTTCAATTTCGTCGATAACCTGTTTAATTTTTTTGTCCGAGGTATCTACAAACACCTCTAGCCCATGGTAGAGCTTGAGCAGGTCCATAAAATCTACCAAGTATTCTTGCAATGAGCCTAGGTTCGAATAAACAAACCCAATCGGGTTGTTGATTTCATGGGCTATTCCCCCCGCCAAGGTGCCGATGGACTCCATCTTTTGGGACTGCAAAAGCTGCGCTTTTAACGCTCGCTCTTTGGTGCGGTCGCGGGCGACTTGCACAAAATTAACTATTTTACCATCCTCCCCAAACACTGGCGAGATGGTCGATTCGGCCCAATAGAAACTACCGTCTTTCTTTTTATTGATTAACTCCCCTTCCCAAGACCGTCCGCTCAAAATTTGTTCCCAAAGCCGCTGGTAAAATTGGGGCTGATGACGGTCGCTTTTTAAAATACTTGGATTCTTCCCCTCGATCTCCTCCAAGCTATAACCTGTATCTTTTTCGAAGGTAGGGTTAACAAACTGAATGTGATTGTCTTGATCTGTGATCATTATATGGTCTTTAACCTGCTCAATCGCTTTGGCCAACATTTGGTGTTTTTGTTGAAGCAATTTGCGTTTGGAAATGTTCCACAGGTTCAGCACCAAACGCTTCTCGTCAAGGCCCATTTGGGCATATTGAATAACCGCTTCGTAGGGTTGAGGCTCGTTGCCTTGGGTAGCGTAGCGGCACTCTACCTCAACCCTGGGTATGCTGCCCGCTTGTAATTGGGCCAGAGCGTTAAGCTGGGCGGATAGTCCTGCTGGCCCAAGTAAAAAACTTAAATCCTGATTAAGAAGTTCGTTTAAGGGCAATCCTAATATTTCTAAACCTCGGAGGTTAGCATAAACAAATTTGAAGGTTGCAGGGTCTAGTAGAAATAAGCCCCCTGACACCTGCTCTAAAGTCCGCTCTAAACGGCTTAGTTCGGTCTCTGCTTTTTGCTTGGCTGCCTTAAGGGCGCGGCGCTGGGCCACCGACTTGATCGCTTTTTCGACCGTTTGTTTTAAATCGGCAAAATCGACTGGTTTATTAATAAAGTCAAAGGCCCCCTGGTTCATGGCTTGGCGAATATTGGTCAACTCACCAAAGGCTGAGGCCACAATAACCGGCAAATCAGGGCGGGTTTTACGGATCTGGGCCATCAATTCCAATCCGTCCATTCCCGGCATTTGTAGATCGCTGATCACCAACTCAATACCCGGCTCTTTAGAGAGCAGGCCAAGCGCCTCTTCGCCATAATGCGCGTCAAAGATGCGGTAGCGCCCTTCCTTGACCTCGGGCGCAAAATGGGCTTTGTAGAGCTGGTGAAATATTAAATCGTCGTCAACAACCAAAATATCGGTTCTCATTGGCAAGTCGCCTCCAAAATCTTTATGGCCCAGGGCACAGTTAAGAGGGTAACATATGCAAAAGTTTCGCCCAAGTACTCAATTTAAAAAAACAGGGTTTTTTGGGCACACAAAAAATAGACATTTGTTGGCTCCCATGTTAGCTTTAGTACACTGTAATTTAGGGTAAGCTTAGTCTATGCACACATAATGACATTAGAGAAACAGGTCCAACAACTAGCAAATAATTTGATGCCGATTTTCCTTAAAATCGGGGTGTTGGTCTTTTCTATTGAAGTGGCGATTATGTTGTTTATCCCCTTGTTTGGGGAATTGCGCTCGCCCTTATTAGAGGCTTTGGTAGATGCCAGTGTGCTGACCTTGGTAGTCACTCCGGTGACCTATTTTATCTTTTTTAAAAGCCAAACGGTTGGGCCCATTTTTTCGGCTTTACCTAATCTCCAAGACATTGAGGTGCAAGGATATCTTCCTCGCTTGTTCCGCATGTTTTTAGCCCCCTTTTTGCTGGTGACCTTGGTGGTGGGGGTTATGATGACCGGGTATTACCGCACCGAGCTTAGTGAACAACAATCGGCGATTGTCGAACATGAGGAACGGCTAGGCCAGATTAAACACGACCGTGCCCATCACCAGCTTGAGATGATTTTCGCAGACCTCAACTATCTCCAAAGCCATTTAGCATACGGCGAACTCACTCCAGATGAACTCTATAAGATTTTGCAAAAAGAATTTGTTAATTTCACTAAAGTTAACAAGATCTATTCCTCCGCTAGTTTTATTGATCTAAATCGGGTGGAGCAGGTCCGGGTTTTTTATGATAAAACCGCTCAGATCACCCCTAAGGCGGGATTAAATCCAAAGATTTCGAACCCTGCGGTGGAAGTGGGCTTAAACCTAAACAAAGACCATTTATATATATCCCCCTTCCTTTTCCAAAAGGACCCAGAGGACTTGGCGGCCCATTGGGAGATGCAACTCTCAAAGCCCATCTTTGATCTTAAAGGAAACCGTTTAGGGGTGGTACTACTCGACTTCCCGGTAGATCATCTATTGGCCAATCTTCAACAGATTCACGCCTATGGGCAAAGCCAACTTTTTATTTCTAATGCAGACGGTCAAATCTTTGACCAGTCTCGCATGGGCACCGCTCACAATAATCAAAAAGCCAGTTTTAAAAAACGAAACCAAGTAAAACCAAGCCGGGTCGCTATAGTTGATGAGCCCCAAGTAGGACAAAGGTATTTAAGCCAATACTTCCCTCAGGCCTGGAGACGCATTAAAAACCAAGGGGTTCAAGGTGAAGTATTTCAAACCCAAGAGGGCTGGTTTGTGCAACATAAGATCGGTGTTTACAAAGCTTATAATCATTTCGCCGGATCTATCGCTTGGGAAGGGCAACCTGATTTTGGTTTGATCCTTTTAAGTTATATCCCCCAAGCGCAAATTGACACCTTAGCTTTGCAGCTTAGGATCAAAGCGGGGATTGTCTTTTTTATACTGACCTTTTGTTTAGGGGCGGTCATCTTTATGGCCCTTAACATTTGGCTGCAAAGAGAGGCGCAAGAACTGGAGATGATTAAGGCCAAAGATCGGGCCGAAGAGGCGACTCGGGCGAAGTCCGAATTTTTGGCCAACATGAGCCACGAGATCAGAACCCCTATGAACGCCATTTTGGGGTTTGCCGAGATACTTAAAGGTCGAATTAAAGACAACCAGTCTAAGCAATACCTAGAAAGTATTAATGCTTCTGGCAAAAATCTCTTGGCTTTGATTAACGATATCTTAGACCTATCCAAGGTCGAGGCGGGTAAATTAACCTTAGAAATTACCCCCGTATCCATCGCCCAAGTGATCCAAGACGTAACCCAAATTTTTTCCCAAAAAATCAAGGAAAAAGGCTTGGAGTTAGTAATAGAAATGGACCCCCGAGTTCCGCCAAGTTTAATGTTAGATGAAACCCGGCTGCGCCAGGTGTTGCTTAACTTAGTTGGTAATGCGATCAAATTTACCGCCCATGGGCAAATTAAGGTTACCGTTGAGGTTTTGGTTTTAACCTCTGAATTGGTAAACCTAAGATTTCTGGTTCAAGACACCGGCATTGGACTGGACCCCCAATTTAAGTCCCTTGTCTTTGGGGCCTTTGAACAATCACCGGGCCAGTCCAATGCTAATTTTGGCGGGACCGGATTGGGTTTGGCCATTTGCCGGAGATTGGTTTCAATGATGGGTGGGGAGATCTGGGTTGAATCCGACCTAGGTCAAGGCTGCCAGTTTTATTTTACCTTGCCCCAAGTGATCATCGCTGAGATTGACCCTGACCACACTTTAGAGCAGATTATTGCCAATGAATCAACGATTCAGTTTGCCCCGGCACGACTACTCTTAGTGGACGACATTGCCCTTAACCGGGACCTTTTCCGGGCATACCTAGAAGGGCAACCCTTTAGTTTTGAAGAGGCCGGTGACGGCGCCGAAGCAGTACAAATGGCGACAAACCAGCCCCCAGACCTGATTTTGATGGACTATAAAATGCCCATCATGGACGGCATGGAAGCGGTCAAGGAATTAAGTAAAAATCCGGTAACTACTAAGATCCCAGTTATTTGCGTAACTGCATCGGTAATGCGCTCTACAGAGCAGGAGATTCGAAAACACTTCGAAGGATACCTAAGAAAACCTTTGACCAAGTCCGAGTTATTTTTCCACCTAAAACGCTTTTTGCCCTATCAAGAGGGCGCGAATGGGGTATCTAAGGTTGAACCTTCACCGACATTTATTCCGATTGATCAAAAACTAATTGCCGAGCTCGAAGGCCCCTTGATGGAAAAGTGGGAACAGGTCAAAGATACCCAAGTAATTAATCAAGTCGAAGAATTTGCCCAAGAGATTTCTAATTTGTGCCAAAAAGGCCGCTGCCCCGCTTTAGAAAATTGGGCCAAGGTTCTTGGGGAAAGCGCGCAGATGTTTAATATAGTTGATCTAGCCCGCATCTTGGGTCGCTACCCAGAAATGGTAGCCGACCTACGCCGTTGGGCCCAAGCCGACCTTTAATCAAGGACCTAGGTGAATAAGTTTAAGTATGATGAAGCACTGGTCCTGATTGTTGACGATACCTTAAGGAACATCCAAGTATTAGGCTCAATCTTAAAAACCGAAGGTTTTCAGGTAGCTGTCGCCCAAAATGGGCGTCAAGCCATTGATGCTGCGGCTAAGCTCTTGCCTGATCTGATCTTGTTAGATGTGATGATGCCCGAAATGGACGGGTTCGAGGCCTGCTCCCACCTGAAGTCAGACCCCATTACCTCCCAAATTCCCGTCATATTTTTGACGGCCAAAGTGGAAACCGAAGACATCATAAAAGGGTTTGCGTTAGGAGCGGTGGACTATATTACCAAACCCTTTAACGCTATCGAGCTTTTGGTTCGGGTTAAAAATCACTTAGAAATCACCTTTTCTCGCCGTGAGATTGCCAAGCAAAACGAGGAACGCAAAGAATTACTCCACATTTTATGTCATGATTTAGCCAACAGCTTTGGCAGTATATTAAGTTTTTTGAGTCTCGATATAGCTGATCTGAGCGAAAACATTGAAGGTTTTTCTAAGATAATGCAGTCGAGTGCTGAAAATGGGTTGGGTTTGATTGAAATGGTGCGCAAGATGCGCGCGATTGAAGAAGGCAAGTTTCAAGTCGAACTAAAACCTTTTAAAGCGTCCGACTTAGTGGCGCGCTCGTTGATGATATTAGAGTCTAAAATTAAGGCTAAAGGGATTCTGGTGGAGGTGAAAATCGAACGGGACCTGATGATTATGGTCGAGCCGCTTTCCTTTGTAAACTCGGTGTTTAATAACCTAATCACCAACGCGATTAAGTTTTCCAAGCCAAACGGAATAATTCAAGTTCTTGGAGAAATCAAAGAAAGGGAAGTCTTGATCCAAATTAACGATCAAGGAATTGGCATTCCTAGAGTAATGGTAAACCAGCTCTTTGACATTAGTAAATCCACCAGCCGCTTAGGCACCTCTGGGGAGACCGGGACCGGGTTTGGTATGCCGCTGGTACAGAAGTTTGTAGGTCTTTACAACGGGCGGATTGAGGTAAAAAGCAAGGACCACCAGGACTATCCCAATCAATCGGGCACTCAAATCAAGCTTTTTTTACCGTTAGTTAGCCAACTCGATTAAACCCGAGCCGTTCGAGTAGTTGTTTAAATCCCGCCTCTTTGACCGGCTTAACCAGATACTCCACCGCTCCTTGTTTTAAACTTTCCTTTAGGTTGTCATAATCTCCTAGACTGGTGACCATCACCACCTTGACCTCTTTATTGACTCCCAAGCCTTGGGTGGCTTCAAAACTGCGGATATTCCTCAGCGCCTCTTGGCCATCGGCAACCGGCATCATAATGTCTAAAAAAATGGCATCGTATGAGGTCCCTTCTTTATAGGCAGCTAAAAATTTCTCCAAGACTTCTTGGCCATCTTGAGCAAAATCCACCTGCCCATATCCTCTTAGAAAGTAAGATAACAATTGGCGGTTCACCGCAATATCGTCGGCAACTAAAAAACGGGGTGTTTTTTGGGTCATAACTCCTCCTAAAAAGGATTTAGAGGGAGGTCGAAGGTGAACACACTCCCTTTACCTGGGGTCGATTTCACGGTTATCTGAGCTTGATTATTTTCTAAAAATTCTTGCGCCAGGATCAATCCTAATCCGGTGCCTTTTTCCCCTGCGGTGCCTTCGGTCGAGCTGTGCAAGTCGAGCCGAAAAATCCGCTCTAGTTGGTCAGGTTCCATGCCCCTTCCCGTGTCTTTGACCCAAAAATGTGCCCTCGACCCAATCACGTCCCCACCTAACTCCACCAACCCCCCTGAATGGGTAAATTTAAGGGCATTGCCTAAAAGGTTGCGAATGACCACAGACATAGACTTTTTATCGGCAAAGGCCTTAAGCCCCATAGGGACAAGGTTCACCAAAGTTATCCCCTTTACCTGAGCCGTCTCTGAAAAAAGGTCGCAATTTTCTTGGGCCAAAGCACTTAAACTAAGTTCGGTTGGCTCATAGGGCATTTTACCCTGATGGCTTCTTGCCCAGTCAAGTAGCTGGTCTAAAAGTGTGGAGGCGCGCAGACCTGTATCAAATATCTTTTGGGCAAAACCCTGGGCTTCTTGGGGGCTAAACTCATCAATTCCCTCGGCCAGCACCTGGGCCAGCCCTAAAAGGGAGCTAACGGGGGACTTGAGGTCGTGGGCTATAATGGAAAAAAACTTATCCTTCAGTTGGTTGGTTTGGGTCAACCGTTCGCGGGTCCGTTTGAGGTTCAAATGGGTGCGCACCCGAAGACGTAACTCTTTGGCGTTAAAAGGCTTGGTTACAAAATCCACCGCCCCCATCTCAAAAGCTTGGACCAAGGAAGCATTGTCGGTTTTGGCGGTCAGAAAAACCACGGGCACCAGCGCGGTTTCAGGATCGGCTTTTAATTGGTGGCAGACCTCAAACCCATCCAGGCCGGGCATCATCACATCGAGTAAAATCAGGTCAAAATCTTGGGCTTTAACCATTTCTAAAGCCCGCTCGCCCGACTGGGCGTAACTCATGGAGTAGCCTTCAGTCTTAAGGCAGTTGGCAACGAGTTGGATATTTTTATCCACGTCATCGACAATCAAGATACAAAAGCTTTTATTCTCTTCAGCGTTTCTGCCAACCATTCGGTCTCTTTAGGGGGCTTCGCGAAGTTTAGCCATTATTAAGGGAAATTCTTTTAGGCGGATATTTAACTGACCAATCTCGAATACCTGTACCAAAAATAAAAGATTCCGACCATAGTCCTCAAGTGGCTTTATTCCCAGATCGAAGGCAATTTCGGTGATCCGCCTGCCAAATTGAGCGATTTGATCGAAGTTTTGCCCTTCTAAAACAGATGGATAGGAATTTTCTAAAGGTTTTAGGCGATTTAACGCTCGTGTGCCTGGATTTTTTGTAGGTGCTTCTAAAAAGCTTGGGCCTTTGGCTACTTCCGGTTCTACTTTGGCTTTTAGGAACCGCGCCAAAGTTATAAACAATCGATCAAAGCGTATTGGTTTATGCAAAATTTCATCAAAAAGCCCATTTTCTAAAAGTCGTTCAGGCCGCCCCATGATCGAAGCGGTCATGGCCACAAGTGGTATCCCCTTTAAGCGCGAATTAGCCCTTATTTGAGTTGCCGCCTCCTCCCCGCCTAATACAGGCATCCGCAGGTCCATCAAAATCAGGTCGGGCACGAGGGCCTCACTCAAGATCAAGGCTTGCTGCCCATTTTCAGCCTCCCGGCAATTCAAACCCGAGTGTTTTAAGGCTTCTTTAACCAGCAGCCGGTTGGTTTCGATGTCGTCAACAATCAAAATTTCTGCCGGCTGGAATCTTTGTGGATAGCTTTGGATTTGACCTTCGATTTCTGTGTGGGACATTTTTTTGCCAATATTTACCCCAGGTAGCACCACCGTAAACCGGCTCCCTTGCCCAGGTTGCGACTCCACTTCGATCTGCCCCCCCATAATATGTACGAGCTTTTCAGTAATAGCCAAACCCAGTCCGGTGCCTTCCGCGGCCTTTGGGCGTCCGGTAGGGGCTTGGGCAAAGGCTTCAAACAGGAAGTTTCGGTCTAAAGAGTCAATTCCAATCCCCGTGTCAATTACACTAATGACTAATTCGCACGACAACATCACCTGATCTTTTTGGCGCGCTTTTACCGCTAGTCTCACCCCGCCTTGTTCGGTGAACTTGACCGCGTTGCCAACTAAGTTAAACAAAATTTGGCGGAGCCGTACATCGTCAACTACAATCCAACTGGGCAGATCGGGGTCTAGCTCCAGTTTGAGCCACAAACCCTTTTGGCTAAATTTGGGCCCAAAAATATCGGCCACATCCTTAAAAAGCTCCCGGGTATTAACCGACTCCAAGCGTAACTGTAGCTTACCTGCTTCGAAGCGCGAAAGGTCTAAAATATCGTTAATCAAGGTCAAGAGGCTTTGGCCCCCTTTTTTAATGGAGCTTAAATAACCTTGATGGATTGGGTCTTCGATTTCGGTGGCTAGTAGTTCAGCAAAACCTAAAACCGCGTTCATCGGAGTCCTAATCTCGTGGCTCATGTTGGTTAGAAACTCTGCTTTGGCTAGCGCCGCAGTTTCGGCCTTTTGTTTGGCCTCTTCTAGGCGAGCTTCAGCCTCTTTAAAGGGGGTCAGGTCTCCTAAAACCCCTGAAAGCCTTACTGGCTTACCTTTAGCGTCATAACTCACCGCCCCTCTAAGGCGCAACCAGCGGCTTTGCCCTGAACGAAGCGGAATCTCCATTAAATGTTCCACCTCGTTTTTTCCCAAGGCCATGTCTTCGGTTATCACTTTAGTGGCTTTATTAAACTCGGCAGAAGGTAATATTTGCGCCCAGCTTTCTGTCCCACTGGGAATCTCTTCAAGTTCCAACAGTTCTAAAAACCGGGGGGAGAAATAGAAGCTTGGGCCTGCTAGCTCCCATTCCCAAATCCCGTCTCGACTCCCTTGAATAACCCGGTCCAAACGGGATTGGGTCTTTTCTAATTCCAGTAGGGCTTGTTTCCTTTGGGTAATGTCAAACATCACCCCTACCACGCCTTGAAAACTCCCTTGGGTGTTATACAGTTGGGCATGAGAACAGAGGAGTTGCCTTTGGGTCCCAAGTGACAATTCCATCTCAAAGCTTTGAGCCGGTTCGTTTTGGCTCAGTTTGGCCTCCTCTTCCTCCACCCGTGCGACTACGCTTGGTGGCAAGAGTGTAGCCATAGATTGCCCAATACATTCACCCCGATTTTTCCCCAAAAGTTCCAAAAAGGCGCGATTGCAGTTTACCAATAAACCGCTTGGGCTCTTGTGGAAAAAAGGCGCCGGAATCACCTCGATTAAGAGTTGTAAATAACGGTGGTTGGCTTCTAACTCGGCTTGACCCTTTTTAATCTGGGTTAGATCGTTTAAGGCGACAACCGTCTTTTCTTTGCCTTGATGAAACATACTCTCTGGGGTCAATTCCCAAAAATAAAATTGCCCCTCCTGCTCCCCAGATAAATCCATCTTTTGCCCAGGAACTAAAGCCTCAGCCTTGGGAAACAGTTCTAAAAAGCTGGAACCTTTGAGTTCTTCGATAGGGGATCTAAAAAACCGCTCTGCCGCTAGGTTCAGATCGGTCAACTTGCCGTCTTCAAAAATCAGGATTGGCTCAAAGGTTACCCTAGAAAGTAGGCTAAACCGGGCTTCCGACTCTACCAAAGATTCCTGATTTTTTTGGTGTACCGTGATATCGGACATAATCGAAAAAATCAGTTGGCGCTGCCCAAATTCAATCAGGCTGGCCCGGGAGCGCAACGTTCTAAGTTCTCCACTCCCACTTTTAAACACCCCCGCAAAGGTCGCCCGTCCGGCACTCAATACCTCGCCCAGGTGCTCTCTTAATTCAGCTTCAGAAGAATTTGAGAACTGGGTCAGGGTGCATTTGAGGATATTCTCGGCGTCCACCCCAAAAAATTCCTGGGCTGCTTCGTTGGCCATAACCACTTGCCAGTTGTTCGGATCAATAAGCCACATCATCGCGCCGTGGCGTTCAAACAAGTGTTGAAAGCTGCGTTCGCGGTTTTCGATTTCCTCTTGGATCCGCATAGGTGCGGTAATCTCGACCGAAATTCCGCATACCCCAAAAGCCTCACCTTTAGGGTCTTTCAGCGGGAACCGGTTGGTCACAAACCAGCGTCGCGCTCCCTGGAACTCTATTTTGTCTTCAAAAAATAAGGATTTGTCTTGGGCCAAGGCTTGGCGGTCTTCTCCCGCGATTTTAGACCCTAAAAGCTCGCCTGAAATTTCGGTATCTGTTTTGCCAATTAGGTTTTCTATTGGTTGACCCAGTTGGGCCAGGGCGGCTTTGTTTAACATTAAATAACGACCCTTTAAGTCTTTGGCATAAACAGCGTTGCTGCTGTTTTGCACCACTTCAAAATAGAGTTGGGCCAAAAGGGTGGACTGCGGTAGTTTCCTTGCCCGCCAGTAAAGGGCAGAAACCATGGCCAGAGCGGTTAAAGCCAAAAACAACACCCCAATTAAAACCCAAGGAGGGGAGGGGCGCTCTACCGCTGCCCAAAGGGGTTCAGGGATTAAAAAAAGTATTAACAACAACGATTTGGTGTTATTCATAGCCTGATATTAGATGGCTAGGTAGGGGCAATTAGAGCCCCAACGCTCAGAGGTATCATTATTCACCAATCCCTCAATCTTGACAAACCACTTCTTGGCAGAGTGGGGCTTGATTTATTTAGGCCAAGCGTTTTATATTGCACAACGCTTGATCCCTTTGCTTGCTATTTTTCTGGGTAAAAGGGGCGTCAAACCTAATGCTAATACCTCATGGCCCGTTTGTTATCTCTGCCTAAACTAGGCGACCCGCAAAGGGGGTTTTTGACGGTAATCGAAAAGATTATACCCTTTGAAATTAAGCGGGTTTACTATATCTACGGGGCCACCGGTCCCCGAGGTGGGCACCGACACAAAAAATGTGTCCAGGCTTTGGTCTCGGTTACGGGCTCTTGTGTGATTCAAAACCACGATGGGAAACAGCAACAAAGTTTCCTACTGGACGATGCGGCCAAACTCCTGCTTTTAGAGCCAGAAGACTGGCATATTATGGAAAACTGGCAAGACAACTGTGTGCTGTTAGTGCTGGCATCCGAAGAATACGATCCAACCGATTATATTGACGAGGGTTATTAATGGTTCCCTTTTTGGACCTTAAAGCAGTCAACAGGCCCTACCGGGACGCCATTGCCCAAGCCATGGAGCGTGTCCTCGATTCAGGCTGGTATATTATGGGGCAGGAACTTACCGCCTTTGAAAAGTCTTGGGCCTTGTACTGCGGCACAAAAGAAGCGATTGGGGTGGCCAACGGGTTAGACGCCCTGATCCTGATTTTGCGGGCTTACGGGTTTGATCCCGGCGCCGAGGTAATTGTCCCGGCTAACACCTATATTGCCAGTATCTTAGCCATCAGCGCCAACCAACTGACGCCCGTTTTGGCAGAGCCTGACCCTAAGACCTATAACCTAGACCCCAACGAGATCGAGCGACTGATCACCCCAAAAACCAAAGCTATTTTAGTGGTGCACCTTTACGGCCAATTGGCCGACATGGCCGCCATTAATGCTATCGCCCAAAAACACCACCTAAAAGTGATCGAAGACTGCGCCCAATCCCACGGGGCCCTGTCCCCAGATGGACGCCGGGCGGGGAATTTGGGGGACGCAGCGGGTTTTAGTTTTTATCCCGGCAAAAACCTGGGTGCCCTGGGCGATGCGGGCGCGGTGACCACCAATGACCCTGAATTAGCAGAGCGCTTAAGAAGCCTCCGCAACTACGGCAGCCACAAGAAATATTATAATGAGGTCAAAGGGGTCAACTCTCGGCTCGACGAATTGCAGGCGGCTGTCTTAGCCGCGAAGCTACCTCACCTAGACCCCGAAAACCAACACCGCCAAGCCCGCGCTGCCCAATATTTGGCTGGGATCAAGAACCCTTTAATCGAATTACCCCAATCTGGCCCCAAAGCGGGCCATGTTTGGCACCTGTTTGTAATCCAAACAGACGAGCGAGACCGATTGGCTGAATATTTAAAGGCTAAGGGTATAGGCACCTTGGTTCATTACCCAGTACCACCTCATCAACAAAAGGCTTACAGCGAATGGAAGCACCTAAGCTTCCCCATTACTGAAGCGATTCATCAACGGATTTTAAGCCTGCCCATGGGCCCCTGCTTGTCCGAGTCTGAGACCAATCAAGTGATCGAAGCTTTGGAGGCTTACCGATGAAGCTTTCGGTGGTAGTACCCGTTTACTTCGCTGGGGAGCGAATCCGCCGATTAGTAAGAGCGGTGTTAGAGACTTTCGAGGGCCAAGAGATCGAGATTGTTTTGGTTAACGACGGCAGCACTGACGACACCGAGTCCCACTGCATCGCTGCTGCCGATGAGCATCCCGAGGTTAAGTTTATTTCGCTTCGGCGTAATTTTGGGGAGCACAACGCCGTGATTTGCGGGCTTAATTATGTCACTGGCGACTATGTCGCCATTATCGACGATGACTTTCAAAACCCGCCGGAAGAGATCAAAAAGCTTTTGGCGCACGCCGAGCAATATGACGTGGTTTATTCCCGTTACCCTGTTAAAAAGCACCATTGGTTTCGTAATTTGGGCAGCCGTTTTAATGACCGAGTTGCTACCGCTATGCTGGGCAAGCCAAAAGACCTCTACCTTTCGAGCTTTAAGGTCATCGCCAAGCCCGTGGTGGATGAGGTGATCAAGTATCGGGGGCCTTTCCCCTATATCGATGGATTGATCCTGCGGGCCACCCAGTCGATCACCTCGGTTGAGGTCGAGCACCTCTCCAGAGATGAGGGGCAGTCCAGTTATACCTTGGGTAAATTGGTAAATCTTTGGCTTAATATGTTTATCAATTTTTCGATCAAACCAATGCGTTACTTAACCTTTTTGGGGTTTTGTGTGGCCGGGTTAAGTTTTGTGTTAGGGGTCTATTTTATGATCGATAAAATCATCAACCCATCGGTGCCCCTGGGTTGGACCTCGACCATCGCCTCCATCTTTTTTGTAGGTGGGCTGCAATTTGTGTTTTTAGGTCTAATTGGCGAATACCTGGGCAAACAATACCTCGACCAAAACAAAACCCCACAGTGGGTGGTTAAGCTAGAAAAGCTCTAGCTGTACTCCAACCCTTCACCTGGCCCTCCCATGAGCGGTTCGCTCAAACAAACCTTAGTTGAACTAGTCAAATTTAATCTAGTAGGTGGGTTTAACACCGCCTTGACCTATGGCTTTTACGCCAGCCTAGTATATTTGGGGGTTGATTATACCTATGCCTTAGCCTCCGAATATATCTTGGGCACCTTGGTGGGTTTTTGGCTGAACAAACGTTTCACCTTTGGTCACCATGAGAAAACCACCTCGACCCTGTTTGGCAAGATGGTTATTACCGTCCTGATTACCTTTGGGATCAACCTCGCAGTCCTATGGGTGTTGGTTGAGCATTTTGGCCTGGACCAATATTTAAGCCAATTTTTAGCCTTATGCTTGGTGGTAATCTCCCAGTTTGTGGGCCAGAAGTTTTTTGTTTTTAAGAAACATTAAAAAAACCCGCCTTTTTAAGGGGCAGGTTTTTTCTAGTCTTGAATAGGCTTAGCGTCTGTAGAAGATAGGGGTGACGCGGTAGCTGTCTTTGGTTTTGACCACATCAAAGCCACTTAAATCGACCCGCCTTTCCCGAAATTGATCGACATACTTTTTGGTGTATTCGGTATCCACAAAGATACGCTCAAAATGCTCAGGGCTGTAGCGCCCTTCTCTTAAAGCCATCGACTTTGGTGGTGGAAATAAAAAGCAGAGGTAAAATCCTCCGGCCACCGATTTATGGAAACAAGCCTTAAACCGCAAATCACCATCGTGCATGATCTCTCTGAACTCAAAGGTGGTCTCAAAATCGTATTGGCGATGCTGAATTAAGGGATAACCGCGCACAAAAAGCATGCCCGCATTGACGGTGGTCAACATAAACAAAACCAAGCTAAACAAAACCAATTCCCGCTTTGCGCCGGGGAGGTCGGTAATTAAGTCTTCGTAATGCATGGTTTCTCCAGGGGTCCTGGCCTTGGGCTTTATGCCCGAGACCTTGTAGCTGGTGTTGTTTTAGCCCTTACATATGCAGGTAACGATATATACCAGCCTTAAAATTTATTTGCAATAACCAGTCCTAAGGTCGGACCTATTATTTTATTTACTTTTATGGCCCAACCTCCCGTGCCTATTATAGGCCAAATAACCCAAGACCGTAAGCTAATTAATAAAATTCTATCCCTCTGTCCAAAGCGACCCCAAGGCCACTTGCCCAAGGAGTTCGATGGGCTTAAGATCACAACCAAACCTTAACGCAAGGAACCGATGAAAGGGATTGTATTGGCTGGCGGATCGGGAACGAGGCTATACCCGGTGACCAAGGTGGTCTCGAAACAACTGATGCCCATTTACGACAAACCAATGATCTATTACCCCATCTCCAGCCTGATGCTGGCGGGGATCACGGAACTATTAATTATCTCGACCCCCAGTGACCTGCCCCGCTTTAAAGAACTCTTAGGCGACGGTTCCGAGTGGGGAATCCAGTTCACCTACGCAGAGCAACCCAGTCCCGACGGGCTAGCGCAAGCCCTGATTATTGGTGAAGAGTTTTTAGACGGGCAAGGCTGCACCCTAATCTTAGGGGACAATATTTTTTATGGCGAAGGCTTCCCTAAAATCATTGAAGAGGCCTGCCAGATCACCAGTGGTGCCAAGATCTTTGGCTACTATGTCAAAGACCCAGAGGCTTACGGGGTGATTGAGTTCGACAAGGCGGGCAAGGCGATTAGTTTAGAAGAAAAACCGGCCAAACCCAAAAGCCACTTCGCCGTCCCCGGGATTTACGTTTACGACAAATACGCCCCGCAATATGCCAAAGAGCAAAAACCCTCTCTAAGGGGTGAATTAGAGATTACTGACCTCAACCGCCGCTACTTAGAAGAAGGCAGTCTGCAAGTGGAAAAGCTAGGCCGCGGCATTGCCTGGCTCGACACGGGCACCCATCAAAGCCTTTTGCAAGCCTCCAACTTCATCCGCACCATCATCGAGCGCCAAGGCTTGCAAATAGGCTGCTTAGAAGAAATCGCTTACCGCAAGGGGTATATTGATAAAGCTAAACTCTTAATACACGCTAAAACCTACGAAAAAACCGCCTATGGCCAGTTTTTGTATGAGGTGGCAGAGGGGCTATAGCTATGGACAAGGAGCGGGTCTCCAAGGTTTTTGAAAAAGGCAAAAAGTCCCTTGGCCAAACCAAAGACGAGCTGGCGACTATAGCCAAAGAGACCGGGGGTGTTTTAGTTGATAAAGCCAAAGAAACTGGGCTCAAACTAGGGGTGCAAACCCAAGGCCGGGTCAACCGGCTGCGCACTGAAAACCGCCAATTTAAAAGGGTTGAGTCCTTTTATTGGCGGTATCAAAAATACCAACCTGTTCTCACCTTTTTTGCTGGGTTCCTTTGGGATTCATTTACCCTAACCCGAATCGACCGGCTCCGTGACAACCTGATCCTGGCCCTATATTTAATCCTAGTCTTATCTTTTGTAATACTCTCGAACCTCCAGGCCAAAGGATTATTGGCCAAAAACCCTAGACTTTTAAAATATGCCGACTATTACCCGGCTGGGATGCAGTTTTTTTTAGGCTCCTTATTTTCGGCTTATGTGGTTTTTTACTTTCAAAGCGCCAGTTTTTCTAAAAACCTTTTGTTTGTGGGGCTCTTGGTTTCTATGATGGTAGCGGTCGAGGTGTTTAAGCGCCGCTTGGGAAATCTCTATTTGCAATTGGCCATGTGCCAGCTGGTGAGCCATAGTTTTTTTGCCTTTTTGTTCCCCATCTTATTGGGCCGTATGGGTTACGACCTGTTCCTTTGGGCAGGGCTGTTTAGCGGTCTCTTGGTGATTCTAATCTGGGCTTTTTTTTTCCAGGCCGGGGTGATCACACGCGATAAAGAACTATATCTTGGCATTGGACTAGTCCTGTTGATGTTTTCTGGGTTGGCAGGGCTTTATCGGGCGAACCTAATCCCGCCGGTGCCACTCTCGCTTAAACATGCGGGCATTTATCACAGTTGGGAGATCAAAGGGGACCAATACAAACTGGGTTTCGAGCCCGCCCCTTGGTACCAGTTTTGGCGCGAATCAGACCGTCCCTTTCATTATGCGCCGGGAGACCAAATGGTGGCCTTTTTTGCCCTATATGCCCCCATAGGTCTGGTCGAAGAGGTCTCTACCCGCTGGTTTTGGTACGATACGATCCAAGCCCAATGGGTTTTTATTGAACAACGCAAGGTCACAATCATCGGAGGCCGCCCCTCAGGCTGGCGCAATGTTCACCAAAAAACCAAGACTGAACCAGGCCAGTGGCGGGTTGAATTAGTTGCCAGAGAAAATCGCCTGATTGGGGAGGTTAATTTCGAAGTCAAATTGGTCAATCAACCTGTCTCCCCCCTCGCTTACCACCTACATTAGGATCCCCTGATGAACCTCAAACAGCTTTATTTGCTTTGCGCTGGCCTAGGGCTCTTGTTGCCGTGGTTGGAATTTTTGCCGTTTTTGTTAGAAAACGGGGTCGATTTGGGCCTTTTTGTCAATCTTTTGCAATCCAACCCAGTGATCAAAATGATCTGGGCCGATTTACTGTTGACCGGGTTGGTTTTGAGTTTGATGATTTATGGCGATGGGATGAGGCTTAAGATCAAGGGCAAAGGCTGGGTGATTGCCGCCACCTTTACCTTAGGCCCCTGTTTTAGCTTGCCCCTATTCCTCTACCTTAGGGAGTCCGCCGCCGAGCGCCAGTACCTTAAAAAATCCTAACTTTCGCTTAAGGGCGGGGTGTAGAGTTTTGGGTGTCTGGCCCATTGGGGTTGGTAAAACGCCGCCATTTTTTTCAAATCTGCCTCTAGGTCCTCACTGGGCCAAAAGGGTTCTCCGATCCCCACCACCTTGCCCGGATAATCGATCCAGCAAGGAACAACGGGCACTTGCGCCGCTTTGGCAATATGCCAAAAACCGGTTTTCCAGCGTTCCTTTTTGCTCCTGGTACCTTCGGGGGCGATAATCAAAGCGAGTTCATCAACCGCGCCAAAGGCTTGGGCAAACGCCTCGACCCGGTGTTCTGAATGACTACGGTCAATCGCAATCCCGCCAGCCCGTCTGGCCAATCCGCCTAAAGGGGACTTAAACACCGAATCCTTAACCAACCAGTGAAACTCCCGGCGAAGATAAAATCCAGTGAGCACTAAAAAGGGAAAGTCCCAGTTGCTGGTGTGCGGAGCGCCAATGATCACGATTTTTTTATCAGGGGGAAACTGCCCCTCAATCCGCCAGCCCGAAGCGCCAAAAAAGAGGCGAGACAAGCCCCCCATCAAAGGCCTTAACCAAATCGAACGAAACAGGGTTTTTTCCATTTCAGCAAAGCGAAGGATAATTTTTCAAATGCCGATTGGAATTGTTGATCATCTTCTTTTTAAGGTTTATAAGGAACTTAACCAACCGTGCAATTCAATCGGTAGTTGCCCATTGAGTCGGGAAACTTTCGCTTGACTTTGGCAGGTTAAACCTAAATCTTAGGGACTTTCGACCGGCGGGGGCCAATCCACTTAGATCCTTACGGATGCTGCACCGCAGGGCTTATTCCCTTTACACTTGGATACAATCTGGGAGATCGAATGGCAAGGAAGAAGATTGCACTGGTCGGCGCCGGGATGATTGGCGGCACGATCGCTCATTTGTCCCTAATCAAGGGGCTGGGCGACGTCGCTATTTTCGATATCTCTGAGGGTGTTCCGCAAGGAAAGGCGCTGGACCTCCTCCACTCGGGCCCGATTTTGGGCTTTGATTACCACGTCAGTGGCAGCAACGACATTAGTATCATTAAAGATGCGGATGTAGTTATAGTCACCGCTGGCAGCCCCAGAAAACCGGGGATGAGCCGCGACGATTTAATTGGGATCAATGCCAAGGTCATGAAGTCGGTCGGTGAAGGGATCAAGGCTAACTGCCCCAATGCCTTTGTTATCTGTATTACCAATCCCTTAGATGCCATGGTAAACCTGCTACAGAAGCATTCAGGGGTGCCCGATCATATGATTATTGGTATGGCCGGGGTGCTAGATTCAGCAAGGTTCCAAGCTTTTATTGCCCAAGAGCTCGGGGTTTCGGTAAAAAACGTCCATGCCTATGTACTAGGTGGACATGGAGACACCATGGTGCCCTTGGTTCATATGTCTAACGTGGCCGGGGTGACTTTAGAGCAGCTAGTCAACCAAGGTCGGCTAAGCCGCGAACGGCTCACCGCTATTGTAGAGCGGACCCGGCAAGCAGGGGGTGAGATCGTGGCCCTTTTAAAAATGGGTTCCGCTTTTTACAGCCCCGCAAACGCCGCCGTGGTTATGGCAGAAGCCTACCTACACGACCGCAGTAATATCTTCCCCTGCGCCGTAAAGGTGACCAAAGGTCAGTATGGAATTATGGAACACTTGTTTGTTGGCCTGCCCGCCAAAATCGGGGGCAGAGGGGTTGAACAGATCATTGAAATTGAGTTGACCGCTGAGGAAAAAGTGGGACTGGACAAATCCATCGACGCCGTTAAAGTACTTAACAAAGCGGTAAGCGATCTCGGACTTTAAGCCTTTTTTGGGGGGGCTTTTTTGCCCCCTAACCAACCCGTTTTAACAACTACCACATGAAGATTCACGAATATCAGGCGAAAGCGATTATCGCCAAATACGGGGTCAACGTGCCTAAGGGGCATGTAGCCAAAACCGTTGAAGACGCCCTTACCCAAGCGGCCAAGCTCGAAGGCGAGGTTAAGGTAGTTAAAGCCCAAATTCACGCCGGTGGGCGCGGAAAGGGCGGCGGGGTAAAGGTTTCTAAAGGTACCGAAGCGGTCAAAGCTAATGCAACCGCAATCCTGGGTATGCAGCTAGTCACCCACCAGACAGGCCCCGAAGGCCAAAAGGTGCGGACCGTTTTGGTTGAAGAAGGGATGGATATTAAAACCGAACTTTATTTCTCGGTTTTAGTTGATCGGGCCAGCAAGCAGGTTGTGCTTCTGGCTTCGACCGAGGGGGGGATGGACATTGAAGAGGTAGCGGCCCATACACCAGAGAAGATTTTAAAAGAATATGTAAACCCGGTTATCGGCCTGCGCCCCTACCAAACCAGCCGTCTGGCCTTTGGCTTGGGTCTTGATAAGTTTGGCCCCAAGGTGCTTCGCCAAGCACATGGCTTTTTCAGCGGGCTTTATAACGCCTTTATGGCTGAGGGATGCGACCTGTTAGAAATCAACCCCATGATTGTCACAGGCGACGAGCGGCTCTTGGCACTAGACTGCAAAATGAGTTTTGACTCGAATGCCTTGTACCGGCATCCAGAAACCTTGGCTCTTCGCGACTTGGACGAAGAAGACCCAGCCGAAGTAGAAGCCTCTAACCACGATTTGAACTTTATCAAACTCGATGGCAAGATCGGCTGTATGGTCAACGGGGCAGGTTTGGCGATGGCCAGCATGGATATCTTGGCCACTTACGGCGGCTCCCCAGCCAACTTCTTGGACGTAGGTGGCACCGCTGACGAGAATCGGGTGGAAAACGCGTTCCGCATTATCACCCAAGACCCAAACGTCAACTGTATTTTGATCAACATCTTCGGCGGTATTGTTCGTTGTGACATCATCGCTAACGGTGTGGTGCAGGCCTTTAAAAAGGTATCCCTTAAAATTCCGGTAGTGGTTCGTCTTGAAGGCACCAACGCCGAGTTGGCCCATGAAATCATTACCCAGTCTGGCCTAGGAAACAAGCTGATTATGGTCGATGGATTCGGCCCGGCAGCACGTAAGGCGGTCGAACTTTCCACTCATCAAGGCTAAGGGGATAACATGAGCGTACTGGTTAATAAAGACACCAAGATTATTGTCCAAGGCTTTACCGGAGCCCAAGGCACCTTGCATGCAAAAAACTGCCTCGCCTATGAAGGCACCCAAATTGCTGGTGGGGTTACCCCCGGCAAGGGTGGCAGCCTCCATTTAGACAAGCCGGTTTTTAACACGGTTCGCGACGCCGTTTATAACACTGGCGCTGATTGTTCCTTGATTTTTGTTCCACCTCCGTTCGCGGCGGACGCCATATTAGAGGCCATTGAGTCCGAGATTCGGTTGGTTATCTGTATCACTGAAGGGATCCCGGTCAACGACATGATCGCCGTGGCGGCAGCTCTTAAAGGCAGCAAGTCTAGGTTGGTTGGCCCCAACTGCCCAGGTGTGATCACTCCAGGGCAGTGCAAGGTGGGGATCATGCCTGGGCATATTCACCGCGCAGGCAAAGTGGGCGTGGTTTCACGTTCGGGCACCTTGACCTATGAAACCGTAGCCCAGCTTAATGCCAACGGCTTTGGCCAATCTACCTGTATCGGTATCGGCGGGGACCCGATCAACGGGACCAACTTTATCGACTGCTTGCGGATGTTCCAGGATGACCCAGGCACCGAAGCAATTGCTATGATTGGTGAGATTGGGGGCAACGCCGAAGAAGAGGCCGCCGAGTTTATCAAGGAATATGTCAAAAAACCAATGGTCAGCTACATCACCGGCCAAACCGCCCCTCCTGGGCGCCGCATGGGCCACGCCGGGGCGATTGTTTCTGGCTCTGGAGGTTCGGCTGAATCCAAGATTTCCGCCTTAACCAAGGCCGGGGTCCTGGTCGCCCAAACCGCTGCCGAGATTGGTAACTGCATGTCTGAGGTTTATAAACCTTAGATTTTTTAGTGTTGTTTTCATCCAAAAAGCCCGGCTCGTCCGGGTTTTTTTTTAGGGGTTCGTTTTGATTGATCACGTTAGCCTTCCCACCCAAGACCTAGCCCGGTCGGTGGCTTTTTATGAGCCCCTCCTAGCCACTTTAGGATATCAACGGGGGCTTTACCGCCCTGGATTCTTCTGTGTGTTTAACTTTGAGAAAAAACCCGAATTTTGGCTTAGTCAGGCAACCCAACCGTTTGGACCGCTTCACCTGGCCTTTCGGGCCAAATCCCAAGGGGCGGTGCAAGCCTTTTACCAGGTTGGCTTAGACCAAGGGGCTAAAGACAATGGACGGCCTGGATACCGGCCCCAATACCACCCCGACTATTACGCCGCCTTTATTTTGGACCTTGACGGATACAACTTGGAAGCTGTGGTCCACCACCGATAGCCTAGGCTATAAGGTCTATTGGCAGTTGCTTTTGGTTAGGTTAAGCTTGGGGCAAATCTAGGGCTAAATCGGCCGCCTTGAACCTATCTAGGCGGGCTTAACAGGGAACTTAATGCGCAGACAAATCATCAGTCGGCTTGACCAAGAACAACGGAATTGGCTCTTTAAGGCGATTGGCCGGATCATTATGGCCGACAAAAAGGTAGATATTAACGAGCAGGCCGAACTCTTTGATGCCCTTAGTCTCATCGCCGATGAACACCAAATCGCCGATGCCAAGCGGGTCTTGGCGTCTGCCGACTTTCTGGCCAAGTTCACCCCGATGCAACACATCCCGCGCGACAAGGCTTGGGATATCTTTTCCGAGTTAATCCGCACCGCTGTTAGTGACGCTGAACTAGCGCAAGAGGAGTTGGATCTGTTAAACCAGATCATGGACGCCTTGGGATTTAAAAAAGAAGCCAGAGCCGCACTGTTTAGCTGGGTCGAAAAAATGGTGAACCTGCGCAGTGAGGAATTAGCCTTCGCCCGCCGCCTTGATCTTTATATTGAACGTTAACCAATGAGGTCAGATGCGAATTGAAGTACTGCGAATGCTTAGCGAGGAGCAGCGGGGCTGGCTCTACCGGGCGGTGGCCAAATTGGTGCTGATCGATGAACGGCTCGACAACACCGAGCAAAACGAGTTTAACGAGGTTATGCAAGCCTTGGCCGGAAGCCTAGACATGATGGACGTGCAGGATTTAATGCGTTCTGAATCCTTCTCAAGGCCCTTGACCGCGCCCCGCGAGATCACGCCAGAGCGGGCTTGGGCCCTGTTTGTTGAATTGGTCCGCACTGCTGTAGTAGATGCAAGGTTGGCTACGGCAGAAAAAGCCTATTTAAACAATATTATGGACTGCCTAGGTTTCGCAGAATTAGGCCGTGAACCCATCTTCCAATGGATAGAATTAATGGCCAAAGCCCACTCCATTGAAAACGGGTTTGCCGTCAGATTAAATCAAATTATTCCCCAACCAAAAGCCTAAACAAGTAACAAAAAAAAGGGCGCTAAAAGCTAGAGGAGAACGGTGCGACAAGACATTATTGCCAAGCTCGATTCAGAAGAGCGCAACTGGCTTTACAAGGCCATTGGGCGGATGGTTATGGCGGATAAAAAGGTCGAGTCAACCGAACAGCGTATCCTGTTTTGGGCCCTAGCAGGGCTGGCTGGCAGTAGCGATATGACCGCTATTAAAAAAGCTATGTCTTCTGCTTATTTTATGTCCCCCTTTAAGCCGCTGGTGGGCCTGCCTGCGGTTCGGGCTTGGGACATTTTTTCAGAAGTGGTCTTAACTGCCTCCACTGATTCAGAATTTTCGCCAGAAGAAAAAAAACTACTCCGCCAGATTATCGAGTGCCTGGGATTTGTAAACGGCAAGCATGAACTGATGGCTTGGGCTGAACAAATGGCGGCGGCCTTTGGCAAAGAGATTGAATTAAAATCGAGACTTGATGAACTGACCGGGCACCAAGTTAACGCGCACGCCCCCGTCCATATAGAAGGTGATGCCCTAAAAAGCGATGCTGAACCGGTGGTCAACCCAGAAGCCCCAATTGCCTAACCCAAAGCGTTTAAGTTTCTAAACCTTGGGGGTCAAAAGCGGCCTAATAAACCCACGCCCCCCTTTGACTGCCCTTATGGGCATTGCCCGCTGGTCAAGCCCAGACAATCCAGCTAAACTGTATCGGTCAGTTTAAAACAAAGGGGAGCAAAAATGTACCAAAAGTTAGCGGGCAGCGCCGCCGAGGTCTTGGGATACCAGATTTCGGGTCGGGTTACGACCGAAGAAATCGAAACGGTTATAAAAGATTTGGAAGCCGCGATTGAGGCTCACGGGAAGATCAGGTTGCTCGTAGAGATGAAACATTGGACCGGCATGGACCCGATGGCGGCCTTAGAAGATTTGCAATTTTTAATTAAACACATCAACCAAATATCCCATTTAGCCGTGATCGGCGACCACTTTTGGGAACGCCTTTTGACGCAATTTGGGGCGTTTTTTGTCTCTACACTCACCCAATATTTTGAAGAGGGTCAAGTCGAAGAGGCCTGGGCCTGGATTAAAAACGGATGAAGATTTTTGAGATCAAAAATCGAGGGGACCATCGGGGCGATAGTTTCGAACTGCCGCAAGAATGTTACCATTTTATTGGCCAGATTGCGGATTTGCATTTTGCTACCTTTTTTCCAGGGGCCCTTAGGGGGAATCATTACCACCTGAAAAAACGTGAGATTTTGATTTTTCAGGTAGCGGATCTAATCGAAATCTTTTGGCGTGCCCCCGGGTCAGAACACACACAAAGCAAAAATTTTGTCGGGCCCATGATGCTCGCCTGCTTGGTCGAACCTGGCTGGGGCCATGCAGTAAAAAATCCTGGAAAATTACCGATCGGGCAAACCGCGCTTTGCTCGCGCCCCTATGATTCGAAGGATCCAGATAGCTTTGCCTGGCAAATCACCTAATTTGGCGGTTGAGACTTAGCTCCATTACTCCTATGATAGCCCCAAACCTCCTTCGGAAATTGGTTATGCGTTTTTTGATTGCCTTGGCGCTTTTAGCAGTTTTACCCACTTATTTTTTGGGTGCTCAACCCCTACCCGACGGATTGGTTTGGGAAAACGGGGGTGAGCAGCCGACCTTCGCTAGCCCAGACGCCAAACGGGGTGGTACCTATCACGCGGCGATTCAGACCTTCCCGCTGACCTTTAGACTTTACGGCCCCAACAGCAATTCTGGGGCGTTTGTTAGTTTTAATCGGGAGTTTGGGATGATGGGGCTAACCCGGCTACACCCCAACACCCGCGCCTTGATCCCCAATTTGGCGACCGAATGGGCCGTGCTGAAGGATAACCAGACCGTTTATTACCGCCTAGACCCAGATGCTCGTTGGTCCGATGGCAAGCCGATCACGGCAGATGATTTTTTGTTTGCCTTCGATTTTTTGCAGTCCAAAGATATTGAGGCCCCCTTTTACAACCAATACATTAGGGACCACTATCAATCGGTAGAAAAGATAGACGACCACACCATTAAAATTGTCGCTAAAAAGCCAAGTTGGCGGATATTATACGAGATGGATCTGGACCCCATGCCTCGCCACGCCATTAAGCTTGATAAAAATTGGGTCAAAAAAACCAACTGGCAACCGCTGGTCACCGCTACGCCTTACGTGCTTAACGACTTTCAAAAAGGCAAGTCGGTCACCTTCGAACGGCTAAAAGATTGGTGGGGAGATAAAAAGGCCCGGTTTCAAGGTCAGTATAACTTTGACAAGGTCGAGATTCGAGTGGTGCGGACCGAAGAGGTCGAATTTGAGCAATTTAAAAAGGGGACCTTTGAGATGTACGGGGTCACCGACTCAACCCGATGGGTCAAACAAACCGATTTCGAGGGCATCCAAAAAGGGTGGGTTAACAAACAAAAGATTTACATCGACACCCCGGCCGGGATTCGGGGGTTGATGATGAATTTAAAAGACCCGATCTTGTCTGATATTAAAGTACGCCAAGCTTTGGCCTATTCCCTAGACTTTGAGAGTATCAACGAAAAGTTTCTTTACGGCCTCGACCAGCGGCAGCATAATTTTTTTGATACCTACGCCCCCTATAAAAACCCCCAAACCAAGACCTATCCCTTTGATTTAAAGAAAGCGGATCAACTCCTAGACGAAGCCGGGTGGACCGGTCCTAAAAGCCCTGAAGGGATTCGTACCAAAGGCGGGCAGCCTCTGCGGATTGTGGCCTCGACCGGATCACAGGCTTGGCTTAAATACCTAAGCTTTTACAAAGAAACCGCCAAAAAGGCGGGGATTGACCTAGATATCAAACTCTTAGATGGCGCAGCTCTTTATAAAAGTTTTGACGAGCGCAGTTACATGGCCCTGATTCTGGTATATTCTGGCGGCCAATTCCCAGACCCGCGCCAGTTCCTCCACTCAGAAAACGCCATCAAAGGGACCAACAATCTTTTCCAGTTTGCAGACCCGAAGGTGGACCAGTTGATCGAAACCTTCGAATACGACCTCGACGAAAAAAAGCGCGTGCAAGCTATTTATCAGATTGAAGGAGTGGTCCACCAACAAGCCCTCTTGATCCCTTTTTGGCGCAGCGACCACAGCCGCCTGTTGTGGTGGCGCTACCTTAAAGGCCCCCAGGGTTTTACCACTAAAACCGGGATGGAATTAAGCCTGCTTTGGATCGACGAGACAGAAAAAAAGGCGACTGAAGCGGCCATGAAAAGTTCCAAATCGTTCCCCCGCTTGCCTGAAGAGGCGGACCCCTTTGGTTTAAAACGCTAACAAATGGCTAGCAAAACCCAGATCACCGGTTACCTTCTTCGGCTCGGAGCGGTCTATTTTTTCCTGGTGGCCTTCGCCCATTTTGCCGGAGTTAAGCTACCGGGCCTGTTTATTTTTTATGATATCCCTTCGGAGTCCTACCAAGACCGGATTATAGCGGTATTGGTGTTTGGCTGGGGGATTATGTTTTGGACTGCTTCCCAAGACCCTTGGACTATGGGCCGGTTAACCGACCGGCTCTTAATGGCCGGGGCGGTGGCAATCTTTGGTTTATCGGTCACCATCGGTTTCGGCGACTTTCCGAATTCTGAAGGCCAAGGGGCAAACGGGGCCTATTGGGCTCAAATAATTGGACTTAGTGGCTATTTGCTGGTTTTGGCCTTTACGTCTCGCAACCTGGCGCAAGAACTTTTATCGGGGGAACGGTGAACCGGTTTTGCCTAATTTTATTAAGCCTTGTCCTCTTGGGTTGCTCCTCTGCACGCAACCGGGACGGTCAAACCAACCTAATCAGCAGTTGGGAGGCCAAAGACGATAAAACCCAAGCACTCTTGGAGGGTCGGTTCAAATCAGGCAACGTTTATTTAGACTATGACACGGTTTTTGTGGTGGACGCTTTATTTCGCGACCTTTCCTACCGCAAAGCTTTTTTAGATGAACAATCTAAGGCCTATTTTTACCCTCCCGTCCAAGCCGAAGCCAAGTGGGCCAGGGAAGTGGAGGACTACCAAAATTTTTATTCTTTTGTGGTGGTGATCTACACAGGGGACACCGAAAAACCAGAATTTGGGGAGCCCTCAAGCCATTGGCAGGTCTTTTTAGGCGACGACGAGTCGGACCTCTTGAGGCCGGTAAATGTTAAAAAATTAGCCAAACGGGATCAAGAACATATTTTTTTAACTAAGTATTTTAAGCCGGTTGACCGCTGGGTGGAATTATACCGGATCAGCTTCCCCAAGCTTAACCGGGAAGTGCCCCTTGGCGACAAACCCTTCTCCCTCATCTTCTCCGGCCTCAAGGGCAGCGCCCGCCTAGAGTTTTCAGATCGCAGCCTATTTTATCAAAGCCCCGAGGATATCCAACCTTGATCTGGACAAGCGAGGCTAGCCGAAGATAAACAAAGGCTTTTTCGATTGACATTGGCCGCCCAAAACCGCATGATTTCGGCAAGTAACCCTTTGTCTAGGGTTCCCCATTAGGCGTCACCCTTTGAGGAGTTGAAGGTGAGCAGAGAAAAGATCGCCCGCGGTCCCGAATTTATCCATCCTGAGCGCGCAAGTGCTATCGGGTCCAGGAACAGTATTTTTCGAGACGGACGCGACGAATATTCCGAATCGGGTTTGTTGGTAGATGAAGAGGTCTCGAAGATCCTCAACCACGTCTCCGCCAAGTTGCCTCCTGAGGTGCTGACCAAGCTTGATGTAATGGGTGGGATCAAATCCAAGGTCCACAACTATTACAACCAAAACCTTCAAAACATGCTCAACCGTTATTTGGTGACGGTTGAAGATGAGTTATCCAAAAAATACCGCAATTTGGTAGATCGCGAGGAATACTCGCAACTTTCCCGCTACACCCCTAGGTTTATCTCCGATCTGATGACCCGCCTGGGCCAGGACAAAACCTTTACCACTAGGGCTGTAGAACAAGCTGCTGGCAATGCTTATACCCATTTGCAAGGCCATATTGAGCGCTCCTTAAACGAGATCGAGCAGGGCACCAGCACTATTTTGGCTCAAAAAACCGACGCCGGGGCCTTTATCCGCAACGAGTCTAGTTATTGTTTGGTTAAGTGTAGCTTTAAATCAAACGGTTTAAAGCCCAAAACGGTTATGGACATTAGGTTGGCTTTTAACATCGCCGATAATGATTTAAGGGTGCCGATCTATCACTACCAAAGGCCGATCCAGCAGATTTTAAAGGAAATTATCTCCAATCATTTCCATCGGCAGATCGACGAAAAAATTAATCGTATTAACCAAAGCCTGACCGAAGACGACCAACCTACGCTTTCGAGCGACCAAGTAGTCTTTGAAAAATTGAAGGCCTTGGAGAGTTACATCGGCTTTGATAACGACTTAGCCGATCCAGGCAACAAGTGTTATGAGGTGATTGCTAAGAAATTTATTGATTCCTTAGAAGACACCTTCTTTGAAATGCCCACCGCCGAATACGATCCCACCAATATTCGGGAAAACCTCAAACATATCTTGGACGAAGCCCATATTCTGCATAAGGGCTTTAACAATGCGGTCAACATGATGACTAGCATTTTAGATACGGCCAAGATGGGGTTCCAGTCGTTAGACAACCTGAAAAACGGGCGGGTTTGTGTGATCCGCGAATACGCCGAAACCAACGCCCGCGAGTTGCCCGACGAAACCTACGCCATTCGAATGTCGTACCTGGATCGCCAGCAAGTCAACGCCATGAAAACCGCTTTTGACGAACAATCGGCCGCCCTATTATCGCAGGTCAACCGGGCTGCTGAAGTGGTGGAAAAGGTGTACGCTGGCTACCGCAAAGATAAAAGTATCAAAAGTTACAAAGATATTGCTGATCAATTTCTGGGTGGTGGCAAGGCTGCCCCGGCTGTGGATCCACGCCAAAAAGGCCGGGGTCCTGAAACCCCGGTTGAGACCAGCACTGGCGAAGAACGGACCTGGAGTGAGGTTCTCTTCCAAGAGCCCAGCCAAGCCGAAACCGATGCGCGGACGAATGCTCGGACCAATGAAACCATCAAGAAGCAGTTGGACTTGATGAAAAAGAAGGTCTTAGAGATCTATAAAAATCAACACCCGCGCGACCGTTTTGTGATCGAGGAGCGGATCAACTTCTTAGAAGACCAAGCGTTGGCCTTCTCAGGGTTGGTCAACCCTTATCACTTGCAGCAAGGCCTTTTGGTCGAGGTGGACATTACCACGGTCAAAAAGAAACGGACCACTATGAACGCACTCTCGAACGTGCTTTCCGAGTTTATGTACCGGATCACTAAGCCCTTCGCGGACCAGTCGATCCTAGAATACCCCAAACAAGAACACCGCATCGAGCCGACCAAAGAGCGCCGGTTTGTTTCCCTGTTCGAAGAGGGCGAAAAGCTCGCCGAAATGAGCCGGGGCTAAGCATACCTTGGGCTTTACCGCCTTTTCGGGTCTCCATCTCCTCTAAAAAACCCGGCCCTGCCGGGTTTTTTTTGCCTAAACTTTTCCAAAGTTCCATTTATCACCTTGCGGTTGCCCTTCGATTCTGCCTGGTTGTATTACCTACGGGGATACGAGGGAAGAGGCCCTAGAAATGGCCGAAGACGCCTTGGCGCATTGGCTGGCCGACCAAACCGAGCCTTACGAGCGCTCAAGCTTTAGCGCCCTCCAATCCCAGATCAGCAAAGAAAGACCGCTGCATAGTTCAAGGTAGCTAACTTTCCGGCTTTTCGGCTCGTTTTTTCACTGAAATTTCCCCTTTGTGAGGCGGTTTTCCCCG
>Ga0156797_107_pt1 | contig 44661 bp, 39 predicted proteins | sample RifOxyD2_FD_112098 | JGI IMG/M metagenome (GOLD analysis project Ga0156797, IMG submission 112098) | Candidatus Lambdaproteobacteria bacterium RIFOXYD2_FULL_50_16 | reverse complement strand
TGAGACCGGACCGGTAGCGCAGCTTTAATACCAATCTTCACTAGTCCAATTTACCCGAACTTGCAAGATTTTTTATGAAAAAAACTTTATCTTTGCTCGTTTGGTCAACTGTTAGCTTGCAACCGACTATTTAAAAGGCTCTGGTTGCCAGAGTAAAACCTTTCGATACACAATCGCCCACTTTTCCCTTTTGGTCGAGCTTTATGATTAACCTTCGAAACAAAATTGCGGTAATTGGGGGCGGGCTAGCTGGGTGCGAGGCTGCTTGGCAGGTCGCTCGATCTGGATTCGGCGTTGATTTGTGGGAAATGCGCCCCTTAAAAAACACCCCTGCCCATCAAACGGGCGATTTGGCCGAATTAGTCTGTAGCAACAGTTTTAAATCCATGGACCCAGGAAATGCTCATGGAGGATTAAAGGGGCTACTACTCGAAGGAGGGTCACTGCTCATCAAAGCTGCGCAAAAGGCTCAAGTGCCCGCAGGTTCGGCATTGGCGGTAGATAAGAGTCTATTTTCTAAGTTTGTCGAAGAAGGACTAGAATCAGTACAGGTCAATCGAATCAACCAAGAAGTTACCGACCTAGACCCCTTGCTTGATCGATACGACCACCTCATCGTCGCCAGCGGCCCCTTAACTAGCGATTTTTTGGCAGAGCATATTGCAAACCGACTCGGTGAGAGCGGACTTTATTTTTACGACGCCATCGCCCCAGTGGTTTTTTTGGATTCAGTGGACCCATCTTTGGTGTATAGGGCTTCTCGCTGGGACAAGGGGGAGGCGGATTACCTTAATTGCCCCTTTAGCCAAGACCAATACTTGGCCTGGATCGAGGCTTTATTGAAGGCCGAAAAAGTTGGGTTTAAGGATTTCGAGCAGGCTAAACATTTTGAGGGCTGCCTGCCTATTGAGGTTTTAGCAGAGCGCGGACCCGAAACCCTGGCCCACGGGCCGCTTAAGCCAGTTGGGCTATTGGACCCAAGAAGTCAAAAGCAGGCCTATGCGGTTTTGCAGTTACGCCAGGAAAACCGGGCGGGTACCCTTTATAATCTGGTTGGGTGCCAAACTCGCATGACTTGGCCAGAACAAAAAAGGGTATTTCGTATGGTTCCGGGATTGGAACAGGCCGAGTTTGCTAGGTTAGGGAGTATGCATCGCAACACCTTTATAAACAGCCCAAAATACCTCGGCCCGGGGTTGGTCCTAAAATCCCAGTCGCAGATGCGATTTGCCGGACAAATCACTGGGGCCGAAGGTTATACCGAGGCGGTGGCTACCGGTTTTTGGGCGGCCTTTTGTTTGGTAGCCGAATTAAGGGCGCAACCGATTCCTGTAGCGCCAAAAAATAGTTTAATAGGGGGGTTGATTGGGTATCTCTTAGGCGCAGCCACCAGCAATTTTCAACCGATGAACGCCAACTGGGGCCTCGTGCAATCGGGCCCCAAACCGAAAAAAATGGGGAAAGCTGAATTTCGAGTGGCCCTATCAAAACAAGGGGCCGAAGCTTGGGGGGATTTACTTAGAAGCCATAATTGGCCAAGTTAAGCAGCCTTAGTGTGTTGCTTACGAGCCGCTTGAACCGATACCAAATAGTTTCGGGTTTCTTTGGGCAGGGTGTTTAATCGCTCGTGGAAAGCGACTTGGCCCAACAGATTGGCGTTGCGCCTAAGGCAATCCAGGCCTTGGCACCCGAAGGCCGCCTTAACTCTTTCAAAACCGGCGTTGTAGCTCACAATAATTAGGGCTTCGCGGCGTTGCCTATTGGGAACATCTGCAAAAACTCGTTGGAGTACCGACAGGTGCCTTACCCCTAAAAGGATGTTGAGGTCGGGTTGGTCTAAGAGTTGGCGTTTGAAAAAATCGAGTTCTGGTTCAGAGGCAAACATTTGACCATATCCACCTAGAGCAGTGGCAGGCATCAGTTGCATCAAACCAAGAGCTCTGGCAGGACTAACCGCATTAGGATCAAACCCCGACTCCACTTGCATTATCCCCAGGATTAACTCCACCGGTACTTGATGAGCTTCTGAAAGCACCTGAATCCAGTCCATTTGCTCGCGAATGGCCCGTGGGCTTTCCTTTTGGGAAAGATCTCCATAGGCTGATTGCCGGTTAGTCACCGAATCAGCAAGAAAGAGGGTTAACAAGGTCCCAATAAAAAGAGGTAATCGAGATTTACGTGCCATGCACACCTAGTGTTAATTTTTTTTACTAGAATACGGAATCTTTCGATTTTTGACTAGCCTTTTCTTTGTGAATTGGAATAAGCTCATCGGTTATTCACCCTAGATAAGACCCAAAACCCCCATCAATGGAAGGATGAACCCCTACCCCAAAATCAAGGTTATGTGGAGTGCTTGTTTGGGGTTTAGTCCTTGCCGTTACGATGGTTCAAAACTGTCCCATCCCTGGCCAGCATTAGGATTATGGGGGGATTTGTGGCCCTTTTGCCCCGAAATGGACGCGCAAATGGGCTGCCCTCGCCTGCCTGTTAATTTGGTTCAAAACGGGGAAAGTTGGGAATTGCGCCAAGTGCAAAGTGAGACCAACTGGAGCCAACCGATTTTAGCCGTAGCAGATTTGCTCATCGGCCATTTGGAGGGGGTGCAGGCAATTTTACTTAAATCTAAAAGCCCCTCTTGTGCCCTGAGCGACGCCAAACGATACCCAAAAGGACCGAGTGGGGCCTTTGAACTGGGACCTGGACTAGTGGCAGAACACTTGTGCCAAGCAAACCTACCGGTTATTTTGGCTGACGAAAATAGACTAGCAGACCCTTGGGGGCGGCAGACCTGGGCTGCTGGCGTGTTTCAATTGGCCCGGTTACAATCGCATCTAGGGCCTCTGGAAAACTTTCACAAAGAGCAACGAAATATGTTGATCGGTTTGGGTGCGGAGAAAACCTGCCGAAATGCCTTGATGGAGGATCTCTACCCCTATTATTTTGCTAAGGCCTTTGAACAAGCCCCAGGCCCAAACCAATTTGCCCAAAATCTGGGCCTGCCCCTAAGCCCTTTATCGCAAATGGACCTATATGCTAACCCCCTGCTTGGTCCCTATCCCTTGGAACTAGATGCGCCCCCAATCGCCTGAAGCCGCCGATCTAACCCAGGCCCAAGCCCTGTTCAGGGATCAAAAAATGGCCTTTTTGGCCACCATGGACCCTGAAGGATTCCCTTTTGGTTCAATTGTGCCTTATCTAATAGGCCCCGAAGGTTGGCCTGTGGTTTTAATCAGTAGTCTAGCAGAGCACACCCAAAACTTAATCAAGGAGCCAAAGGTTAGCCTGACCATTACCCTACCCAACTTTGAACGTAAGTCCCAACGGCTCACCCTGGTTTCTAGGGCTAGTCGGCGTATTGGTGAACTGGACTCGCTGCGTAATCACTACCAAAACCGTTTTCCTCAGTCCGAAATTTACATAAACCTGCCCGATTTTACTTTTTTTGATTTAATCCCTCTGCGAATACGATATATCGGCGGATTTGGCCGCGCGTTCTGGCTTACCCCAAGTGAGCTTGGGATTACAGTGAGTTAAAAAAATGCACAACAGGGGGTTACACCACTCTTATTATAGCTGACCCAATTTTACCCCTTTATTCAAGGCAACAGGAGCAATTATTAGACATAAGCTTCAGAAAGTTTTACAATTGTTTTACATTTTTTGGGGGTTGGCATCGACTATAGGGTGAAGCCTATTAGCAATCCTGAGCGAGGCCCCCACCACCCCAAAAAAAACAGGGAATCATGAATCACATTTTAGTGATCGAAGACCAAGAGGATGTTCGCGAGTTAATTGCTTACAACCTCAAAAAACAAAATTACGAAGTGATCGAGGCCGCCAATGCCAACGATGCACTGATTCTATTAGAAGACGTTAGTCTTGACTTGGTTTTATTAGACCTGATGTTGCCCGGTCTTAGCGGGTTGGATTTTCTAAAAATTCTTAAGGCCAAAGACGAATATCGACAATTGGCCGTAATTATTTTGTCCGCAAAGACCGAAGAGCAAGAGGTGGTCACTGGGCTCAAATTGGGCGCGGACGACTATGTGACCAAACCTTTTTCGATAAAGGTATTGCTCGCTAAAATTGAGTCGGTTTTGCGCCGGGTTAGCCAAAGAGAAGAAGATGTTCTTACTTACCAAGACATAAGGCTCCACCAAGATGAACACAAGGTTTTTTCCGGGAAAGAAGAGGTTATTTTAACCAATAAAGAGTTTGAACTTCTTTTATTGTTTCTCAAAAAACCTAAAAAGATATTTCATCGCTACCAGTTGCTCAATAGCATCTGGGGTTATGATTCAGAAACTTACACTCGTACAGTGGATGCACATGTTTCCTCTTTGCGAAAGAAATTGGGGCCTATGGGCAAGTTGATCCGTTCGGTCCCAAAAGTCGGGTACGGCCTCGATGTTTAGCGTTTTTTTAGCAAGGGCTGTTTAGGGGTCAACTATATGGTAATGTTTCACCTTGAGACTTTGATCAATAAACCTGCTTTAAGGAAGCAATATGAATTCCAAGCTTTTCAAGTCCCTCGCTTTTTCCCTCTGCGCTACTTTGATCGGTTCCACTGCTTTCGCCCAAGACGCAGAAGACTACAATTTTAAAGTCACCGGTAAAATTCGCTCGTTTTATGGCCAATATAACGACGGCTCCAGCGGACACAATGCCTATTTGACCGAATTTAACGAAGGCAACATTGCCGGGTCCGTACAGCGCGGGAAGATGAAGGGCTATTATGAATTAGAATCTCGCGCCGATTCGGGCTCGATTGTAACCATGCGTAACGTAACCTATGCCTTAGACAACGGCTTTAATTTCGGGGTGGGTACTTTCAAAAACAAAGCTGCTTTCGCTTTCGCTTCTGACGCGGGTACGGATACGGCGGAATCAAGCAAGTTTGCGTTTTATTCGGGACTATTAACCAAAGTCGAAGGCGACGGTTTACAGTTGGGATTCAAAACCAGCGACCTGCAACTGGATCTTTATACCTATGAGTCCGACTTATTGGCTAAAACGGAAGGTTCAACCACAGAGGTCGGGGCTCAAGGCAAGGCTGGGGCCATAAGTTATCGGCTTTCTGCCATCTCTGCGACGACCGACAACCACCAAGGCGGTGCGACTGCAGGTAGTTCAGGTAACCATTTAGGCATTCAATACCAGGCCGATAGTTTTGGGGTCGCAGTAGATTCAGCAGGTAAATCGGTAGGCCACGCGAAAGCTACCACCACCTCTGCTACCGGCGTTTCCACGACTACCGCTGCCTACAACACCGTCTATACCGATGTCGCTTTGATGGCCACCCTTAACCTGGGCGATGACAAACTGTTTGTTACCTTAGCCCAAGAAAGCAAAAAGGATGACACCACCGGCGCAAAAAAAACGAGTTATGGCACCACCAATGTGGTTTATTCTATACCCGTCGCAAAATCGGCTAGTATCAACCTAGCTTACGCTTCCCAGTCCACCACCCCCGAAGGTGGCACCGCCACTACTGCCAGCTTTTTTGGCTTAGGGATGAATATTTCGTTGTAAGTTCTTTGCCGTTTTCCCCACTTTGAACTGGCCCTTTGGGGCCAGTTTCTCCCCCCTTCCTTTAGACTTCAAGTACACACTTTAAAAAAAGGTAAACTTTGCGATTTTACGTTAATTTTACCTCTGTTTGATACCCTTTAGGTTTGACCCTTTTAAGGTGGGCTTACCCAAACGGAAAATTGACCGAAATGCACGAGCGGTCTTTTTCCTGGCGCGTCGCGCCTTGTGAGCAACCATTAAAAGGATACCTCTATGTCTGCAAAGTTTTTTAAGTCCGCTCTCTTGGCCTCGGCGGCCCTGATATTGGCTAGCGCCGCATACGCAGAAGGCGAAGAAGCCAGCGACTACGAGTTTAAGGTGACCGGTAAAATTCGTTCTTATTTCGGCCAGTACACCACCGGAGCCACTGGCTATTCCGGCCATATGACTGAGTTTAACGAAGGCAACATCGCTGGTGAAGTGAAGCGCGGTGGGATGAAGGGCTACTACGAGATTGAATCTCGCGAGGACAACGTAGCCCCAATCACCATCCGTCAAATCACTTACACCTGGGAAAATGGCCTGACCTTGGGTGTGGGTACCTTTAAACCCAAATGGGGCTACAGCTTCAGCGCGGACGCCTTCACCGACACCTCCGAGTCGGCTCATTATGGTTTTTACAAAGGGGAAACCACCAAACTGGAAGGGGACGGTTTAGATTTAGAATACAAATTCGGTGACCATAAAGTGGGTGTTAACCTTTATGAAGATGACCGGATCAACAAAACCAAGGGTTCCACCACTCAAGTCGGTGCTCAAGGTAAGATCGCGGGAATTGGTTACCGCATTGGTAGTATCAGCGCGTTGACCGATGATCACCAAGGGGGCGAGACCGCCGCTTCTAGCGCCGCTCACCTAGGGGTTGAGTACAAGGCCGATAGCTTCTTTGTGACGTTGGACAGTGCTTCTAAAACCAAAGGCACCCCCAAAACCACGAACGCTACCACCGGCATAACCACCGCTGCTTACGAAACCAAGTACACCGACGCTGCTTTACAGGTTGGTGTAGATGTGGGGGACGACCAGGTTGTGGTTACCTTGGCTCAAGAGTCCACCGGCAGCGTTACCGATTATGCTTACACCAACTTAGTTTATGTAATGCCCGTAGCTAAAGGCGCGGACATTCGCCTGCTCTACTCGGCAGCTAGCACTACCCCTGCATCGGGCACGGCTACTACTGCCTCTTTTGCAGGTCTAGGAATGGTTGTTAAGTTCTAAACCGACCTACCTAAACGGGCCGGTCTTGGTTCAAAACCTAGTCCGGTCCGTTTTTTTTGTTTGGAGTTCCCCTGAGCCATGGCTCCTCTATGAAAGCTCCTACTTCCTCGCCCCCGTATCCAACCGATCATCCTCTTTGGGAAAAGTGGCAAGCCAACCTCGATCAACTCGATTTTGCGCTGCAACCGATCAACCATATCCATCAAGGCGAACTTTTTGGGGTGGAAGCCCTGATTCGTGGGTATCAAGCCTTGGGTTTCGCCGATCCCTTCGCTTTGTTCGACGCTATTTATCAAAGCGGGCTCCTCTACCCAATCGATATCGCCCTTCGCCAGAAGGCGCTGGCCAAGTTTTGCCAACTCAACGGGCACCAAGAGCTTAAACTCTTTTATAATCTCGACAACCGGGTTTTAGAGGCGACCGACTACCAGACTGGAATCACCTTTGACCTGCTCAACGCGCAAGGGCTCAACCGCCATCATATTTGTTTCGAGATCAGCGAGCGCCACCAGCTACCCAACGCCGAGCAAGCCATGGCGTTGCTCAGGCGGTATAAATCGCAGGGATATGGAATTGCTTTAGACGATTTTGGGTCTGGCTATTCTGGGCTGCAAGTGATGTACGAGTCCGAGCCCCAATTTCTCAAAATCGATCGGTTTTTTATTGCCAAGGTTTTTGAGGCCCCTAAAAAGAAGCTTTTTTTGGCCAAGATCGTTAACCTAGCCCATCTAGCGAGAATGCAAGTGATCGCCGAAGGGGTAGAAACCGAGCTTGAATACTGGGTTTGCCGGGAGGTAGGTTGCGATTTTATTCAAGGTTTCTTAGTGATGAAACCGAACCTGGACCCCCAAACCATTGCCAGACGAAGCCCGATCATCGCCGAACTGGCAAACGCAGACCGCCGCGGAGGCCCAACCGATCAGCGGATCATCGGCGAAATCGAGCGGCCCCCGTCGCTGCGGATCGACGCGGACATGACCCAGGTGTTAGAACTCTTTGGACTCCACAAAGAACGGACCTTTTTCCCCGTCCTTGACGCCAACCAGCGCCCGATTGGTATTTTATGTGAACGTCAACTAAAGGACTATGTTTATAGCCCTTATGGCCGCGAACTGCTTAAAAACAAAAGTACCGGCAAAACGGTGGCCGTCTTTGTGGAGCCTTGCCCGACCGCCGATATTGGATCGGGAACCGAGGATTTTTTAGAGCTTTACGCCCAAGCGGAGGACAACGCCTTTGGGGTAATCTTAACGGAACAGGGGCGGTATAAGGGGTTTTTGTCGAGCAACAAACTCTTGCAGTTGATCCAGGAACGCAACCTCGCCTCCGCTCGGGATCAAAACCCGCTATCCGGCCTGCCCGGCAACCACCGAATTACCCGTTTTTTGGCCAAAGCGTTAGAAGGGGGCGAGCCGATGACCTTAGCCTATTTCGATTTCGATTTCTTCAAGCCCTTTAATGACCGCATGGGTTTTCGCAAAGGAGACCGGGCGATTTTGCTGTTCGCTGAGCTGCTCTCTAAGCACCTGGAGAACTGGGCCAGCCTAGTGGGACATATTGGCGGGGACGACTTCTTCGCGGCGCTGCCGAAAACCGACTACGCCGAGGTAGAGCGACGGATTAGCCGCTTACGAAACGCCTTTTGCAACGATGTTGAGAGTTTCTATGAAGATGCGGACCGCATGCGCGGTTACATCGAAGCCCAAGACCGCGAAGGGGTCCAGCGGCGGTTCCCTTTATTAGGGGTGAGTGTGGCTTTGTTGGAGATTCCGCCTTCTTCGGGGGGCTTTACTTTAGAGCGGATTTCCCACGCCACCGCAGTACTCAAAAAAAAGGCGAAAGAATCTGAGACTAAGATTGTGGGGGCGGGACTAATACGTTAGGCTGGAGCCCCCTTTTTTAAACGCCCCTTTTTTCTACTCTGGTTGGGCGGGTTTTGGGGGCACGCAGCGACCGATGCTACCCCGCTGGCAAACGGTCCCGTCACTCCAAACCGCGCCCTCTAAATCGGCCCCGGTCAAGTCCACGCTGGTGAGGTCGATATGATGCAAATTGGCCCTTTTAAGGTAACAATAGCGGCATTCGCCTAAGCGATGGATACGATCGACGTTGGCCTTAACATCCATCTTTTGCAACGGTCTCAGCCGAGGTTCCCAGGTTGAGGATTCAGCATTAAGGCCTAAATACAGGCCCAGGACCAGGGTCAAAAATAGTCCCCTTAACAAATTATTATTTTGCAACATGGCCTTCATCGATCAGTCTGGGTTAAGTGGGTGGTTAATGCCAATGTTAAAGCAATTACCATTCCAGCTTGGCCAGAAGATTTTAGATAAAGCTAACCTGTATTGGGTCTGAATCCTCGCCTTCAGACTCGGGCAATTCGCCTTGAATAATCCGTTGGCGCTCTTCTTTACTCTTGGGCCTAAGCACCCAGCGAGGGATCCATTCACGGCTGATTTGATAAACCGTTTCGACCCCTTCCATCAATTCGGGATCTGGGTCGTTAGGATTAAGGTCGGCTACCTCTTTTAGGCTGCCGTCTTGATATTTGATTACAAACATTCTGGTTTTTCCAGGATCTAAGGATTCAACCCGGCGGGACAAAAAAGGAGAACCCGACAGGAGGCTCAAGTCGGCTGCATTCAGCCTAGAGCAGGGGTGCAGTTTGCAAGCAGGGCAAGCCATTAGGTTGACCCGTTGGCCGCGTAGGTCACAAAAGAAGTTGTGGTTGTCCATGGTTTTTTAAATGTTTCGCCAGTCTAAAAACCCTGATTAGGCCTGTCAAGGAAGGCCGTGTTTAACCCCCTCACAAGAGTCTTAATAATTCTTCAGACAAATTTCCGATTAATTCTGGAAGGCTGAATCCGCCGAACTCTAGGCGCTCGGGAAGGACGACTAAGGTTCGCCTCCCTAAACTAGCTTCGACTCGATTTTCTAGTTCCCTTTCAATCTTCCAGCCTTTGCCCTGCAAAGGGGCGATCAGTTGGCGCGGTTCGATTGCTTCACAAAGGGAAAACATCGCCCGTTCTGGCCCTAATTCGAGTGCATCTAAAATATGGGCCAGGGAATCGGGCACCTGGGCCCACCTCAATTCAAGCCACAACTCTTCGTTTAAAGAGCCTTGGCGTTTATCTTTGGCAAGATAGTGATAAAAGTACCTTCCGCCCGTAAAGACCAACTCTTTTTCCCCCAAATCCATCTCGGCCACCGCAAGGCCTAATGCTGTTCGAAGTTGAGTCGCTCGGCGGCCTAATTCTAAAGAAAGGTAGGGCCCCAGATTTTTATTTACGGAAAAACTAAGCTGGTCCGTGGTGTATTGATTCCAGTTTTTAATCTCGGTTAATACCTCTTGAACCCGGAGGGGGCGCTCTTGGACAAAGCCCAAAGCTTCCAGTTTCCCTTCCCCAAATTGGCCCATCACCGCACCAGAGAAATCGGCCAAGGTTTGGTCCCCATGCAGCCACACGGGGAGACCGCTGTCTTTTAGCCATGGGGCCAGTGAACTAAAACTTAGAAGATGGTTATTTAAAGCCGGCCCAAAACCGTCAAACGCTTGTGCCCATAAGGCGGCAAACAGGGACCTTCCAGGTATTTTACTGGGGCAGAACCCTGGGCCCGACTCAAGTACCAAAAACAAGGGTGCCCCTTGGTAGGAGGCGAGCCACTGGCTAAAGGCTTCTTGCCCCTGCTCCATCCAAAGGTGGAGCAAGGTAGGCACTTTCGTAATTCGTTCCAGTGGGATCAACAACTCCGGGTCTGTCAGATCATAGGCGTCGTTGGGCACCAAAAAAGGCCCCTCCAACCAAACCAAAACCCCGCTTACAAAAATCAATTCCGCACCAGCCAGCCCCTTTAAACAGTGTCCTCGACTGGCCTTATCCCCCTCTAATAACAAAGCTTGTTTTTGCACCCAGCCCGGTTGATTGCGGCGCAAAAAAGAGGCCAAAAGTCCGCCCACCTCCGGTCCCAATTTGGGGGAGACCGCGCACAAATCCAAGCCGATTAAAGGTTTTTTTGTTTCCATAAGCCTAGGCTAATGCGCTTGGGCCTACAAGGCAAGCTTGCTTGACCCTTGAGATCGGTATCTTTAAGATAAACCGATGAATCCAACTATAAAAACAGTTTTGGTGATTGGCTCTGGCGGGGTCGGCAGCTTTTATGGGGGTCGTCTCAGCAAAGCGGGCCTAGAGGTGTCCTTTTTATGTCGTAGTGACTTCCACCAGGTAAAGTCAAAGGGGATCACGATTAAAAGTTATCAAGGCGATTTTTTGGTCACCCCGGCCCAAGTGGTTGCGCGAACAGAGGACTATCAAGGGAAGCCAGACCTAGTCTTGATTGCCACCAAGGTGTTAGCCGAGACCAACCTTGTAGAACTGCTCCGCCCGTTGATCGCCCCTGGGGTTAAGTTGCTTTTGATCCAGAACGGGATCGAGGTGGAACGGGAGTTAGCCAATGCCTATCCAAACACCCCCCTCTTATCAGCGATTGCTTTTATTGGGGTCAATAAAACCGGACCAGGACAAATCCATCATCAACTCCACGGACGCCTGGAAATCGGCGCTTATCCTCATGGCTGGGACTTGGAGTTAGACCAAGTAATGGCCGCGTTCGAGCCAACCGGGTTGAGTGTCAAACACTCAACCAACATTGAAAAATCCCGTTGGAAAAAATTAATTTGGAACGCAGCGTTTAACCCGGTTTCGGTTTTAGGGCTCGCCAACACCCAGCAAATATTGACCAGTCCCCAATCCAGGCTTTTACTAAAGGGCATTATGAGCGAAATTTTAGCTATCGCTAACTCCAGAGGTTTGGGCTTAAGTGAAGAATTGATCGAGCAAAATATTCGGGTCACCGAAGAATTTCCTCCTTATAAGACCAGCATGCTCCTCGATTTTGAAGCTCACCGCCCCTTAGAAATCGAATCCATATTAGGAAACCCGATTCGTTTAGCCAAAGAATCTGGGGTTTTGGTGCCCCACCTCGAAACCCTTCAGGCGCTTTTGAAACTTCGGGTGAAGGCCTTAGAATAAACTTGCGTTGACGCCCATTTTTACGTATTTTGGAGACCAAAGAGAGGAGGCCAATGAAGATACTGCTCGTTGATGACAACAGCTTAAACTTGAAGCAGTTGCAGCTAATTTTTAAACCTTACGGGGTCACTTTTAGCGCCCTGGATGGGGAAAAGGCGCTGCAACTTTTTGAAGCCGCTTGGGAAGAAAACGCCCCCTTTGACTTGATTGTTTCCGATTATCTAATGCCCAGGATGGACGGACTCGAATTGATCAAGCGACTCCGCGCCCAAGAAGCGCTTATGGCGCCTGATAAAAAAGTCAAACTAATGATGGTTTCGGGGGTTGAGGATAAATCGAAGGTGATCTCTAGCTTTCGTGAAGGCTGCGAATATTACCTAGTCAAACCGGTTTCCAAAGAAAAAATAGAACGCGCGTTTGCACTCTTAAAACTGACGGTCTAAGGGACTGTTATAACAACCACTGTTCAAGGCTACAAAAAATGAGAATTCTGGTTGTAGATGACACCTTAATCAGTCGCCAATTATTAACCCATTCTCTTCGGCCCTATGGCGAGGTGGACGTGGCGGTTAATGGAGAAGAAGCAGTAGAGAGCTTTCGAATGGCCTGGGATGAAAAAGCGCCCTATGACTGCATATTTTTGGATATTATGATGCCCTTGATGGATGGCCATGAGGTGCTTTCTGATGTCCGTAAATGGGAACAGGATAAAGCGGTGAAAAATCCAGTGCAGATAGTGATGTCCACTGCCTTAGGGGACCGGGAAAACGTACTAAACAGTTTTAAAGAAGGTTGTGAGTTTTATCTGGTCAAACCCCTGCAAGTGGCCAAAGTGGAAGGGATTATGGCTGAGATGGGTTTTTCCAAAAAGGATTAAGCCATGGCCTGGACCGGGCGCCCGGTAAAGCTGGGTTTGTTCCTCCTAGGCCTCTTGGTGGTCCTCACCCCACTTTTTTTCCATTGGCAATATTACCTCCCCCCTAAAGAAGAACTCCGCCTTTTTCGTAACGACACCTTAGCCTATTCTTATTGGTGGAGCTATTTTTTCGCTAAGGTCTCTAGCCAGGGGGGCGAGCCTCTGTGGAACCCCTATGCCAGTTTAGGATATCCTGCCCTGGCGCAGATCGCCAACACTAGTTTTTACCCAATCGCCTGGCCGCTCACCTGGTTTTTTGAGGCCAGTCCGGTGCATCATTTAAGGTTATTTAACCTATATGTGGTTTTCCATTTAAGTCTAGCTGCCGGGTTTACCTACCTGTTTTTATTAGGCCGCCAGTTAAGCCCCTTGGCCGCCAGCTTAGGCGCTTTGACCTACTCCTTGAGTTCTGCTGCCCAAAATGCCACCGACGGTTTCGAATGGCTTTACGGCTTGGCCTGGGCACCCTTAGGGGTGCATTTTTTGCTCAAAGCCTTAGAATCGGGCCGGGCCAAGCACTGGGCTTTATTAAGCCTAACCCAAGGGATCTTATATTCGACCAATTTCTTGCCGGTCCTATATTACGAAAGCCTTCTCCTAGGCGCCCTACTCTTTTTGCTCGCCTGGAATCGGCCAAAAACTTGGCTCTATTTTGGCCTCGCCCATCTGGGTGCCCTGCTGATCGCCGCTCCTGGTTTATTTAACCTTTTAGAACTGGTCACCCAATATTCAGAGCGCACCAAAAGCCTCTATTCCTTTTCTTTAAGTGGGCTCAAGCCAGGGATTGTATTAGACCGTTTTTTCTCGCCGATGGAATACCAAATATTTCAATCTGCATGGTTCGGTTTTACGATTTACCTCTTGCTTTTAATCCCCCTCTTTTTGCCCCAAGCCCGCCCTAAATGGACGGGTGGATTTAGTAAACTTTGGCTTTTGATCTTCTTTTTTGGTTCTGGGCCCTTTTTTGTGGTGGCCGACTTATTTTACCTAGGCTTACCCGGCTATTCCACCCAACACTGGCACCACCGCACTGCCCTGTTCTTGGGCCTGCCCTTGGCCTACTTTGCGGCTAGTGGTTTGGACTACCTTTTAAACCCACCCCAATCGAAGCGGGACCAACGGCTTTTGTCTTTGGTTTTTGGACTTTTGGCGTTAGGCTCTATGGCCGCCCTGGTAACCAAGCCAGAAATTATTAAGCGGGTTGATCTATTTGGTTATTTTGCGGTTCTTTTGGGTTCTTTGTTGATATGGCTTTGGGCCCAGGGGAGGGGCAGCCGAATCAGGCCTTGGCTGGTGATCCTTTTAGCCCTCGAACTGGGTTTTGTGTTTCGCCAGATGGAGCCCCAAACCACGGCCTTATTAAAGGATTTTGTCACCTATGGCCGAGGGGCTGAAGCTATTTGGGCGGATCAAGCGGACCAAATTGAACGGTATTTCGAAGGCCCCAGAGACCGCAACAGCCTCAACCAAGGAGTGCTGTTTAACCGCCCGGCTACTCGCAGTTACGTAACCCCCGCTTTGCTTTGGACCGATCGTTTCCATCTCTATGGTTTTGTGGATTCCATCGCTGGAGGTAAAGAAACCAGCCGTTTCCAAAGTGAGTTTGCCGATCCCAAGCGAGGTGACCTGCCCAGTTACGGCGAACTAGTTGACCAAACCAGAGTCTTTTTAACCTACCAAGCAAAAACCCTCCCCGTTGTGGATCAAAAGACCGATCAAGTAGTTGGTCTTTTGCGCGAAATGGCCCAAACAGATTTAAGAAAAACGGTTTGGCTCCCGGCGAACTCTAGCCCTGAAACCACGGATTGCGCAGAACCAGGGCAGGTTAAGGTCACCCGTTTTTGGAATAACGGTTTGTGGGCCGAAGTCAATACCCAATGCCCAGCCTGGCTAGTCTGGGTCGATTCCTACTATCCTGGATGGCAAGCCCAAATAGATGACCAACCCGCCCCGTTGGTCCGTGCGGACTATGCCTTTAAAGCGGTAAGGGTGGAGTCCGGTTTGCATCTGGTTAAATTCGAGTTCCGCCCACCCTTATACGACCTAGGCCGTTATCTGCGCTGGGCGAGCCTATTATTGATCGCTCTGATCTTTTTAGTTTCCCTTCGTCTAAGGGCCCCATGATTCGGCTCTTGCAAGGATTAGCCTTGACCCTGGCCCTCTTGGGTTTTTTAGGGCTTACGCTGGGCGAGGAATTGCGAACTTGGGCCATAAGGACTTCAGCGATAGAATCCCAGGTGGCTAATATGGAGCCCTTTGACGTACAAGGCCTCGCTCTCCCTTGGCCAGCCGAACGCCAACCGCCCGTAACCACCCCTATTGCCCGGAATTTAAACGCTGGGCTCGCCTTGCAAAAGGGGGCCTTTTGGGCCACAAACAAACCCCTCGATTTTAGTGCCGATTTTTCCTTAGAGTTCTGGTTTATCCCCACTGACCTCACGCCGCCGCCAACCCACCGGCTCATCAACCTGCTTTGGATCGGTCAGCCGCCGGGGCAGACCCAGGCCAGCCTTTGGATTGATTCGGCCACTAGAGGTCTTCATTTTTCCAGTTTTCGAGAGCACATGGACTTGTTTTTGGGAGGGATTAAATCCAATCAACCCCACCATGTTGCCCTGACCTACCAAGCCAAAAACCAACAATTCCGGCTTTTTTTAGACCTAGTAGAAAAAAAACCCACTGGCCGTCACCAGGGTCCGGCCCCGCAAACGGGACAACTTTTATTAGGCAAAGGTTTTGGCCCTCCAACCTACTTTACCGGACTAATCGGCGGGCTGGCGCTACGCCAACGGGCCTACCAAACCGGCGAACCTAGCAGCCTAGTCAAAAGTCCCTTAAAAATAAAAGCTTGGGGTCTGCTCTTCGGCGAACCCAGTCAGCCCCAGCTTTACCGGTTTTTTCAGACCCTATTGGGCAGTTCGATGCTGTTTTGGCTGTTCCTAACTGGCCGAGCGCAGTTGGGCCAGTGGGTCAGTTGGATTACTAGAGAATTTTTTTGGACCACACCCTTAACGCAACTCAAGCTGGTGGTTTTGGGGGTCCTCACCTTGTGGTTTTGGCAACGATTTTAACAAACCCTATGAGCCGCCTACCCATCCCCCCCTGGATTAAAACCAGCCTGCCCAAGGGCCAAGACTTTCGTAGTTTGCAGGGCCATAAAAAAGGCCTGCCCACTGTCTGCGAGGAGGCTCGCTGCCCTAATTTAGGGGAATGTTGGTCTAGTGGCACGGCGACCTTTATGTTACTCGGCGAGTCTTGCACCCGGGCTTGCCGCTTTTGTTCAGTCGAAACCCTGGCCCGCCCTGCCTTGCCTGACCCAGGCGAACCGACCCGTATAGCCCAGGCGGCTAAAGACTTGAGACTTAAATATCTGGTGTTGACCTCTGTGGACCGAGACGACTTGCCCGATCAGGGTGCCCAACACCTTGCCGACTGTGTTCAAGCCGCCCAAACCTTAAATCCAGAATTAAAGATCGAACTTTTAGCCCCCGACTTTAGGGGGGACCAGGAGGCCTTAGAAATAGTACTAAAACACCCCCCTTTGGTTTTAGGACATAACCTGGAAGTGGTTGAGCGGTTGACCCAAAAGGTCAGGGATCCTCGCTGCGGTTACAAACAATCGTTAAAGGTGCTTAAAACAATCAAAGAACTTCGCCCAGACCAATTAACCAAATCTTCGTTGATGTTGGGTTTTGGTGAAACCTTGGCCGAGGTCGAGGTGGCGATGAAAGATTTGCGCGAAGCAAAGGTCGATTTTTTAACCTTAGGCCAATATTTACAGCCGAGCCGCCAAAAGCTTTTGGTGACCGAATATATAAAACCCGAAATTTTCGACCAGCTAGGTCAAATGGGTCGAGAACTAGGTTTTTTATTTGTCGCCTCAGGACCAATGGTACGCAGCAGCTATAAAGCGTTTGAGTACTTTTTGAGGGCGCAATGAAGGACTGGCTGGGTGGACTGGGGGCTTGGTGTATGGTCTGCAACCGCCTTTTAGAACGCAAAGATAAACACCTCTGCCCCACTTGTTACCAGAATTTGCCTTGGTTTAAGACCGAGATTTGTTTTATTTGTGGTCACCACCATTTAAAGGGAGATTGCGATGAAGACTTCGCCAAAGATATTGCCGAATATCAGGCTTTGTTTTTATACCAAGAGCCCGTTAGCGCCTGGATCGCCGGGCTCAAGTATGGCCGCAATCTCTTAGTAGGCCGCTTGCTTAAAGCCTTGGTGACCCAGTGGTTTATCGATAACCAAGAATGGCTTACCCAGTGGGATATGGTGTTGCCCGTCCCTATCCATGGGCTCCGGCTAAAGGCTAGGGGATTTAATCAAACCACCTATCTTTTAACCGGTCAAAAACTCTTGCCCGTAAGGGGAGACTGGGTCAAAAAGACTCGCTATACCAAGCACCAAGCTGCCTTAGGCGGACGCCAGCGGTTTACAAATTTAAAACGCAGCTTTGCTAGTTCTACAGCGGTGGAAGGAAAGGCGGTTTTATTGTTTGATGATGTTTGCACCACGGGCCAAACCCTCGATCAGATCGCCCGGACCTTAAAAAACCAAGGGGTCGAGCGGATCGGGGCGTTGAGTCTTTGCCGTAGCAAAAAGGCCTTTAGCTAGCCCCCGTAATAACCGAGATCGATCGGTTGATAGAAGTAATTGAGGATTTGCTCAAAACTAAGCCCTTCTTCAGCCATTTCTTTGGCGGCCCATTGACAGAGCCCGATACCATGCCCACTGCCTTGCCCCGTAAACAAAAAGCCCCCTTCGACGGTTTCCACGTCAAACAAGAGACTTGGTAGTTTTTTATAGCCAACCAATCTTCTAAAGTCCTGAGCTTTAAGCTCTTGGGTGTAGTCTCCCTGGAAATCAATCACCGCCGCTCGACCAGATTCACTGCGGGTTTTTACCTCTAGCTGTTCGATCTGATCGCCAGCCAACCCGGCTTTATAAAGCACCTCGCGAATCCGCGCCCGACTCAAAAACGTCTGCCAACGGGCGTTAGGGGCGTTTTGGCCGTAGTGAACCTCTTGGACTTTATAGTAAGGCAAGTGAAGGTCCCAAAGGGCACTAGGTAGTTCGGTAACCCCGCCGCAATCGGCGTGGTAAAAGGTTTGCGCCAAACGGCCTTTGTAACTAACCACTAATCCTCGAGTCTTATCGATAGCAAAACGGGCTCTTGGGTCGGATACGTTTTTGCCTTGGTACATCTGGTCGGTTGCCCCATTTTTAAGGTGCCAAGCCCCTGCCCCCCGCTCATAGCGTCGGTATAAAGCAAAGGTACGGGCCAGCACTGCCTGGGCTTTTACGGCCTCAATAGGCCAATTGGTTTTGATCTCACCGCCCAAAACCCCTTCTAAATAACGTTCCGTATCAATATGATTGATAACCTGAGCCCCTTCGGTTGAGGTGCGAACCTCCAAGAATCCATCGTACCACAAGGTAGCCTTTTGGCCTGGCTGAATCAGTCCGATTAAGCCTTTTGAGTGGACACTAAGCCTAGGAAGTAAATTTCCAGCCGCCTCAATTCCACTGCGCCCTTGGGGGAAAATATCGAGTCGGTTTTGGCCTTGATTTAAGTCGATTCCTTGAACACGCAACCCCTCTTTGGCAACCAAGCTAAAGGGTTGACGAGTGGTTAACAACAACACCCGAAGCTGGGGATTGTCGTATCCAGCCCAGGCGGGAAGCGCCACTAGCAATAGCGACAGACCAAAAAAGAGCGATTTAAGCATAAAGGGCAATGAAGTTTAGTTTGGGCCCTTTTAATCCAAGACCCGTACCAAAAAGAAGGGGGCAAAAAAACTATTGCGCCAAACGAATACGAACCCGCCCTTGGCGGCCTTCGACAACCAATTGATCCTTGAGGGCCACCTCCCAATCCCCCCTTCCGGTCAAGGCGAGGCGCAAGATATCTTGTAAATGGTGTCGGCTGATTTCGCGGCAGCCTTTGTCGGTCAAAAACCGGTGCAACACCTCGCGGGCAAAAAGGGGATTTAAACTAACAAGAAGTTGGTATTCCAGTTCAGGCGCTTCCCAAGGGAGGGTGGGCAAGAGGCTTAAAAAATAGTCGCCTAACTCATTGGCCTCGCTGGCTAGTTTAGCTAACTTTTCCTCTAGCCCCGTCCCAGCTAGTTCACTCATCAAAGGGACCAATCGGTGTCTAATGCGGTTCCTTAAATAGGTTTCTTCTTGATTGCTTGAGTCCTCACAATAATCCAAGGACTGCCGGGTTAAATAATCTTTAATCTCAAGCTTAGTGATAGCCAGCAAGGGGCGAAGCCAGGGAGGGGAGCAAACCTGCATTGGGCTCAAACCAAAAAGGCTGGTGCCCCGCATTATCCGCCAGAGTTGGGTTTCTACTAGGTCGTCTAAGTGATGTCCCAAAGCAATCCACCGGGCTCCAGTTGCTTCCGCCCTCCCCAAAAGAGTTTGCCGCCGCCAATCCCGCGCCTGGGCTTGTATCCCAGTTTTTTGCAAAGGTTCGGCAGGTCGGTGGATCTCAAAAAGTACCCCTAGCTTGCCCGCTAAATTACGGCAATGGGCCTCTTCGGCCTCTAGTTGTTCTGGCCTCAAACCATGGTCAAAATAGACCAGTTGCAACTCTAAATCGATTTTTTCGCGAAACTCCCCCAGGATCGCCGCCAAAGCCGTAGAATCGGCTCCGCCCGAGAGGGAAACCAAGATTCGGTCGCCCCCCGCAAACCAGCCTTCTTCAGTAGCGCGGCTACATAGTTGATAGGCCAGAAGGTCCATCTAGGCCTTTGGGGGTACAGTGATATTGTCAATCAACCGGACTTTGCCCAAAAAAACAGCGAGGCTAATCAAGACTTCGCCCGTAATCTCTTCGACTGGTTCCAAGGTTTGGGTGTCGTTAATCGAGATATAATCCACCGCCGCACTAGCCCCCGACAACACCACTTCGCTCATTAACTCAATCAGTTGAGCAGAGTTGGAAAGGCCCTCGGCAATCTTTTGTTTTCCAAGCTGCAAAGCCTGCCAGATCAAAAGGGCCTCCTCTTTCTGGCTTTCTTTTAACCTCGAATTTCGGCTAGAAAGGGCGAGCCCACCTGGTTCACGCACGGTAGGGCAGCCAATCACCTGCACCCCATAGTTCATGTCTTGGGCCATTTTTTTAATCACCAAGAGTTGTTGCGCATCCTTTTCCCCAAAGTAGGCCCGATCTGGGGTAAACAGGTTAAAAAATTTGGCGACCACCGTGGTTACCCCATCAAAATGCCCTGGCCTCGCCGAGCCCTCTAATGGCTTGGTAATAGCGCCAATCCGCAATTGGGCGTCAAAACCTTTAGGGTAGATTTCTTCTGGCGGAGGAGTAAAAACCAAGTCCACCCCGGCCTCTGCTAACAGCCGCAAGTCCTCTTCTATATTAATCGGGTAATTTTCAAAATCTTCAGGGCTATTAAATTGCAGGGGGTTAACAAATATACTGACCGCCACCCGCTCGTTTTGCGCCTTCGCAGCCTTAACCAAAGCCAGATGTCCTTGGTGTAAAAAGCCCATAGTAGGCACCAGTCCCAAGCTAGCCCCGCGGTTTTGGGCCAACCATTCTCGTAAGCCTACGATTTTTTTAGTCACTTCCATCTTGCCCGTCCGCTTTCCTCTTTGTTAGCTTAGCCCAAGCTAGCGTTTTTCCTTCCCTATTGCCAGAGTTTTTGCCATGCCCTCATCCACAAAAACAGGTGTTTTGTTGATCAACCTGGGCAGTCCGGCTGCGCCCACGCCCAAGGCGATTCGCGCCTATTTAGCCCAGTTTTTATCCGACCCGATGGTAATGGATATGCCCTGGCTGATTCGACAATTAATCTTGCGGATGTTTATATTACCCAAACGGCCTCAAAAGATTGCCCCTAGATATCAGTCGATTTGGACCGATGAGGGCGCTCCTTTAATCCGCCACACCAGCCATCTGGCCCAAAGGTTAGATGCGGAATTAGGGGAATCTTTTCTGATAGATTGGGCCATGAGGTATGGGGAGCCGAGTCTGGAAAAATCGCTTAAACGCTTTAACGAGGCAAACCTAAAGGAATTGATCATAATCCCCCTTTTCCCACAATACGCCAGCGCTACCACCGGCTCGGTTATTAAAGAAGTCCACCGGATTTGCTCTGGATGGTCTAGCCTGCCCAGCTTTACCTTTGTGTCTGCCTTTTTTAATCACCCTGGTTTTTTAGACGCCTTTACGAATAGGGCGAAGCCACTATTAGAAAGAGGGTTTGATCACCTATTGTTTAGTTTTCATGGATTGCCTAGCTCCCAGATTATAAAGTCGGATTCGAGTGGGAAGTGTTTGCAAAAAGAGGGTTGCTGTGCAGAACCTGACGCGCCTGCCCGAGGCTGTTACCGGGCCCAATGTTTAGCCACGGCAAAAGCCCTGGCCCAGCGATTAGAACTTAAAGAGGACTGCTGGTCTTTTGCCTTTCAATCCAGACTGGGCCGGGCGTTATGGCTAGAACCCTATTTGGCAGAGCAGGTAGAAGCGCTGGCAAAAAAAGGGGTCAAACGACTTTTAGTAATTAGTCCCAGCTTTGTGGCAGACTGTCTTGAAACCACCGACGAACTGGGTGTAGAAATGGCTGAGCGTTTTTTGCGTTTAGGGGGCGAGGCCTTTGCCTTAGTGCCTTCTTTAAACGACGGTGCCGATTGGGTCACGGCGCTGGCCGACTTGGTCAAAGGCGTTTAAGCTTCCTCTTTAACCATAGCCGATAATTTCCGTTTGTGGGCATAGGCAGAATTAGAAAAGACCCCGTCTTTGCTCATATCTTTTTTCTGCAAGGTGTCTTGGGCGTGGAGTGCTAAGGACACCATGCGAAAATGTTCTTCCGTATCAAAGGCACCTGAACCCATCTCGGTGACCAAGGCCATGTTTAAAAAGGGGTCCGCTTCATAGGGTTGGCGGATTTGGAGGTTGTCTAAGATTTGCGTGGCCGCGTGATTTTCTGCAAAAATCGCGCGCCCTACCCGTTTGACGCGCTCTTCATCCTCATCCAATACGGCAATAATCAACTGTAAAAAATGCTGGGCCGATAAAATCGAAACCCGGCGCAATTCTAAATTGGGGGTACTGCCACCCATGACTTGGTTAAAACGGTCTAGTAGTGGATGTAAGATGGGCACCCGAGCGATGGACATCCCAACCGCGTAAACCACCGCAATTGTGTCTTGAGCGTTAAAATGGCCAATCATCTCTTTGGGGCGTTGTTCGTCAATCGACTGGCAAGCTTTACTAATCCTGGCAAAAGTAAAATAGTGGGGATAGGAACTAGACATCACCCGCTTTTTCATATGGTCCAAAATCCCCTGACCCTTCTCTTTTTCAGAAACCAAAATATTAAGCAGCGCGTTGGTCGTCGCTAATTTTGCCCGTTGGGCGGCATATTTTTCACCGCGAACCTCTTTTTCCAGCTTTTCAGCTTCCCGCCGGTAGCGTTCAAGTAAAATATGATAAAGCCGGTAGAAGTTATCTACGTTATAAAGGCTCAACCCATCATTAACCAAAGCCAATGCTGCATCTTTGGCCGCCAGTTTCAGGGCTAAAAACATTTTGGCATTATTGGCTGAATTTTGGTTCATGCCATAGGTGCAGATCGCCGAAAGCATCAAAAGGTCGGGATTGTCTGGGTGTAACTTTTTAAGCCGCTGAATCTCGCCTTGGGTCTTGCCGGGGGATTGGATCGCCTGTTTGCGAAGATCAGACATCTCTGCTTCGGTTAGGTCCTTTTGGAAAAGTTTACGAATTTTTTTCCCGATCTGTTTGGGCAAAAATTCCGCCAATTGCCAATAATCACTTGAGGTAGGAATAGGCAGCCCATTAACCTCCTCCAACCGCTTAGCAAGCGGCAGGTGGTCAAAGTTAATTTTGACCTGTTCAGGGGGATTGGCAGGAACACTCATATTGGGTAGCGCCTACATGGTAGCTTGCAAAAAGGTACAAACACCATAGAATCGACGACCTCCTAATTTTTTAAAGATGGACCCAACCCAACCTACCCCACAAAGGGGCAAAGGGCTAGACATTTGCCCCTCCTTGCCACATAGTGGTAAAAGCAGGCGCTTAGGCTAAACAACTATAAAAAAAAGCGTCGCTAAGGACAAGTTATTCCTTTATTAGGGATTTTCCCTTAGTTTGAGTAACCTTGTCCAAATGGAATTGCAACATTGTAGCCAAGATGACGATAGCAACAAAAATCACGGTACATGGCAAGGTACAGGGGGTGTTTTACCGGGCTTCCGCTCAAAAAAAGGCTCAAGATCTGGGAATTGTGGGCTGGATTCAAAACCTGGTAGAAGGAACGGTTGAGATTTTTGCCCAAGGGAGTGAGGCCGCCTTAATCGAATTTAAAGCTTGGTGTATAGAAGGACCGCCTCAGGCAAAGGTCAGTGACCTGACCAGCCACGAGGCGGAGACCAATCCTTCGTTAACTAGTTTTCAAATCCTAAACGGATGAAAAACATCTCCATTTCGCTGGTTCGCCAGCCGTACCAATATCAGGTTTTTATTGGTCAAGGAATCCTCAATGGTGCCTTGGCAGACCTGATCTTGCACCACCCAGAACCGGTGGTGTTCGTGGTTACCAATGACCGGGTCAACGCCCTTTATCCAGACCGAATCGCAAAAGCTTTGCCCGCTGGCTTTACGGCCAAACTTTTAGTTTTGCCCGATGGCGAGCGTTATAAAACCTTAGACACTCTAAGCTTAATCTTTGATTTTTTAGCCAAAGAAGGAGCGAACCGCAAAAGCTTGCTGGTTGCCTTTGGCGGCGGGGTGATTGGTGATATGGTTGGGTTTGCTGCTGCGTCCTATATGCGGGGAATGAGTTTTGTGCAAGTCCCCACCACTCTTTTATCCCAGGTGGATTCGAGTATCGGAGGCAAGACCGCCGTCAACCACCCCTCTGGCAAAAACAGTATCGGTGCCTTTAAGCAACCTTTGCAAACCATTATTGACGTAGATTTTCTAGCCACGCTCCCACCTCGCGAATTTTTGGCGGGTTATGCAGAGTTGGTTAAACATGGATTTATAGCAGACAGTTATCTTTACCAACTACTTCATAAAACCACCCTCGAAGCCTTATCACAAAACGCCCCCATGCTGATCGAGGCGATTAGCCGGAGCTGCCAAGTCAAGGCGAACGTAGTCGAAAAAGACGAACGCGAATCTTTTGCCCGAGCCATGCTTAACTTTGGCCATACACTTGGACATTTTATTGAAACCTACACCAACTACGATCAATATTTACACGGGGAAGCGGTAATCGCCGGCATGGACTTTGCCGCCTTTTGGTCGGTCCGCCGCGGGCTCCTGAGCCCATCTGACTATAAGTTAATTGGTCAACACTTAGCCCAACTAGGCTTAAAGATAACCTATCCGAAAGTGAACCAGTCCACCTTTTTTGAGATCATCGGCCATGATAAAAAAAGCAGCGCCCAGGGGCTTAACTTTATTGGGCTTAACTCCTTAGGCCAAGGCGTGATTGTGGCCCAAGTGCAGCTTAAAGAGATATGGGAAACGTATCAAGCCTATCTAGTCAGCGAGGGGGCTTTGATTCAAGAGACCGTTCCTTGATCAGGTGGTTCCTTGTAGGGTTGGTTTTGGGGCTTTCCGCCTGTTCTGCTCCGCAAATGCAGTTACATCCCTTTTTAGACCCCGAGGGTTTTGAGCGCCCACCAGAGGCTAAAGAATATAACCTAGCCAAAACTCATTTTTGGGCGGTTCCCATCACCCTTTCAGGGGTTTACAAAGCCCAGATCAAAACACTCTGGCAAGGTCCTTTAAAAAAACGGCAAGAAGAAGATTTGGCCTTTTCTAGGGTGGAAGACGAAGATCTGATGACCTTGGAATTACTTTTAGAGGATTGGCTTTTAGTCTATTACATTTGGTGGGAAGACCCAATTAAAACAGAGGTATTAGACCAGCTATTTTGCCCAGGGTTAAACGCGAATGAGTTGCTTTTTTTAAGCCAAGGCAACCCTGAAGAGGTCCGCTCCTTAGGAGTCCAGATCCTGTTCACCACCTTGGCTGAACTCGCAGTTGAACAGGGGTTAAAGCCCCAATATTCAATGGTCTATTCCAATTCGCTTAGGGCCCAACAAGGCCTGCCCCCGCGCTTGCCCTTGAGCAGTCTGTTAATCTCTGCTAAAGTTATCCCGAAAGGTCACCAAGGATTTTGGGTTTGTCGCCGTTAATGGGGTCTATGAGTAAAATTTCCGAATTTCCTGATTTTAGCCTGACCTTCTCCCATAGCTATGCTCAAGTCCTTAATGCTAAGTCTAGCGGGGGGCTGATAAAGCTGGTGGAACTAGCAGCGGTCACTCCTGAAGCCTTATACATCGCCCAATCCTTTGAGCCTACCCCAAGTCTGCCGCATCTGGTGGTCCCGGACCAGATCCAACTAGGAGACAAAGAGGTCCTGTTTTTATACGAAAACTGCCCCTACCAGTTTTTACCCCAACTCCTAGATGGCCCGGTCGAGTTAACCCGTTTTTTTGACTACGCAATATCGGCAACCGAGGCGCTACAAGAGATTCATCGTTTAAATTTACTACATAAAGACCTAACCCCCTTTAATATCCTAGTCGCCCCTCATACTAACCAGTGTTATCTAACCGGGCTGTTTTTAAAAAACCAAGAAAACCTGATCCCTGAGGATTTAAGCCCGTTCCATCCGCTTGCAGAAGCCTTTGTTTACCACTCGCCAGAGCAAACCGGCAGGATCAATCGGGCGGTGGATAAAACCTCCGACCTCTACTCGCTAGGGGCAATTTTTTTCGAGCTTTTGACCGGACACCCACCCTTTACTTCCAACGATCAACTAGAACTGATTCACAGCCACATCGCCATCAGCCCCACGCACCCCCATGGAGAGCGGCCTGAGGTGCCTGAAGTTGTGGATAAAATTGTTTACAAGCTGCTCGCAAAAACCGCTCAAGAACGCTACGAAACCACCGAAAATCTTTTAATTGACCTCAAGAACTGTCAAACCCGCTTTTTAGAATCGGGCTTGATTGAAGACTTTGAGATTGATGACCGAAGGTTGGTTAAACGTTTCCAAATGCCCCAAGGGCTTTATGGGATTGCACGTCACAAAAAACTGCTCGAAGAATCTTTTGCTCATGTTTTAGCAGGCGGGGTCGAGGCGGTACATATTAAAGGGGCGGCGGGGCTTGGCAAGTCGAGCTTGGTCGAATTACTTAAAGTGCGGGTTCAAGCAGAAGGGGCGATTCTAATCGAGGGACGCTTCGAAAAGCAACACCGTGATACCCCCTACTATGGGCTTAAAGAGGCGTTAAATCAGCTAGTAAATCAACTTTTGGCTTTAGAGGAAAAAGCGCTCGAACATTGGCGGCAGTTAATTAAATCCGAATTGGGCGACGACCTCGTTTTGGTTTCAGAATTGGTTTCGGACCTCAAACTATTAATCCAACCGGCCCCCTCCAGCGACCCCCTGGAGCCAATCGAGACCGAAGGGCGAATCAATCGCGCGGTTCAAAAGTTTTTGACCTGTTTTATTAAGGATAAAAAGCCGCTAGTCATTTTCTTGGATAATTTCCATTCGGCCGATTCCGCCAGTTTATCGGCACTACAAAATTTTGTTACCGATGTAAACAGTCGGCATGTCATGTTATTGACCGCCTTTCGCGAAAACTTGGCAGAACAATCTGCAAACCTTAAATTGTTTTTTGACGCCATCGCCCACAGTGGGGTAATTAGCCAGGAGACCAAGGTTCGCCCGTTGGGTATTCGTGACCTTAAGGATATGTTTTCCGAAGCTTTTGATTCCAAACAAGACTTTGGCGAACTCACCAAGATGTTTTTGCAAAAAACCAATGGGAACCCGTTTTTTGTTAAACAACTGCTTTCGTTGTTAATCGAGCGCGGGCTTATCACCTACAATGAAACAAAGCAGCTTTGGCAATGGGACCTAAAACAGATCAACAAAGAAGCGCTTTCTAATGATGTAATTGAGCTTTTGGGCAACAAAATAAAAAATCTGCCCGAACAATCGGTGGTGGTGGTTAAAACCGCCGCCTGTATTGGTACCGAATTTGAACTTAAAACCCTTTCTTTGGCCTTAGGCTGGAGTTTAGAGCAGGTCTGGGCGGCTCTTAAAGCCCCCCTTCACAAAGGAATGGTAATCGAAGAAAGCCGTCCTCACGCCACGGGGGTCTTTCATTTTCTTCACGACCGCGTCCACAAGGCCGCTTTAAGCCTTTGGGAATCAGGCGGTCGCCGCCAATGCCACTTTACGATTGGCAAACAACTCTTAGAAAACCGCCCAACACCTGAAGGGGAGGATTGGGTTTATAAAACCGTCGCCCAGCTTAATCAGGCGGTCGAACTAGTCACAAACCCCAAAGACCGCCAGCAGTTGGCTCAACTCAACCTTACCGCCGGCAATCTGGCTCGGGGCCGCGCCGCCTATGATACGGCTTGGGAATATTACATGCGCGGAACCGAGTTGCTCGACGATTCCAACTGGGAAACCGATTATCAGCTAATCAAAGAACTTTATGTCCGCCGAGCAGAGGCCGAATATTATACAGGCAACACCGAAGCGTTTAAACCCATTTTTAACATTTTATACGATCACTTAAAGACCGACCAAGAACGTGAAGAGGTGATCAACATTAAGTTAAACCTCTTTATTAAAGCCGGCGACCTCAAGCAGGCCTTAGAGGTTGGGGTTGAATCGATTAACCGATTTTCTAAAGAGCCGATCCCACCCAACGAAGCAGAAGTACATATTGTTATTCAAGTCAAAATGGCCGAGTTGCAGGCCCGACTGGGCGCGCAGAAGATTGAGACCCTGCCTTTTTTAAAGGAGATGGAAGGTCCCGGCGATCAGGCCCTGATGAAGTTAATTAGCAACCTGATTCCTGCTGCCAGTCTTGCCCGCCGGAGCCTATGGATCTATTTGACCCTAAAGATGGTCGAGACTAGCCTAAATCAAGGAAACTCGCAGAGTTCGGCGTTTGGCTATATGAACTTTGCGGTGCTTCTTTGTTCGGGCCTAGAAGACTACCAACGGGGCCATGCCATGGGGCGAATGGCAATCGAACTCAACCGCCGGTTTAAAAATCGGCTCGATTCGAGCAAGCTAAACTTCCTATTTTACGCCTATATCAACCATTGGAAGACCAGCGCTACCGAATCAATTGTGGGTTTAGAAGGGGCTGTAAGTTTGGGTAACCGGATTGGAGATTTGATCGGGGCCGCTTCGGCAGTGGAGTTTTTGTTATTTACCCATATTTTGGCTGGAACCCCGTTAGACGGGCTAGCCATGGAGGTTAGTAAACACGACGACTTCGCGCATCAGGTCGGCAACCCCGACCTCGAACATATGATGGTGATGACCAAACTTTTTTTAGGTCTCGCTGACCCCAATTACCAGTTAACCACCGCTCCTGATCAACCCTTAGAGGACGCCTTGCGGAGTTCTCGAAACCAGATGCCTTTGCAATGGTATTATTTGATTCAAGCTCAACTGCATTATTTTATGGGAGATCAACCCCAAGCGATGCAGCTAATTTTAAAGTCAGACCGGCTGATCTTTAACTACGGCCAATTGAGTGTGCCAGAGCATTATTTTTATTACTCAATGATTGTCCTGGCCAACTACCCCAACCTCAGCTCTGAAGAACGCAAAAGGTATTGGGATATTTTAAAGGGTAACCGAGACAAGTTGGCCAAGTTGGCCATTGCTTGTCCGATTAACTTTAATGATCGTTACCTCTTGGTGTGCGCGGAGATGTCGGCCGTTTCTGGAAACTTTTTAGAGGCCATTAACCTTTTTGATCAAGCGATTGACGCGGCTATCTCCCAAGACCGTACCCATATTCTGGCGCTAGCTTTTGAGCGGGCCGCTCGCTATTACTTAAGCAAAAACAAACCTATTATTGCCCGTGCCTACCTGGGTGAAGCACAGGTTAACTATATCCGTTGGGGGGCGAAGGCCAAGCTGGAACAATTGGCCGCAGAACTTGGCCCTTACCTCAACCAAAACTATGCCCAACAGGCCCCAAGCAGCCAAAATAAAACCGAAACTTTTGATATCACCACCCTAAGCCGCACCCAAGAAACCCTTAGTCTGGAATTCGACCAAGCCCGCCTGATCCAAAAGATGCTCAAAGTACTCTTGGAAAACGCCGGGGCGCAAAAGGGATTTTTTCTACTGAACCAAAAACTCAATTATATAGTTCGCGCCCAGGGTTTTATGGGCCAAGACCCCCCGGTAAAGCTCTGCTCGATCAAATTTGAGGAGTGCCAAGGCCTTTCCAAAGCCGTGGTCTCTTACGCCACCCGGACGAGCAAGATTGTGGCTATCGACGATGCCAGGGTGGATTCGCTGTTTGCCTTCGATCCTTATGTAAAAACGGAGAAGCCAAAGTCTATTTTAGCCCTGCCCGTAATCAATCACGGTAAAACATTGGGATTATTGTATTTAGAGAATAATCTTGCGACCCATGCCTTTAGCAAACAACGGGTCGAATTCCTAAAGTTGCTAATCGCGCAGGTAGCGATTTCCCTTGAAAATTCCAGTCTCTATGCTAGTTTGGCCCAGACCACCGAAGAACTGCGTAGCTCCAAGTTAGAATTAGAAAAACGCATTGACCAACTGCAACGTCAACTGGCTATCAAGTGAACCCTAGCTTTGAACAGGTTGCGGGGGCGCTTTTGATCCATCTAACTGGCCCTTTAGAAAAAGCCGAGTTAAACCAAAAAATCGAGTGGATTCTCACCCAGCCAGGACCTGGCGTGGTGCTCAACTGCGCCCAATTACAAACCATTGATGCCGCTGGGTTTAGTTTTTTGGTTTTTTTATACAAACGGCTCGGGCAATCGGGCAAAAAATTGGCTCTTTGTGGCCTTAGGCCCAACCTGCTCCACTTGTTTATGATTACTCGGCTAGATCAAGTGCTTAAGTGTTTTGTTTCTACAGAAGCCGCCCTTGCTTATCTGGCATTGTAACTATGGAATCGCTCCAAGTTTATTCAACCCCAAGACTCTTTAGCAAACCCGACTTTACCTTGGCCACGGTCTTATTGGCAGGCGTAATATTTACTTACCAAATGCTGTACCCGCCCTTTGTGAGTCACGTCGCTTTCCCACCGATGGTTAGGTTACTGGTTGAGGCCTTAACGCTGGTTTTACTGCTTAGTGCTTATTGGTTGAATAACGGATTTGGGGTTGCGCCCCAACTCCTTTGGGCGAGCTTTTTTGTTGGCCTATATGGACTCTTCGGCGGCGACCAGCCAGAGCAGGTTTTTTCCTTTTTTAACAAGATGTTATATTTTGTTTTACTCATTCGGGTAATGGATCGGTATCTGAATCTATACCTTTGGGTTAGGCGTCTATGGATTTGGTTATGGCTTAGCTTTTTTGCCATGTCTTTTTTGGCGGTAGCGGCACATCTCTTTGGGATTTTGAGTTTCCGAGCCTTCCCTTACCCACTCGGATATCCCTACCAGTTCCATCCGTTAGTGGGTAACCTGCTGCAAAAAAACATATTGGGGATCTGGCTGCCCCGATATACCGGTTGGATCGACGAGCCTGGACTGTTTGCTTTTTTCTGCGGGCTCAACCTGTTTATGGCCCGAGACCTGTTTATAGAAGCCAAACACGCCCGGCGCTATGCTTTAATTGCCACACTGGCGGGAATCTTGAGCTTAAGTTATACTTTCTATCTCTACCTCGCCTTGTGGTTTGGTTTTGTGTGGATCAAAAAGGCTCGAATTGGTTTGGGATTGGTGGCTTTTTTAATCTTTATTTTCGCCTTCCCCCCAATAGTCTATATCGTTTTTAACCCAGACGCGCTTCCTAATAGCTCTGCGTTGGTTAGGATTGATCGGTTGGTCTTAGTACTGAATAAATACCTAGAACTAAACCTCTGGGAGATGTTTTTTGGGATCGGGATCCTACCCATGAAGGAGTTGATCCAAGGGGGCGCGACTGCTGGGGTGGTGCAGGTTATTTTTAGTAGAGGTTTGTTATTATTTTGTTTTTTTGCTTGGTTGCTTTATTATTATTCGCGCCATAACTTTCCGCTTTTACTTTTTTTCCTTTATTTTAGCCTAACCTTCGATTTTTTCTGGTACCCTTTGTTTTTAACCGCCATTGCCCTTAGCTTTTTGTGTTATCGCCATAACGCAGAACCACTTGAATTAACCATCGAGGCCCCCGCATGAACCAATGGGAAGAATTAAAATCTGACCCCGAGCCACCGCCGGTCAAGCCCTTTAATTTGATCGCCTTTTTTTTCGCGCCCTTTTACTACATCGGCTACGGTCAATATTTACGAGGGCTCGTGTTTATGCTGGTTAGCCTCGTGCCGGTTTTGGCTTTGGGCGTTTCAGTCTATGCAGGATTCAGGGCCAACCGTGAGTTGCCGATTGGTCAACGGGCCTTTGATTGGCGGGCTGTATTTTTAGGTGCTGTGGGTTATCTGGCAATTTTGACCTTTATGTTATCCCAGCAATCTAAACCGGCCACAAATGGTTTGTTTAGCCCATCGGTCGAAGACTCCTCCCTAACCCCTGGATTTAGTCCAGAGCTTTATTGCAATCAGGTTAATCGCTCAGCCCGCACCACCTGTATGGACTTGGAAACCAAGGCTAAGCTAAGTTTACCCCAAATAGAAGCGAGCCCCCAAAGATGGGCGATTTGCAAAGACTACGCTCAAGGCTCCAACCAGCTTTTGGTTACCTGTTTAAGGACGCCCCAACTCCCCCAGATTTAGGCGCTAAGGTTTGATCCATAGCGTTACCGACGCCATATCCCAGACCGGGCTAAACCCCAAGGCCTGCCAGTCTTGGGGGCTAGGGCCCGATATCAACAGTGCTTCCACCTGCCACTCTTCTAGGAGCTTGGCCGCTGCCGCTCCCTTTAAACTGCCCGCTAAAATGGCCTCAGCTTTTTCACGTAGTTGTTTTTGCGGGTTCGAGTCCCATTGGCTGTCGTCCCCGGTGGCGGCGGAAGCACGCTGGGCCAGTATGGGCCAAGCATGGCTTCCAGGGGCGTTGATCTGGTTGTGTAAAAAGCGTTTAGAACGGTCCGTCCGGGCTTTTATCTCGGCCAATCCTTCCTCCCAGCCTAAAACTGGCTTACCATCTACGGGCTCACCGCGTAGATGCCCCAGGTCACGCCAGAGGTATTGATTGAAGCTTAATAAGATTAGACTGACCACCAGCCAAACTGAATTTCGTTGCCACCAACTTGAGGCAACCGCCTGGAACTGGGCTGCCGCCACGAGCCCAAAAAAGAAGGTAAACAAGACCAAGTGGTAATCGCTAACTTGAGGATCGGGGATTAAAGAGACTTTGATATAAACAAAGTAAATCGCAATGGACGAGACCAGCAAGGCCAATTGGCCTGGTTCAAAAAAACCGGAAGGTTTGGGCCGTTTAATCGCGCGAGCACTAAGAATCAAAAGCAGTGCTTCCACACTTAAAAAAAAGGGCAACATTAGATATACCAGCCCCGGCCTATGCAACTTAGCGGCATTTTTTTTCAAATTGAGCAGGGCTCCATTGGGCAGGTCAACCGCGCGGTCCACTAGAATAGAGGCTTGAGGGTTGATTCCACTTAGATAAACCCGGATATCGGGCAATCCAATATTTTTACCTTGCCCATAGGTGTATAACCCGGCCATCACCATCAAAGGTAATAGCAGCGCAAAAGCCAGCGACTTGGGTGGCCAAGTCCTTTTTTGTCTTATCCAATAAAAACCCATAAAAAACGGGGGCAGACCTAATCCTAGTATTAACAACGGTTGAGCCAATAAAACCAACGGCGCCAGTAAACAAAACACCAAAAACGAACCCCAATCTTGGTGGCGTCGAAAATGGAACAAAAAGTTTATCGCCAAAAGCAAAAGCCCAAAACCGAAGGCAAACCGAGGTTGACTTAGGAGCACTAAACGGCTTGGAGTAGCCGCCCCAGCAACAAAAAACCACATAAAGAACAACACCCAGGCCAATAGGTGCCGCTCTTTTTGTATTTGTACCAGTCCTATAAAACCGAAATAAATAATCATCCAAGCGGCCAACACTTGATAACGAAAATAAAGGGCTTGCAACTCAATCCCACTAAACCAATAGAGGTTTGCCCCCCAAAGCTCGCTTAAATAAAACGGGGCAACTGTGAGGTTTGTAGCAAAGAAAAAGTCCGTTGGCGGCCATTGTAACTGGTGGGAGACTACTCGGCTTAGCGCCTCTAGTTCATTGGGTTGAAACGACCAGAGCGGGTCTTGAACGGCTTGACCTGTAAGTGCATAAAACAAGACCAACGTTAACCCAGAAAAACCAATCGCGCCTAATCGGTGATAGGTAAAAAGAGAAAATATACCTGCAACTACCCGTTTTGGTTTAAGGGTTTCTCGGTTAAGCCAGAAAAAAACCAAGTGAACACTCAAAAACCAAGGGGCCGCATTGGTGGGCATCAATACATAAAAAAACAACAACCCATATCCATGGAAGGTTAATCCCAAGGCCAATCTAGGCAATATTCCCGTAAATTTCCACAACTTCCACCTTTCCCCAAAACGCAAAAAATAGTCCCCCGGCAGGAGCACAAACAGGAGTGCGTATAAGCTAAGCAGGATTAATTCGCTCATTGAGTCCTGCCAGCTAGAGGATTCAGCCGTAACCAAAGCTTGAGGTGAGGGTGGTCAATTCGTTTAACAAACCCGGCAAACTCAAGGTCCATTGGGGGGGTCTCCTGGGTATCCCAAAGCAGGGCGTCAACCTCATACTGGTCTAAGGTTTGCTGCATCTCTTTGGGGCTCATCTGCCCACCGAAGAACCGGTCGGCTTCGGCGAAGCGGGCCAGATAAAGTTCCTTTGATTGAAAAATCGCCCCATCATATAAATAGGAAATGACCGCTCGCCGTTCTGCTAGGGCGGGGATGTTAAACTTTTTTTGGCGATATTGATTGTGATAAACATAGCTGCGTTGATCTGTTTCCTCGCGTAATATCCGGTAGGCCTCCATCTCTTCATCGCTAGTTTGCACATGCGAGCCAGGACCATACAAATGGCGCAGCGACTGACCCGCATAAGCGTTTAAAGCAAAAATTAGGATTACCGAAACATAGACCAAGGCGTGACGGGCTCTCACCAAGGGCACCGCCCGGTGAAATAGATAAAGCACCCCTAAATTAAACGCCCAACTCCCGAAAATCAAAAAATATACCGTCGATGATTCAGAGATAGAAAACCGCCATAAGGTCATTACCATCATAGTTAAAAACCCACCTGCCAAAAGAAAACCCCCAGGCATGTCGAGCGCAGCCCTTTCGTCACGTTGGTAACCCCACAAAGCCCCAATGGCCAGGAGTACAAATTCAAAGCTATAAAACAGGGGCAGTAAAAAGGGTCTCGGCTCAAAGCCCAAATTTTGATCTAAAAATTGCTCAATGGGCGGATATAAAAACATGGGGTGCTCAATGATCCTCCGAGCATAGGCCATGGACCAATAATGGCGCGGCTCAAACATCAAGTAAGCCGACTCACCCTCTACGGGAGTTGCCACAACAAGAAAATACCAAAACAAGATTGAACCCAAACTGAGCATACCTGCTAAGGTCAGTTTGCTGAAACTCAATCGTTTTTTAATAAACATCGCCAAACCCACTGCCGGAATCAAGAGCCCCAAAGGCATAATCCCCACCGTTTTGATCCCTACCACTAGGGAGGCTAAAAGAATTGCGCTAATAAAATAAACATATCTACCTGATTTATAAAACCGAAATATACCAAAGCTGGAAAGCGCCATAATTGCCAAAGCTAGGCTGTTTTGGCGGAAGACAAAATGGGAAATTTTTTGTTCCCCAGCTGGACCATGGACCCAAAAAAACAGCAACACTAATGCAAAAATCAGTAAAGGTTTGGACTGCCCACCTTCAAGCAATAACCCGATGACTCCCACCAACAATAAAAGCCAGTGGAAAAAAACCAAGTAATGGAGATATAATTCGGGGATGGGCATACCACTAAACTGCCCAATGTTGGCCGTCCAAGCTTCAGCAATGCTGTAATAGTGAATGTTTTGCGAGGAATAGGTTAAAAAATCCTTGGGCGGAAACCTGGCGGGAATAAAATTGGCGAAGCTCAAGCGAAAAAGTTCGTCTCCATAATAATATTGGAGAGGTTTTATCAGGTAATGGCGCATCATGGCTATTAGCACCACCACTAGAGCGACATAGACTCTAAATATAGCTTTTTGTTCAGGTCGCCAGCGCTCGAACAACTGGGTTTTTAGCCAATCCTTCCAGGGGCGTTTTTGCTGTGCTAAGGCACTCAAGGGTATCCACAAAAAAACGCCATGAGCCAAAAAATAGGGCCAGATTCCCACCCCTAAACTGGTGGCCAGCAGTCGGTACAAGAGGCTAGAATATAAATGGAAGGTGAGACCAAAAAGGATCAGGCCGCTAAAGCTCGCGCGCTCAATCCAACCTCTTTTGGCGGCAAGCTTAGCCAGGGATAAACCTGGCAGAAACAAAAAAAAGATGGGGAACAACGCAGTTAAGAAAAGCTCCAAGACAAATCCTTTTAATTGGAGTCCAGATCAACAATCGGATGGTGCCCGAAATAGTGGGCTTTGTCATCTTTCTTCACAAAAAGGGCCTCTTTTAAAAAAGGAGGTAAAAAGAGGGTTGACTAAACATGTATGGTTACCTACTCTGGCGAAATATCAGCGCGAGGGCCGGTAGCTCAGTTGGTAGAGCACCTGACTTTTAATCAGGTTGTCGTGGGTTCGATCCCCCCCCGGCTCACCAGGAATCACGCGTCCCCATCGTCTAGACGGCCTAGGACACCGCCCTTTCACGGCGGTAACAGGGGTTCGAATCCCCTTGGGGATGCCAGTTTTCTGGCATTCATTTTTTAGCGTTAACGCAAGCCCCAACGCCGCCCTAGGACGGGATAGGAGCTTGCCTTATTGCCTCCCCCCCAGACATTTTATACCTATCCCACTCTTTACTTAGATGATTCGGTAAGACTTCATCTCGCTGAAGAGGGTTCCTACTACTACCTTGACCACCACAATCGTTGGGATGGCAAACAACATGCCCGGTAACCCTAAAAGGATCGAGCCCCCCATAACGCCGATGATCACTACCAAGGGGTGAAGCGAGACCGCACTGCCTAACACAATAGGCTGGAAAACGGCATTGTCTAAGCCTTGAGCGATTAGCACCGAGATCGTCACCCAAAGGATCATACTGTTCGGATCAATAAAGGGCAAAAGCGGTTCATAGTTTTCCACCACCAGCGCGTAACTCATGCCCACCACTAGGCCAATCGCCGGGCCAACAAAAGGGATCGCGTTAGATATTCCCGCAACTAAGCCGATCAACAGAGCCCATTTAAGCTCAAAACCTACCACCCAAAGGCAAACAAAAAAGGTAAACCCCACCAGACTACATTCCAACATAGTCCCTCGTAGATACTTGCCAATCGCATCGTCCACGTTGTCGAGGACGGTTAGCACCATCTCAAAATAGCGGTTGGGCACCAGATATACTAGATTTTTTTTGATCTCCCCTTCGTCGAGCAAGAGAAACAAAAAAACAAAAGGTGCGGCCAGCCAAATAGAGATTAGGTTGCCAATTTTGGTTAGGGTGCTGGTAGCGGGTTTTGCGTTAGCGCCGCTGGGATCACCTTCCAGATTGCTAGCTGCGTCCAAATCCACAGGCTGTCCGTAACGGCTGCCCATGCGTTCCTTATCCGCATTGACGTTAGCTAAAAAATACTGAAAGTACTTCTGCTCTAAAAAACTGTCGTCAAAGCGCAAGCGATAACTGCGGATAAACTGTTTTCGTTCGTCCCGCTCTAACATGATGGCGCTGTTAACCTTGTCCATCATCGGCAAAAGGTCGCGGCCCAGCATGTTGTAAACCATATTACCCTTGCCCCCATCTTCAATTCCTAAAATCTGGCTAAACTTTTGATTAAGCCGGTATTGAATACGAACCCGTAGTTCCAGTTTTCCTGCATTATCAGGGATGATGGACTGAATCTGCTTGGAAAGCAGCATAATGATCAAAAAGAAAGCGGCAAACAAAATCACAATCGCCAAGGAGTTGGAGACCCCACGGTGCTTCATACGATTAAGTAATGGTTTGCAAAGGTAAGCCCCCAAAGCCCCAACGATGCTAGGTAGTATTAAAGCGCGTAGCGCCCAAACCAAGGCCAAGGTGGTCAAAAGAAACAAGACCCCCGATACCGAAAGCACCCACATCCGTCTCTTTTCGCGATCAGTTAAAGGACTAACCATTTTTCTTAGCGTTCGAAGAGAAGAGTTGTTCGTTGGTTGCTTTAAGGCGCTTGCCGATAATCAGGGCGAGGCTTTTTAAAATCTTAGAGCCAATCTGGGCATCGGTTTCGATCAGCCGGTTCAGATCGCTCCTAAAAAAGGCCATGGCCATGGTGTCTTCTGCGGCTATGGCCGAAGCTGAGCGTGGGGAGTCGTCAAGCAAAGCCAATTCCCCTAAAAAGGAACCGGGCCCTAGTGCGGCCAAGGTCAGATCGTTGCCATCGTCCTTGGGAATAACAATATTAACCAATCCAGCACGCACGATAAACATCGCCGCCCCTGGAGTCCCCATAGCAAATAGGGCCTCGCCTTGGCTATAACGGCGTTCGTGAATTATGGCGGCCAGTTTTCTCAATTCGTTGCGAGACAACTCGGAAAACATCGGCACCTGCCCTAAAACAGCCCGGACATCTTTTTTGCGAGGGTCTTCCTCCGCCTGAAAGATATTGTCCCAAAAGGCGCTAAACACTTGTTTTTTTGACTGGCTCATAAAATCCTGTTTCGAAGCACTCTTTAGAACCTAACCTAAATGGGTTTATAAGATCAACACAAAGTCGATTTAATATTCACCCCAACGCAAGACTACTATTTGCGAAACTAGACATGATGAAGGTTATAGGATTAGGCTCCGAGATAACCGAATTAGTGGTACCTAAAAATTTTGCAGGTTCGCGTTAGACCTCTTAAAAGCACAAACGAAAAAACTGTCGAACATCATGCCCCAAAATACGGTAAATCAAAGGATAGTGGGCATTGTAGCGGTGTTTTTGCTGGCTCAACTGGCTTTGGGGTTATGGGTTTCAAACCACTTTGTCACTGATTTTACTAAACTAGTCACCGAAGATCAACTCCACCACGCTAGCCGAATGGCCAAGCAAATGCTTGATCTACGTCGCAAAAATCTACATCGCCAAGGTGAGTTATTGCGCCTGATGCCCCCATTAATCCAGGGAATCGCGAATAAAGACTTAAATTTGATCCGGTCCAATGTAGAGCGTCATCAAATAGAACTAGAGTTGCCAATTTTTGATATTTTCGACCACAAAGGTCAGCTTTTGTTGCGGCAAGGGGAGGACCTGAACCTGGATTTAGTCCTCCAAAAAATGGTTTTTCATACCTTGGAGACCGGTTTAACCCTTTCTAGTTTCGCCCAGCAATCAGGGCGCTTAACTCTGCTCTCCTCCGTTTTAGTTGGGCCTACTACGCAACCAATCGGGGTGATTGTCTTAGGCTTTCCTTTAGATCAAAGCTTTACTTTAAGAATGAAAGAACTCTCTGAGGCAGAAATTACCTTGATGGCCGGCGGACAGGTTTTTTCTAGCACCATAAAAAACGCCGAAAGACAAGCCTTAATGGGTCGATTGCCTACTAAATGGGTCGAACAAGATCAAGTAGTCGCAGATTTGTGGCCAGGATATTTGTTGATGAATCTGCCCCTCTTCGACTTTGAGGGCAACCTAACAGCCCATATGGTGGTGCAGATCTCTCTCGACCAAGCAGAAACCTTGCTTTCTAACTTACAAATTTGGGGAGGGGTATCGGGTCTTTTTATTTTACTGATATCTATTGTTTTATCCTCTTTTTATTTACGAAAAATCCTCTTTTACCCGGTCCGGTCGATCATAAAGGTGATAAACCGTATTGAGGCCACCAACGACCTAACCCAGCGGATTACGGTCAACCAAAACGACGAGATTGGTCGTATAGGTAAGGCCTTCAATCGTTTGATGGACAGGCAAGAACAGGCGGTTAAGGAACTTACAGATTCAGAAGAGGAAAATCGCAAGCTTTCCCTGGCCGTTGCCCAAAGCCCTGTGACCATAATGATTTCCGACTTTCATGGAAACATTGAGTATGTAAACCCACATTTCACCAGATTGACCGGCTACAAACCCGACGAAATACTGGGTAAAAACCCTAATTTCTTAGCTAGCGGTCAATCGCCCCCTTCCTTATATAAAGAGCTATGGACCCAGATCAAATCTGGAAATATCTGGGTTGGTGAATTTGTAAACAAAACCAAGTCTGGGGCCATCTTTACTGAGGCGGCAACCATTTCGCCTATTTTTGACGAAACCGGGAATATTACTCATTTCTTGGCGATAAAAGAGGACATTTCGCTTAAAAAACAGGTCGAAAACGACCTTATTCAAGCAAAACTCGATGCCCAAGCGGCCAACCGCGCTAAATCAGAGTTTTTGGCTAACATGAGCCACGAAATTCGCACTCCAATGAACGCCATTTTGGCCATGACCAGCCTGATTTTAGACTCGGATTTGACAGAGGAACAGGCAGAAATGATGTCGATTGTTAATCACTCGACAGAAAATCTTTTGGCGGTAATTAACGATATTTTGGATCTTTCCAAGATCGAATCAGGGCGAATGGACCTGTTCAACCGCCATTTTAGCCTAGCCCATGAACTCAATGAGTTATTGGACCTCTTTAAGCCTAAATGTGCAGAGAAGGGTTTGGCACTAACTTTAGAAGTGCCCCCAAACCTACCTGAGCCGGTTTTTGGAGACCCTGTACGGGTAAAGCAAGTCTTAATGAATCTGATTGGTAATGCGTTGAAGTTTACTCATCACGGTTCGGTTAAGGTCCAGATTATAGAGCGCTACCAAAAGTCAGGCCAAACCGTTTTTGAGTTTATTGTCGCCGATACAGGCGTGGGGATCGCTCCAGACCGGATTAGGCGTATTTTCGAATCCTTTACTCAAGGGGAATCGGCCACCACCAAACGTTATGGCGGTACAGGTTTAGGGCTTACTATTTCAAAAAAATTGGTTGATTTGATGGGTGGTGAAATCGGTGTGGATAGTACCTTAGGTCAAGGTAGCCGGTTTTATTTTTCCCTACCTTTTGGCCTGACAATAAACGGCCAGGAAGAAAGCCAAAAAGCTAGGTCGCATACCAAAATGTTAGCTGGCAGGCGAATTTTGTTAGTTGAAGACAATCTGGTCAATCAACAGGTAACTAGCAAGGTTCTTACCTCCGATCAGGCTGTGGTCGAAGTGGCCGACAACGGTAAAGAGGCTCTTGAGAAATTAAAAAATACCTCTTTTGAATTGGTGCTGATGGACATGCAAATGCCTGTGATGAATGGGTTGGAAGCAACCCGTCTGATTCGCCAAGGAGAGGCCGGAGACCCTAATATTCCCATAATCGCATTAACCGCCAACGCCTTTGAATCGGACCGAGAACGCTGTTTGGCAGCCGGCATGAACGACTTTATTGCAAAACCGTTTCACAAGGTTCATCTATTTGATATGATCAACCATTATCTTCCGGTGATCCCAAGCAAAGATTCCCAATAATCATAAAGGCGACTTCCAATTCCCTTGTTGATCAAGTTTAAGACTTCGCCCAGGGGAATCAAAGTGAGGAACCAGTTTAGGGCTCAATTCAATTGGCAGCGCCCTGAGCCGTTTGAGCTTACCGCCTTGATCTAAGCATAACTTCAAAATCGTTGAATATTTTAAGGGCCCAGCACTGGAAAGCCCTAGAAACCCCACAACGTTTCCTAATGTAGGCAATTGGTTTACCTTGATAAGACTCTAAAAACCTCACTCCACTCGCCTAACAGCCAATGCCCCCAACCTATTTCCCAATAAAGTTCTGGGTTTTTGGGTTCGATTTTTATAGCTTCTTTAAATGTAGGCAAAGCCAGATCAGGCCGGGGTTTGAGCAAATCGGCGCAGACTTAAAATATTCCCAGATCAAGGGGTCAATTGAGGATGTATTTTTCCGGGTCCACATGCTCGTCATGGACCAAAACTTCGTAGTGCAGGTGGGTCGCCGTACTACGACCGGTGTTGCCCATACGGGCGATCAACTGGCCTCGCTTTACTTTTTGGCCTACCTTGACCTCATATTTGGCCAAGTGACCATACCTAGTCAAGATTCCATAACCATGGTCGATCACCAAAAATTCCCCGTAGCCCCCGTTGTAAAAGGTGTTAACCACCACTCCGTCTGCAGGGGCGTAAATTGGGGTAAATGGGCCGTTAGAGAAGTCCATCCCATTGTGAATCTTAGTTTTACCCGTAAAAGGGTCGGTTCTGAGGCCAAAGTCCGAGGAGAGGTGGCCTTCGGCTGGAGGAATCGAAGGGATACGGGCCAACCGGTCTTTACGTTCCCCTAAATAAGAATCTAATTGAAAAAAGCTGGCTTCTCTTACCTTGATATCGTAGCCTAATCGCCCTAAGCTAGTGAGTATCACCCGACTAGGCTCGCTCTGATGACCAAAATCGGTTTCGCCTGACGCAAAAAGGACGGTGGGTCGGTTGTCTTGCAGGTCTGAAATCAGCCGAAGTTTGCGGTCAAATTCTTCAAAACGGGCTAATTGAGCTTTAGTATCATTGAGCTTGTTTTGGATTGATTGAACCTGAAACTTTTGTAACTTTAAGGCTTTAGAAAGATTCCGCTGGGCTTGTCCCTTTTCAATGATAAACATATAGTCGATCAAAATCCCAGCAGAAAGGGTCGCGAACAAGGCTAAACCTATGATCGAAACCCTTATAAAAAGGGCAGAGAGATTCAGTCGAAGGACGGGGCCGTCCTTTTGGGGCACAACCAGAATAGTTAACTGGTCTCTTAACATGGGCCTTAAGGTAAGGTGAGGGGTAGATATAATGCAAAAAGCAGAAAGTTTCAAGTCGCTTGGGACTTGTGGGGAATTCTTTTATCAAAATAACCAGGCTAGGGTAAAAAGCCTTTTGTTTCAAGCCGCCGAACAAAGACAGCTCGCAAAAGCCCGCCGATTGGGCCTTGATTTCGAAAAGTTGAGCCAGGAGGCCCAAGAACAAGCCTTGTTTGAACTGGTTATGACCTCGCTAGGTTATAGCCAATACAAAGAGTCGTTTTTGGCCCTCGCCCAGGATCTTCCGTTGGTTCAAGTGAATGAAATTTTAAAAGGTCCAGAGTCCAAGGCTAAGCTTTTGGGCCATTGGGCCGGCCGATTGGGGCTTTTAGAAGCCAGTAGTGTTCACGAATGTTACCAAAAAGATTGGGCCCAAATGAGGGCCTACCGAGCGCCCTTGCGCCACCTTGTGGTTGTAAAAGGCCGTCCCTCCAATCACCCCCTGAAACGACTGGCCGGTCTTTATTATCATTTGCTTGGGTTAGGAAACGAGCCTTGGATGAAGGTTTGGCTCCGGTTCTTTTTTTCTGCTGAAAAACATTTAGCCCAAGAAAAACGGCCCTTGCCTAAAATAGTTCACGACCTAGACCAACTCTTTGGCCAAGCCCCAAACGAACCCCTGGCCCAATTAGAATCCCCCCAAAGCCAAAAAATAAAGCCCCAGCCCGAAAGGCTCTTAGGGGCCAGTCGGCAACGAGTGATTTTAATAAACGCTTTAATGCCTTTTTTTCTCGCTTGGTCCCAGTCTCGGGGCGACCGCAACCTAGAGCGGACCTTGTTTTCTTTGTTTTTGATCTTGCCCGCTGAAGGGGAAAATCACAAAACCTTGGCGATGGAAGCGCGACTGGGGCTAGCAAGCGGGAGATTTAAAAAAAATCTAAGTTACCATCAAGGCTTGATTCATTTTTACGATCAACTTTGCCAGCCCGCCTACCCTGACTGCCTAGCCTGCTCTTTACCTAATATGATTAAAAACGGGGGTTAATCGCGGATGATCATAGTCCCTGTACCCCGGTTGGTAAAGAGTTCGGAAATCAGGGCATGGTGATCCATGCCGCTGATAATATGCGCCGATTCCACTCCAGCTTCGAGCGCGTTTAACATCCCCTCCACCTTGGGTTTCATGCCCCCTTGGATCACCCCACTTTCGATCAAACCCTTGGCTTCACTGCCACTTAGTTGGGAAATTACCTGTTTTTCCATCATAATCCCTTTAACATCGGTTAAAAAAATCACCTTTTGCGCCCGCAAAGCCGCCGCAATATGGCTAGCCGCCGTGTCGGCGTTGATGTTGTAGGTCTGGTGGTCGTCGCCTGAACCGATGGGGCTAATCACGGGGATATAACCCTTATCTAGCAAGGCTAGGATCAAATCGGGGTTGACCCGCTTAATCTCGCCTACATATCCCAAATCGTGGGTCGTATGCTCTAATTTTTTAGCCTCGATCATCCGCCCGTCTTTGCCCGAAATCCCTACCGCCAAGGCTCCGGCCGTGTTTAACCCCGAAACAATCTCTTTGTTAACCGCGCCCGAAAGCACCATCTCGCTAATTTTCAGGTCTTCGATATCCGTCACCCTTAGCCCATCGACAAATCGGGGCACCAATCCGTGGGTCTTGGCCACCCGGCTCACCTCGGGGCCCCCGCCGTGGACAATCACGGGTCTCATACCTAAGGATTTAAGCAGGGTCACATCATCAGAGAAGGTTTTTTTAAACTCGTCTTGGACCATGGCCGCGCCGCCGTATTTGATCACCACAATCCTCCCAGTAAACCCCTGGATGTAGGCCAGAGCTTCGCGCAACAGCGCCCGTCGGGTATGCGGGTCTTGATCAGGAGGAAGGGGCTTTAAAAATTCCATGGTTCACCTAAGGGGAAAAGGCTGTACTTTGACCTGCCTTTGAGATATTCATTGGCAAAGCTTCATGTGAGTTCCATGTAACATTTCCGCTTGGAGGAATCAATGCCGGTCGCCGATTTTAAAACTTATTGCCAAATGATTGACCACGCCAAACAAAATCATTACGCCTACCCGGCGATTAACGTCAGCTCTATGGAAACGGCGAACGCGGTATTAAAAGGCCTCGCCGAATCCAAGTCAGACGGAATCATCCAGGTCTCGACCGGGGGTGGGCAGTTTGCTTCAGGGAGTTCGATAAATGACATGGCTCTAGGGGCTATCTCTATTGCCCAGCACGTCCATTTGGTCGCAGAGCGTTATAATATTGTGGTCGCCCTACACACGGACCATTGCCAACCGGGAAAGGTGGACAGCTTTATCCGCCCTTTAATGGAAGAAACCAAACGCCGCCGCCTCAAAGGCCTGCCCAATCTTTTTAACAGCCACATGTTCGACGGTTCAGAACTGCCAATGGACGAAAATCTACGGATCAGTCAAGGCCTGATGGAAGAATGCTCCGCCCTAGATATTATTCTTGAGGTCGAGATCGGCGTGGTCGGCGGGGAAGAGGACGGGGTCTCCCACGAAGGGGCTCCTGCGGCTAAACTATACACCACCCCCGAAGATATGTTAGCCGCTTACGAGGCCTTGAGCCCCAAAGGTCGCTTTATGCTCGCCGCCACCTTTGGCAACGTCCATGGGGTTTATAAACCCGGCAACGTGAAGCTCAAACCGGCCATTTTAAAAGCCGGCCAAGACGTAGTCACCGGCAAACACGGCCAAAAGGCCAAGATGGACTTGGTCTTCCACGGCGGCTCCGGCTCTAGCCAAGAGGAGATCCAAGAAACCCTGGGCTACGGCGTCATCAAGATGAACATCGACACCGACACCCAATACGCCTTCACCAAACCCGTCGTTGACCATATGTTTAAAAACTACGACGGCGTACTTAAAATCGAAGGCGAAGTGGGCAACAAAAAACACTACGACCCCAGAGCCTACCTCAAAAAAGGCGAAGCCGGCATGGCCGACCGCATCAAACAAGCCACCC
>Ga0156797_110_pt9 | contig 48132 bp, 47 predicted proteins | sample RifOxyD2_FD_112098 | JGI IMG/M metagenome (GOLD analysis project Ga0156797, IMG submission 112098) | Candidatus Lambdaproteobacteria bacterium RIFOXYD2_FULL_50_16 | reverse complement strand
TATATTTCTCCCACCTGAGCAATCAGGTTCATACACCTCCTAATTCACGGCAGGGCGGTTTTACCCTTCTGCTTTATATAAAGAAGCCCCGGTTTGGGGCTTTTTTTTGCCTAAAAGTTTGGGATTTGATTGTTGCGAAGCTGCCGGAGGGGGGCGGGCAGGTTAATTGGCATTTTTAAGCCTATCCAGATCTGCTAAGGCCTTTTCTAGCGCCGTTTTATTTTTTGCTAATTCACATGCTAAAGTCGCGCGGCTCTCGAAGAGGTGGGCTAGCATAGAATAGTAGAAGTAGTCAGCTTTTTTAGAATTTTCATCCGTGCTGCCTAGGTGTCTTTTTAATAGGGACTTGAGTGATCCAAGTTCGTCGTCTTGAAGGTCTTTAATGTCGATGTCTAACAAAGCGAAAAAAACAATACAAGCTAGGTCTCGGCGGCAATGCTCCCGCCATTTTGGGGTATCAACTTGAGTGCCTTTAGAAAAATCTAGGACCTCATTATCATGCAGAGCTTTTAAAAAAACTGCTGCACGCTTATGCATATCAATACCATCATTGGTAATCAAATCTTCTTCAATTTCATCAGCAACTTTGGGTAACAAATCTTTTAATTTGTCAATATTCTCTTGATTGATAGAAATGTGTCGCCTGAAAGCGGCTGGTACACGACTATTGGCCCAGTCTTTGATAAGGGTATCAAGTACCTGGGAGACCTCTTCTCTGGTCATAATGACGATGCAAGATAAGCCCCCCAAAGGGCGAGGCGGCAGTTGGTCAAATAAAAAAGAGGGGATTAAACAGGCTCAGAGAAAGGAGCCAAACGCTGGATCAGGATGCTGGCGCGCTTAACGCGCTGGCTAAAATTAGCAGGTTTTTTGTTGCTAAGCTCAGGCGTGCTGGCTTCCACTGCACTAAGGGCCTGAATCCGCTTGGAGGCGAGCTTGACCTGCTCAACAACAGTTTGCCTTTGGTTTCTCGAATCCATTGGTACCTTTCCCTTGGGTAGCTAAAAAATCGCGACTTCTTCTATTGGATCCTGCCTCACTTTTTCTTGATTTGTCAACTTTTGATAATTTATGTAATTCAATTTACGAAATACTCTGGCAAAATTAGGAAAAAACCGCGTCAGACTGAAATATCAATATGTCTGCCATCTCTGGCTTTTTTTTCGTGGCGTTTTTTGGGGTCTTCGGCTTCGGTTTCTTCGGATTGGTCGAGGTCTCTTACCTGCTCTTTTTCACGGTCGCGGCGGGCTTCGTTGAGGGAGGCGGCTAAATGGCCTTGGTTGGCAAGGCTGTTCATTTGAGTTTCGTTAAGTTTCTGCACCCTGGGGATTTGGGTGAGTGAGATCTGCACGTTGTGAATCTCGCCACTCATGGGGTCTCCATCAGGTTTTGGGCCATTTGTGGATTTTCGGCCCAGTCGGGGCTAATCCCCGTGATCTCTAAAAGCCGTTTAACGCGCGCGCCAGCCCCAATCAAAATCAGTCTTCCCTGAAGGCGGGCCATTTCAATCTCTAGGTGTTTTAGCGCCCCTAGTCCCGCGCCATTGACTTGCCCAGTTTGGCTCAAGTCTAGGGCTAAAAAACGCAGCCCTTGGGAGCGCAGATTTTTATAAAAACCCAGTAGCGCCAATGACTGCGCATCGTTCAGGTCGCCTAAGGGACCTAGCAAAAATCCACCTGCTTTGGGGGATTGGCTTTTTATCTCCACCTTGATTCCGTCGATATTACTGCCTTGAGGCTTGTCAGTTATTGATACCTATGAAAGAATCAGGCCACCAAACAACCCCCGAATGGGTCCGCCATGTCCCGAAAAACAGAACTACTTGCCCACTTTGAGGGTAAACGCCCTCTGATCAATATTATCCTCGACGGATACGGCCTTGGCAAGGGGGATGAGACCGACGCCATCGCCCAAGCCCATACCCCGGTGATGGACCGCCTGCGTATCGAATATGCAAATACGACCCTGATGACCCATGGACACCATGTCGGTCTGCCGGGCAAGGATGATTTGGGCGGCAGCGAGGTTGGGCACTTGACCTTAGGGTCAGGGATGTTGCTGGACCAAGGCGCGACCTTGATCTCTAAAGCGATAGCAGACGGTTCCTTTTTTAAGTATCCCGTATTTATCGAAGCCCTAGAGCAGGGCAAACGGGGCGCACTCCACTTGCTGGGGCTGTTATCGGACGGGACCGTTCATAGTCACGTAGATCATTTTATTGCCGTAATTCGGGCGGCTGCGGGGGCAGGGGTGAAACGCTTGTATGTCCACGCACTCCTAGATGGGCGGGATGTAGGGGTGCAAAGTGCCGAGCAGTATGTCTCCCAAGTGGAAACGGTTTTTAAAGAGGTGCGAAGGCGACATTCTGATTATGACTACCGCTTTGCCTCTGCCGGAGGTCGCGAGGTGATTACCATGGACCGCGACCACAACTGGGCCAAGGTAAAACGGGGCTGGGACTGCCACGTTTTAGGACAGTCAGAACACCTCTTTGGTAGTTTATTAGAGGCCATTGAATTTTTTCGTGGTGAAATTCCTGGGGTTATTGATCAAGACTTGCCCCCGTTTAACCTGCGGGGCATAGATGGAAATCCGGTGACCATTGACGATGGTGACGCAGTGATCAACCTCAATTTTAGGGGTGACCGGGCCATTGAGATTAGCCAAGCTTTTGATATGGAAAATTTCGATGCCTTTGATCGAGAGCGATTCCCCGATATCTATTACGCCGGGATGATGACCTATGATGAAGACACGGGCCTACCCAAAAACAAATTGGTGACCAGTCCGTCCGTCCCAAATCCATTTGGCAAACGACTCTTAGAGCTAGGAATTAAACAGTTCCGTCTGGCCGAGACCCAAAAATATGCTCATGTGACCTTCTTTTTTAATGGCGGTTACCGTAACCCTTTGGATGATTCGATGGAGGACTACCTCTTGATTGAGTCGGACAAGATCAACAGTTTTGCAGACCAGCCCAAAATGAAGGCCCCCGAGATTGCTCAAAAGGCCATTGAGTTAATCGAAAGTGGAACCTATGGCTTCGGGTTGATCAACTTCGCCAACACCGACATGGTCGGCCATACTGGCGATTTTGAGGCGGCAAAAATAGCCGCTGAAACGGTGGATTTGGCTTTAGGCAAGGTGCTTAATGCCGTTGTAAAAGCCGGAGGTCTGGCGTTGGTCACCGCAGACCACGGAAACGCGGACGAAATGTTGGTCGTGGGCAAAAAAACCGGTCAGCTTGAGCGCAGCACTAAACACAGCATTAACCCGGTGCCCGTGATTATTTTCGATCCGAAGTATGATGGAAGTTATCAGTTAAAAGAAAACCGGCCAGAGCAAGCCAACAACCTGGCCATGGTAGCCGCGACCAATTTCCTTATGCTGGGCCTTGAACCGCCCGCAGACCTTGCCCCTAGCCTGTTTATCTTGGATTAAATATGGTCAAGCTAAGCTTAAAAGAAATCGCTCAACATTTAACCGCCGAGCTTATCGGTGACCCTGAAGTCTTGATTACTGGTCTTTCGGGGATAACCGAAGCTAAAAAAGGGGATATTACCTTTTTGGCCCACCGCAAATATCAAGACCAATTGGCCAGCTGTCTGGCGAGCGCGGTGATTGTAGGACCGGAGGTTGAGGCTGAAGGGATCAACCTCTTGCGGGTGGAAAATCCGCGCTTTGCCTTTGCCCGGCTGATGGTACTTGCCTTTCCCCCAAAGCCCGAGGTGCCCGGCGTTCAGCCAGGGGCCTATGTAGCCCCCACCGCTCAGGTACATCCGAGTGCTAGTGTTTATACAGGGGCGCATGTTTTAGAAGGGGCCAAGATTGGGGCGAGGACCGCCGTTTACCCTGGCTGCCATGTTGGTGAGGGGGTCGCGATTGGCGAGGACTGCTTGATATACGCCAACGTCACCTTGGCTCGAGAAACGGTGGTGGGCGACCGGGTGGTGATTAATTCGGGCACCGTGGTAGGTTCGGAAGGCTTTGGTTATGAGCGCGATGGCGACCGGCATTTTAAGATCCCCCAAGTGGGCAATGTGATCATTGAAGACGATGTCGAGATTGGGGCTCTTTGTGCGATTGACCGGGGCAGTATTAAGTCCACCATATTAGGCAAGGGCACCAAGTTGGACAACCTGGTTCACATCGCCCACAATTGCCAGTTGGGGCCAAACAACCTAGTATTGTCCCAAGCTGGAATAGCCGGTTCAGTACAGACCGGGCAAAACGTCTATTTTGCCGGGCAGACGGGTTGTATGGACCATGTAAAAATTGTGGACCGAACCCAGATTGGGGGCCGGGCGGTGGTGGTTTCGGACATTAAAGAACCAGGGCTTTATTTTGGGTATCCCGCTCGCCCGCAGGCGGAGTGGCAGAAGGCTTCGGTGACCTTTTACAAGACCCCAGAAATGTCCAAGCGAATTGCAGAATTAGAAAGGCAACTTGCTGAACTCAAAGAAAAATTAGCGGAGTGATCTTTTGAGCAAATTGCAAACCGCTTTGGGTTATAAGTTTAAAGACCTAGTTTTGTTGGACCAGGCTCTTACCCATAAGTCTTGGGGGCGAGAAAACAAGGCCAGTGACAACGAACGCCTTGAATTTTTAGGGGATGCGGTTTTGCAAATGTCTATTAGCGAGATGATTTATAAGGTTAGCCCAGAGTTATCCGAAGGGATGATGTCTAAGTTTCGCTCGGCCTTGGTTTCTGAAGGCGGACTGGCTCGGGTGGCCCGGAGGATTGAGTTGGGCGACGCGCTTAATTTAGGCCGAGGCGAGGAACAGACCGGCGGACGGGAGAAGGTAAGTATTTTAGCCGATGCCTTAGAAGCGGTGATTGCAGCGGTTTATTTAGACAGCTATACCCAAGAGGGGCAAGGAGCGGTTAAACAGTTGATTTCAAATCTGTTTGGTCCAGAAATGGAGTTGGCCGAAGAGTTTTACGAAAACGCCGACAGCAAAACGGATCTACAAGAATGGGTGCAGAAAAATAAACTCGGAACAATCGAATATAAGATCACCGAAGAGCGGGGTCCAGATCATGAAAAAGAATTTGTCGTAACCCTGTTTGTAAACGGCCAAGAAATGGCCAGTGGTACAGGAAATCGCATTAAAAAGGCTGAAGGCAAAGCAGCCAAAAAAGCCTTGGCACAACTCAAAGGAGAACTGGTTTGAGCGAACGGTTACAAAAGGTGATCGCCCAGGCCGGGTTGGCCAGCCGTCGTCACGCGGAAGACTTAATCACCAATGGGATGGTGACGGTCAATGGGTATTTAGTCACCGAATTGGGCACCAAGGTGGACCCCGAACGGGATCACATCGAGGTGGAGGGGAAACGCTTAACCAAGAGCCGAGCGGCTAGAAAGGTTTACGCGATTTACAAACCTAAGTCCTGCATGACGACCTTAAGTGACCCCCAAGGGCGCCCCACGATTGTTGATTATTTCCCAAAAATAAAAGAGCGGTTGTTCCCGGTTGGGCGGCTTGATTGGGACGCTGAAGGGCTGATTCTGGTGACCAACGACGGCGACTTTGCCAACCGTTTGATGCACCCGGCGGCCCATATTTGGAAAGAATATTTGGTCAAGGTCAAGGGCAACATCCCGCCAGGACTCTTAAAAAAAATGGAGCCCGGCCCGGTGGTCGAAGGCAAAACCCGGATGCCTTGTAAACTGCGGCTGCTGCACCACAAGGGCGACAAAAGCTGGCTGGTGGTGGAATTACAAGAAGGGATCAAAAACCAGATCAAGTTGATGTTTCGCGAGGTTGGGTTTCCGGTGCTTAAAATCAAACGTTACCGCATCGGATCGGTCGAGCTTTTAGACATGCGGCCCGGCCAATGCCGGCGGTTAAGTGAAGGGGATTTACACGACCTTTTGGAATTGGGCGAGTTATGAAACGCGCAAGCCTCCTATTGTGGGTCCTCTTGGTTTGGGCGATACCGGCTAAGGCCGAATACCGGGCCTACCTTTTAGAGGTGTACGACCATATCTTAGGCAAGCAGTGGGAGGCAGCCACCGGATTCCAGCCAGACCACTACATCGTCACCCACGGCGGTGGCAACCGCTTGAGCGCCATTATCAAAGCGACCTGGATGTGTTGGGGCGATTTGTCCCGCTATGCCCCGGTCTGCAAGATGCCGCCGACTAAAGACCCTAAGTTTGAGGTGGGTGATTTGCTGGAGGTGACCTTAAAAAAGCATATGACCGAGTCTTGGCAAGGCCGGGTCGAGCTTTCCTTATGGCGCGAAGACCTCAAGTCTAACGTTTATGGGCTACGCTTTGGTAAGGAAAAAAACCTTTATGGCCGCTATTTCGAATTTGATTTAAAACTAATCGAAAAGGGGCTGACCAAGATTGAGGTGCAAACTGACCAACCTAACGCCCCGCCGCCCCAAGCGGTGGATCAAGCAGGAAACCCACAAGCAGGCGCGGCTCCAGTCCCAACTACACCGGTGACGCCTGGGGTTAACATTAACAACCAGATTCCCTAATGGCCTTTCAAGTCCCTAAAGGTGAAGAGAAGTACGACTATGTGCAGTCGAAATTCTCTGAAATCGCCCAGAAATACGACCTCTTTAACGACCTGATTACCCAAGGGTTTCACCGCTATTGGAAAAACCAATTGGTTGGGGCTGCTGGTCTTCAGGCTGGGGATCAAGCTTTGGATATTTGCTGTGGGACCGGAGATATCACCGAGCGTTTAGAAAAGGCCGTTGGACCCAGTGGTCGGGTATGGGGACTCGATTTTTCCATCGGGATGTTGCAGGCCGGGCGAAGCAGAGATCCCTTGAGCAATCGCCGTTTTGTTCAAGGTGACGCTATGAACCTGCCGATCCGTACCGGCTCGATGGACGCGGTCACTGTTGGGTTTGGACTGCGTAATTTGGTTAGGCTCGAAGATGGACTAGATGAGGTTTTGCGGGTGCTCAAGCCGGGGGGGCGGTTTATGTGTTTAGATATGGGCAAGGTCACCCTGCCCATTGCCAAAGACATCTTCCGGCTCTATTTCTTCCATGTAGTCCCCAAGGTTGGTCGCCTACTCTACCCTGGCCAGGACATGTTCGACTATTTCCCGGCCTCCAGCCTCGAATACCCGGCCCAAGAAAAACTCTCGGGTCTCCTTAAAGACCGGGGCTTTACCAACGTCTCCTTCACCAACTACCACCTAGGCTCCACCGTCATCCACAAGGCCTACAAACCGGCTTGAACCGCTGTTTTTAAGTAGGTAGCCAAGTTTTCGACATGCTGCTGGCCCCCTTTGATGGCCCCATATTTTTGCTCGACACGCTCCAATTCGGCTTTAGAGGGGAATTCTTGGGTCATGGTTAGGTCGGTTCCACCTTTTACTGGGGCAAAGGTTATCCGCGATAAAAATTGCACGTTCGGCTCCTCTTCGCCGTCACCTAAATGTCGGTAACTGATCAAACGGGGCCGGTCGATTTCTAGGTACTGGATTTTGTTTTTGTAATCATGCCCATCAGGGCCGTGCATGATAAAAATCCAGAAGCCGCCCTTGGCAAACTCTTGGGCTTGGGTGCTCAAAGTGAATCCGTCTGGTCCCCACCATTTGGCGAGCCGTTCTGGCTCTGACCAAGCAGCAAAAACCAACTCCACTGGCGCTTCAATAAAACGTCGGTAGATCACTTGATTATTAATGATCTCGGTAGCGATTTTAGGTTGCATGGTTTTGCGCTAGGATTAAAGGGTTTTGAGGTATTCTTCTAAGACCTCAAACGAACCGCCCCAACCTTGGGACATACTAGGCTTGTTCGCCTCAAAAACGGCGCATTCGGCCAGCGAAGCGTCTAAAGGGTTCCACAGCAAGGTCAGTTCCGTTTCTTGGGGACCCACTTCCTCAAATAAAATGGTGGTCAACATGGCCTTGGGCCAGTCTGGGGCCAGGGGGTGATTCTCGACCTCGCCCGCTTCGTTGGAAAACCACTGTTCATAAACCAATCGCTCTGGGGGCAAAATCTCCCGGTATTTCATCATACCCCACATCTCCCCCATCTCCAGGGTCTGCATGGCGTAATGCACAATGCCGCCAGGTCTAAGTTCTGCCTTAGGATAGCGGACCGTACACCCCTTGGGGCCAGACCAGTTTTTTAGATGTTCGATTTGAGTCCAAAGCTCAAAAAGCCGGGATCGGGGCAACTTAAATCGGCGGGTGATTTTAAAACCCTCTATCGATAAAATAAACTCTTCTAAGCGCTGTAAGGTTTGGTGGCCGCTGTTTTCGGCGCCGAGAGCCCTGAATTCGGCTGCCTGCTGTGCGGTTTGGCAAATCACCTTGATTTGCAACCGAGTCTGGGGGCCTAGGTCTTCAAAGGTGATAACCGAATCAAAACCGCCTTGGTCTTGGCCGGAATCGTGGCGGTAACAAATACGGCTTGGGGCCTCGATGGTCTGATACCGGATGCGGTTTGGCCAATCGGTGCCGTCAGGGCCAAGCATGTTAAAAAGCCAGACCCCACCCTCTTTGAATTGGTATTCTTTAGTGGTGGTGCGAAAACCTCGGGGGCCCCACCAAATGTCTAAATGGGCCGGGTCGCTCCATATAGCAAAGACTTGGTCTCTGGGGGCCTGCAAGACGCGGGTGACGGTCAGTATGTTTTCAGGCGGGGTCATGGTTTTCCTGAGAATTGAGTTGATTAATATAACTTTCTAATCGGTCTAAGCGTTGGTTCCACTGGTGTTTCATAGCCAGCGCCCAGCGTTCGATCTCGCTTAGGCCGCTTAGATCGAGCGAATAAAACCGCTTCTGCGCGACCGGCTCGACCAGCACCAAATGGGCCTCTCGTAGCACCTTGAGATGCTGGGAGATGGCAGGGGGACTGATTTGAAAATGTTGCCCAATGGCGGAGGCAGAAAGCCGCCCTTCTTGGGCCAATAATTCTAAAATCTTTCTCCGATTTTCATCGGACAGGGCGTGGAATCCGTTCATGGGTTTATTATTTAGCATTCACTTAATTAAGTAAATACTAAAATATAAACCCACAAAAAAAGCCCGCCCTTAAAAGGGTCGGGCTTAAGCTAGGAGTAGGTGGAGCGTCTGATATAGCCGGTCCATTTGCTCGGGGCGGCCCATGGAGATGCGGATGTAGCCGTTTAGCTCAGGTGTGTTGAAGTAGCGGACCAAGATTCCTCGCGCCTCTAGGTCGGCCTTGAGTTTGGCCGCGTTTTGGGCGACCTTGACCAACACAAAATTAGACTGGCTCGGGTAAGGGGTGAGCCCTGGAAATTTTGCTAACTCCTGAAGCGCACGCGCTCGCTCGGTTTTGAGTTTGGCCACTTGGTTTTTAAAATGTTCAGGCTCGGCCAGGCAGGCCTTTAAGGCTACCTCTGCCGGGACAGAAACCGAATAGGGGGGCTTGATTCGCATTAGTCCTTGGGCCAACTCCTCGCCCATTAGGCCATAACCAACCCGGTACCCGGCCAGAGCGAAACACTTTGAAAAGGTCCGCAAAATCACCAGATTTTTATGCCCTGCCAGTTTGTGAACAAAATTATGCTGACTAAATTCCTGGTAGGCCTCATCAAGCATAACAATCAGATCTTGGCTCAAAAAATAATCTAAAACCGCTTCTTCGACTAGATTGCCCGTGGGGTTATTGGGCGAGCAGAGCAGCACCAGCTTGACCCCTTTAAGGTCAATCGCTTTTGCTTTTTTCAGATCAATCGAAAAATCCAACTCCCTGGCCTGATTGATCATCACCCCGCGATTCAGGGCGACCACATGACCATAATAACCAAAGCTAGGGCTAAACCCCAACACCTGATCCCCTGGCTCTAAAACCAACCGACAAACCAGATCAATCAACTCGTCTGCCCCGGCCCCGGCGATTACTTGGGCGGGCTCTACCCCGGCGTAGCGGGCTATCGCCTCCTTTAACTGGGCCTGGGCCGGGTCCGGGTAGATATGGCCATATTGGGCCTTGGCCACTGCTGCTTGGGCCTCTGGCAGGGTGCCATAAGGGTTTTCGTTGGCGTCGAGCTTGACGATTTGATCTTCTGAAATCCCCAGCCTTTTGGCGATTTGGTCGGGTGGCTCAATCGGCGAGTAAGGGGCCATGGTCTTGGACATGGCGCTAAAGAGGTTTTGAGGCAGGCTCATGGCGTTTGTTTGTGTTTGCTCAAGGAGGACTTGAAGGTTTCGCAGGGGTCTTCCCAGCGGGTTCTATGGGTAAATTGGAGCCACTCAAAGGGAGGGCCAAAATCCACCTTGGGCTCATAATACTCTGCCAAGGGTCGTGCCTCCCTGTCCACCTCCTGCATGGCCAAAGCAAACATCTTTACTCCTGGCAGCTTGGATTTTAGTCTAGCTAAAACCGCCTGTCCGTACTGAATATGCCCAGCCCCCAAAGCCACCACGATGGGTCGCTCTGGGTGAGCCCGGTGCAAACGGGCCAGATTTTCGGCCATTACTTCATTGCGGATCTGCCAGACTTGATAGAGCTTTTCTAACAACTCTGGGTCCGACCATCCGCAATGATCTGCTGTAAAATTAGCGTACATCAACTGTTTATAGGCGTCTGACGAGGAAGTGACCGGGGGGAGTTGGGCTTGTTCCAGGGGGGTGAGGTTTTGCCGCCCGAGTTTGGTTAATCGCCGAATCAGCGCTCGGTCTAAGTCGATCCCGGCTAATTCCAGTTTTAGCAACCGCGCTTCTTCGATCAGGCCTAAATAAGCTTGCCACAACTCGTTATCTTGCGACTCCCAGTTAAGCCCCTTGCGCAGATCGTTGGACCAATCTCCTTTCCCTGTAGCATATAACATCAGCATGCTGGTTTGCTCTTGGGCAAAAAGCTCGATAGTTAATACGGGTTTTTTGGGGCCTAACCGTTTGAGTACTTGCCTTTGAAACTGGTGATGTACTGGATTGTCGTGGGTTTCGCCGATTAAAATAATCTGGGCTTGGTCGATTTCTGCAAAAAGTCGGGTCTCACTTTGGACCTCGCCTAAATAGGTGGTTTGGCCAATCAAAGGGTCTGGAGGCCTGCTGGTGCTACAGGCCCCTAAGAGGAGGAGCGCCAGCCCCAAAATTTTATTCTTCACAACTATTCCCCAATCGGGCGGCCAGGGCCTCGATCGGGTGGGCAAGTTGCCTCCCCTCAAAGCGGCGCACCTGGGAACGGCAGGAATAACCCGTGGCTAGTAACACCTCGTTTTCTGGGCGTTGAGCGGCCAGTTGGGCTTGCCAGCTGAGTTCGTAAACTCGGCGAGATTCATCATAATGGGCGCGCTCGTGTCCGAACATTCCACTCATCCCACAGCAACCCACCCCCAAGGCTTTTATTTCCAAACCAAACAGACTAAACAGCGTTTCCCATTGGGCTTCGGCCTGGGGGGCGAGGCTTTTTTCGGTGCAGTGACCTAAGAGGCGGTATTGGCTGGGTGCTTTACCTAGCGAGGGTAACCGGGCGGCCCAATCCACATGGGAGGTAACCAAAAATTCTTGGACCAACTGCACTTGATAGCCAGTCTCTTTGAGCCCTAGGATTTTTGGGTATTCGTCGCGGTAGGTCAAGGTGGTAGCCGGTTCTAGGCCAATCATCGGCAGGCCTAAACCAGCGGCGCGATTTAACACCCAATGGTTAGCTTGCGCTTGGGTTTTAAATTGCGCTAAAAAACCTTTAACCTGTAAAGCTTTGCCATTAGGGAAAAAGGGCAATAACCAAAGCTGATAACCCAAGTCTTTAAACAACCGGGCCAAGGTGGACACCAACTGGGCTTCAAAAAAACTAGTAAAACTGTCTTGCACCAAAAGCACATCCCGCTTGGGATCAAGTCCTGAGGGGGGTTCTTGGGGGTTAAGGACCGAGAGCGCCCCCCACTTGACCCGCAAGGGTACCGGGTGGCGGCTCACCTTTGGCGGATCCACGATCCCCGCTTGGCGCAGGAGTAGCCATTTAAACCATTTTGACCCCCCAATCTGCCTAGAAAGGGCGGGGAACTGGGCCTGAAAGGCAGTCACTTCTTCTAGGTTAGCCGCTAGGTAGTCACTTATTGGACGTGGATATCGGCGGTGATAGGCCTCAAGAAAGCGGGGCTTGAGTTGGGGGATATCAACTTTAATGGGGCAAGCGGTCGCGCAGGCTTTGCAAGCCAAACATCCTGCTAGACTATGGGCTACTTCATGCGAGAAATCGTAAACCCCCAAACGCTTGGCGAGCCCGTTTAGTAAGAGCCACAGGGGCTGGCTAATACGGGGGCGGGGTCCGTTGAGGTCGTATTTTTTAAGACTTAACCGGCGCAGCCATTCTCGCATTAGCGCCGCCCGGCCTTTGGGAGAATGCCGACGATCAGCCCAAGCCTTGGCACTGGGGCACATGATGGTTGCCGGTTCTGGGGTGTAACAGGCTCCGTTGCCGTTACAGGTGATCACTTTTTCAAATTCAACTTGGTAATTCGGGGCAATTTGCCGGTCCCAATGCCCGCGCTTGGGTCCGTCCACCTTGACTAGCTCTAGGTCCGTGCCCCAAGCGGTCGCGATTTTGCCTGGGTTGAGTTGATTGCGTGGGTCGAAGGCACCTTTGATCCGTCGCAATTCGTTGTAAAGTTGAGGACCAAAGTATTTTTCCGTTAACTCGCTGCGAAACCCTTTGCCATGCTCCCCCCAAATCACGCCGCCATATTTTTGCACTAGGTCTGCTACTTGGGTGGTGATGGTTAACATCAGCGACTCATCTTTTGGGTCGCGCAGGTCAAGGGCTGGGCGAACGTGCAAGCATCCGACATCCACATGACCAAACATCCCGTACTCAAGACCGTGCGACTCAAGCAGGGCGCGGAACTCTTTTATGTAAGCGGCCAAATGTTGGGGGGGAACCACCGTGTCTTCGACAAAAGCGATGGGCCTTCTTTTACCCGAAGCGTTACCCAGCAAGCCTACGCCCTTTTTCCGCAGTTCCCAAAGGTCGGCTATCTCTTTGGTATTTTGCGCCCTATAATAATTGCTACCGCGTTGCTCAAGTAAGGCCTGCAAGGGGGCCATTTGGGCTTCTAGTTGTTCTTTGGTTTCGCCAATAAATTCGACTAAATTAAGCCCTTTCACCTCTGGTCCGCCAATCATATGGCCTACCTTGTGGATGATCTCGTCTAGGCGGGCTAGGCCCAAAATCTTCCCGTCAATGGTTTCAATCGCCGCTGGACCCCTGGCGACCAAGGCTTCTGCGTCGGCCAGGGCTTGATCAAAATCATTATAACAAATCGCCAGCAAACCCTTATTTTTGACTAAAGGTAGTATCTTTAACTTCGCCTCGGCCACCACCACCAACGTGCCTTCGGAACCGGCGATTAGGTAGTTTAGGCTTTTATGATTTTCATGGCAATCATGTAACTTGGTGAGATTGTAGCCACTGACAAACCGGTCGAGCTGGGGCAGTCTCGTGATTGACTCATGCGAGCGAGCTAAAATTTGATCAATCAATTTGTAAAGGTGCCCCTGGTCCCCAAGGCGTTTAGACTCCCAACCCTCGTCGTTATCGATGGCAGTTAAAAAACGCCCTCCACCGGCCAAAAGGCAGTCTAACTCTAAAATATGGTCGCTGGTTTTGCCATAGATGCGGCTGCCTTTACCGCAGGCGTCGGTACTAATCATTCCCCCTAAAGTGGCCCGGCTGCTGGTAGAAAGGGTAGGAGCGAAGAAAAATCCTAGAGGGGCTAAGGCTTTATTAAGCTGGTCTAGGACCAAACCGGGCTCGACCCGGACAAAGCCCTCGGTAAGGTTGATCTCTAAAATCCGAGTCATATGCCGGCCCAAATCTAAGGTAATTCCGGCGGTGAGGCTTTGGCCATTGGTGCCCGTTCCCCCACCTTTGGCGGTAATCGAGATCTCGAAAAAGCGGGGGTCGCCCAAAAGCTTGGTGACTAGTTTTAGGTCTTTATAGTCGGTAGGGTAAAGGATTGCTTGCGGGAAAAGTTGGTAGATACTGTTGTCTGTACCTGCAACCAGACGCTCACCCCAATTGGTCTCCATTTCGCCTTTGAAACCAGCGGTTTCTAAAGCCTTTAAAAAAACAACGGTTTGGGGGGTAGGCGGAATCCGCCGGCCAAGTCTGGGGATCATCTCGATTAGGTCAAGCCCCGGCTTAGTTACCGGTCAGCTAAACCTAATCGCCTGAAGCCGGGCCGTCAAGCGCCTCGGCCTAGAAGTAGTAGTGCATCGAAAAACTGGGGAAACTAGAGGCAGAAAAGTCCAGTGCAGTATAGTCGCCCGCTCGTTTGTAACCAATGCCCAGTTCGGTGGCAAAGCCAAAGTTAGGCAGTTGGGTAAAAAACATCTCTGCCCCTATAAAACCGCCAAAACCGATCCCTGAACCACTAACCTGGTTCACGTCGTCGGTCACCTGTAAAAAGCCAACCTGCCCACCGTAGTATAAAAGGGTGTTTTTGAAGTGGTCAAAGACCATTCCGTAGCGAAGATCGAGGGATAACACCTGTAATTTGACCCCGGCGTTTTTGCGACTGCCGAAGGCGACCAAGGTATCAATAAAGCTAGCCTCATCTAAGAAGGATTTATAGCTAAACTGATCGGTCGTATAGGTGATGTTGCCGGTCGAGTCGTTTAGGGTCGATTTATGCTGTACATACCCAATACCGGTCCTTTGGTTCATGTCCACCACCGTGTCTTGCGTGGTGATCATGTTAACCTCGGCGGTGGGCATTTGCAAAATGCCGGTGCCTTTGAGGGACTCGATGGTGATAAAATCGGGGTTATAGCTGGTGATTCTCCCAATGATCACCTCTCCGTTTTTCAGATAAACCACGTTGGCGGCCATCTGCTTTTTAAAGTCAGTGTACCTTTGCTCCGAGTTGACGTCGAAGTTAATTAGGTAAATGTCGTCTTTATTAATCTCGCGCTCTTGGTGGTCACCAATGGCGTGAACAGTGATGCTGTCTGCTTTGTATTTTAATACCTTACCAATAATGGTCTGCCCATTCTTTAGGTAAATGGTCTCGGCCCATAAAGGGCTTAGGGAAATCAAACAAAACAGCAATGTTAGTAGGCTTTTGCGGATCATCAGTCCCTTTTTTTCGGTTTTTTGTTTTTGGGATGGTCCGAGGGTTTTTCTAGTGGTTAATGCAAGGGAGGGACCAAGCCAAAACCAAGATCCCGCAAATCAATCAATTGGCCGGTTTTATGGCCAATTCTTGGGTGACCGCGTGCAAGATTCCGTTGGCTAAACTACTCGATTCGGCACCGACGTAAGCCTTGCAAATCTCAATAGCCTCGTCTAAAACCACGGCCCGATCTATTTGTGGGTCTATAATCATCTCTGCAATCGCAGTCCGCAGTAGCGCCGTTAAGGTCAGGGCCATGCGGTCAAGTCGCCAATTTTTGCTGTGCTTGCGGATCAATCCGTCGATTTGCTCTTGGTTTTGAGCAATCGCCGCCAAGAGTTTTCCAGCAAAAACCCGGTTTTTGGGTTTGAGTGGAGCTTGAGCTAAGAGTAAGGCCTCAGCCGGAGCGGTCAAAGACATTTTTTGACGCATATATTGGCAGGAGTAAGCCAGCACCCGTGCCTCACGGCGCTCGTTATAAGACATTAGCGCAGCCCAAACTTGTCAATCAGTTCATCGGTCAACCGCACGTAGGCCGAAGCGCCTTCGGAGGCCAGATCATAGGTCACCACCGAGCGGCCTAAGGCACTAGCTTCGGTAATTCGTTCACACTTTGGAATAACCGTATTAAAGATCGACTTGCCCAATGCTTGGGTAACCTGCTGAGCAATTCGGCGATGAATCTCCATCCGCCGGTCATACATGGTCAGCAATATGCCGGCTATTTTTAGTTTTTTTTCGGGCCTAGAGGCCTGCAATTCATTAAACCCGACCAAAAACCGCTTAAGACTTTTTACGGCCAAACTTTCACATTGGAGGGGCAAGATATTCAAGTCGGCAGCGCAGACTGCGTTTAAGGTCAAGGGACCGGTTGCAGCAGGGGCGTCTAGAATGATAAAGTCGTAGGTGAAGCGAGCTTCCGCCAAGCGTTTGGCCAAGAAATTCTCATCTTGGGCGACCTCATTAACTCGGTGCTCGTCACGCAACGTGGCAATATTGGCGAAAATAAAATGCATGTTTTCCTGCTCTGTGCGGCGCACCATTTTTTGCAGGGCCATGTTGGGACTGGTGAAGATCTCGCGCGAACCTTGATCAATAACCGACTTGATCCCAAAACTATAACGGATGGAAGACTGAGGATCTAGGTCCAGTAACAATACCTTGTACCCACCAAAGGCGAAAGCCGTGGCGAGGTTGACGGCGCTGGTGGTTTTACCAACGCCACCCTTTTGGGATACAAAGGAAATAACCTTGCTCATGAAACCTATTTGAGTGTTCGAAGCAAGATTCTAACGGGGCCTAGCCGTTTCGTCAAAGGAAGAAACCATAAGTAGGTCTGGCTGGCGCTAAAGACCTTTTGGCGCGGGGTTAGCGGAGATAGGGAAGGAAGCTTGATAAAGAAGGATAGAAACCATTGACAACCCCAAGGCTTGTGTTGAGAATACCCTCCGTTTGCACCGAAGCTACCATATTTTCCCTTAGAAAAGAGCCCTAGATGAATCCCTTGGCCATCCAAAGCAACGAAGCTATTAACAAAGCTGCCCCTGCTGCCTTTGCTTTGCTGTCTAATACGGCGCAGCGTTTGTTTTTCCCCAAAGGGATTTTGTCGCAATCTGCCGAAGCCAAGGACCGGGCGCACAAATTTAATGCAACCATTGGCACCGCTACTGAAGCGGGCGGTCCGATGTATTTGCAGGCGGCTGGGCGTTATTTTGCCGAACTCAGCCCAGCCGAGATTTTCCCCTACGCCCCGCCTGCCGGGCGTCCAGGCCTTAGAGAGGCTTGGAGGAAAAAGATGGTGCAAGACAATCCAGGACTAAAAGGTAAAGCCTACAGCCTGCCCATTGTCACCAGTGCGATCACCCATGGACTTAGTTTGGTTGGCCAATTGTTTTTAAACCCAGACGACCGGGTGATTGCTCCAGATAAGATTTGGGGGAACTATAAATTGACCTTCGAAACTGTGCTAGAAGCTCGGATCGAAACCTTTGCTATGTTTGATGCCCAGGGTGGATTTAACCTCGATGGTTTTCAAGTCGCCGTGCGTGAGGAAGGTCGGCGCTCGGGCAAGGTAATCGCCCTGCTCAACTTCCCAAACAACCCTACTGGCTATACCCCCACCGTTGAAGAAGCCCAATCTATCGTTGAGATATTAAAAGCAGAGGCGGCCTTGGGTACCAAGATCTTAAGTTTAAGTGACGACTCCTATTTTGGTCTGTTTTACGAAAACAGCACTAAAGAGTCCCTTTTTGCCCAATTGGCCGATGCCCATCCGAACATTTTGGCGGTTAAGCTCGATGGGGCGACTAAGGAATATTACGCTTGGGGTTTTCGCACGGGCTTTTTAACCTTTGGTCACGTCGCCGGGGAGCCTTTGTTTGCGGGGTTGGAACAAAAGGTAAAAGGGGCGATTCGGGCAGGGATTTCCAATTGCTGCCATGCAAGTCAGACGGTTACTGAAAAGATGCTTAAAGACCCAGACCTCTCCCGCCAATGGCAAGAGAAGTTTGAGATCATGAAAACTAGGGCCCTAGAGGTCAAGCGGGTTCTGGACCAACCCGAAATGGTGAAGGTTCTTAAATACTACCCCTTTAATTCGGGTTATTTTATGTGCCTTAAATTAGAGGGGGTGGACGCGGAAACCTTACGGCTGCATCTTTTGGATAAATATGGGGTGGGGGCTATTTCGATCGGTTCTTCAGATCTGCGCGTGGCCTTTAGCTGTATTGAAACCCAGGATATTGCCGAGCTTTTTAGCCTGATTCGCCAAGGGGTCTTGGACCTAAAAGCCTAGCGGCCTCCGGCCACGTCGAGCAGTGCCCCGGTCACGTAAGAGGCTTCGCTCGACAGTAACCAATAGATACTCTGGGCCACCTCTATATCGGTCCCCGCTCGGCCCAGGGGCATTAAGGCCCCCAAGCGGCTTGCCCGCCCTGGCTCGCCGCCTTTGGCGTGGAGGCCGGTATCAATAATCCCTGGCCTGACCGCGTTGACCCTGATCCCTCTGGGGGCCAATTCTTTGGCCAGTCCCAAGGTCATGGAATCGATAGCTCCTTTGCTGGCCGCATAGTCGATGTATTCGCCAGGAGAGCCCAGCCGAGAGGCCGCCGAGGATAGATTAACGATGGCCCCGCCTGATCCCAGATATCTCGCCGCCACCTTGGCGCAAAGAAAACTGCCGATTACATTAACCGCAAACACCCGCTCCAAACGGGCCTGATCCAGCCCGTCAATCGTGGTTTGGGGGCCCAATATCCCGGCGTTGTTAACCAGCCCGCCCAAGGGGCCCAAGGTTTTTTCGGATTCAGCAAACATCGCTTCCACCGAGCTTTCGTCCGCTACATCAGCTTTGAAAGTGATCGCTTGGCCCCCCTTTTGGTTGATCTGTTGGGCTAGTTGATTGGCGGCGGTTTGGCTGTTTAAGTAGTTAATTAGCACCGGATGCCCTTTGGCGGCGCAAAGCAAAGCAGTCGCCCGGCCAATCCCTTGGGCCGCACCGGTAATCAAGATGGTTTTTAAGGGGACCGCCATGAACTAGCGGCTTTCAAATTTGCGGGCGCGGACTTGGTCTGCGTATTCGCGGACTGCTTCTCTGATTTCTTTGCCCAGTTCGCGGTATTGCACGGCATGGCGAGGTGTGAAGTCTGGGTCTAGGCCAAAGAGGTCGTGATAAACCTGCACCTGCCCGTCTGTGTGGGCTCCGGCGCCAATGCCAATCGTGGGAATACAGAGGTCTTCAGTGATTTGTTTGGCCAAATCGTGAGGGATGTTTTCTAAAACCAATGCCGACGCCCCGGCTTCTTCAACCGCATGGGCCTCAATTTTTAACTTTTGGGCTCCGGTCTCATCTTTGGCCTGTTTCCCAAAACCACCATAAAGGTGGACCTTTTGAGGCTCCATGCCCAAATGCCCAATCAAAGGAATTCCGGCGGAAACGATTTTTTCAATTTGAGCTAAACAACTGATCCCCCCTTCTAGTTTTACCGCTTGAACCCCGCCTTCTACAATCAACCGCCCGGCGGAGAGAAGTGCTTGTTCAGGGCTTAACTGATAACTCAAAAAGGGCAGGTCGCCGATGATAAAACTCCGGCGCGCGCCCCGGGCCACTAAAGAGCAGTGATAAACCATCTGGTCTAAGGTGACGGCCAAGGTGTTTTCTAGTCCGGCGATCACCATTCCTAAAGAATCCCCGACAATAATGGCGTCCACCGCACCATCGATCAACCGAGCCATGTTGGTGTCGTAGGCTGTGGCCACAACCAAGGGACTGTTCCCTTTGAGTTTGGCTAGATCGGCGATGGTGAGGCGTTTGCCTGATTCTTGATACATTTAGCGTTTAAGGAGATCGGCGATCATAAAAGCAAGATCTAAAGACTGCTTCCCGTTTAGCCTTGGATCACAACTAGTGGCATAGTTTTGTTCTAAATGTTCAGCGGCGATTCCCTCCGTGCCCCCAATACATTCAGTAACCGCTTCACCAGTCAGCTCAAAGTGTATTCCGCCTGGTATTGTGCCCAAAGCTTGGTGACAGGCAAAAAAGCCTCCAATTTCGGCAAAAATATCCTCGACGTTGCGGGTTTTAAACCGCCCAGAAGTGTAGGTGTTCCCGTGCATCGGGTCGCAAGACCAGAGCACTTTGAACCCTTCTTCTTCAACCCCCTTGATCAAGGTAGGCAGTTGATCCAAGATTTTGTTGGCACCAAACCGAGTTATCAAGGTCATCCGTCCGGGTTCGTTTTTTGGGTTGATCCGTGAAATCAGTTTTTTGATCTCGCTTAGGTCGTGTCCTGGGCCAATCTTAATGCCAATGGGGTTGTTAACCCCTCGCAAAAACTCGACATGGGCTCCGTCCACTTGGCGGGTTCGGTCCCCGATCCAAAGCATGTGGGCCGAACAATCAAACCAATCGCCAGTCAAACTATCTTGGCGGGTCAAGGCCGATTCATAACCTAGAAGTAACGCTTCGTGGCTAGTATAAAAGTTTACCTCGTTTAACTCTTTGTGTTGGCCAAGACCGATGTTGCGAATCAACGACATCGCCTTGTCGATCTCTTTGGCCAGTTGCTCATAGATTTCGCCTTCTCTGGAGCTTTTAACAAAGTCCGCGTTCCAGGCGTGGACTCGTTCTAGTGAAGCAAATCCACCCTTGGTATAGGCCCGGAGCAGGTTTAAGGTACTCGCCGAGGTGTAATAGGCGGTTAAGAGCCGATTAGCGTCAGGAATACGGGCAGCTAAAACCGGTTCTGGGCTGTTGATAATATCCCCTCGGTAGCTAGGCAACTCCACCCCGCCAATCTCCTCGGTGGGCTTGCTTCGAGGCTTGGCATACTGTCCAGCAATCCGCCCAACCTTGATTACCGGTTTTTCTCCAGCATAGGTCAGGATCAAAGCCATTTGCAAGATCACTTTAAGGGTCTCACGGATATCTGGCGCGGTGCAGCGCGAAAATTCCTCAGCACAGTCTCCACCTTGAAGCAAAAAAGCTTTTCCCTCTTGAGCCAAGGCCAGTTCAGATTTTAGGCGGCGAATCTCCCCAGCAAACACCAAAGGTGGGCGCACATCAATCTCGTCAATCACCTTCTGATAGGCCACTTGATCGGGCCACTCTGGTTGTTGAAGGGCCTGTTTTTGGACCCACGATTTTTTGCTCCAGCCTAGCTCTTGGTTCATCGAAAATTCCTTGAGGTTATTAAAAGAGAAATAATAGGCCTCAAGCCCTATTCTGGCAAGCCCGAGCGAGGGTTTTAAGATACCAATCCGTATAATTTGACCACTTTTGACCTAGAGCCTTCTTGCAACTAAAACGAAAATGCCGTATTTTACTAAAAGACGTTTCGCACTTTGCGAAAGGGGCGAGGCACAATCCAAACCGGGAGAGAGAATGAAGGCTTTAGTGAAACTTTTTGTAATGCTGGCCATTGGTAGTTTTCTAGGAGTCCCTTTGATGGCTGGCTCTGAAGAGCCAGCAGCGGTGGTTTCTGCGGTCCAAGGGACAGTTGAGTTCTCCAAAAAAGCAGGTGCTGATTGGAAAGCGGTGCGCAAATCCAAGTTTTTATCTCCAGGAGCAAGCCTTAGAACCGCCAAAGACGGCAGCGCCAAGATTACTCTACAAGCTAGCGGCGAATCTTTTATCGTTGGTGGTGATTCGGAAGTGGCTGTATTGGCAGATAAACTAGAAGCAAAAAAAGGCAAGCTAACTCCTGATCAAGCCTCTAACGAATTGGTCTCGGGCTTAATGAAGCGTTTTGACAAGTCTCAGTCATACACCACTGTGCGCCGCTCGGCTTCGACCAGCGCGGTTGAGATCGACGTGGCTCGGGAGCTGACCTTGAATGCAGAAAACCCCTACTTAGTCTTTGAAGGGGCCGGGGACAAGTTGACCTACGAAATTAAGGTAGGCAAAGATACCTATACTGCCAAACAAGAAAAAGACGGCATGGTCCGCGCCAAAATCAAGCCCTTTAATGGGGAGCAAGCTTTAGAGGTCAATATCCTCGATGGTAAAAAACCGGTCTTCAGTGTCAAGTCTTTTAAAAAGGGCAAAGAAGTTGAAGACTACAAACTAAGCTGGCTAGACGCGGACCAGTCCAAAGAGCTGGCTGCCCAGTTGACTCAAGTGGATCAAGCTTTCCCTGGCAACCAGGTAATGCGCTCTAAAATTTATGAGCAAAAAGGCCTGTATGTCGCGGCGATGAACGAGTATGAGTCTTACCTGAAAGAAAACCCAGACGAAGAAGAGGTTTATCCTTATTACTTCTTTGTAATTAAAAAGAAATTGGCCCTTTCAAAGCTTTACAGCGAAAAAATGGCTGACTACAAAACCCTTTTAGACAAATAGTCCAAAAGGTCGGGTTTAAAAAAGAGGCACCTTTTAGGTGCCTTTTTTTTTGGCCAAGCCCTGCCCTTGTGACAACCTAAACAACGTGCTACAAAACAAAAAACGCGGGTTTTCCGCTGCTAGGTAAATTAAAAAGGTCTTACCCATGGCTGCTAAGAAAAAAAAGAAACAGTCCTTTGCCATAAAGGATTTAATTACTAGATATGACGTTTGGGCGGCTATTATTTTATTTTTATTGATGATACCCGCAGAGCGGCAGGAATGGTTTTCCACCTTAGAAAACCAAACCCTATCGGTGCGCCATATTCTTCGTAACGGCTACGCGCCTGCCGAAACCACTGCCTTTGCCAAAGATAAGATTGCGATAGTTAACCTAGACGAGCCCTTTTTTAAAGAATACGGCAGCTTCCCCCTGCGCCGGGCAGACGTTGGCAAAATGGCAGAAAAATTGGCTACCATGGGTGCTAAAGTGGTAATGATCGACATGCTGATGGACTTCCCTTCGAGTTATGGGGAAGACCCGATTATGGCCGAGAGCTTAAAACAAGCAGAAAATACCATCTTGGTCTCGATGTTAAAGGTGCGCGGGGGTAAGATCGAAGGCATTAGCCAGCCCGCCCCCACCCTGCTAGCCGCCACGGCCACGGCCTATAGCAACCACACGGAAATGGGCAACATGCTCAACCGATTGCGGCTATACCCCGAGGCGGCGAAAAATCTAAACGAATGGCCCTGTTCGGTTTTGGCTGCTGCTTGGCTTTTAGGTACCCAACCCAAATTTAATGATGCCGGCCAATTGGTGGTGGGCGACAAGGTGATTCAGTTGGATCAATTTGGGGATTTTAGGATTGATTACAGCCCCTTGGGCGCAGGAATGCGGTTTTTGACGCAAGACCCCTTTGTGGGGATTCCGGCGATGGACCTCTATGAATTAGACATGGAGGAGGAAGACGACGTCGAAGATATGGCGCGTTTGGTTAAAGATAAAATCGTATTTATTGGGGACACCTCCGAGGTTAGCCACGATATTTTCAACACCCTAGTAGGCGAGGTTTACGGGGTCGAGGTAATGGCTTATGAGGTTTCAACCATTCTTAAAGGCGCTCCCCTAAAATCTGCTTCCGCAGAGGCCGAGGCCGCGATGATTTTAATATTTATGGTGTTTTTGATCGGTTTCCATTTTATTTCGGATCCGAAATTGCGTTTCCCGGCGTTGACCTTATTATTTTTCGGTTACTTCGCCTTTTGTTCCTTTGCTTACGTAAACCTGAATTTAGTTTTCTCCATGTCTTACCTCCTCATAGCGGCGGTAATGGGAACGGTGTTTATTAACATTCACCTGTTTATTCAGGAGCGTAAACAAAAGAGTTTTATTACCGGTGCCTTTGGTCAATACCTAAGCCCAGCGGTTATCGAGGCCCTGGTCGAGGACCCTTCCCGGCTAAGTTTAGGTGGTGAGCGGCGGGTCATGACCGCTTATTTTAGTGATGTGCAAGGCTTTTCGACCATCTCCGAGTCTTTGACTCCCGAAGAGTTGGTACATTTGCTTAACTATTATCTAACCGACATGTGCGAGTTGATCTCTAAACATGATGGGACCGTGGACAAGTTTGAAGGGGATGCCATTATCGCCTTTTGGGGCGCGCCTTTAGAACAACCAGATCACGCCACGCGGGCTTGCCACGCGGCCATTGACATGCAAGAGCGATTAATTGCGATGCGCGAACAATTAAAGGCGGAAGGCAGGCCTCTTTTGCACGTGCGCCAAGGGATCAACACCGGACCCATGGTAGTAGGGAACATGGGGAGCCAAAACCGGATGGACTATACCATGATGGGCGACTCGGTGAACTTGGCCGCTCGACTAGAAGGGGCGAACAAGTTTTATAAAAACTTCACCATGATCTCGCACTTCACCTACGAAGAAGCCAAAGATAACATCGATGTGCGCGAATTGGACGTGATAACCGTTGTGGGCAAAGACCTTCCGATCACGGTTTACGACCTCTTAGCCCGCAAAAACCAGACCCCTGGGCAAAAGGCAGACCTTGTCGAGGCCTACCTAAAAGCCCTTCAGGTTTACAAGGATCGGCGCTTTAAGGACGCAGCGGAAATGTTTAAAAAGGCGCTGGAGATTGACCCTAAAGACGGGCCTAGTATTACCTATTTTGAACGCTGCAAGCACTTGATTCTCAACCCTCCCGCTGAGGATTGGAACGGCGTCTGGAAATTGACCGAAAAGGGTTAATCTTTGCGATTACCCTTGAGCCTAACCCAAAGGGCGGAGTTTCTAATAGAAGCCCAAAAGCCGGGTCAATGTTGGATCTATCCTACGGAGACCTTTTATGGTTTAGGCGCTTTGGCGACCGACGAAAGGGCAGTACAGCGGATTTACCAGATCAAACAAAGGCCCGAGGACCAACCTCTGTTAGTGTTGGTTTCAGGCTTTTTAATGTTAGAACGCTTTGCCATTCTAAGCGCGTGGGAGCGTGCTTGGCTAGAGGTTCGGTGGCCAGGGCCTTTAACTGTGTTGCTCCAAGCAAAAGGGCTAGCCCCTGCGCTTAATAAAAAGGTCCCACTTCTAGGTTTTAGGTGGACTGCTCATAAAGAAATAGCCGATTTGATCGAAGCGACCGGTGTGCCCTGGGTAGGCACCAGTGCCAATCTACATGGGCAGCCTCCTTGGAATCTTGCCCAAAGTTTAGCCGAGGTTGACCTAGTCTTAGACGGTGGCCCTTGCCCTGGCGGGCAGCCTTCAACTTTGGTGGATTTGTCAGGGGGCCAAGTCCGGGTCTTGCGCCCTGGGGCGATGCCGGTTACTGATGGGGAAAAGCTAAGAGGTTAAGCGGTTGCTAGTTCCTTAACCAAGCCAAGGTTACCATAATTAAAACCACTACCAGTCCGGTCCAGACTCCGTGCCAGATCAAACCGCCCAGTGACCAAAACGCCATCTTGAGCTTCTGCGCCCAAGTCTTGGTTATCTCCATAAAAGCCTTTGTCTTAGGTTTTACGACGGACTCTTTGGATTAACCCGTTTTTGTTAGCCTTCCAGTTCATTCCTTGTGTGGCCCAGTTAATCAGCCGGTCAAACAAGGCCTTGTCGAACCCACATAAATCAGAAAGCTGCTTAAGGTAGGTCTGTTCCTTATAAGTCATTGATTCATTGGCAGTGACAATCTGTAGTATAGAAACAAACACCGCAACCAATTGAGACCTAGAAAACCCATAAGGTTCTTCTAAATTTGGACTTAGGCGGTTTTTAACAAACGCCATTAGTTTCTTTTTTTGGTGGTCTTCTTCGCAGAAAGAAATGGCCATTTTCATAAAACTAAGTTCCATTTCATCTACCTGACCATCTAACATTAAGGTGATGATCACAAGCTTGGCATACCAAAACTTTTGTTCAGAATCAAAGTCTTTAAGGGGCACCTCGCCTGGGTTGATTCCTAATTCAGCAGGCAAGAGTTCGGCTTGAGCCTTTTTCCAGCTTAACCCTTCGTTTAACCAAGCCATCATTGAGCGGTAAAAGGGCTCGGTTAGTAGCATTACATCGGCCACTTTGCGCAAAAACGCCTCTTCTTCTTCGGCAAAGTCATGATCTGAAATACAAATCAGAATCAGTTCTGCAAAGATAGCGGCCAAAACTTGATCTGGGATTTTGCTTGGTGGTTCATTGACTTCAGGTGGTTTTTTGGCTTGCACATACTGCATCAAGTTCGCCTTTAACTCAGGCGCTTGGACCACCCCGATCACCCCTCTTAAAAAATCGACCTCTGCCGAATCAATCTCGCCATCGGCTAAAATAGCCGAAAGCACAAGTTTGGCGTACCAAAAACGCTGATCCGGCTTAAGAAGATTTACAGGTACGGACATATCAGGCTAGTTTTCGGGCCACTAACAATCCATCTCCAATACTTAGGAAATGGGCATCTAGGGCCGGATGTTCAGCTACCGCTTGATTAAAGGCCTTTATTGACCCGACACCAGCGGCATATTTCTTTTCTTGTTCAGGCAAGAGAGAGAGAACCTTGCCTTGATAAAGGATATTATCTGCCACTAGTAGGCCTTCTGGGAGTAGAATTTTATAACATTGGGATAGAAGGGTTGCATAGTCCTTTTTGACCGAGTCTAAGAATATCAAGTCAAATTCGCCCAAACGGGTCTCTAAAAAGGGTTCGATCCAGGAACTATGTAACTCTACTTGTGTCAAAGCGCCCGAGGCTTCTAAAAATCCTCTAGCCAATTCGATCCGGTCCCCGTTGGCGTCAACCGAGACGATCTGGGCATTTGGCCAACCCAAAAGCATCCAGTGGGTCGAATAGGAGATCCCCGAGCCTAATTCTAAAATCCGTTTTGGCTTGGTCAAGCCACACAAAAGTTTTAGAAACCCTCCCACTTGGTCTGATACGACGGGCACTTGGTGTTCTAAAGCATAGTCTTTGACGCGTTTTAACGAGTCGGGCAAAGCGCCTTCTAGCCCGGAAAAATAAGCTTCCACCGCTAGCAGTTCCATCGCTTAGGGTGCCACTTGGCCCAAAAGTTTGGTCACCTTTGCGGAAACGGTATAATCAGTCAGGTTGGTGTTTATTGGGGTGGCATATTTTCGCAGCGTGTTGAGGTTGTGGATTAATTCGGCGCTCGCTTCTTCCATTTGATAGGCAGAAAACATTAAAACACAACTTTCTGGGCTAACGGCGCGTAATCGTTTAGCTAAACCCGCAAGGTTGGCGAGCCCAGAGGGCTCATCGTTCATCAGTATGATAACCAAGTGAGGCCGTTTTCCTTCCTCTACAATCTCCGCCTCCATACGCCCGAGGCCCAGTTCTTCGAATTTGATTTGTTGGCCAAAGTAGGACTTGATTGCCGTGGCAAAGGCCTTTTGCATCTCCATGGTCTCAAGCATTCCATCGCCAGAAACCACTATATGCTTGACCGCCGCTTTACCCCCAGGAATCACTGAAAGCTGGTCCACTTTAGAGATGATTTGCTCTTGCGCTGTTGAACTGATCCGCTCCACCGTGTCCTTGACGTTTTTAACAAACATCATCCCGGCCAAGTCTTTGTTAATGTCTTCTAAATGCTTCGAAAGCCCTTGGGACATGGCTTGGGTTTGCTGAGTAATGGTAGTCGCGGTCGATTGGCCCGAGCTAATAGCTTGGGTTATGGCTGATTTAGCGGCCTTAAATTTATCGTCAATCGCCTCGAACTTGGCCCCGAGGCTTTCTTGTTCAGCCTTTAAAAAAGCCAACCGTTCTTGGTCAACTTTTAGGCTTTCTTGATACTTTTTCCGGTTGGCCCGCAGTTTTTCAATGGCATCTGTCCGGGTTTTTTGACTAACCGCCATCACCTTGAGCTTGGAGCCTTCGGTTTCGAGGTAATTTTTGTATTTGTCTCGGTATTCGCGATATTTCTCTAAGTTAGCGCGAATCGCCGCTTTTTGGGACTCGTTGGTGCTGAGTGTTTTATAAAAGGCATCGTCTGCAAAGGGAACGGTGAACTGTTCCTTAATGATTTCTGAAAAGTCATATTCTAGGAGGTCGTTACCTACAAACAGGAGGTCTGGTTTTTCAGGCAGGTCGTCGAGGCCGCTGATCATAAACAGGGTATTGTCTAACTTGTCGATGTGCAGACAGGTGACAATAAAGGCTTTGAGTATCTTGTCTTCCGTAGCAAAAACCACGTTGCGCTTGGCAATGCCTTTGAGTTCGTCATCAGTAAACTTAAAAATCAGCCGGTGCTTAGGGATCGAGTTGGACAAAAAGCTTTGTTTAAACGAGTCGATCACCCTGGCCATGGGGGCGGGCAAAATCCGTAGTTTTTGCAAAATCAAGGGGCGGATGATTTCGAAAAATCGCTCGCTTAATTGCTGCTGGACCCGGGCCACCTTGACCTTCAAACGCTGATATTGATTAAGCTTAGTTTCGGCGTCTTGGTATTTTTGCAGACTTAATTGCAGTTTGTTTAATTTTTCTCCCACCAATGCCGCGTAGGACTTTACCTTTTCACTGTCGGCCTCAAGCCGCTTTCCCATCTCGGGCAGCTTGAGTTTGTAATTGGTCACCCTTTCTTCAAGTTGGGAAAGTCTTTTAGCAACGTTGTCTAAAACCTCCTGTTTAACCTTGCCCCGCTCATCTAGGGCATCTAGCATTTTTTGGTCGAGTTTGTTTTGCAGGGCTTCGGAAGCCATGTTCATCATAATAACCATGGTTTCTAAGAGATACCCGCCCACCGGGTCGTCGGCCCCTTTTGACCTCAGTTGCTCTTTGAGCGCGGCAATCTTTTTTTCGACCTGCTTTTGATGCTCCTCGTAAGAGCCAAAATCCACTTCCCCCTTGGCAAACATCTCCAGCAGACTGGTGTCCACCAGGTCCTCGACGATAGTGACCGTGGCCCCGGCTAACGCCTCATGGGCAGTTAAGGCAGGGGCAAACTCACGCATGGTGATCAACGAATCATAACCCACATTTAATGCGTCGATCTGTTCGGTCAGCTTTTCAAAAATAGGTTTGCCCCGCTCGCTGGCCAGTAGCTTGGTGACCCCTTCGACCCGAAAGGGCTTGTGTTTTTCGTCGGTGGTTAGTTTTTTAAACAGGCCTGTTTTGGATTCGACCTTATTAAACTGTTTTAAGGACAAAAACAGGGTTTCGCCAAAAGCTAGGCCCTGGTCTTTAGCCAGGATCCCGGCTAGATAAGCAATGTCTGTCTTAATAATCCCTAAACTCTGCTCTTTAGAAGCCGTCAAAATGGCGCGTTTATGAGGGCCTGTTAATTTGACGGAAATATCTTTTTGCCCTTTTTTACCGATCACGTTCCAGATGATTTTTTTGTAACTGCCTTCAAGGTTGTTAAAAAAGTCGTCTGTTTTAATGGCGATGTACTGGCTTAAGATCGATTCACGTTCTTCTTCTTCGAAGCTGGTGGCCCATTCGGCATAGGTCAGGCTTTTTCCAGCCAGCCCCTCGGCGAAGATCTCCATGCGCAGCTTGATTCCGGCTGCATCTAGGCTTTTAAATTGTTTGGCCGAATCGTAGGACTGGTCTTGGTTAAAAACCACCTTGGGCAACTTAGCTTTAAACAAAGCGGTGTTGGTCAACATGGCCGCCGCTAAAATAGCAGTGCATTGGCCAACCAGGACCTCTTTTTGCGCCTTAGGGCCTATCACGCGCCAAGCCTCGGCGGCCATTTTAGGGTCTTTTAGAAATTGAATTATTAAAGGTTCCCTAACCTCGCTTGGGATACGGGCCAAAAAGGCGTCCACATCGGTCTCTTGGACCTTGGCAATCAGTCGGTTTAATACGGGATCGTCGGCAGCGGCGAAGAGTTCCTTTACTTGGTCGTCGCTGAAAAGTTTTAGATCTTCCCCGCCCGATTTCATTTCTCGTTCGAGGTAGGTTGGCATCTTGCGAGGGCCGATTACGGCGACCAACATCGCTTCACGGTCTTTGGCCTCAAGGACCTTGTTGACTACTTCGTACCCAGCTTCTTCTAAAAAGTCGGCCACGCCCCCCGATTTGGACTCTTCAATCGCAGTCAGGGCCTCTTTAGGATCCCGATATTGAAATAACTGCTCCATCTTATCGAATTCGAGCCGCTTTTTAACAATAGAGGCCAATTCGGGCGGCATACAAAGCACCACTTTCTTGGTACGCACAAAGGCCATCTTTTCTTCTTTGACCGCCTCGGCCACCAAAACCGCTTTTTCCCCATCCAGATCGAGAAGTTTCTTTACTGAATCGTCGATGGTGAAGTCTTTGACGTAAAAGTGCCCCCCCTCCTCCTCCATGTTGACCACCCCGTCAAAGGTGATATCGCCGATGGTGAGTTGGTGAATGTCGCTAAGTTCGATCTGCCCTTTCTGGGCAAAATCGCCGATTTTGGGGAGTTGGGCTGGAGATTTGATCAGGACTGGCTCGCCCGCCGTTGTTCGGTCGGCGTCAGTAAAGAAACTGGCTTTGACCTCAAAACCTAGTTTTAAGAACTCGCGAACCCTTTCGTTAAGAGGCCCCACAAAGATCATACGGCGCATCTTAAACTGGCCGCGTGCGATCATTTTTTGGAGTTGGATATAGGCACCCAAACGCAAGGTTGGGTCAATATTAAGCCCAGTACTATTGGTCTCATCGACCATCGCTTCGGAGGCTTTATTGCCCTTCTCGGTCACCCTAGTGACGTTAAAACCCGAGAACACGACATCTGCTTTGGGGTTTGCTGTCAAGACCGCATCAATCGGGCGCAGGTCGTTATTAGAGATAAACACCATCTCTCGTAACACCGAAGGATCTTCTTGATTAAGCCTTGTAAGCTGGTCGCCGATTTGCTCTTTGAGCAAGGCTTGGCGCTCTACCGCAAGGTCGGCACAACAGATTTGAACTCGGATGTGATCTTTAAGACCGGCCATTCGGGAAAACCCCCCTCGCAGGTTGACACCGTTTAATCTGGGTATTTTGCGTTCCTAAAGGGGCTTAAGTCAAGCCGCAATCCAAAGTCAAAAAAAAAGGGCCCCTTCCAAGATTTGAAAGGGGCCCTTTTCTCTGTTTTTCAGGTAAGCAGGCTTACATCCCAGCGGGTTTGATCAAAACATCAATCCGGCGGTTTAAGCGACGAAGCGAGGCGGTTTCGTTAGCAACCCTTGGTCTGGTGTCTGCGTATCCAGCGATTTCCATGCGGTTTCGTTTGACCCCATACTCTTCCATCAATCGCGCAACGGCTCCCGCGCGGGCTCCAGAGAGTTCCCAGTTCGAAGGGTAGGCCCCGCCGGTCATATGTTGGTCGTCCGTATGCCCCTCGATCACCATGCTATTAGGTATGGCGTGAACGATCCGGCTGAAAGCCTCTAAAACCTTGGCCCCGCCCTCGCTAATGTTGGCAGAGCCGTGTTCAAACATCACCGTATCCGCAAAACTGACCGTAATTCCCCGGTCGTCAACCGTAATCTCGGTGCTTTCCCCGACCGAGCTTTTTTGCATCGATGATTCGAGGGACTCCATAAAGGTAGGCATCCCGGCAAATTGGAACGGTGAGGCAGGAGGGCCTCCAGCGAAGCTGGCAGAAACAGCTTTGAATAGCTCCGCTTCCGACTTAGACATAGCGAACAGCAAAATGAAAAAACACAACAGCAGGGTCACCATGTCCCCATAGGTGTAGATCCATTCTTCCCGTTCCGCTACCTCGGGACAAGTGCATTCTTCTTCTACAGCCATGGCTAGCCTCCTTTGTCGGCGCTAAACTTCAGTTCTTCGTATTTGGCTTTTAAGCTAGGGGACAGGTAGTTCATCAAATCTTGCTCGATAAACTCGGCCCGTTCGTTTTTTTCGATAAACAACACTCCGTCCCGAATCATTTCGAACAAAACGGTTCGAGATTTAATCCCTGCTTTGAGGTTCATCGACCAAGGAGTAAAAAAGCCGGAGGAAAATAAAGACCCGTAAAGCGTCGTGATCAAAGCTACCGACATCTTGGGGCCTACCGTCGAAATATCATCGAGGGACTGTAACATTAATACCAATCCAATCAAGGTCCCAAACATCCCAAACGCCGGGGCGTAAGTGGCCATGATCTTGACCATCTCCACTTCCGATTCTTGTTGGGCGAGGGAATATTTCATCTCAGAAACCATGATTTCAGTGATAAGTTCCCGGTCCACCCGGTCCACCACCAACCGAAGCCCGTTTCTTAAAAATTCGTTTTCAATCGAAGGTAGGCTGTCTTCGATTGCCAAAACGTTTTTCCGCGCCACTTTAGCCACATCTACGATGATCACTAAGGTTTCGATCAAAGGAACGTTTTTGCCTTTGAAAACGGAACCGATGACCCCGCCTAGACGCAAAAACATGTCGATAGGAAAGGACCCCATAGTGGCGACAAAGGCACCCCCTGCCACGATGATCATACTTGGGGCGTTCCACATAAATATGAGGTATTCTGGGTGAAGCCCCCCGTTTTCGTACATAACCCCAAATAGGAACACCACAAACACGCCTACTAGTCCCAACACTGAGGATAAATCCATCTTTGTCCTTGGTCTTGCTTAGTCTCTAAGGTCGCATGGAACAAACGCCCCGGCTGGTTTAAACTAGCCTAAAGGCCTCGAATGCCGGTAACAATGCATAAACCGGCCCAAAGTTCGTGGCCGCCTTTTTCTGCGCCTTTAATAAGCAAAAAAGGGGCCCTTTGTAAAAACCCTACCTTTGGAACAGGTCCTGCTTTACATTAGGGAGGAACTTTGGCTTGAGAGTGCCTTTTGAATTAGGACCGGATGTTGCATTTATGGATACAAGAGAGGCGCATTCGCCCGGTTGGAATTGCTCAAACCCTTGGTAATCCGCGAATTGGCATGAAAAAAGTACTGATCCTGTTATTGATCACTATAAATTTAGTGGCCTGCACCACTTTTTCCAACGAAGAAGACATCCCTCGGAAAAAGATGAACCTCGCCTGCGCCGAGCCGCGGCTAGACTCAAGCTTTCAATTCCATGACAAAGCGGTTGGTTTCCTTAAATCCTTTTATAAAACCCGAAAGGAATCAGAATTGTTTTTTGCTTGGTATGCCTCTGAAGACAGTCTTTATATGGCCCATACCATTGGAAAATGTTTCGATAAACGCAACAAACACTTCCACGCTATGCAAAACGTCGTGCAAAAAAATGAGGTTTTGCGACGGCTAATTGTGCAAAATATGCGGCAGGATAGTCAGGCTGAACTCTCTGAATTGTTTCTTGACGACTACAAAAAGATCTTTAACCGCGACATTCAATAAACCCGAACATGGGCCGCTTTGACGACTGTATCGTAGGCCCGGCAACCGCTCCTGGCGAGGCGGGGGTGGCGGTGGTCCGTTTGAGTGGTCCTGGCGCTTTAGCCATCGCCTCCAAGTTCTTTTTCCCTAAACACCAAGGCCCCCTAAAAACCTGGCAACTCTATTATGGTTGGCTCAAGGTAAAAGACAAAACCCTAGATGAAGCCCTTTTGGCTTGGTTTAAGGCCCCTAAGAGTTACACCGCTGAAGAGGTGGTCGAGATCCAGAGCCACGGCGGAGGGTTGATCACCAAAAAAATTATCGAACTTTGCTTAGAGGCCGGGGCTAGACTAGCCCGCCCTGGCGAGTTTACGATGCGCGCCTTTGTGAATGGGCGGATCGACCTAACTCAAGCAGAAGCCGTGGGGGACCTGATTGCGGCTAAAACCGAAAGGGCCTTAGAGATGGTGGTTAACCAATTAAAAGGGCGGCTTTATGAAAAGATTCAAGCCTTAAAAGAGGAGGTAGGCTGGGCGTTGGCGCTGGTTAACGCCTCTTTGGACTTTCCTGAAGAAGAGGTGGTTTTTAGTAAACAAGGCGAGCTTCTAGCCCGGTTAAACCCGGTCAAACAAAAGATGGAAAAGCTGCTCGAAACGGCCCAAAAAGCGCAAATTTTGCGTGAAGGTTACCGGTTAGTTTTAGCCGGGGAGCCCAATGTGGGTAAGTCGAGTTTGCTTAATGGGCTTTTAGAGGAAGCCCGGGCTATTGTTACCAACCTTCCTGGCACCACTAGAGACCCGATTGCCGAGTCATTGAGTATTGAAGGGGTGCCCGTACGCTTAGTGGACACGGCTGGGTTAAGACCCACCACGGATATAATAGAGGCCCAAGGGATCGAAAAAACCTTAAACGAGGTGGCAAAGGCGGATTTATTACTCTGGGTGATTGATGGCTCTGACCCTCACTGGGAACTGGCTCTGCCTCCCCTGATTGAGGCCCAAGCCCAGTCTCACCAGATGAAACGCCTGTTGGTGTTAAATAAAATGGATTTGGCAGACTCCAGCCCCCAAGTCCCTGCTCACCTAAAAAACCTGGAACAGGTCGAAATCAGCGCACTCGAAGAAGAGGGATTGGCTAAACTCAAGGCAAAGATCGGTGAGTTTATCAAAGGCCACTTAGGAGAACTCTCCGAGGACTCCATGCTCACCAACCTGCGCCAAGAACAGGCGGCTCGCTTGGGGTTGGAGGCGATTAAGGGGGCCTTGGCTGCCCTGAAGATGGGCGAGGGGGAGGAACTCTTGGCCATAGACCTTAGTCAATGTTTGACCCATTTAGGTGAGATCGTGGGTGAAACCACACCTGACGATTTGTTAGAACGAATTTTTTCGAACTTTTGCATAGGGAAGTGAGATGAAAGACTGGATCTTGGCCGAGTTAAGCAAAAAGAAACTGGCCTTACTAAAAGAGTTGCACCGCTACTCCCAACTCTACGCCCTCAATGGGCATGACCTCGACCTTAAGGCTAAGTATCGGGCCTTGGAGGCTTTGGAACGAACCGATTTATCAATCGAGGCGCGCCAAGACGAGATAGGAATTCTTGCCAAAGACCAAGAAGAAGAGTTATATAAAGAAATAAAAACTCTTTTAGTGCATTTGCAGGCGCTCAACCGGGCAGGGATTGCCGGGCTAGATGCGGAAAAACAGGACCTGCTGCGCCAAAAAAGGCAACTAGAACAAAGTGGCAAGCTGACTGGATACCTTGGCCCGTATAAAGACCAGAGCCTTAAAAATGCTCCGATCAAGCGTGGCTGGCAAAGGGGATATGTCGGCGCACTCTAACCGGATGGCCGATGAAATCTCGCGAACTATCCAGAGGGACTATCGCTCCTGACCCCAATCGGCACCTTTCGATTCAGGAAAAGAAGAACCTGCAAAAACGCCTGATCGAAGAGGAGCGCGCGCTTCGCGAAAGGGTGGCTAACATGATTAACGACCAGATCGTTAAAGAAGAACATGTTAGAAAGGCCGTCCACGAAGCGATTCAAGAGATTCAAGACCGCAACCTCCACTGGCGACAACTGCGATTCCATCGCCATAAAAAAGATGGGATTGATTATGTAGATGTGCTGGACCGGATCACCGGCGAGTGCCTTAAAACCCTGCTCTTGCCGGACTATAACCAATTGGCCAACCAGTTCAAGCAACATCCAGGGATTGTCCTGGACTTGCAGGGGTAGGTGGTGATGAAGGGGGATTATCAAACCGAACAGGCCCTAAGGCGTCTCTTGGGCAAGCCGCAAGGTTTGGGGCCTTGGCAAGTGGTTAAAATTAGTGACCTAGCTAAAAAACAGGCCCAAGCAGACCCTCAACCTTTGCTTAAATCCCTGCCTGAAAAAAAACACTTTTCTAACGAAAAATCCCAACTTTTAGCCGAACGCCAGGAGATCGAGGCCCTGCGCCTGCTCAACCAAACCGGCCTCACCTCCACCCCCCTCCCGGCGCCCAAAAACCCGATTTTGCGGCTGGTGGAGGAGTAGAAAGGGCCTAATAAAAATTTCTTGTCTTGAGGGCGGACCCTGTGTTAGTAGAGGGTAACCCTTAACTTATGGAGGTTTTATGTCTGAAATATCTAATCAAACGCCCGAGTCGGCGGTAGATGGGGATGCCTTAGGTGGCTTAATCGAAAAGGTACAGCCCGCAGAAAATAAAAACGGCCTTTTTTATCTTGTTTTTATAGGGCTGATCGCCTTTACCTGCTTTCTTGGCTACAAAGAAATGATTGGCCGCGCCATGCCGAGCACGGAAATCGATTTGGCAAAATTGGGAACCAACCTCGGCTGGTTGGCCTTTGTGGCCGTCTTTATCGAGCGGGCGGTGGAGGTGTTTTTGTCCGGGCTGCGCGGCGGCGATGCGGACCAACTGGACCTCGATCTACAAAATCGCCGACAAGCGATTGCCGCCTTTGAAGCGGATGCCTCCAAAACCAAGGAGTTGGCTTTCGCGCGCCAGCAGCTTAGATTGGCGACTGAAAATCGCAATATTTTTCGCTCGCAGTCGAGGCGGATTGCCTTTTTGGTGGCGCTCCTGTTTGGATTATTGGCGGCCCTGGTCGGGGTTCGGGGGTTGCAGCCTTTGTTGGTAAATCAAAGCCTGCCCAGCGTCACCTATGAGCAACAAAAAAGCTGTGTGGACGCCAGCGGGGCTATCGAACCGGTTGATTGTCTCCATAAACTTTTTAGTCCAAAACCCATCGAGTTTAGCAACTATTTCACGTTAATCGACATCCTGCTTACCGCAGCCTTGTTAGCCGGTGGCGCCGATGGGATCAGCAAAGTGACCAAGATTTATAGCAGCTATCTGACCAAGGTTAACTCCAACCTTGGCCAGCCAGCCAAACCGGGGCCCTAAGGGTTTTAGGACAGATGCGCCTTTAGGTAGCTCTGCCAGGAGGCTTTTAGGTCGCTTAGGCCTTGGTCGAGGTGGGTGAGACCTTCGGTTTGGATCAGGAGGCGGTCGGCTAAGGTGACCTGGCCCAGGTATTGGGCGTCGCTACCGAAGAGGGCTTGGACGGTTTGGCGGTTGGCGGGGTTAAGGCTGACCACAAACCGGCTTGCAGATTCAGAAAACAGGGCTTGTGCCGGGCTTAGGCCCTGTTCAAGTAATCCCGAAAGGCTAATCAACGCCCCCAGTCCGCCCCCAAAGGCGGACTCGGCCAAGGCTACGGCCAAGCCCCCATCACTACAGTCGTGGATTGAAGACAGCCAACCTTGGGCGACGGCTTGCGCGGTTTTGTCGTAGCGAATCCGGGCCAAGGCCGCGTCCACCTTGGGTACGGCCCCACCCGTAAGGCCTAATTGGCTGTAATATTCAGAAGCCCCCATCTCGGGTTTGGTGGCCCCCAAGAGATAAATCAGGTCCCCTTCCGCCTTAAAGTCGCTGGTAACTGATTGCCCCACTTGATCGATTACCGCTACTGCCGAGAAGAGCAGGGTGGGCAAAATACTGATTTTTTTGCCGTCTAGGTTGGCGTCGTTTTTCATCGAGTCTTTGCCCGAAATACAAGGCACCCCAAAGGCCAAGGTGTAATCGTAAATCGCTTGGCAAGCCCGCACCAACTGGGCCATTTTATAGGGCCCATCGGGGGTTTTCTCCGATAAGACCGGATCGGGCCAGCAGAAGTTATCGAGCCCCGCCATTTGTTTAAGGCTACCCCCGGAAGCGATACTATTGCGAATCGCTTCGTCAATAGCGCAGGCAGCCATATGATAGGTATCAATGGCAGAATATTTGGGACAAATGCCGTTTGAAACCACCAATCCCCGCTCTGAACCCAAGACGGGGCGCAAAACCCCGGCGTCGCCAGGGCCATCATTATTGGGTCCCACCAAAGGCTTTATAACCGAGCCTCCCCCTACCTCATGGTCGTATTGGCGGATGACCCGCTCTTTGGAGCAGATGTTAGGCCGGGCCAAGATCTTTTTTAAGATCGGGCCTAGGTCGCTGTCCTCAAGATAATCGGGCTCAGTTTCGTCCGGGGTCTCCCACTGGGCCTTGATCCGCATCGGAGGCAAGCCCCCATGCATAAACTCCATTTCCAGTGCGGCAACGATCTCGCCTTGATAGAAACACTCTAAAAAGCCTGAATCTGTAAACTCGCCTAGGTCGCTGGATTCGACACGCATCTCGTTTGATAAAGCCAAAAACCGGGCCACTTTTTGGGGGGGGACGGCTAAGGTCATCCGCTCTTGGGCCTCGGAAACAAAGATTTCCCAAGGCTGCAATCCTGGGTATTTAAGAGGGGCTCGGTCTAGGTGCAACTTAGCCCCGCCCGAATCCTGGGCCATCTCGCCCACTGAACTCGAAAGCCCGCCAGCACCGTTGTCAGTAATACAACTGTATAGATTTTCTTCCTTGGCTACCCAGAGAAAATCCCACATTCGTTTTTGGGTGATCGGGTCGCCAATCTGCACCGCCGAAACCGGGCTCACCTCTTCTAAGGCCAAAGAGCTAAAGGTCGCCCCGTGGATACCGTCTTTGCCAATTCGGCCTCCACACATTAAAATATGATCCCCTGGGCGTGCCTTTTTATATTCTGAAGGTTCTCCCTGGTGTTTAGCTGGCATAATCGAGAGGGTCCCGCAAAAGACCAAAGGCTTGCCAATATAGCCCTCATCAAAACAGATTGCCCCGTTAATCGTGGGCACCCCCGACTGGTTGCCGCCGTGTTCAACCCCTAGGCGCACCCCTTCAAAGATGCGGGTGGGGTGGAAGAGTTTTTTAGGAAGCGGGCGGTTATAATCTAAGGGTCCAAAACAAAAAACATCTGTGTTAGCGATAAGCTTGGCTCCCATGCCGGTACCAAAGGCGTCGCGGTTGACCCCCACAATCCCGGTTAAGGCTCCGCCGTAGGGATCAAGGGCCGAAGGGCTGTTATGGGTCTCGACTTTGAAGGCCACTGACCAGTTTTCATCAAATTTAATCACCCCCGCATTGTCTTTAAAGACCGAAAGGCACCAGTCGTTTTTGCCTAATCGCTCTTTTATCAGGAGGGTTGAGGCTTGAATATAGGTTTTATAAAGGGATTTGATTAACCATTCTTGGCCCTGGTCATCTTGGTATTGTACGATCGAGGAAAAAATCTTGTGTTTGCAATGCTCTGACCAAGTCTGGGCTAAACATTCAAGCTCTACATCGGTCACCAAGGCCCCAATTCCCAATTTTTCGCGGGTTGCCCGCACGTCTGGGCGGGCAAAGTATTCGGCCAGCACTTGGGCTTCGTCTTTGGATAAAGCGAGTAAACGAGCTTCAGAAAGTTCCCAGACCTTTTGCGCAGTGCTGCAATCCATCCGTTCGGTTTCTACCTTTTGGTCCCCATTGGTTTGGGGAAAATAGAGTAGTTGGGGTTTTTGCTCTAACCACAAGGATTTGGGGATCACAATTTTTTTTTCGATCAAGCCATTAAGCAACAATTGGTCTGCCGCCCTTTCCACCTCGCTAAGGCTAAGCGCACCGGCAATAAAATAAGCCTTGGCGCTGGCTACTTGGGGCGCCTCGTTAAGGAGGAGTTCGAGGTTTTCTTTGGCCACGTGAGCCGCATTATCTGTGACGCCGGGCTTGTAACTCACCTCGACTAGATAGTCCCAATCCTGAAAATAGTCCCCGTACGCTTGGGCGCCTAAGTCTTGGTGCAAAACCGGGTCAATAAAAAGCTTCGCCGTTAGTTCTTCTGCTTGGGCCAGGTCTTTAATTAAAGAGGACTGAACCAAATACACCTCCGCTCGGCGCACCCCTTTTACTGGGTATCCATGAGCCCGAAACTCTCGGGCCAGTTTATCGCCAATAGGGTCTTCCAATTCGGCTTTGGGGCCGACTTCTAATCGATAGAGGTTCATGGATACAAAAAGACGTTTAGGTTGGTCTTAAGCTCAGCATCAATACAAAGATTACATAACCAAGTTTGAACGAACCACCTTTCTTGGTCTAGTCCCTTTAGAAATTTTACTGGTTCTGATCGTTTAGGTTCTTCGGGCTTAAGATAAGTTGGGGTAAAAAAATCTATAAATTAAGCTCCTTTTATTGTCAGGGCCATTCCGGCCTGGGCGCAAGCATTTTGCTCGGATATGGCCTCCAGATGTTTTCTCCCCACCCTTTTTGGACTGGATTTTGCTTACTTTAAAACCCCTGGCCCACCTTAGGACGGGCAGGGGGCCTCACGGCCCTGGTTCACTTGAAATCACTTTACCCATTCTTATGCGCACTGTTGAAGAAAATCATTGGCTAAACCCTAGGGTGTTGCTGCTTTTACTGACTCTTTTCCAACTCTTTTGGGCACATCCGGCCTTGGCTGTTTATGAGGAATTGGCGGTCCAAGACAACAACGAGTTTGGCGGGCGTAGTATTGTCTTTCGTAATACGGAAGAAGGTATTTTCGAAGGGAAAAACCACTATGATTCGGCTGGTAAGATGATGAAAGAGGAGCGTAAATACACCGAAGAATGGGCTAACGCACATGGAACCAGTACTTTAGTTTCCGATTTTTTGTTTGATATCAAGATTTCAGAGGACCGGTTTTTTTCGAATGCTTACGCTTCGCGTCGGCTAATTTCGAGGACTAATAGCAAATATGAACAAGCGACCGGCACCCTAATTAAACAAACCAATTATTTTGTGCAAAATCACTTAGGGTTTAACGTGATTTTTTACGACCTAGGGGTGAAGCAGCGGATGGAGTGGAATTACCCTAACAATGAGTTTGGATACGCCAAGGTGATCACTTATTATAACGCCCAGGGGAAGGTGGAAAAGGTGGAGAACCTCTATACCGACAAGGCCGCCCTGTTTTATGGTTGCGCCCGATCAGTCTTTTTTTCTGAAGGGGAAAAGAAGCTTCGCCGAGAGTGGTATTTTACGGAAGAGTGGGCCGCTAAAAACAACGGGGCTATCCGCAAGGTGCGGATATTTTACTACAATCCTAGCTACCCCATCGAGCCAAAGACCTACTATTTTAACAGCAAAGACGAAGTGGTTACCCCGGCGGAACCTTTTGAAGACGACTAAGTTGCCCCCCTTTATACAAAAGCCCTCCTCCGATCAATAAAAGAATTAGAAGTGAGCCAAAACCTATACGACTCGCTATATTTTCCGCCTGGGCTGGTTCTAAATCCGAAAGTAGGATTCGGGCGCTTAGCCCAACCAGCGCAATCAAAGCCGGTCCGAGTATGGTCGCAAATTTGCCTAACATATTGTAAAACCCAAAAAATTCGCCCGCCTGTCCCGGTGGAATTAAGCGGGCATAATAGGAGCGTGAAAGCGCCTGAATCCCCCCTTGGACCAGCCCAATCATACCGGCCATCACATAAAACTCCCATTTTGTTTGTAAGCCCACCGCCCACAGGCAAACCGCTGCGTAAACCAGTAAACAGCCAAAAATTGCTTTAAGCACCCCAAAGCGTTCCCCAAGTTTGGCAATCACTAGGGCCGCCGGGAAGCCAATAAATTGAACCATTAACAAGGCCCCAATCAAATCGTCTGGCTTAAATCCCAAAGACATTCCGTAGTCCACCGACATCACCACCAGGGTGTCCACCGCGTCGATATAAAACCAATAGGCCAGTAGAAACATCCAGACCGGTTTGAGGCTTTTGAGATGGTTAAAAGTGGACTTGAGGTCGGCCCAGCTATCCTTAAATCCACCGCCTGAAGGGGCAGGTTCCTTGACCCATTTTAGGGTAATCAGACTGGCTAGCCCCCACCAGAGGGCTACCATCAAAAAACTGGCTTGCACCGCCTGGGCTGGCCCAGATAACCCAAACGCCTCTGGTTTTAGGGTCATGGCCACGTTTATCGCAAAAATCAGCCCCCCACTTAAATACCCAAAAGAATAACCTAGGCTAGAAACCCAGTCCCGCTTTTCTGGGGCAGCCACAGCGTTTAAGAGGGAGTCGTAAAAGATATTGGCCCCATAAAAACCAAAAACCGCCAGACTATAAGCAGCAATCGCCCAGAGCCAACCTCCTTGGGGGATCAGCGCCAAAAAGGCGCAAAGAATAAAGCCCAAAGTGGCAAAACCAAACAAAAACCGCTTCTTGCCCCCCTGCCGATCGGAATAGGCACCCAATAGCGGGGCGAACAAGGCCACTAAGATTGCTGCTAAAGAAACCCCAAAACCCAGCCGCGCAGTGGTGGTAGTTACCTCTACCCCAGCAGACCAATAGGATTTAAAAAAAATCGGGAAAAAACCGGCCATCACCGTCGTGGAAAAAGCCGAATTGCCCATGTCATAAGCAACCCAAGCCCATAAGGATTTTTTTTCTTGGTTCATAACACCTCCAAATTCCTTGTAGCGCGAACATTTAAACCGGACCAGTCCTTTTGTTGTTTGATTTGATTTCTCACTTGAGGTACGCATAAAGCGAGGCAACTAAAAATTGGAGACCCAATGAATAAAGACGAACTGGTTGTTGTGTTTAAGGCCGCAATAGCCATGGCCCGCCAAGACGGCGATCTGAAAGACAACGAAACCAAGTTGATCAACGCGCTTTTAGAGGCGGGTGGCCTCAGCGCGGCGGAGGTCGGTGGGTTTGACGGAAAGATGGATCCTCATCCCGAAAAAAAGGTAGGCGCCTTGGAGTCGGTTAAGGCGAAGCGTACCTATCTCTTGGTCCTGGCGACAGTGGCCATGGCGGACGGGTCTTTGGACGATGTTGAGGTGGAATACTTTAATCAAATGGCGAATCGACTAGGGGTGGGGACAATTAATCTCAAAGCCTTAACCTTAGATAAAGCGGTGGCAACTGCTAAACGTATTGTGGGCGAGGCTTCACCCACTGCCGATGGAAAAGGTGCCCCGCAACCTTCAGATATTGACTTAATGTAGGAGACCGGTGGACGACGAAATGAAAAAAATCCTAGCCCTTGGGGGTCGCGCTGCGGCCAACCTGGACAAGGAAATCAGCGAAACTTCGCAAGAAGACAAGGTCACCCATCAAGATGTGTTGTTGATGGTGCAAGCCGCACTGCAAATGGCTCAACGTGACGAGGTGTTGCACGATAACGAAAAGCGTCTGATCAAGCGTATCGTGTCGGTAGGGCATGTCAACCAGCAGGAACTACAAGAGATTCAGGATATGTCCAAGGAGGACATCTCCTTAATGATTGACCGGATTTCTGGCAAAAAGGCGCGTAAAGCCTTTTTGCTTACCATCGTCGCGGTAGCTATTGCTGACGACGATTTAGACCCCTCTGAACAAGAGATGATCACCCAACTAACCGAACGTCTCGGGGTTGGAGCGATTGATATCTCCAAACATACTTATCCCGAAATCGAAGGCTTGGTTCTCAAGTTTGTCGCCAGCGCGAAGGTTTCGCGTTAGCTACTTAGGATTTTGGCTGGTTGATTGTCTTTGACTATTGACCAGCTAACCCTTTGCAACGGCCCTCCCCCATTTATTTCAAGGCTTGTGCTTGTTCTTTAGCTTTAGAAACCGCTTCATGGGTCTTTTCTTTGGCTAGGTCAGAGGCATTTTTGATTTGGCCCCGCGCATCGGTAGCAACCGCTTCCGCTTTGGCCCTTGCATCTTGGGCTACTTCCTTGGCTTTTTTGGCGACCTCTTTAGCCCGGCCTGCGGCTTCGTCGGTTTTAACCTTTAGGTCTTTGGCTACTTCCTTCGAGCGGTTCACCGGGTCACTAAAAAAGGCGATCATCCATTTGGTGGGCTCATAACTATTGTCCATCAACCAAACAGGGGCACGGACCAAAGTATATTTCCAACCCTTAAAACCAGCGCGGCGCAAGGTTTTGATTTCTTGATCTGAAATCTCATTGGCTTTGATGTCTATGGGTATTTTATAGCCACAGGTTAACCAAGCAAAAGAGGAGAGCTGGCAGGTGGTGTTTTTTGCTAAACTAAAATACTCCTGGCAGAGCGTCCGAGCCGGTTTGGAACCTAAAGACAGACGGGTATCGAAGCGGCATTGGTAGAATTCTTGGCCAGTGCATTGGACACAAAACCGCGTTTGTCCCGCCACGGCGGAAAACGAAAACCCGGCGATCAGGATGATAATCAGCAACGACCTCATTTCCCCTTCGATTGCAATGATTAAGCAAAGCCTATCCCAGCCCAGAGTGGCCGTCAAATCTAATGCGTAACTATTTACTCTAATAGGAGTTGATTATAAAAACCAGGGTTCTCCCGGTTTTTTGACGCGCTAAACTCCAATACTCCCTCAACCAGAAACCCTATCGGTTAAGCGCGAAATTGTCGCCTTAAACCGTTGGGTCAATAGCTGTATTTCAATATTTGTTAAAGGGGGAATAGGTCAATATTTACAGTTTTCTACCCGATTTAAAGTACTCGCATTAACAAACTAAGACAGGGGATTAACAAAATCTTCAAGGTCTTGAGGCTTCGAATACCTAGTTTCTTTAACCATCCTGGTAGAAGGGGCTGGCCGATTTCTATGACCTACCAAGGGGGGCGGAGTAACGAGGAGGGAAAGACCCTGCTAAAGGGCAGGCAGGGGTAACACTAAGTTTCTAAGTGGGGGTGTAACTTTGAATCACCCATTGGGCGGCGCGTAGCCCGTCAATCCCTGCGCTGACAATGCCGCCAGCATAGCCAGCGCCTTCGCCACAGGGGTAAACGCCCTGCACCGTTAAAGACTGCCCGTCCTCTCCTCTGGTTACACGGATGGGGCTAGAGCTGCGGGTTTCAGGCCCGTAAAGGATCACCGCCTTAGGGTTGGCGCCGGGCAATTTTTTTAACATCTGCGGAAGGGAATGGGCCAAGGTTAGGCAAATGTTTTTAGGCAGAATTTGCCATAGGTCTGCGGGTATCGCCCGCTGGGCCGAGCGTTCCAAGGGCAAATCAACTGAGATTTTTTTTGCTAAAAAATCGCTTAAACGACTGGCAGGAATAAGGTAGTCCGATCCCCCCGCAATAAAGGCTTTGGTTTCAATTGCTTCTTGAAACTTATATCCATCTAAGATGGGTGGTTCGCCAGAATGGCTGGCGGGAATGTCATCAGGGGTAACCGGGACTATAAAGGCGGCGTTGCCACATTTTAAATCCCGTTTGGATAAACTCATGCCATTGGTGGTGAGTTGGCCCTTTGAACTGGCGCAAGCAATCACCATCCCACCGGGGCACATACAAAAGCTATAACAAGCTCGAAACCCCTTTTCTTCTTTAGCGGTTAGGCGAAAGCTAGCTACCCCAAGGGCGGGGTGCCCTGCCCAGTCTTTGTATTGGGCGCGGTCGATCACCTCTTGGGGCAATTCTAATCTAACCCCGATCGCGAAGGATTTGGGTTCTAACGCAACTGGACTATAGGCCAGCATTTTATATACATCGCGGGCAGAATGTCCTGTAGCCAAAATACAAGTATCGGTGAGTATCCTTTTCCCGGCAATGGTGACCGACTTTAGTTGCCCCTGTTCGACCTCAATCTGCTCAAGGCGACTTAGAAACCTTACCTCTCCACCTTGTTCAACGATTTTTTCGCGCAAGCGAGGGACAATTAACGCCAGTTGATCACTACCCAAATGGGGGGTGTGATCAATTAAAATATCCTTTGGTGCGCCACAGCTTACTAAGGTTTCTAAAAAGCGCAAAAGACGAGGGCTGTCTTTGCTGCGGGAGGTGAGTTTTCCATCTGAAAAAAGGCCTGCGCCCCCCTCACCAAAAAGGGCGTTGGTTTCTTCATCTAAGATCCCTTTTTGCCAAAAATCCCGCACCTTTTGCTTCCTGCCCTCAACAGCGTCACCGCGTTCCACTAGTAAGGGTTTGAGGCCTGCTTCTGCCAGGGCGAAAGCAGCCATTAAGCCCGCCGGACCAGCCCCCACCACCAATGGTCGGGGCCTACCTTGGGTATCTGTAACCTTAGTGAATTCTGCGACCTTAGTTGGGGCGGCGGCTTGCAGGGCCAAAGAGGGTCGATGGGTTTGGTTTAGATATTTTTCATCTAGGTAAAAACTTACAGAAAAAATAAAGTGTGGCGGCTGGCCAAAGGCGCGGGCGTCAATCGATCGGCTTAACACCTTGATCTCGCTTATATTAGCGAGGTTGCAGCCCAGCGTTAAGGCTAGGGCGGGGGCTAGGTCTGCCTCTTGATATTCTAAGGGTAAATGGAGCTGATGGAATAGATAACGCATTAGGCTGAAAAAAAGTGGATTAAACGGGATAGTTCAACCTTTTAGCTCCCCCCTGTCAAACGAAGCTTTGGGTACAACGATTTATTCTGTAACGGAGTAAAAGGAGTTTAGAGAGCCCCTAACCCTACAGAAGTACTTATAGATAACAAAGCCCTGCCGGTTTTAACCTTAGGCTTGGTCCAATCCGCAAACTGCTCAACCGAAAACTCAAGCAGATTTACTTGTTGTCTTTCTAAAGGCACCAGTTTCACAAAGGAGCCTAAATCACCTAAAGCCCACCAACTGGCCCTGACCCCTGCCTTATGGCTGAAATAAAGTAGCAACAAAAAACCTCGACTCCAACCCACTTGGAGGTCTGCCAAACCAAACCCGTATCCGGCCCATCCCATGTCCCCCGCGTAGGCTTGGGTTTGCTGGGTAGAATGCCGATTTTCAGTGGAGGTTGAATTTGGCTCAAGCGGCTTGGCTAAATTGCTGATCAACCGCACCTCCAGCCCTTGCTGCTGAGCCCACAGGCCCAATTCAAGGGGGTCTCTGGAATCGGGAAGGATGGGATTTTCAGGGCTTTGGGACCCTCGGTTTTGCAATTGGGGCAATAAAGCCCAAAGGCTTTGTTTTTGGGGATTTCGCCAATCAGGCGGGAAAGCCGAATCGTCTAGGTTCAAGTTTTTAGCGAATCTTATGCCGTCTGTTCGGTCAGGATAAAATCCTTTTAACCTACCCGCCCTTTGGTAGCCAAGTTTCTTATAAAGCTGGAGGGCCTTTTGGTTGGTCTGGCGCACTTCTAGGGTCAACCTTGCCACGGTGCGCCGTCTCGCTTCGTCTTCAGCGGCTTTCATTAGACCCAACCCCAACCCCTGGCCTTGAGCCGAAGGGGCTACGGCCAAGCTAAACACCTTACCATATGCGTTTAAACCATGCCTTTTCCAAAGCAGATACACCGCTCCCACCAACGCTCCCTGTTTCTCGGCGACTAGCACCGTCGCCCGGTCTTGGGTCAAGAGTTCTTCGAGCAGCTGGGTGGCAAAGAAGTCCTCTGGAAAAGCAGCCTGCTCCAATTGGGCTAACCGGTGAAGGTCATTGGGCCGGCTGTAACGAAGGCTAATTTCCCCGTTTTGTTTCACTGGACCAAATATCGAACTAATCGTTCGTAAAGTTCGGGGGCCTGCGAATCCTCTTCGCCGGCGTTGATGGTAGGGTTGTCGTTAACCTCAACCACTATATATTCGTCGCCCACCTGTTTCAGGTCCACTCCGTATAAACCGTTGCCGATCGCCGCCGCTGCCTTTTTTGCCACTTCTAGTAATTTCGGTTCTACCTTGTCGATACTCAACGCCTTGACCGGTCCGTAGATCGTCTTGCCGTCGGGTTGGTAAGTGGCGATTTTCCAATGTTTCTTGGGGATTGAGTATCGACAAACGTACAAAGGCTCCCCGCCCAACATGCCCACCCGCCAATCGAACTGGGAACGGACAAATCTTTGGGCGACGATCCGGTCTGACCGGCGGAAATATTTTTTGCCCACCTTCACAAACTCTTCGGCATTTTCCACTTTTTCTACATACATAGAAAACGAGCCATTCGGGGCTTTGAGAACCACTGGATTGCCCAATTGTCCAAAAACCGTCTGGGCATGGGCTAAGGTCAATTGGGTTTCATCTAAAAACAAGGTCTCTGGGATGGGCACAGACTGGTTCATCAGGTGTCGATACATATTGACCTTGTCGCAACAGATCAAAATCGAGTCAGGGTCATCCAGCACCCGAACTCCGTACATCTGCGCGGTTCTAGCGGCCACATAGGCCGAGTTTAACGGGTCGGTGAACGCTCGGATAAACAAGGCGTCATACTCAGGAATTTTAAACATATCCGCCCGAAACAAAAAGTCGGACCGATGCCCCATCCTTTGGGCGTGGTGGGCAAAACGCATGATCCCGGCCATTTGATCGCCGTTAGAAATGGTGTTGCGCTCAACATAAATCCCTATTTTTTTTGCCACTGGACCTTTGAGTCTAAGTAATGTCGTTCATTCGCCCCTAAATCAGCGAAGGGCAGAGGGCCAAGGTCGCTGAACAATAGAGTTCCGTCAGGCAGCGCAAACATCCGCACCTTTGCCAGCGGGATGTGGTATCGCTCCCAAATCGCCAATGAGGCTGCTTGAAACCGCTTGGTGTAACACCAGCCCAACACCGAGCGGAAGTGGACGATCTTGGCCCCTTTGGGAATCTCTTGGCAGCACATGGCATAGGTGTGATTGCGGGTCATCGACCGGGCGGTAGATGCTTCTCTGCCCGCCTTTAACACGGTCCGGCTTTTAATGATATAGGGGTTGATCGGATCAATCACCACAGGTGCCTCGAAATAGCCGTTGGTGAGATAAAAATTGGGCACGGGCAGGTCGTTCAGTTTGGCCTTTTCCAAAAATAGGGGGGTAATGTAGGCGTCTAAGATTTCTTTTGGGGTTGGGTGGATAAGGCGGCCCGTATTTTCAAAATCCTGCGAAAGGTAATAGGGCATTTCCAAGTAATCATAGTCTCCAGCCAGATTCACATAATGCCCGCCTTGCGGGTACCAGCAAATTAAAGGGAGCGTCGAGTTCATTGAAGGTTGGGGTTCAGCAACCCTGCCCAAATCGGAAAGGTCCAATAAGTCAAGAGTGTCATCATATCCAAAAACCACTTTGAGGGGGGTAGATTGGTTTTAATTCTAATCATTCTGTTTTGGAAAAAATAGGGGATAATCGAAGGATCGGTTTTTTTTATTTTGCCTTAGCTGACAGGCCCCTCCAAAAAAAATGTAAATCTTGGCATCCTGGTTTGGCGGGTGGTTTGCGAGTGCTACT